>Ga0272446_1002444_pt1 | contig 25303 bp, 19 predicted proteins | sample YNPCB0061_FD_194587 | JGI IMG/M metagenome (GOLD analysis project Ga0272446, IMG submission 194587) | Hot spring microbial mat communities from Yellowstone National Park, WY, United States - YNP-CB-006-1 | ecosystem: Environmental > Aquatic > Thermal springs > Hot (42-90C) > Sediment | place...
GGAAACCCGGTTTCCCCATTTCCCTGCGCAAGGGCTTTGCCCTCCCAGCCCCTCCCGCGGGTGGGGGTCTGGGGGAAGCCGGGTTCCCCATTCCCCTGCGGGCGGGGGCGTGGGGAAACCCGGTTTCCCCACGCCCCTCGCCGAGGGCGTATGTTCACGTTAGTTGCGCGCGCAGCCACCTCATCGCTGCATACGTCCCATATCTAAAGTATAACAGATTGGATATAGGTACCGTGCTATAATAGCGGCGTTCGGCATAGTTCAGGCCGCGACGCTGCCGTTTCGGGGAGCGCGGGCAAACCCGCGTTCCCCATACCTCTGGCCATGGGAGGGTTGGCGATAGCCGCGCCCTCCAGGATCAATGTCACTCACGAAAGAGGTGTCTATGTACCGCTGGCTGCTGGCGCTCGTGATCGGGCTGATCCTCGCTCCCGCCTCCGCCCTTGCCGCGCCCCCGCAGGCGCCTGCCCCCCAGGCTTTCCCGGCAAGCAGCGTAGTCTACTTTCCCGAAACCGGCCACAACGTCGCCATGCAGCTCAAGCGCTTCTTCGACGCCTACGGCGGCGTCGCCACCTTCGGCATGCCGCTCACCGAACTGATCCTCGGCGCCGATGGCTTGCAGGTGCAGTACTTCGAACGGACCAGGCTGGAGTTGCGCCCCACCGCTCCGCCCGACGCGCGGATCAGCATTACCCGCGCCGGCGCCCTGCTGACCGAGGGTCGCAACGACCCCGCCTTCGCCTGGCTTGCCGCCTCGCCCGATCCGCAACGCGCGTTCTTTCCCGAGTCGGGCCATACCCTCGGCGGGGCCTTCGGCTGGTTCTGGCAGACCCGCGGGGGCCTGCCGATCTTCGGTTACCCCATTTCCGAGGAGTTCTACGAGTACGATCCGGAGTCCGGCCAGGAACGCCTTGTGCAGTACTTCGAGCGCGCGCGCTTCGTGTACCACGCCGAGCATGCCGGCGCCGACAACGAGGTGACGCTCAGCCCCCTCGGGCGCCAGTTGCTGCAACGCGATCCCCTCGCCCTCGCGGCCACCGCTCCGGCCCGGCCCATCACCCTCCTCGGCGAGGCCGCCACCGGCTTCTCCACCTCCTCGACCTCGCGGGTGATCAATATCCAGCGCGCCACGGCCATGGTTGATGGCTACGTGGTGCCCGCCGGGGCCGAGTTTTCCTTTATCAGCCTTGGCGACTTCTCCGAGGCCAATGGCTTCGTTGACGGCTACGCGATTGTCGGCGGCCGGCTCGAAAAGGTGATCGGCGGCGGCCTGTGCCAGGTCTCCACCACCCTCTTTCGCGCCGTCTCCAACGCCGGGCTGAGCGTCACCCGCCGCGTGCCCCATAGCCATATCGTCTATTTCTACGATGATATTGTCGGGTTCGACGCCACCGTTTTCGTGCCCGGGGTTGATTTCCGCTGGCGCAACGATACCGGCGGCCCGGTGTACATCATCGGCAGCGTGGATCTGGCCCGCGAGCGCCTGACCTTTCAACTCTTCGGCGAGGGCGATGGGCGCAGCGTGCGCTACGAAGGGCCGTTCAAGGCCAACTGGACCCAGCCCGGCGCCCCGGTCTGGCAGTTCGACCCCAGTCTGCCCCGGGGCGCCGTGCGCCAGCTTGTGCACGGGCGCCCCGGCGTTGATGTGACCCTGCGGCGCATCGTCACCTTCGCCGATGGGCGGACGCGGGTGGACCCGTACATCACCCGCTATACCCCCTGGGAGGATTTCTACCTCTACGGCCCCGGCGTAACGCCGCCGCGCGGCGCCAGGGTGATCGCCCCGCGCGGTTAGCAGCGCTTTTTGGCAGCCGCTTGCTGGACCGTGCCTCAAATCTAAAATCCAAAATCCAAAATCCAAAATCCCCATGACCACCACCCTCCCTCCCCTGATCACCAGGCGCAAGCTCGTCGAGCCGCTATGGGGCGGCACGCGCCTCGCCGCGTGGCTGGAGTTGCCTGAACCGCGCCCCGCCCGCCTCGGCGAAAGCTGGCAGGTCTTCGACAGCAATCCGGTCGCGAATGGGCCCTTCGCCGGGCGCACCCTGGCCGAACTGGCGCGCGACTACGGGCCGGCCCTGGTGGGCGCGCGCGCCGTTGCGCGCTACGGCGCCGACGTGCCCCTCCTGGCCAAGTTCATCGACGCCGCCGATTGTCTCTCCATCCAGGTCCATCCCGACGACGCCTACGCCCATCGCGTCGAGGCCCATACCGGCTTTCACGGCAAAACCGAGGCCTGGTACATCCTGGATGCCGCGCCGGGCGCCACCGTCACCTATGGCCTCAAGCGCCCCTGCACCCGCGCCGAGTTCGCCGCCGCGGTGGCGGCCGGCACGGTCGAAGCGTTGATGGCCCGGCTCCCCGTCGCCCCCGGCGATGTGATCTTCGTGCCCGCCGGCACCCTCCATGCCATCAACGCCGGGATCATGCTCTTCGAGATCCAGCAAAAATCCGACCTGACCTATCGCGTGTACGACTACGGCCGCCGCGATCCCAGGACCGGCCAGCCGCGCGAGTTGCACCTGGAGAAGGCCCTCGAGGTCAGCGGCTTCGCTCCCGCCCCGCGCGGCGTCATCCGCCCCCTGACCCTCGCGACGGACCGCGACCTGCTCGTGGCCTGCCCGTCGTTTGCCCTGGAGCGCTGGCGCGTGGCGGAGCGGGCCGCGCTGGCGGTGGATCCGGCCAGTTTCGAGATCCTCACGGTGATCGACGGCGCGGGGGGTATCGAACCCGAGGACCCCCGGCATGCGCCCCTGGACCTGCGGCGCGGCGACTCCGCCGTGCTGCCCGCCAGCCTGGGCGCCTGCGCCCTGCGCGGCCCGATGACCGTGCTGCGCGCCAGCATCCCCGACCTGGGGGAGCTTGCCGCCGCGGCCCGCGCCGCCGGGAACCCCGAGGAACGCATCGGCGAGGTGATCCATCCGGAGTGAACATAGCCCCCCGCGGGAGGGTGTGGGAGGGCGCAGCCCTCCTACGAACACCGCCCCCACCCCAACCCTCCCCCGCTGGGGGAGGGAACCGGGCGCCTCCCCCCAGCGGGGGGAGGTTGGGAGGGGGGCTGTGTTGCGCGCAGCGCCTTATGTGCAAGGGATTGCCCCCACATCCCCACAATCGCTATGCCTCTCCCCAACACCCGCCGCTTCTTCGTCGCCCCCGAGGCGCTGCGCGACGAGCAGGTGCGCCTGAGCGACCCGGACCTGGCGCGCCAGATCGGGCGCGTGCTGCGCCTGACCCCCGGCGACCACGTGCTGCTGCTCGATGGGCTGGGGATGGCCGCGGAAGTGGAACTGACCGCCATCGGGCGCGACGCCGTGACCGGCACGGTCGTGCGCCGGGAGGCGGCCGGTGGCGAACCACCGGTCAACCTGACCTTCTACCTGCCCCTCATCCGCGCCGAACGCTTCGAGTGGGCCGTGCAAAAGTGCGTCGAACTGGGCGCGCGCTGGCTCGTTCCGACGCACTGCGCCCGTTCCCTGGCCGCCGACCGGACCGACGCGCGCAAGCTGGAGCGCTGGCGGCGCATCGCCCGCGAAGCCGCCGAGCAGTCCTGTCGCGGGGTCCTGCCCGAGGTAAGCGCGCCGCTCTCCTTCGATGCCGCCGTAGAGGCCGCCGCGGGCGCCGATCTCGCCCTGCTGCTCTGGGAAGGCCAGGCCCCCCATCTGCGCTCCATCCTGCGCGCCCACGGCGGGGAATGGAACGGGCGCGCCATCCACCTCCTCAGCGGCCCCGAGGGCGGCATCACTCCTGATGAACTGACACGCGCCCGCGAGCGTGGTATCATACCCGTGTCGCTCGGCCCGCGCGTCCTGCGCGCCGAAACCGCGCCCATCGCCGCCGCCGCGATGGTGCTCTACGCTACCGAGTAAGACACGGTCATGCCAGGGTCAGAGCGATCCGTTGTCCTGACCCCACGCCTGAGTGCAGAGGCCCACGTATGATACGCACCTCTCGCGCGGTCACCCTGGGAGCGCTTGTTGCTATGCTGGTCGGTGTCGCGGCCTTCGCCGCCGGCTGGGCCGCGGCGCGCATCGTTGGAACCACCCCCGTCGACACCTTCCTGGCCCGCGTCGCCAATCGTGAGCTTCGCGGCGAGACGCCGGCGAACGCGCGGGCGGATTTTGCCGTCTTCTGGCAGGTGTGGGACCTGGTGCAGGCCGAGTTCTACCGCCAGGAGCCGCTCGACCAGCGCAAGATGGTCTACGGCGCCATCCAGGGGATGCTCGCCTCCCTCGATGATGAATACACCACCTTTCAGGAGCCGGACCTGGCGGCCCAGAGTCGCGAGTCGATGCAGGGGCGCTTCGAGGGCATCGGGGCCTATCTGCGGCTCCAGGACGGCGCGATTGTCATTGACCGGCCCTTCCCGGGCTCGCCGGCTGAGCGCGCCGGTCTCCGTTCGGGTGACGTGGTGGTGGCGGTTGATGGCGTGGCGCTCGCCGAGGTGATCGCCGGCCTGCCCGACGGCGAGGCCACCGCCAGAGCCGCGGCGCGCATCCGCGGCCCCAGGGGCACCGTGGTGACCCTCACCCTGCGCCGCCCTCCCGACACGCGCACCTTCGATGTGGCGATCACCCGCGATGAGGTGCCGATTATCACCGTCAACGCCCAGATGCTCGACAACGGGGTGGCCTACATCCAGATCACCGAGTTCAAGGCCACCACCACCCAGTTGCTCGACGAGGCCCTGCGCGACCTGATCCCCCAGCGTCCCCGCAGCGTCGTGCTCGACCTGCGGAACAACCCCGGCGGCTTTCTCACCACCGCCCAGGAGGTGCTCGGGCGCTTCTACGACGGCGTGGCCCTCTACGAACGCGAAAACGGCGGCGTAGAGAAAGAGTTGCGCACCATTGTCGGCCCCGCCGACACGCGCCTGTACGAGGCGCCCATGGTGGTGCTGATCAATGGTGGGTCGGCCAGCGCCGCCGAGATCGTCGCCGGCGCCCTGCGCGACGTCCGCCCCAATACCGTCCTGCTCGGCGAGAAGAGTTTCGGTAAAGGCTCGGTGCAGAACATCCACCACTTGAGCGATGGCAGCAGCGCTCGTATCACCATCGCCCACTGGCTCACGCCCAGCCGGACGGCCATCCACCGTATCGGGATCACCCCGCAGTACGAGGTCGCCGCCTCGGAGGACCCGCAGTACGCCGTGCCGTGCGTTGCCAACCGGCAACCTGCCGAGGGCCAGGCGACCTGCGCCGATGCGCAACTGGCCTGGGGGTTGAACGTGCTCGCCGGCATGGCCCCGCTGCCGCCCCCTACCGGCACATTCGTCCGGGTTGCGCCGCGTCTCAGGGCGGCATAACCGGTGACCGGAGGCGGGAGGGGCCAGGAGGGCTGCGCCCCATCGGCGCGAATGGAACCGGCGAGGGTTTCCTAACGTGAATATGGGGGAACCCGGGTTCCCCATCCCCTCACCCGGTGGGAGGGTTGGGGAGGGAACATCCCTCCTACGAAGACCGCTCCCTCACCCTCCCCCGCCGGAGGAGGGAACCGTGCTCCTCCCCCCAGCGGGGGGAGGCTGGGAGGGGGGAAACCCGGTTTCCCCATCCCCTGCGGATGCGGGCCGGAGGCCCGCGCACCCAGGCTCCCGTCCGCGGGAGGGTTTGGGAGAGCGCAGCCCCCCAGGAACCCGCGAGGTGCGCTCACAGGGAAGGCCCAAAGTAAATCGGCCGCCCTGGCGGGGCGGCCGACCTGCGAAGCCCTGGTCGTTGGCTGAGAGAGGGGGAAATTGGGGACGGCGGCCCGGCGAACCGGTGACCTTGCGGGAAACCCCGCCTCCAGGCGCCACCGTAGCAGAACAGAGGAGTTGTGTGTGCGAACCTGTTGTTCAGTTTGGTGCGGCTTGAGCGGCCCCCGGGCGAGAACCCTGAGAACTCGCTCCTGTTAGGACAGCCACGACCGCGCTTCACAGGGCTCAGTATAATTGTTTTGACGCTATGCGTAAGAAAAGAAACACGTACCGATTGTTGCGAATGCGCCACCGTCTTGCTCACCGATTGAACGCCCCTTGAACACATCGAACGGAAGTGCTATAATACAAATCTATCGCATTGCGATGCGGCCGGTGTGGTATGCTCGCCGCGTTGCCGCATTCCGTCGCAGGTGGCAGGTTGACCACCCGGCGGTACCTATCGGTCTATGAACACGCGCCCCATCACCCGCGCTGATCAACGGGCAGCCGAGGGCGCCGAGTTGCGCAACTACCGGCTGATCAAACGCCTGGCCCAGGAGGAGCTGGCAACCGTCTTCAGCGCCAGCCACCTCACCCTGGAACGCCCGGTTGAGGTGCACATCCTGCGCCGCAACGACTGGGTTTCCTCGGGGCGCTTTCAGCTTGCCGCGCGCCTGGCCGCGCGCCTGAACCACCCCAACCTGGTGCCGGTGATTGACGCGGGTCACGATGAACGCTACGGCCACTACCTCGTTACCCCCCAGCTCGACGCCCAGCCCCTGAGCGCGCTCCTCGCCAGCGGCCCCCTGCCGCCGCTGCTGGCCGTGCGCATCGTGACGCAGATCGCCGCCGCCCTCGACTACCTGCACGCTCAGCAGATCGTTCACCGCGACGTGCAGCCGGCCAATATTCTCGTCACCGCCGAGGGCGTGGCCTATCTCACCAATCTGAGCCTCGCCGCCGCTCCCGACGCTCCCGATCTCAGCAGTCTCGAGGAGGCTGATTACCTGACGCCCTACTCCGCTCCTGAACAGCGCTTCACCGAGGGGGAGGCCAGCCCGGCCCTCGATGTCTATGGTCTGGGGGCCGTAACGTACCACATGCTCTCCGGCGAGGTCCCTCCCGAACCTGGCGCGCCTCTGCCCAGCCTGGCCGCGGTTGACCCTGCCCTGGCCCCCGCCGACCGGGTCGTGCGCCGCATGCTGTTGCCGCAGCCGCAGGCCCGCTTTCCCGGCGCCGCCGCGGCCGCCACCGCTCTGCGCCGGGCGCTTCGCGGCCAGATCGACCGGGCCACCGACGACATGGAGGAGTCGCGCTGGGAGCCAGATGCGGAGTGGCTGCCGAACCCCTTCGAGACGGCGCTAGAACCCGCCCTCCCCGAGCGTTTTCAGGAGTATCTCGCCCGCGCCCGCAAGCGCGCCGACGAGTTGCACCGCCGCGATGCCATCCGGCGCTTTCTTAACCGCTGGAGCCGCGATGGCTTCTTCCGCCGTCGCGCCCTCGGCCAGCTCATCCAGCTCGAAGAGATCGTCAGCTACAACGTCTACTTTTATGAACTGCGCGCCCTCTATGAGACGCGCACCGAACCGACGCCCCGCGTGCGCCCCGAGGCCCCCACCGATCATCCGCGCGCCGTTCAGCTCCCCGCCGATGTGTGGCAGGTTCCCGTCCCTGAGACGGGACCGCTGGAGAGCGTCCGGCCCCGCGAGTTGTCGCTGCCTGGCTCGGAGCGTATCTTCACCTGCACCGAGTGCCTCGGCGCCGGCAAGGTCTTCTGCGCCACGTGCAAGGGCCAGGGTACCGTCGAAAAGGTCAGCCGGGTCTCCAATCGCGACCGTAGCCGTTCGCCGGAGATCCTTTCGGTGGAGTGCCCGACCTGCCGCGGGTATGGCAAGCAGGATTGCCCCAGATGCGAGGGGGCCGGCAATCTGGTGGAAGAACTGGTCTTCACCTGGTCGCGCCGGGCCATGGTGTTCGAGAACTCCGATGATGTTGAGGACCTGCCGCGCCTGGCGATCCGCAAGTGCCTCGAACCGGTTTTCGAGGGGCCGATCGATCCGTACAAGGGTCCCTGGTACAGCGTTGCGCCCCTCGCCGAGGTGCTGCGCGAGGTGATCAAGGCCGCCGGCGATGCTACGCGCATCGCCCACGCCGAGCTTACCGTCCGTGGCGCGCCGATCACCGAGGTGAATTACGTGCTCGATGACCAGCCGCGCCAGCTTCACCTGGTTGGCTTCGAGCCGCAACTCTTTGGCGACTGGTCGCTCTACAATCGCGAGCGCATCGCCCTTGTCGTGGTGGTTGCCATCGTGGCGCTGCTTACTATCCTGGCGTTCGTCGGGGTCGTCGGGCTAACGTGAACATACGCCCTCGGCGAGGGGGGTGGGGAAACCGGGTTTCCCCATTCCCCCACCCGCGGGAGGGTTTGGGAGGGCGCAGCCCTCCCAGGAAGTATGTTCATCCCGTCGGTGCGCGGCGCGAGCCGCATGGACGGCTACCGTGAACATAGGCCACTGGAGCAGGGGTATGGGGAAACCCGGTTTCCCCATACCCCTGCGGATTCGGGCCGGAGGCCCGCGCACCCAGGCCCCGGCCCACGGGAGGGTTTGGGAGGACGCAGCCTTCCCAGGACGTAACTGTTCACCCCTGGGGCAACCCACGCGCCTGGGAGCGCGGGCGTCCCGCCCGCGTCGCGTCTCCGCGGGCAAGCTGCCCGCGCTCCCGGGAGACATGTGAACACGTACCCCCAGGCTCCGTACCCCCGACGTGAACGGGTACGGCTCTCATCTTCCCGTCAGCTTCCCTTCAGCCAGCGATCATGCCGCCGTAATCAGCCGCGCCCCATCTGTGCGCGCCGCCCTCGTTCGAGTCAGCGCAAGACGGATGCTGTGCTCATCGGATCGAGGTGCCGTATGCGCGTCAGACTCGCTCGTTGCTGGGTGCTGTTGCCCAGCGCCATACTCTTGCTCTTCCTCACCGCGTGCGGGGCCAGCCAGCCGGTGGCTGTCTCTGCGCCGGCGCTGCTGCCCACGGCCCGCATCCTGCGCCAACCTGAGCCTGAAGCGCCGCCGCCGCTGCGCCTCGGCGGCGCGCCCGAGGCGCTGGCTTCCGGCGTCGCCCCGGGCGGCAGTGTCCCCTCCACAGTGGATCCCGCTGCCGCCACCGCCGGCAGCGTCCCCTCGCCCGGCGCCGCCACAACAGTCGCTGCCGCCGCGCAAACGGGCGCAACCGCCCTCCCTGGTGCGCCGACCGCCGGCCCGGTCAGCGGAGGCCTGCCCGATGATGCCTGGGGGCGCCGCGGGCCCGGGGCCGGCGCGCAGACGGGGCCGGGCACGGCCCCGGCCGCGCCCACCGGCCCCAACGACGAGATCGTTGTGCGCCTGCCCACACCCGGCCCGGCGCCCTCGGGCGCCCCGACCCTTCCCGCGGCGCCCACGCTCCCGGCCGCTCTTCCCACCCCCGGCGTAAGCGTGACCCCTCCGCCGCCGGGCAGCGCCACCGTGGCTCCGACGCCGCCGCCGACCATCGCCCCGCCCCGCGATGGCCCCGGCGGCCTGCCCTACCCCCTCACCCTCACCCGACTGAACTTCGGCGTCGTCGGCCACCTGTACTACACCGACCGCGCCACGGCCCTGCGCAAGGCGCGTGAAGCCGGATTCACCTGGTTTCGCCAGCAGATCCACTGGCGTGACATCGAAGACGCCAGCGGGGCCTTCTTCTGGGGCGAGCTTGACAACATCGTTGCCGATGTCAACGCCGCCGGCCTGCTGTTGATGATCAACATCACCCGTTCCCCGACCTGGCACACCGCCAATGGCGCCGATGGTCTACCCCAGGACCCGGCCGCGCTGGCCCGCTTCGCCGGGGCCCTGGCCCGGCGCTACAGCGGTCGGGTGCATGCCATGCTGATCTGGAACGAGCAGAACCTGGCCTATGAAAACGGCGGCAGCATCGGCCCTGGCGATCCCGGCCACTTTGTCGAGATTATGGCCGCCGCGTACACCGCTATCAAGAACGCCGACCCGCGTATCATCGTGGTAGCCGGCGCGCCGGCCTCCACCGCCACCAACAACCCCGCCGTCGCGATGGACACCCTTTCGTACCTGCGCGCCATGTACAGCTACAACGGCGGCATGATCCGCGACTACTTCGATGTCCAGGCGTTGCATCCCGGCGGCTCGGCCAATCCGCCCGAAACCCTCTACCCCGAAAACCCCAGTTCCGCCCAGGGTTGGACGGATGACCCTTCGTTCTATTTCCGGCATGTGGAGAACCAGCGCCGCGTGATGGAAGAAGCGGGGCTTGGCAACCATCAGGTCTGGATCACCGAGTATGGCTGGGCCACGCCGAACACCACGCCAGGCTATGAGTTCGGCAACCAGATCAGCTTCGAGTTGCAGCGTGACTACATTGTGGGCGCAATCTGGTACACCTTCAACAACTACCCCTGGGTCAGCAACATGTTCCTCTGGAACCTGAACTTCAGCGTCTTGCAACGCGAGAACGGGCGTGACCCCAACCACGAACAGGGGTCGTTCAGCATCGTCAACGCCGACTGGTCGCCCCGCCCCGCCTTCTGGGGCATCCAGGAGGCCATCGCCCAGGTGAACGGCCTGCAACCGTAACGGGGCGCGCATCACCCCGCCGCCCGTCCGGCGACCAGGACGTGCCAGACCACGCCGGGGCGGCCCCCGTCGGCCTCGGCGGTCTGCTGCCACACCTGAAGGCCATGGCGCGCGCAGGCGGCGGCCAGCGCATCGGCGACGAGGGGGGTATACAGACGCCCATCGGGTTCGCGGGGATCGCCGGTCTCGCTGGCGCGGTAAGTGATCAGCAGGCGGCCCCCCGGCGCGACGATACGGCACAGCGCGGCCAGCGCCCCCTCGATGGCCTCCGCCGGCAGATGCATCACCACCGCGCTGCACAGGACATTGGTGAAGGCCCCGGTGGGGATCTCCGCCAGATCGGGGAGCGCGGCCCGGCGCAGATCGAGGTGCGGATAGGCCGCCCGCGCCTCGGCGAGCATGCCTGGCGAGGCGTCGTAGCCGATGGCCGGAAAGCCATGGGCCACGAGCCAGGCGGTGTCGCGGCCGCTGCCGCAGCCGATGTCGGCGGTCGGCGCGCCGGGAACGAAGACGCGCTCGATCAAGCGGTAGAGCGCCGCCGGCGTCTTGCCGCGTTGCGTCGCGGCATAGTCCGCCGCCCGCGCATCGTAGGTCTGAATGGTCCGGTGATCCATCACCCACGCCCCTGTTGGTAGAGATCCCATCCTTGTAGCAGCAAGCCCGGTTGCGCCAGGGCGAGACAGACCAGCAACAGGATGCCCCCCCAGCTCAACAGGCCGATCCAGAAGGGCGCCGCAGCGCGTATGCCCGCGACCTGGCGCTGGAGATCCTCGACCACCTTCTGGTACTGGTCCACGACTCCGCGGGCGCTGCCCAGGTTGGCGCTCAACGCCTGCAGGCCGGTCGCTACTTCCGCGAGATCCGTGGCAATCTCGGTCGTATTCTTCTGCGCCGTATTGATCCCCGCGGCGATCTCGGCAAGCGCTGGCGGCGCGTCGTCCAGGGTCTCTGCTACGCCCGCAATCGCGACGTTCAGCGGCACGTCGGGATTGTAGGGCACGCCGAAGATGCTCAACCCCCGCAGCATCGCGTCCACGGCCCTGGCCGTCTCCGCCGCGCTGTCCAGAGCCTGGCGGGTCGAGGTGATCGTCGCCGGCAGCCGCGTGCCGCTCAACGTCTCGAGGGCGGCCAGGCTGGGTTGCGTATCGGCAACCGCCCGCGAGGCGTTGGCGACCGTGGCGCTCAGGTTGCTCACGGTGCGCTCGGCCTCCACCAGCGAGGCCCCGGCGATGCTCAACCCCTCGCTCGTGGCGTCCAGCGCGCGCTCCAGCGCGTCAAGTTGCTGCCGCAACCCGGAGCGGAGCGTTACACCAGCGTAGCTTACGCCGATGATGCCCACCAGGCTGATCAGCAACCCCAGGACGGCGCTGGCCATCAGGAGCGCGCCGGCGAGGCGCCGTTGGCGCGGGCCGGGTCGAAATCGTTTCATGCCTGCCTCGGGGTGGCCTGTGGATGCCGCTACTACACACATCCACACTTATCCACACACGTATGTGGATAAGTGTGGATAACCTCGCCTTGCTCCTATCGGTCTGGTGACCACGGACTGGCTGCGGCAATCGCCACCTCCACCTCGAGAGCGGCAACGGCGCAGATCAGCGGGCCGCGTCCGCCCGGGGAGAGAACAAACATCGTGCCGGTATGCCCGGCGCCCGCATCGGCGCGCTGCGGATGGCGCCTATCGCCGGGAAGCCGTTCATGACAGGACTTGCGTTGGAGGGTAGCGGGGGGCATCCCCTCCCCGCATCCCTCCGTTCCCTCTCGCGGCGGCCAGGCAACCTGGCGGAACACCTACGGCGCTCCCGCCGCGGGCGGGCAACAACCAGTTGGTGGAGGACCGCAGGCCCTCCACCCTTCACCGCCGGAAGGCGACCGCGTAATTCCTGTTCATAGACGCTGCCATGTGTAAAAATTCATCCAGGGCGACTGAGCCTGCCGGCACCCGGCGACGCTCCGCGGCGTTGCGATGCACGGATCGGGTTCATAGCCGCTGGCGCGGCATTCAGGCCTTGATGGCGATTGTATCACACCGGGGTGACATATTCATCATCTGATTGCCAACGGTTCAGGGCTGACGCAACCTCGGAAAAAACCTGTCAGGCGCAGGGTCTGCTGTGAACCTCTGGTTCTTGCCGCGTTGCGTCCCGGTCGCTACCATTGTAGATTGCGGATTGTAGATTGCCGCTCAAGGCAACAGGAAGCGCTCCAGTTCACGAGCTTGCGGCGTCTCTATGATGCTTTGGATGGTCCTTGAGAAATTCATCCGCTCTCGCCCGCGCAGGCGGGCTTCGCATTCCATAGCCGAGGGCTGATGGTCTTTGAAGAAATAATCCGGTATAGGCCGCGCAGGCGGGCTTCGCATTCCATAGCCGAGGGCTGATGGTCTTTGAAGAAATAATCCGGTATAGGCCGCGCAGGCGGCCTTCGCATCCCCTAGCCGAGGGCTTTAGCCCCACGGCCAACCCGGCATACCGGATGAATTGCTCAAAGACTATGAGCCCCACGGCCAGGCGGCCCAGCCTCTCCCACAAAAGAGAAAGGTCCCCTGGACTCCTGTGAATGATCTGTCATTCTCTCGTCTGGAGCCTGTAAGCGAAATGTTTCCTGGCGCTGCTAGAGTCTTTCTGCATGCTGGCCGCGCCTATCCATTGCCCGGGGCGCATCGCTGCGTGGCAGAACGGAAGGGTCTGGATGGGTGAAGCGGCCCCGGGGGGCCTCCTCCTGGCGACGAGGGCAAGCGACGTTGCCAACCGGCTATGCGCCGGGCGCGCACGAACAGGATGCAAAGCATGTTCCTGGCAAGGCGTAGCCCTCCCACTCCCTCCCGCGGGCGGTTTATTTTCACCTCAGCCGTCTATGCGGCTGCGCCGCACACCGACGGGATGAACATACTTCTTGGGAGGGCGTAGCCCTCCCAAACCCTCCCAGGGGCCGGGGCCTGGGTGCGCGGGCCTCCGGCCCGCGTCCGCTGAGGTATGGGGAAACCCGGTTTCCCCACCCCCCTCGCCGAGGGCTTATGTTCACGTTAGCCGCCCATGCGATTCGCGCACAACGCCGCGATGAACATCGCCTGGGAGCGCGGGCGGCCCGCCCTCGTCGCGTCTCCGCGGGCAAGGTGACGGCCCCCCTCCCCAGCCCTCCCCCCGCTGGGGGGAGGGAGTCCGGCTCCTCCCCCCAGCGGGGGGAGGTCAGGAGGGGGGGGGCAGCGCCGCATGCGCGTAGGTGAGCAGCCTATGTTCACATCAGCCGTCCATGCGGCTGCGCCGCACAACGCCGCAATGAACATACGTTTGTTCTTGGGAGGGCTGCGCCCTCCCAAACCCTCCCGCGGGTGGGGGCGTGGGGAAACCCGGTTTCCCCATGCCCCTGCGGGGCGGGGGCGTGGGGAAACCCGGTTTCCCCATCCCCTCCTCCGAGGGGCTATGTTCACGTTAGCCGTCCATGCGGCTGCGCCGCACACCGACAGGATGAAAAAGGTTCTTCTTGGGAGGGCTGCGCCCTCCCAAACCCTCCCGGGGGCCGGGGCCTGGGTGCGCGGGCCTCCGGCCCGCGTCTGCGGGGGCGTGGGGCAACCCGGTTGCCCCACCCCCCTCGCCGAGAGCTTATGTTCACGTTAGGAGACAAGCAACATGGACATGAAAACGTATGTAACAGACGAAATACATATTCTTGAGATCACCGGTCGCTTTGACGCCAATACCGTCCAGCCAATTGCGCACTGGTTGGAGCAGACCACCTCCACCCCCGGCGCGCGGGTGCTGATCAATCTGACCGACACTACCTTTGTTGATTCGACGGCGCTGGCGACGCTGGTGCAGGCGCTCAAACGCTGCCAGCAAATGCAGGGGGATCTCTACCTCTGCGGCATGCGCCGTCCCGTCCATATGATCTTCGAACTCACCCGCCTTGATAAATCCTTTACCATTTTTTCCGACAAGGAGGGTGCCCTGCAGGCGTTCGCCAGATAGGCGATGATCGTAACCGTTTCGAGCAACACGATGATGCTTGTGGCACTGCTCAGTTCGCAGTATGTACGCTTTGCCGCCCTGGCCGAGTCCTGGTTGGCGCTGGGGGCGACGGCCTTTGGCATCTATCAGGATGGCTATCCTCTGGTCTACTGGCCCGCGAGCCATCGCCTGATGCGTCCGAGTCTGATAGCGCCTATTCTCCGCGGCGACGAGGAACTGGGCGAAATTCGCGTTACCGGAGTAAAGGGCGAGGCGTTTCAACAGCGGCTGCGGGCCGATGCCGCGCTGATCGCCTATCTTCTGCAACTCGAGGAGGAGTTGCAGATGATGACCGTCGATCTGGTGATCAGCCAGGATCAGCAACTCGCGCTGTACCGGCTTACGCAGCGCATGCGCGACCTGGTCACCGTGGAGGAGATCCTGCGGGTGGTGCTGGCCGAAGCGATCCACCTGCTCAAAGCGCCGGGCGGTTTTGCTGCCTTCGAGCCGCCCGCGCCCGCCACCCCGCTGCTGATCCAACAACCGGATGCTATGTTACCCCATGCGTTCGTGTGGGAACTCTACCGGCAATGCATCACCAGCGAGCGCCTGATCATCCGCGACGAGACCAGTTCGGACACGGCGGCGATGGGGGTGCGTAGCCTGCTCCACGTGCCGATCCGCATCCGTGGCCGGGTCATGATCAGTCTGGGGCTGGTCAATCGGCCCGGCGGGTTTGACGCGCCCGCGATCAAACTGGTGCGCGCCCTCGCCGACCAGGCCGGCATGCAGGTGGAACGCACCCTGCTCTACCAGGAGATGTTCCAGCAGACCAGACTGCGGACCGAGATGGAACTGGCGCGGCGGGTTCAGCTCGATTTGCTGCCGCGAACCCTGCCCAGGATCGATGGGTTGGAGATCTATGCCGAGTCGCGTCCGGCCCGCCAGGTCGGGGGCGATTTCTACGATTTTATTGTCGAGGCGGGGCGGCCTTTCATGTTTGCAGTGGGCGACGTGACGGGGAAAGGCATATCGGCGGCGCTGTTGATGACCATGACCCGCACCGCCATCCACAGCAAATCACAATTTATGCCCTTTCCGACACCCGAGAGCGTGATGCGCCAGTCCAACGAGGACCTGTACAACGATTTCACGCGGGTGGGGGTGTTTGCGACCGCCTTCGTCGGGCAGTACACGGTAGGGAGCCAGCAGCTCGTCTACGCCAACGCCGGCCACGCGCCGGTGATCTATCGCCCGGTGGGTGGAGACGCCGTCTTGTTGCGCGCTGAAAGCACCGCCCTCGGCATCCTGCCGGATGCCCAGTGCCGCAATCAGTCCCTGCGTCTGGCGCCCGGCGATGTGCTGGTCGTGGCGACCGATGGGTTTAGCGATATGCGCGGCGCCGATGACACGACCTTTGGTATCGAGCGGTTACTGGATCTGGTGGACCGTCTGCACCATCTGGCGCCCGAGCCGCTGGCGATGGCGCTGTTTGAAGCGGTTGATCGCTTCGGCGAGGGATGCGAACAGGACGATGATCAGACCATTGTAGTGATCAAAGGAGTGGCGATGTGACACTGGGGTCCCCTGAGTTCGTCCGTCTAGATCTTCCAGCCCGCTATGCCTATCTGCACCTGGTTAGCGAGAGCCTTGCCGACATGCTGCATCTTGCCGAGGGAGTCGCTGATCTGGAGACGCTGATCTACACGGTGCAACTGGCAACGCACGAAGCCTGCACCAACATCATTCATCACGCCTACAAGAGTTTTGACCAGGGACGCATTCTTGTCGAGATGATCGTATATTTCGAGCGCCGATTGTTGCAGATCGATCTCTATGATAACGGCATACCTTTCGATCTCGAACGTGTTCCTGAACCGGATCTGGATCAGGTGCGCGTGCATGGCTACGGGCTGTTCTTGATCCGCCACCTGATGGACTCCGTTACCTACACGGCTATGCCGGATCATAACCACTGGCGTCTGAGTAAGTCTTTCTGTGCCGGGAGATGCCAAACCATATGACTACCGTGCTTCTTGTCGAAGATTATGCTCCCAACTATCGTCTCTTGAGCTTTGTGCTGGAACAGCATGGCTACGCTGTGGTCTGCGCTCGTGATGGTGTGCAGGCTCTCGAGCATCTCCAGACGATGCCGATTGACGTGATTGTGACAGATTTGATCATGCCGCGGCTTGATGGGATCGGCCTGGCCGAACGGGTGCGCGCCGATGCGCGCTTCCATCACGTGCCGATCATTGTGGTCACTGCCAGCGGCAAGGAGTGCGACGCGGTTCGAGCGGCGGAAGCGGGGGTCGATATCTTCCTGACCAAACCGGTCGAGTCTGACGATCTGGTGCGGGCCGTAGTCCAGGTGGTTGCGCGCGATCAAGGCCGGTCCAGCCCGTCGCAGCGCTGGCGCCGCTCACGCGTGGCGTGAGGTTCCCTTCATTGCGCTTGTGTGGGCCCCCATCTCAGTGCGCCATGCACATCTGGGGTACGACACGCGCCTGGAAGCGCAGGTGTCCCGCCCTCATCGCGTCTCCGCGGGCAAGCTGCCCGCGCTCCCAGGAGAACCGTGAACGATTACGGGGATCAAGGCGCCTTGCGCTTTCAAGGGTCGCATGTTATGATCGGGCGGATTATGTCAGCCAGCCTGGCGGTAGCAATGCCGGGGCGATCAGTGCCTGCGTGCTCCGTGGTTGTTTCGATGGCAACTGAGCAATCCCCGTCTGCCGCGCGCCGCCAATCCGATCACCCACGGCTGGTGCTGGCCTCCGCCTCGCCGCGCCGGCGCGAACTACTGGCGGCCCTGGGGGCGCGTTTCGAGATCCTCGCCACCGACGCGGAGGAAGACAACGCAACCCCGCCCCCCGAGGTGCTGGCCGCTCTGCCGATCCTCGATCTACCCCTTGCCGACCATCCGGTCTTGCGCGCCTGGCGCAAGGCCCACGCCGCCGCGACGCATGCGGGCGATGCCGTGGTGCTCGGCGCCGACACGGTGGTCGTCCTTGACGGCGAGGTGCTGAACAAGCCTGCCGACGCGGAGCACGCCCGGGCCATGCTCACGCGGCTCGCCGGCCGGGTTCACACCGTCTATACGGGGGTGTGCGTGCTCCGGGCCTACCGCCAGGGGCCGGCGTTGCCCGCTCCGCCGCTCCAACTGGCGGTCGCGGCGGCGGACGTGGCGTTTCGCCCCCTGTCGGATCGGGAGATTGCCGGGTATGTGGCCACGGGCGAGCCGCTCGACAAGGCGGGGGCGTATGGTCTCCAGGGCCTGGGGGGGAGCTTCGTGCGCGAGGTGCGCGGCAGTTACACCGCTGTGGTGGGGTTGCCGCTGCTGGAGGTACAGCGTATGTTAACCGCCGCGGGCATCACCGGCCTGCGCGATCCTGACACGACCTATCGCCAATGGCTACAGCTACAGGGAAAGGAGCCGCTCCCATGCCCGCCTACCCTCCCATAAGGCTGCTGATCGTTGATGATCACCCGCTCTTCCGGCAAGGGGTGCGCTGGGCCCTCGGCGCCGAGGAAGACATCGTGATCGTCGGCGAGGCGGCGAGCGGCGAAGCCGCGCTCGAGTGGCTGCAAAGCGCCGGTTCCAGCCAGGAACCGAATGTGATGCTGGTTGACCTGAACCTGCCAGGGATGAACGGTTGCGACCTGACGCGCCAGGTGCGGCGCCAGTACCCCAACATCGGCGTGGTGATGCTGAGCATGCACGAGAGCGACGAGCGGGCCTTCAACGCGCTGCGGGCCGGCGCCGCCGCCTATCGCTCCAAAGACGTGGCGCCACAGGCGCTGGCCGACACCCTGCGGCGGGTGGCCCGCGGCGAGTATGTGATCAATGATGTGGTGCTCGAAGAGCCGCGTGTGGCCAGCCGCGTGCTGACCCAGTTTCGCAACCTGCCCCAGGCTACCGCCACCGACCCCGAGGCGGTCGATTTCCCGATCTTCACCCCCCTCAGCGAACGGGAGATCGAGGTGCTTGAACGCATCGCCGCCGGCGGCAGCAATAAGGAGATCGCCGACGCGCTGCACATCAGCACCCAGACGGTGAAGAACCACATCTCCTCCATCCTGCGCAAACTCTCCTTGAATGACCGCACCCAGGCGGTGCTCTTCGCCCTGCGCCGGGGCTGGATCGAAACCCCCAACGAGATCCGCCAGGGCGGTGGCGAACCGGAATAGCTGCTGGCTTTGACAGCACGCGCGTGGAGGGGATGCGGGGAGGCTGCGCCTCCTCGTATCCCCAATTGTGAGGCATGTTTCAAATCAGCCGTCCGTGCGGCTGTGCCGCACACCGACGGGATGAACAAAGGTTCTTCCTGGGAGGGCTGCGCCCGTCCAAATCCTCCCACCGGGTGGGGGGATGGGGAAACCCGGTTTCCCCACACCCCTCGCCGAGGGCTTATTTTCACGTTAGCCATCCGTGCGGCTATGCCGCACACCGACGGGATGAACAAAGGTTCTTCCTGGGAGGACTGCGCCCTCCCAAATCCTCCCACCGGGTGGGGGGATGGGGAAACCGGGTTTCCCCATCCCCCTGCGCAAGGGCTGCGCCCTCCCGAACCCTCCCCGGGGCGGGGGTATGGGGGAATCTGGTTCCCCCATGTTCACGTCAGGACCCGGCGGGCGAGCCGCCCGCGCTTCCAGAGTAAGCCAACGATTATTCGCGCTAACCCGCAAGCGCATCACCGGTCCGGCGGCGCGCGCATCACTGAAAGGAAGCGCCGTCCGTACTGGAAAAACGACAGGGTGAACGGCAGGAGCGCCAGGTAGAGCACCGGCTTGCCGCTGCGCGGCCCATCGGCGATGTAGAGCAGCGTGGCGGCGGTGAGAAGCGCGGTGGTCAGCTTGCCCGCGCTCTCGGCGGTGGTGATGTGGGAGCGACGGCGAAGCAGGACGGCCGCGGCGGTCAGGATGCCCAGGTCACGAAAGAGCAACAGGCCGGTTACCCACCAGGGAAAGCCCCGCGTGCGCGAAAGAATGATCGCCGTCCCATTGAGCAGGAGTTTGTCGGCGATGGGGTCGATCAATTTGCCCAGGCGCGAGACCTCGCCGCGGGCGCGGGCGATCGGCCCGTCAACAGCGTCGGTGAGCATGCCCGCGCCAAAGCAGAGCAGCGCGGCCCGGCGCCGCTCGGGCCGCGCCAGAAAGTACAGCGTCGGCCCCACCAGCAGCAACCGGAACAGGGTTAGCAGATTGGACGGGTAGCAGAACTCCCGCGGCTCGACAATCGTCGAAAGTTTCCGCAATGCCATGGGTGAACCTGCATACACTAACGTGACCATCGTGCGCAGCGTTCAGCCCCCCTCCCAGCCTCCCCCCGCTGGGGGGATGAGCCGGGTTCCCGCCCCCACCGGGGGCGGGTCAGGGAGGGGGCCGGCACCGTGCCCGCGGAGCCGCGCCGCGGGCGGGACGCCCGCGCCACCGGCCTATGTTATGGTCTTTGAGAAATTCATCCGGTAGACCGGGCTGGCCGTGGGGCTGATGGTCTTTGGGCAATTCATCCGCTATACCGGGCTGGCCGTGGGGCTGAAGCCCTCGGCTATGGAATGCGAAGCCCGCCTGCGCGGGCTAGAGCGGATTATGTATTCAAAGACCATCACATCCGCCATTCATGCGGCTCGCGCGCCGCACACCGACGGGATGAACATCCTTCCTGGGAGGGCGCAGCCCTCCCAAACCCTCCCGCGGGTGGGGGAATGGGGAAACCCGGTTTCCCCATTCCCCTGCGGGGCGGGGGCGTGGGGAAACCCGGTTTCCCCACACCCCCCCTCCGAGGAGCTATATTCACGTTAGCCGTCCATGCGGCTGCGCCGCACACCGACAGGATGAACATCCTTCCTGGGAGGGCGCAGCCCTCCCAAACCCTCCCGCGGGCTGGGGTATGGGGGAACCAGGTTGCCCCATGTTCACGTTAGACCATTGGCGGAGGCGGCGCGTACGTTGTGGCCAGCGTGGGGCTGAAGCGCTGCATCGTTTGCCCCATCGCATGGCCGAAGACCGCCTGGCTGTAGGGGTAGGTGAAAATGAACCCGATAATGACGATGCTGCCGAGACTGGCAACGAAGCCGCACAGCAGCGAGATCAGCCAGAGGACCACCCAGGCGCCCAGATCAGCCCGCACCATAGCGATGACCTCGCCCACCTGCAGCGCCGCGCCGATGCTGCCAGTCTGGAGGTAGCGCACCAGCCCGGCCAGGATCACCGGTTGCAGTAGCAAGGCCACAATGAACAGCAGCGGAAACAGACAGAGAAAGCTCCCCCCTATTGCCGCCGCCGCGCCTTCTTCGCTCCGGGCGCCCGCGGCGGCGAAGAGTGGGAGGCACATGAGCAGCACGGTGAGCACAACGATCGGCAACGCGTAGACCAGGCTGATAATGAAGCCGGCAAAGCCAAGGCTCAGCTTCTCGCCGAAGGTGTTCCACTGGGGCAGAGGCCGCGGGTTACCCCGGGCCACGTTCCGCGCCGTTTCCATAACGTAGCCCAGGAGAGCGAGCTGGCCGATGATGGGGATGAGCACGATCAGGCCGCCAAGCAGAATGCTGGCGACCCACTGCTCATCGTCGAACACGAACGAGAACGCCTTGCCGATGTCCATGACGTTGCTCCTCTCAGGAGTAGGTTGACAGCCTGAAGGCTGAGCGTGAGGGAAGCGCGAGGCGTTGGTGTCGCCCGCCAGTTCCTTCCGAGCCACGCCCGTGACCGACGAGGTGTCAGTGCGGGAGGCCGAGGATCGTACCAACATGAACGTGCCGGAACCGACAAATGCGCACCAATGATAACACGTCATGCTCCATGCCGCTGCGCTGCGCGCGAACAGGATGAACATAGGTTGTTCCTGGGAGGGCCAGGCCCTCCCAAACCCTCCCACCGGGTGAGGGTATGGGGAAACCCGGTTTCCCCACACCCCTCTCCGAGGGCTGATGTTCACGTGAGACGGTCATGCGCATGGCGCACCACGCCGCGATGACCATGCCCTGGGAGCGCGGGCGTCCCGCCCGCATCGCGTCTCCCCGGGCACGGTGACCGCCCCTGCCCTGACCCGCCCCCAGCGGGGGGCGGGCACCCGGCGCCTCCCCCCGGCGGGGGGAGGCTGGGAGGGGGCTGAACCCGGCGCACGATGGTCACCTCAGCCATCCATGCGGCTCCGCCGCACAACGCCGCCATGAACATACGGTTATTCCTGGGAGGGCTGCGCCCGCCCAAACCCTCCCGCGGGCGGGGGCAAGGGGGAACCCGGGTTCCCCAAGCCCCCCCCCCAGCAGCCTATTTTCACGTCAGGCCTCACGCGGGGGCGCGGGGCGCCACGACGTAGCGTAGGCGCGCAATCACCGCCCGACGAAGCGCCAGGCAAGAGCCAGGGCGATCAGGGCGACCCCCAGGGCGAGGGTGAACCCGGCGGGCAAGCCAGGGCGCGCTGCCGGGGAGGAGCCGGTGGCGGGCGGCGCCTGGGCCGCGCCGGCGGTGGCCAGGGGCTCGGGGGCGGACTCGCGCGTGCTGTCGGCGCTGGCCTGGGCCGCGCTGGCCTCAGGGGCGGGCGGCGCCGTTGCCTGCGGCAGGGGGGGCGCGTCAACGGGCGTGGAGGCGCCGCCGGCCCCGGCGGCGGGTGTGCTGGCGGGCGCATTCATCTCGGCCACCGGCGTGGTTTTCGCCCCCATAGGCGCAACCTCGACCGCCGCGGGCGCCGGGGGCGTCACGCCAAGCGCGCTCGGGGCCGAGGCGAGGAGCTGGATGGTGGCAAGCACCACTAGCGCCAGGCCCGCCACTCCACTGCCCAGTTGCATGAACCAGCTTAACCGGAACGCGGGCGCCGGTCGCGGCGCCGTTGCCGGATCGAGCGTAAACGAGCGGGGCGGGCGCGCCGGGGCAAGCTGCCGCAAGAGTCGCGTCGTAGCCTGGAGTTCCTCCAGTTCAGCCCGCAGGCGAGGATCGGCTGCGAGCCGGCGCTCCAGGTTGGCGCGCTCGGCAACGCTCAGCGCGTTATCAATATAGGCCGAGAGCAACTCCAGGTCGCTATCGGACAGGTTGTTGGCGGGCGATGGTTGCATGGCGGTCTGATGTGCGGCTGCGCCGCGCAACGATAGGAGTATGGGGAAACCGGGTTTCCCCATGTCTCTCATGCGGCTCCGCCGCACACTGACGGGATGAACAAAGGTTGTTCCCGGGAGGGCGCAGCCCTCCCAAACCCTCCCGCGGGTGGGGATCTGGGGAAACCCGGTTTCCCCGGATCCCTGCGCAAGGGCTGCGCCCTCCCAAACTCTCCCGCAGGCGGAGGGATGGGGAAACCTGGTTTCCCCATCCCCCTGCTCGAGGGCCAGGCTCTCCCGCGGGCAGGGGCATGGGGGAACCAGGTTCCCCCATGTTCATGTTAGATCTCTTCGGAGGGCCTGGCCCTCCGCGATTCTCCCATCGGGAGCTTACGCGCCAGAGGCGTATCAGCTACTTGTCATCATGACGAAATTTCGATGGCAGGAGTTCCCCGGCGCGGAGAATATCGCGCAGCCGGGCGCGGCCGCGGCTGAGGCGCGACTTCACCGTCCCGAGATTGGCGCCGGTGACCGCGGCGATCTCCTCGTAGGCCAGGCCCTGGAGATCGCTGAGGATCACAACGACGCGCTGGTCGTCGGGCAGTTGGGCCAACCCCTGCTCGATGGCGCGGGCCAGTTCGTGGCGCAGCGCGGTTTCATCGGGCGATTCGCCGGTATCGGCGAGGTAGGACAGGGGACCGCTCTCGCTCGCGTCGGTGGCGTCGAGGGACAGAGCGGGCCGGCGTTTACGGGCGCGCAGGGTATCGTGGCAGGCGTTGGTGGCGATGCGCAGCAGCCAGGCGCGGAACATGCCGCCGCGAAAGCGGGGGAGGTTGCGGTAGGCGGCGATGAAGGTTTCCTGGGTAACATCAGCGGCGGAGTCGGCGTCGCCGAGCATGCGGTAGCAGAGGTTGTAGACCCGCGCTTCATACAGCCGCACGAGCTGGTTGAACGCCTCGACATCTCCCCGCTGCCCGGCTTCGACGAGGCGCGATTCTTCACTGGCCATAGCGCGGCGACGCTCCCGCTGTGCTCCCTCCCGGGCTTCATTATAGCAGAGGCCGCCCGCCGCGCCCGCGGCGTTTTGCGCGGTCACAACACGCTCGGGGGCGCGGGCCGACGGGGCGCGACGCCCGACGGCGCCGTTTCCGCGCCATGGTGGACGAGCGGCGGCGCGCCGGCCTTGCGCTTCGACCCGGAGCAGCGAGTCCAATGGCGCCGCGAACTCGACAGGCTAAAGATGGTCCTTTGGAGCGGGGTGTGGGGAAACCAGGTTTCCCCACACCCCCGCCCGCGGGAGGGTTCGGATGGTCTTTGCATACATAATCCGCTCTAGCCCGCGCATGCGGGCTTCGCATTCCGTAGCCGAGGGCTTTAGCCCCACGGCCAGCCCGGCATAGCGGATTAATTTCTCAAAGACCATCTTGCCCGCGGAGAAGCGACAGGGGCGAACCGCCCTCGCTCGCAGGCGCGTGGGTTACCCCAGGTGTGAACAGTTACACCAGCACGTCCTCGGCCAATACTAGCAGTGCCGTTGCTGCTTCCTGCCACGGCCCTTGCGCCTCGACACGGCCCCGCAGGTTGCGCACAATATGCGCCCAGCACAGTTACCGCCGTGCCGTCGCCAGACTGTTGGAGGCGGTGCAGCGGTCGTGGAGGTCGCCAGTCCGACAAACGCCTCGCCCAGCAGCACGCGCAACTGCTGCTTGCCCCGCCCATAGGCCAGCAAGAACAACGTCGCCACGCTGCCGACCGCAACCCACAGCCAGGGTTTGCGCTGCCCTTCACACCAGCCGTCCATGCGGCTCGCGCCGCACACCAATGGGATGAAAATAAGATTGTTCTTGGGAGGGCTGCGTCTTCCCAAACCCTGCCACCGGGTGGGGATATGGGGAAACCTGGTTTCCCCATACCCCTGCTTGAGGGCCAGACTCTCCCGCGGGCGGAGGCGTGGGGAAACCGGGTTTCCCCCCACCCCGCTCCGAGGGCTTATGTTCACGTTAGCGGGTCTCATCGGCGTTGACATGGTCTTCGGCTGCAAGCGTGGCTGGTACCTCAGCATACGCCGGCGTTCGATTTTCGATTTTCGAAACGGAGGGCAATCTACAATCTAAAATCTGCAATCGAAAATAGGATTGGAGCGGGGCGGTGAGGCGCTGCACCACGAATGGGGGCGGCACGACACGAATAGGACGGGGGTTCCGGCGCCTGCAGCGGGGATGATGCAGCCCAGCGGGGAGGGACTGCCTCCCGGGGCATCGGGAGCATGTCACGCGGGGCGCCTGCAGCGGGGATGATGCAGCCCAGCGGGGAGGAGCCCTGCGATTCGTTTATTCGATCTTGGGTCACCCCCTTCGAGCGGGGGGGTGCGGGGCGGTGCCACGAGGCCAGGAACCGCCCCGGTCGAGTTTATTCGGTTTCCACCCCCTTCAGAGCGGGGCGGTGAGGCGCTGCACCACGAATGGGGGCGGCACGACACGAATAGGACGGGGGTTCCGGCGCCTGCAGCGGGGATGATGCAGCCCAGCGGGGAGGGACTGCCTCCCGGGGCATCGGGAGCATGTCACGCGGGGCGCCTGCAGCGGGGATGATGCAGCCCAGCGGGGAGGAGCCCTGCGATTCGTTTATTCGATCTTGGGTCACCCCCTTCGAGCGGGGGGGTGCGGGGCGGTGCCACGAGGCCAGGAACCGCCCCGGTCGAGTTTATTCGGTTTCCACCCCCTTCAGAGCGGGGCGGTGAGGCGCTGCACCACGAATGGGGGCGGCACGACACGAATAGGACGGGGGTTCCGGCGCCTGCAGCGGGGATGATGCAGCCCAGCGGGGAGGGACTGCCTCCCGGGGCATCGGGAGCATGTCACGCGGGGCGCCTGCAGCGGGGATGATGCAGCCCAGCGGGGAGGAGCCCTGCGATTCGTTTATTCGATCTTGGGTCACCCCCTTCGAGCGGGGGGGTGCGGGGCGGTGCCACGAGGCCAGGAACCGCCCCGGTCGAGTTTATTCGGTTTCCACCCCCTTCAGAGCGGG
>Ga0272446_1002445_pt1 | contig 25291 bp, 19 predicted proteins | sample YNPCB0061_FD_194587 | JGI IMG/M metagenome (GOLD analysis project Ga0272446, IMG submission 194587) | Hot spring microbial mat communities from Yellowstone National Park, WY, United States - YNP-CB-006-1 | ecosystem: Environmental > Aquatic > Thermal springs > Hot (42-90C) > Sediment | place...
GTGCGTGACACGCACCACGCACCACGCCACCACGGCTTATTTACGCCCACGCGTGCTAGTCTCTTGATCCGTATTCTTCTCTTGATCTGTGTTCTACACTCCACTTCGCCGCATCTTTTGCGAAATAGGTCAGGATCATGTCGGCGCCAGCGCGTTTGATGGCGGTCAGGCTTTCCAGTGCGCAGCGGCGCAGGTCGAGCCAGCCATTCGCCGCCGCTGCGTGGAGCATGGCGTATTCGCCGCTCACCTGGTAGGCGGCCAGCGGCAACGGATACAACTCGCGCAACGCCGCCAGGATGTCGAGATAGGGCAGCGCCGGTTTGACCATCAGCATGTCGGCGCCCTCAGCCGCGTCCAGCGCCGCTTCCTTGAACGCCTCACGGCGGTTGCCCGGATCCATCTGATACTGGCTGCGGTCGCCAAAGGCGGGGGGACTTTCGGCCGCCTCGCGGAAAGGCCCGTAAAAGCCACTGGCATACTTGACGGCATAGCTCAGGATCGCTACGTGCTCGAAGCCGGCCTCATCCAGCCCGCTGCGAATCGCCGCCACCATGCCATCGACCATGCCCGAGGGCGCAATCATGTCGGCGCCAGCCTCGGCGTGAACGCTTGACGCCAGCGCCAGCAACTCACGCGTCGGCGCATCGAGCAGGTAGCCTTGCGGCAGCTGCGGATGAAAGTGCCGCTCGCCTGGCATGTTGATCACGCCGCAGTGACCGTGATTGGTGTACTCGCAAAAACACATATCGGAGATCACGACCAGATCGGGCGCAGCATCCTTGATCGCCCGGATCGCCTGCGGCACAATGCCATCGGGGTTGTAGTTGTCGCTGCCGAGCGCATCCTTCGCCGCTGGAATGCCAAAGAGAATCACAGCCGGCACGCCCAGACCAGCAATTTCCTTTGCCTCGGCAGCAAGTTGATCCACAGAAAGCTGAAATTGCCCTGGCATCGCGCCGATCGGGATGCGCTGGCGGCGCCCATGGCGGACAAAGAGCGGCGCTACGAAGTCGGCGGGAGAGAGCGCTGTCTCGCGCACCATGCGGCGGAGCGCGGCAGTGCGTCGTAGCCGGCGCGGGCGCAGCGCCGCGCTCCGCTCTGCCGGAATCGTCAGACCCTGCGTGCGGGATGAATCGAATGCCAACACAAGACCTCCTCCCAGTTGGAACCTTCCCAGACGCTGTGCGCTGCCGGGAAAATCGTCAAAATTGCATTGGGCTTACGCAGATTTTAGTGTGTCACCTTCCTGGAAGCTGAGAGCTTCCAGGAAGGTTGCTGGGCTAAATGCGTAAGTCCTATTGCACTTGAGATAGGTGCATTTCATGGTTGGGGCGAAGTCACGGGGTTGCCCCCAACCCGATTTACACCCCTTGAAAGTATTCCGCCAGCGCTGCCACCAGCCCTTCCAGGCTCTGTTGCGCCGCCACGACGGTGGGCGCGAAGCCAGCCTCACGCACCGTACGCGCCGTGATCGGCCCGATGCACGCCAGACAAAGCTCATGCAGCGCTGCCGGGTCGCCGCCCTCATGCGCCAGCCGCTCCAGCAAGAACGTGAAGGCGGAGGAGCTTGTCAGCGTCACCGCGTCGACAGAGCGCAGCGCCAGCAGCGCGGGCAGATCAACGCCGCCTGAGCCGCGCACGGTTTCGTAGGCGTCGACGCGCGTCACTGCAACGCCGGTCGCCTTAAGCTGCTGCACCAGCACTGCGCGTGCGCGTGCGGCCTGGGGCAACAGAACACGATCGCCCGGCTGCAACACTGCAGTGAGCGCCGCCGCCAATCCTTCAGCGACTTCCTCGACAGGCGTCAAATGCACTTCCAGTCCCAGTTGAGCATGCACCGCCGCCGCCGTCGCTGCGCCGACAGTGGCAACGCGCACGCCAGCAAGTTGTTGCGGAGCAATCGCAAGCGCGGTGAGGCGAGCCGCCACTGCGCGCACTGTGTTGGCGCTGGTCAGCACAAGCCAGTCGAAACCACCACGTGCTGCTCGCTGCAGCACCTGATCGAGTGCGGTCGTGTCCGCAGGCGGCGCAATGGCAAGACAGGGATAGAGCAGCGGCGTCGCGCCCGCCTGCGTCAGTAAAGCGGCAAGTTCGGGCGCCTGGGCCGCGGCCTGCGTCACGACGACCTGTCGCCCGGTCAGCGAGGATGGTGATCCTGGCGCCATGACAGTCATGCCACCGTCTCGCACAGAAATCGAGCCGCGCCCCGGGCCAACGCCTGCACAGCCAACGCTGCGCCCAGGTCGGCGGCCTCTTGCGGGGCGGCGTCGCCCATCACATCGACGACATCATGGCCATCAAGCGACGCCACGCGCCCGCGCAAATACAAGCGATCCTGGACGATGGCGGCGTGCGCCGCCACCGGCACGGCGCAACCGCCGCCCAGCCCACTGAGAAATGCCCGTTCCGCTGTCACTGCGCTGCGGGTGGCCGCGTCATCGAGCGGACTCAACAAGCGCAACAGCCAGGCTTCATCGCGACATTGCACTGCCAGCGCAGCCTGTCCCGGCGCCGGCAGCATAACGTCGAGCGGCAACACTTCGGTGACGACGTCGGTGCGCGCCAGGCGATCGATGCCCGCCGCCGCCAGCACAATGGCATCGTAGGGGCCGTCTGGGTCAAGCGCCCTGCGGATGCGTGTATCGACGTTGCCGCGAATATCAGCGGTGCGCAGGTGCGGATAGGCGCGCAACAGTTGCGCCGCGCGCCGCCGGCTGCTGGTGCCAACGACCGCTCCCGCCGGCAGTTTCGCCAGCGGCTGACCACTGCGGCTGACCACGACATCATGCACGTCGGCGCGCAGCGGAATGGCGCCGATCACAACGCCCGGCGGCAGCTCCGTCGGCAAGTCCTTGAGGCTGTGCACCGCCAGATCGATCGCACGCCGGTGCAGCGCCGCTTCCAGTTCGGCGGTGAAGAGACCCTTGCCGCCGATCAGCGGCAGCGGCGCGTCCAGAATGTGGTCGCCTTGGGTGTGCAGCACTGCGATCTCGACGGCGAGCGTGGGCCACGCCGCCTGCAACAAAGCTGCGATGTGGTCGCTCTGCCAGCGCGCCAGCATCGAGCCGCGCGTGCCCAGGCGCAGCGTAGCGATGGGTTCAATCATGTGCATAGGCTCCGTTCATGTAGCCTGTTGGCTGGACGCCACGGGTTGAGATGGCGACTGGCGCAGGCGGCGCTGGGACGCTGGCCGCGGGCGGCGTCAGCGCAAACAATTCGCTCAGCGCCTGTGCGTATGCGGCGCCATTGCCGTCGGCGGCTTGCGCCTTGAGGCGCACAGTCGGTTCATGCAACAATTTCGCAACGATGCGGTCAGCCAGCCGTTCGACTTCCTGGCTGATGCGGTCAGGGTCGGGCGTGTGGTGGCGCAGGCGGTGGAGGGTGCGCTGCACTTCCTGGCGAGCGATGGTCTCGGCATGGCGGCGCAGCTCGAGCATCGTGGGCAGCACCTCGCGTCCGCTTAGCCAGGCGCTCAGCGCCGCAGCCTCCTCCGCAATGATCGCCTCAACCAGCGGGATCGCCGCCTCGCGCCGCGCCAGGTTGGCGTCGATGCTGCTGCGCAGATGATCGATGTCGTAGCGGTGCACGTCAGGCAGCGTGTCGATGGTGGGTTCGATGTCGCGCGGAAGTGCAATGTCGAACAGGAGCAGCGGCCTGCCTGCACGCGCCTGCATGGCCTGCGCCACCCGTTCCCTGGCAAGCACGATGTGCGGTGCGGCTGTGGCGCTGATCACAAGATCGACAGCGGTGAGCGCCTCGTCGAGCCGCGCCCACTCCACGGCGCGGCCGCCGACCCTCATTGCCAACTGCTCGGCGCGCGCCAGCGTGCGATTGATGCAGAGGATAGCGGCGACGCGGTGCTGTTGCAGCGCCGCCGCCGCCAACTCCGCCATCTCGCCCGCGCCGATGAGCAGGGCGCGGCGTTGGCTGAGATCGCCCAGCACGGCTTCGGCGTGGCGCACAGCGGCGTGACTGATGGAGGTGGTGTAGCTGCCGATCGGCGTCTCGGTGCGGGCGCGTTTGCCGCAATGGAGCGCCCGGTTGAACAACTGCGTCAGGATCGGCCCGCTGGCGCCGCTGGACTGAGCAGCAGCCAGGGCGTTGGCAACCTGCCCCAGAATCTGCGCCTCGCCCAGGATCAGCGAGTCCAACCCAGAGGCGACATGCAACAGATGGTCAATGGCGGCAGCGTCTGTCTTGACATAGAGATAGGTCGCCAGCTCGTCAGGCGCCATTTGTCGTTGGCGAGCGACCTGCGCCTCGATCAGGGCGACCGCCTGCGCTGGCGCCGCAGTGACAGTGTACACCTCCAGGCGATTGCACGTTGAGATGACGACGATTTCCTGCAGAACGCCCAGATTGGCGCCAGCCGCGTGCAAGTCGCTGGCGACCATCGGCAACGCGCAGGCGTCGAACGACAACTGCTCGCGCACAAGGATGGGCGCCGTGCGATGGTTTAGACCGACCAGCAAGATGGATGGCGTTTTGGGATCGACGTTGCTGTACATTTCCAGGCCTCTACAATGCGATGCAAACGATAGCCCGCTGCTGGCGCGGATGCGGCAGATGAGCGCGGCTCCGCACTAGCACCCATGGGCTTAAACAGACCCGTGGTGCCCGTGTTGCGTGCTGCGTGTTCCGTCTCGATTACGCAGCACGTGACACGCAACCAGCGGCTTATTTAAGCCCACGTGCACTGGCTGCGTCAGCCGTGCGTCGGCGTCGGCTGTAGTGCCGCCGTTGCCAGCGCCGCCAGGGTCTTCACCATGGCTGGGCTGTCGTTGAGCATGGGCGGGCGCTCGACGCGCACGCCAAGTGACCGGGCGATCTGCTGCACGCCGATGTCAATGTCGTAGAGCACCTCTACATGGTCGGCGATGAAGCCAATCGGCGCCACAATCAATTTGTTGCGTCCGGCTTGCGCCAACTCGACGATGTACTCCTCGATCTGTGGCCCAAGCCAGGGCACACCAGTCTTGGCTGCGCTCTGGTAGGAAAAGGTCCAGCGGTCGGCGGGCAATGCCAGTCTTGCGGCCAGGCGCTGCGCTGTCTCGCGCAACTGGCGGTCATACGGTTCGCCGCGCTGCAAGATGAACTCCGGGAGGCTGTGCGCAGTGAAGACGACAAGCACATCGTCACGCTCCGCCGGTGCAAAACGTTGCAGCGTCTCACGCACGTTGGCGGCGACGGCGTCCAGGTAGTCGGGCTGGGTGTGCCAGCTTTCGATAAAGTTGACGGTGAAGGGCTGCGCCAGTTGCGCCAGCGCCTCGTCGAGCCGACGACGGTACGCGCCGATGCTCAGGCTGCTGTAGTGCGGCGCCATACAGATGACCACCGCATGCTCGACGCCATCGGCTGCCATCTGCGCCACGGCGTCTTTGATCCACGGCGTCCAGTGGCGCATGCCAACGTAGACAGGCAGGCCGATGCGTTCCTGGAGTTGCGCGGCCGCACTTTGGGTGATGCGCAACAGCGGCGAGAAGCCGCCGATCTCGGCGTAGCGGTGACTGATCTCATCGATCAATTCCTGCGGCGTCTCGCGGCCGCCGCGGATATCGAGCAGATAGGCGGGGATGTCCGCCAGCGCATCCGGGCCACCGTAAGCCAGCAGCAACACAGCGGTTTTCATGCGTTCACTCCTTCGTTTTGCCAGATTGCTTTGCCGACAAAGAACGGCCCCAGCTTTTCCAGGTGCAGCGAGGTCTGTTTGGTCTTGCGCATCCGTTGCACGATCGACGAAAGCGGGTACAGTTCCGGCCCGATCAACGCGACGACGAAGTCGTTGTCATTTTTATCGAGGCCGTAGCACGCCAGACGAATGTCCGTGCCATAGCCAGCGCGACCGTAGGCGTGGCCGATGCCGCCATGCTCCATCAAAATCGTGCGTTGCTCCTGCGCCGAAAGCTGCTCGAAGGAGCCGGCGCGCCGCAGCGGATACCAGATCGCCCACGGCCATTGAGGGTCGCAGACCTTCTGGCGCGGACGGGTGATCAGCGCCCGCTCCAGGTCATCTTCGTTGCCAAGCGCGTAGGAGCGACCAAACATCGTCAGTTCGGGCTTAGGCGTCAGGGTCAAAAAAGGTGGTCGCTGCAAAAAGGCGCGCAAGTCGGTGACGAAGAAGTCGGGATTTTCATGAAAGGTGAGCAGCGCCACACCCTGTGGGTCGTTTACGTCAAGATAGAGCACGCTGCCAAAGGGCTGCGCCCGCAGCGCATCGACCAGCAGCGCCGTGTCCAGGCAGCCGCCAAAGGCGTGCAGTTGCATAAAGAGCCGCCGGTTGAGCCGCACGATCTGGCCGTCCGCCGTGCGTCCCTGCTCGCTGATGTCCAATCCTTCAGTGGTTGCAAATGGGTTTGCCATAGTCTCCAGATTCTCAGTTTCAGTTGCGAAGGGCGACGCTCACCTCCGGCGCCAATCCCTCATCGGGCGTACGCAGATTCTAGTGCGTCACCTTCCTGGAAGCTGAGAGCTTCCAGGAAGGTTGCTGAGCTAAATGCGTAAGCCCCAGCTCAATCTCTACTCTCCAATTTCCGCTCTCCGCATCACCGCCGGCGTATAGGTGCAAAATGGCTCTTCAGCGAGGTACTCATGCGTCATGCCGTAGGCGCGGGCGCGGCAGCCGCCACAGACGTTCTTGAACTCGCACAGGCCGCACTTGCCGCCCAGCAGGGTGGAGTCGCGCAGCTCGGCGAAGAGCGGCGAGCCTTCCCAAATGTCACGGAAGGGCTGACGGCGGATGTTGCCCGCCTCCACCGGCAGGTAGCCGCAAGGGAAGACCTCGCCGCGATGGCTGACAAAGCAGACGCCTGTCCCGGCGAGACAGCCTTTGGTCATGGCGTTCATGGCGCGGCGCGCCTCCTCATTGCCAGGGACGCCGCCAGGATGACCGTTGCCAGGGTGCGCAGCGCCAGGGTGAGCAGCGCCGCCGGCGTGCTGCTGGCGATGGTGGCTGGCGGGGCGTTCACGGAAGATGCCGTTGCGTCGCTCTTCAGCCTGACGTTGGCGCACGATGCGGAAGTAGTGCGGCGCACAAGTCGCTTTCAACTCGATGCCGCCTTCCATTTCAGCATCGTACATCCAGTTGAGCACGGCTTCGTATTCGGCGGCGGAAATCTGCTGGTCGGGCGCTATTTCGACGCCACAGCCGACTGGCACGAGCAGGAAGAGATGCAGCGCCTGCGCCTCCAACTCCTTCGCCAGCGCCAGCGTCTGATCCATCTGGTGAAGGTTGTGACGTGCAACGGTGGTGTTGATCTGGTAGGGGACGCCAACTTCATGCAGATGCTGCATCCCGGCGAGTGACCTGTCGAAGGCGCCCTGACCGCGAAAGATATCGTGGGTGGCGGCGTCGGCGCCGTCGAAGCTGATGCTGACGCGGCGGATGCCGCTTGCCTTGATCTTGCGCGCCACCTCAGCATCGATCAGCGTGCCGTTGGTCGCCAACGCGACGATCAGCCCGGCGTCGCTGGCGTGGCGGGCGATCTCGAAGATGTCGGGCCGGAAGAGCGGCTCCCCGCCGGAGAGCACGAAGATAGGACGCGCAAAGGCGGCAACCTGGTCGATCAGGCTGAAGGCTTCGGCAGTGGTCAAATCCTGCGGCAGCAATTGGTCGGCGACAGTGATGCGCCGGCAATGGATGCAGGCGAGATTGCAACCGGCGGTGGTTTCCCAGAAGATCAGGCGGGGGGGCGGGTAGGCGGCAGGCGTGTGCATGGCGGTGGCTCCTGTGGACGAGTGTGCATGGCAATTGACCGGGGAAACAACGCCGTTCATCTGATCGTCATTGCGTCGCGGCGCATCAAACGCAGAAGTTCACTGCGGTCAAGGCAGCAGGCTGTACGATCGACGCAAGTCAAAACCCTTCTGAATTCTATGTAAATCTTAGTTAAACATATGTTTGTTACTAAATTCTACGATACAACGGTTTGACCAAACGCGCAAATTAAGCGCACTTGTTGTCGCCTTGTCATGCTTGCGGCTTTGTGATATCAAAGTCAGCAACGTGCGGCGCCGTTTACACGCACCAAAGGAGCTCTGATGACAACAACGGCATATCCACCTGCGTTTCACGTGCTGGCGAAACCAACCGGCGCTACGTGCAATCTCGACTGCGCCTACTGTTTCTTCCTCTCTAAAGAGATGCTCTATCCCGGCAGCCGCTTTCGCATGGCGGACGAGCTGCTGGAGGCATATCTCCGCCAGTTGCTCGAGGCGCATCAGACGCCAGTCGTGCAGGTGGCGTGGCAGGGCGGCGAGCCGACGTTGATGGGGCTGTCCTTTTTTGAGCGATCGATAGAGCTAGTCGAGAAGGTTCGTACGCCAGGAGTGCGCGTCGAATACACGATCCAGACCAACGGCACGCTGATCGACGACGACTGGGCAGCCTTCTTCAAGCGCCACAATTTCCTGGTCGGCATCAGCATCGACGGACCGCAGGCGTTGCACGACGCTTACCGCGTGGACAAGGGTGGGCAGCCAACGTTCGACAGAGTGATGCGCGGGCTGCGCTTCCTGCAGGCGCACGGGGTCGAGTACAACACGCTGACGACGCTGCACCGCGCCAATGCCGACCACCCGGTTGAGGTCTATCGCTTTTTGCGCGATGAATGTCGTTCCAGCTTCATCCAGTTCATCCCGATCATCGAGCGCGTGGCGGCTGGCGCCCCTGACCAGCTCACCTCACACGCGCCGCCTGCTGCGCCGGGTCAGGTGAGCACGGCGCCATGGTCGTCGTGGCGTGACCGGCCACTCTACACACAGGCGGGCGAGCTGGTCACGGATCGTTCGATTCGGCCCGAACAGTACGGCGACTTCCTGATCGGCGTCTTCGAGGAGTGGGTGCGCCGCGATGTGGGCAGTGTGTACGTGCAGATGTTCGATGTGGCGTTGGCGAATTGGGCAGGTGAGCCGCCGGGCTTATGCGTGCACTCGAAGACATGCGGGCTGGCGCTGGCGCTGGAGCACAACGGCGACCTTTATGCGTGCGATCACTTCGTGGAACCGGCGCACCGACTGGGCAACATCCTGGAGACGCCGATGATCGAGTTGGTGGCGTCGCCGCAGCAGCAGAAGTTTGGTCAAGACAAGTTCGCTGCGCTGCCGCAGTACTGTCGGACGTGTGACGTACGCTTTGCCTGTCACGGCGGCTGCCCAAAGGATCGCTTTCTCTACACGCCCGAGGGCGAAGCGGGGCTGAATTATCTGTGCGCAGGCTTCAAGCGCTTCTTCCATCACGTGGACGCACCGATGCGCGCGATGGCCGGGTTGTTGCGCCAGGGACGTGCACCAGCCGAGATCATGCGCCACTATCAGGAGCGCGACCTTCGCCTGGCGGAGGCCTTCGCTGACGCCGGGCGCAACGATCCCTGTCCGTGCGGCAGTGGGAAGAAGTTCAAGCAATGCCACGGACGCCATTGATCGCCACAGGTGCGCAAAAAATAGCCGCTACTGGCAGCAGTAGCGGCTATCGAGGTAGCGCATACGAGATTCGAACTCGTGTCTCAGCCTTGAGAGGGCTGTGTCCTGGGCCTCTAGACGAATGCGCCACATCGCAGTGTTCTTTGCAGTACACCCAGAACAACAACGAATTTTACCCGCCGGCCCTGTTCCTGTCAAATCGGGCGACGTTTCAGGGCTACTTCACGCTGGGGCAAAGTCGTTGCCGCAGGTCGTTGCTTCTGGCGTCACAGTGGCCTGTCACGCCAGAGGCGATGACCCACAAAGTGCCTGGTGAAAAGTAAGGCGACCTGTGTTTGAATCACGGCGTGCTCCGTCACGCCAGAGGCGATGACCTACGGTGGGTTGTCCTGCTGCGCGCCAGGTTAACGAATCATGCGTCACGAGTGACTCGTGACGCATGATTCGTGGCAATATGAGCGGCTAATCTAGAGATCTGCAACTTGAGTGACAGCCAACGCTTCAGGGATGCGTCAGCGGTCGGTGCGGGGAGGCGCGTCGATCAGGCGGTTGATCACCTCGGCGACGCGCACGATGGAAACGGGCTTGGCTAGATACTCGTCGGCGCCGGCATCGAGACAGCGTTCACGGTCGCCGGGCATTGCCAGCGCCGTCAATGCGACGATGGGCGTCGCCGCGATCGCCGGTTCGCGCCAGCCGCGAATCCGCCGGATCACGTCCAACCCATCCATGCCGGGCATCTGAATATCGATCAGGATCACATCGGGGCGAAGTTCGCCTAGCAGGTTGAGCGCCGTCAAGCCATCTTCCGCAACGCGCACATCGCAACCGCTGCTGCGCAAATAGTCGATGTACATCGCCATCATCGTCAGGTTGTCATCCACCATCAAGACGGACACCGGCCGGTTGCGCCGCGTGGGGCGAGGCTCGGTTGCGCCGCCCAGGCTCTGCAACAGCGCTGACTCCGCACCCCGCAGGCCTGTGCTGCTGTTCCAGGGCAGGCTCAACGTGAAGCGACTGCCCTCGCCCAGGCTGCTATCGACGCTCACGCTGCCGCCGTGCAGTTCCGCCATACGCCGCACCAGCGACAACCCCAGCCCTGTGCCCGTGTATTGACGCGCAAGCCGGCCATCGAGTTGCGTGAAGGGGCGAAAAAGCCGGGCGAAATCTTCTTGTGCAATCCCAATGCCATGATCCCACACCTGGAACCGGACGACGCCCTCTTTGGCGTCAGCCTGCACATCCAGCCCAAGCTGGCCGCCCTCCGGTGTGAACTTGACAGCGTTGCTGAGCAAATTGACGAGCATCTGTTTGAGGCGACGTTGGTCGGCTTCAATCTCGATAGAAGTCAGGTTGATAGTGAAGCCGACGGATTGGCGTTTTTGCTGCGCCATGCCCTTGATCATCTGCAATGCCGCCATACAGGTCTCATCCACCGAACAGGGCGCCCGGTAGAGTTGGAACTGACCGGCTTCGATCTTCGAGAGGTCGAGAATGTCGTTGATCAGGTCGAGCAAGTGTTGTCCGCTCTGTTCGATGGTGTGGACAGCGCGGATTTGCTTCTCGTTCAGCGGCCCATAGAGTTGTTCGCGCAGCGCTTCGGTAAGCCCAAGGATGCTGGTCATGGGAGTGCGCAGCTCATGGCTCATGCTGGCGAGGAACTCGTCTTTCAGGCGCGCCGCTCGCTCCAGCGCCGTGTTGGCTGTGCTCAACTCGTCGCGGCTGCGGCGCAAGGCTTCTTCAGCCTGTTTCTGCAACAGCATGTCGCGCATGATCGTGGAATAATATTCCACCGTGTCATGCCCGTCGCGATGAGCAATGATCACCTGCGACACAGGCACTTCGACGCCCTCCGCATGCACGATCACGCTGTCGCCGGACCAGACGCCACGCCGCGCCGCCGTCGGGATTGCCTCACGTTCGATGATGCGCCAGGCGTCGGCGGTATAGAGGGCGCGAATGGAAAGACGGGTGACGTCCACATCCGGGCCAATGCCTAACATGCGGCGCCCGCCCAGGTTGAGATAGGTCAGCTCGCCTTGCAGCGTCCAGTTGGCGACCAGGTCAGTCGTCGCCTCCAGAATTGCAGTTTGACGATGCTGCGCCTGCTCGGCGCGGCGCTGTTCGGTGACATCGAGCGCCGTGCAGACGACGCGGATCACCTTGCCGGCGTGGCGCACTGCTTTGGCGCGCAGGCTCACATAGCCGTTGGCGCCGTCGGCGCGCTGCAACTGAATTTGCAGTTCGTGTGTCTCCTCGTCGTCGCAGCGCTGGTACAGATCGAGGATGTTGTTCAGGTCGTCGGCATGGACGAACTCGCTCAACTTGCCCAGCGGGAGCGTTGTTTGCTCCAGGGGGATGCGCAGGATGCGACACGCCTCGTCCGAAAGCGTCGCCTCGCGGCGGTCGAGGTCGATGTCGATGCTGCCCAGGTGGGCAATGCGCTGCGCCTCGGCCAGGCGCGCCGTGCGTTCGGCGACACGTTGCTCCAGCGTCTTGTTCAGCTCTTCGAGTTTCGCCTGTTCCTCGCGCACGGTGCGGTAGAGCAGGGCGTTGTTGACAGCCACCAAGACCTGCGCGCCGATCGCTTCCACCAGGCGCAGGTCGCGCTGGCTGTACGCGTTGAGGCGATAGCTAAAAATCTGCACGACGCCGCGCACGCTGTCGCCCAGTTTGAGCGGCACGATCAGCGCTGCACGCGGCACATTGGGGTCTTCCTCAGGCACCTCCGTCGCCTGAATGGCCTGGACGCTGCCCGTCTTGCTGACATAGTAGGACGATTGGCTGGTGCGGCGCTGCGCGTTGTAGTCGGTGAGCAGGATCGACTGCCCGGTGCGGATGGCAAGACTCTGCGTACCCTGTCCTGCCGGCGCCAGCTTGATCGGCGGGATGGCGGCAATGTCGAGCGCATGACCGTCCTGCCAGGCAAAAAGACAGGTGATCAATTCGCTCTCCGGATCGAAGGACGAGAGGTAAAGCACGTCGCAGTCCATGCGTTCGGCGATCAAGCTGCGCATGGTCGGGAAGATGTGATCGAGATCGAGGGAGCGCCCCAACTCGGCGCCAGCGCGGTAGAGGAGATCGCGTTCCTCAGCAATTTGCTGCTGACGTTCTCGGGTCTCCACGGCGCGGGTCACATCGCGGATGGTGGCGAGAAGCAACGCTTCGCCAGCCGCGCGCCGCAACAAGGAATACTTCACATGGAGCCAGCGAACACTTCCCCGATAGGCGTGCGGCAATTCCACCGTGACAGGCGCGCCGCGTGTCGCCACGCTGCGGATCAGCGCTGCGTGACGCCGCGCCTGCCCGCCCCCCAGGAGGTGCGACAGGCGCATTCCGACAAGCTCACGGTCAACATGCACCAGCCGTCGCGCGGCCTGATTCGCCTGGATGATTTGACCAGCGCCGGTGAGCACAAAGCAGGCGTCTTCAATTTCATCAAACAGCGGGCAGTCGACGCACACCAGTTGCTCTACATCACGGTGGTGTGCGGAGTTAGACGGCGCTGCGTCGTCAGATTGTGCATCATTCCCTTGTTTGTTCGCGGTCATCGTTCAACACCCAACTGTGTCCCAGGCTGACTCACCATTGCTGCCTCTGGCCTACCCCATCGGTAAAATTCGCGCAGGCGAGTAACACACATCAGCGCCGCGAAAGACCATGCCAAACCGATTCAGTCGAATCACTTTACCTGCTTCTTCGTAACAATCATGCCAGCGCGTCAGGAACGCCTCAGTCGGGATGCAGGTGTAATTGCCCAACGTCGACGGATCCATGAAATAGATATTGCTCTGATCATAACCAACGACAACCGCATAGTGACCATCATCCCAGGCGTCGAGATAGGCGTTTTTCAGACCATTTCCCACGCTTGCAAGGCGACAATGACCGGCGCACCATCATCGATCGCATTGTACAGATGCTCTGGCGTCATCTCCGTGAAATATGTCACATTGAGACCGCAAGCGCGTGCGTAGGCCACCATCCGCCGAAAGTTCACACCCTGTTCAGGATCGGCGCCCAGCGCGGCCGCCAGTGCATCGTAACGCACTGCAATACCAAAGTAGTGTAACACACTCTGCAGCGCAGCCACACCACAGGTGTAGCCATCTGGCTGTCGCACCAACGGCGCTCGAATCCGCACGGCCGCCAGTTGCGGTTCGGTGTCGCCGCCGACGCGGCCCAAGGCGCCGCCATGAACGTTGGCTTCCTGCACGGCTACGCTGCTCTCCCTATTGATGACGGCAAAGCACCCAAAATGGCGCGCATAGGTTTTCATCGTACGCAAAGCGCAACGGTTGTCAAACCTTCGCGGAGCCCGGCGGCGATCAAGCGGCAAAGTGCATCAAGATTTACTGGATGCAGGTCATGGCCTTCGGTGTGGCGCCCTCACGGCACGCTCGAGGCGGTGACCTATACGGATAGGACTTACGCATTTAGCTCAGCAACCTTCCTGGAAGCTGAGAGCTTCCAGGAAGGTGACACACTGGAATCTGCGTAAGCCCAAACTGATGCCCATAACCTGAATTGCATCTCTCTGGCAGAAGTCAGTTGCACAGGTCGTCAATCACAAGGTAATATCGATGTAATTGCTGCTTGCGCGGCGCATCATCTTGTGGCTTGATTTCGCCTATGCAAACTTCGCAACCTGCAGAAATCCATACCCAGCCAGCGGCGACGCCGTGGTGCATATTCGTTGCAGGGGTCGCCGTCGGCGGCGGCATATTGACGCTCGCCGGTGTGATCGGTGGCTGGCTGCCGGCGAACCGGCTCGTCACCGGCTTTGCGCTCCTCGCCCTGTTTCTCCTGATTGCACTGCTCACGGGTTGGCTGGCGCTCCTGCGCAGCCACTATCGCACAAGCCAGCGCGCCGCCAGCGCGCGCATGGCGGCGCAAGAGCACCAGACCTTCGCCGCCGCCCTGCAGGATAGCGCCCAGGCGTTGACAGGCACGCTTGACCTGGATGAGGTGCTGGATCGCATCCTGGGCAACGTCAGCCGCGTGGTGGCCCACGACGCCGCCAATGTAATGCTGCTGGACGAAGCCACCGACGCGGTGCGCATTGACCGATCGGCGCAGACGCGTGCGGACTACGGCACTCATCCCCGTCTGCTCGATCAGCCCTTCGCATTAAGCGACTTCCAGAATCTGGCCGAGATGCAACGCACGTTGGCGCCCGTCATCATCGCCGACACCGCCAGCGACCCGCGTTGGGCGCAGTTGCCCGAATCAGCCTGGATTCGTTCCTCCCTGGGCGCGCCGATCGTCAGTCATGGGCGTGTGCTGGGCTTTATTCTCCTGGACAGCGCGCAACCGGCGTTCTTCAAAGCAGAACAGGCAACCCGGCTCAGCTCCTTTTGCGACCAGGCCGCCATTGCGCTGGAGAATGCGCAGCTCTACGCCGCTGCCCACCGCGAGTTGGTGGAGCGTCAGCGCGCCCAACAAGAATTGACGCGCCGCCTGGCCGAAATGGAGCTGTTGAACCGGGCGATTGTCCATGCCGCCACGCTCGACCTCGAAGAGGCGCTGAATATGATCTGTCGCGACCTGGCGATGCACTTTGCCGCGCCCCAAGCGGGCATTGCGCTGCTCGACGACAGCGGACAAAGCCTCACCGTGATCGCCGACTACACCCCCAGCGCGGCGACCAGCGCCGTCGGAGCGCGGATTCCAGTTCAAAACAACCCCACCACTGAATACGTCCTCGCTGAACGCCGCCCGTTGGCGATCGTGGATGTGGCGCACGACGAGCGGCTGGCGCCCATCCGTGCGCTGATGGAGGCGCGGCGCATTGTGTCGATGCTGCTGCTGCCACTCTTTGCCCGCGACGACATCATCGGCACGATTGGGTTGGATTGGTTCGAGCCGCACGTCTGCAGCGAAGACGAAATCGAGCTGGCGCAGGCGGTGGCGCACGCGGCAGGCCAGACGCTCGACAACGCCCGCCTCTATCGCGCCGTGCGGCAAGAATTGGCGGAACGTCAACGCGCCGAGCAACGTGAGCGGCGCCAACGCGAATTCCTGGAGGCGCTGCACGATGTGACGCTGGCGCTGGTCAGCTCGCTCGATATCGACGTGGTGCTCGATCGTCTCCTGACTGTGATTGGGCGCGTGGTTGAACACAGCGCCGCCAACATCATGTTGATCGATGAGGATGGCGTCCATGCGCGCGTGGTGCGCTCCATCGGCTATACACAGCCAGCGACGCCCGAATTCCTCACCCTGCATTATCGGATCGAGGACACCCACACCTTGCGCACAATGCGGGAGACGCGCCAGCCGGTGCTCATCAGTGACACGCACATCGACCCGCACTGGGTGCATATCGAAGGCGATGAGTGGATCCACAGCTATCTGGGTGCGCCGCTGATTCGCCAGGGGCAGGTCTTTGGTTTCATCTCCATTGATTCCCGCAACGCCAACTTTTTCACCGAGGAGGACGCCGTCCGACTGCGCACCTTCGCCGATCAGGTGGCGATTGCGCTGGACAACGCGCGCCTCTTTCAACAGGCGCAACAGGCGCGCGCTGCAGCGGAGGCCGCCAGCCGCACGAAATCGGTCTTTCTTGCCAACATGAGCCATGAAATTCGCACCCCAATGAACGCTGTCATTGGGATGACCAGTCTGCTGCTAAGCACGCCACTGACGCCCGAGCAGCGCGATTATGTCGAAACCATTCGCACCAGCGGCGACGCATTGCTGGCTGTCATCAACAACATCCTCGATTTCTCCAAGATCGAGTCGGATCATCTGCAACTGGAGCAGCAACCTTTCCAGCTTGCGACCTGCATCGATGAAACCCTCGATCTCTTTGCCAGCAAAGCCGCGGCGCAAGAAACCGAGTTGACCGCCTGGATCGACGACAACGTGCCGGCGTGGTTGGTCGGCGATATGGCGCGCTTGCGGCAGATTCTTGTCAACCTGGTCGGCAACGGCGTCAAGTTTACGCGCGGGGGCGAGGTGGAGATCACGGCAACCATCGAAGGCGACGCAGCCGATATGCAGCTTCACCTGGCGGTGCGCGACACTGGCATCGGCATCCCCAGCGACCGCATGGATCGCCTCTTCCACCCCTTTTCGCAGGTCGATCCTACGCCGGCGCGACGCTTCGACGGCGCCGGGTTAGGGCTGGTCATCAGCCGGCGGCTGGCGCAACTGATGGGCGGCGACATCTGGGTCGAGAGCGCAGTCGGGCGGGGCTCCACCTTTCACTGCCGCATCCGCGTCAGCGCCGTCGACCGTGCGGGCGATCGCACGGACACCGACGCTGCGCTGGCTTTTCTGGCGGGCAAACGCATCTGGTTAGCCGAACAGCACCGCGCCACCCTGACCAATGTGTCGCGACTTCTGCAACGTTGGGGGGCGACCGTCGTCAGCGTCAACACGCCGTCAGCGCTGGCGGCGCGCATCCAGCAGGATGTGGAAGCGCCAGATGTGCTGCTGGTGGATGTACGGCTGCTGGCGCAGGCGCCGGAGCTTGCCGGGCAGTGGCTGGCGCAGCCTCATTTGCGCACCTGCCCGGTGCTTGCTGTCAAGGCGGTGGGCAGCGGCGAGGGCGCTCAGCTGCTGCCGACGGCGGCGCATCTGTTGCGCCCGATCAAGCAGCGTCAGTTGCAACAAAAGCTCCTGCAGGTGCTGGCGCCTGTCGACGCTGCTGCGCTTGCGGCGCCCAACGGCCCGGCTGCGTCTGCACCAGGCGCTGCGCCGATCCGCATTCTGCTAGCGGAAGACAATCTGGTCAATCAAAAGGTAGTGCTCAGGCTGCTGGAAAAGCAAGGCTTTGGCGCCGACGTGGCTGGCAATGGCCTGGAGGTGCTGGAGGCGCTGCACCAGCGCTCGTACGACCTGGTGTTGATGGATGTCCACATGCCTGCAATGGATGGGATCGCCGCCACCCAGGCGATCCGCCGCGAGCTGCCCGCTGCGCGCCAGCCGCGCATCGTGGCGCTCACAGCTGCGGCGATGGTCGAAGATCGGCAGGCGTGTCTGGCAGCCGGCATGGATGCTTTCCTGACCAAGCCAGTGCGCCCAGAAGCACTGTTGGAGATTCTCCAGACCACGCCAGCGCGCAGGGAAGCGCCTACGCAGTGAAGGGGATGGTGACCGTGAAGGTGCTGCCTTCACCTGGCTTGCTGTGCACCGTAATTTGCCCCCCTTGCAGCTCGACCAGTCGGCGGGTCAGCGCCAACCCCAACCCGGTGCCGGGGAATTGACGCGTCAGTGCACTGTCGAGTTGCAGGAAGGGGCGAAACAGCCGGGTGACGTCGTCCGGCGCAATGCCGATCCCATGATCCCACACGTGAAGGTGCGCCTGGGAGGCAGCTTCATCCTTTTCCACTTTCACCCCAAGCTCACCATTCGACGACGTAAATTTGATCGCGTTGCTCAACAGGTTGAGCAAAACCTGCAACCAACGGCGTTGGTCGCCCTCCAGCGTCAGCCTATCACAATTAGCCTCGAAGTGAATGGTCTGCCCCTTTTCGGCGGCGGCGTCACGGCTGCGACGCACCGCAATGCGGGCCAGGTCAACGACGTCGAAGCGCTCCGGGTGCAGGTGCAACTGTCCCGCCTCGATGCGCGATAGGTCGAGCACATTATTGATCAAGCCCAACAAGTCGCGTCCGCTGTTTTCGATCAACTTCAGTGACTGCTGTTGCCGGGGGGTGAGCGGGCCATACACCTGGAATTGGAGCGCCTCCGCCAACCCCAGAATACTGCTCAAAGGGGTGCGCAATTCATGGCTCATCGTCGCCAGGAATTCGTCTTTGAGACGCGCCGCATTGCGCAACTCGACATTGGCTTGTTGCAGTTCATCCGCGTAGGCCTGGAGCAGCGCTTCCGCCTGCTTCACCGGTGTAATATCGATGCCGACGCCCAGAACGGCCGGCTTGTCGTGCCCCGCCGCGGTGAACGGAATCTTGATGGTTTGGAGCTGATGCTCACTGCCGTCGTGGAAATGGATGGTCTCCACCGGAATTTCCAGAATGTCCTGGCTCGTGATCACCTGCACATCCTCGCGGAAGAAACGTTCAGCCTCCTCAGTCCAGGGATTCAGGTCTATGTCGCGCTTGCCGATCAGTGCTTCGACGGTCACACCCAGCGAAGCGGCGCACGCCCGATTGGCCAGGATGTAACGACCATCGATGTCCTTTGCGTAGATCATGTGCGGCACCAGGTCGATCACCTGGCGCAAGCGCTGCTCGCTGAGCGCAAGCTCCTCCTCCTTGCGTTGGCGCGCTGCGATTTCGGCCTGCAATGCGGCTGTCCGCTCGGCGACACGCGCTTCGAGAGAGTGATTCAGCTTTTCGAGCGCGATCAGCGCCGCTTTGTACTCGGTGATGTCGCGCCCAACGCCAACCAGACCGATCACTTCACCCTCTGCATTGCGCAGCGGCACCTGTGACGTCAGTAGACAACGCGGCGCGCCATCGACGGTCAGCCACTCCTCTCGATTGATGACGGCATTGCCTTCTTCCAACACCTGCCGCTGCGTGACGCCAAACTGCGCCGCCATCTCTGGTGGGTAGACATCCTCATCGCGTTTGCCCAGCGCCTGACTTTCATCGGCCAGCCCCATGTAGTGCACGTCCACGCGATTGGCGAGCGTCTTGCGCCCCTGGAGATCTTTGACGTAGACCGAATCGGGCAACAGGTCGATGATCGTGCGCAACAAGCGGCGCTGCTCGATCGCCGCCGCCGCCACCTGTCGCTGTTCCGAGATATCGGTGACAATGCCAGAGGTGCGGACGTGCCGCCCCTGCTCATCGAAGATGGGTGCGCCACGATCGTGCAGCCAGTGCACGGAACCATCGCGATGCACCACGCGATATTCGATGCTGGTTGGCAGCCCCTGACGTTGTTGCGCCAGCGCTGCGTGGACGATCGGTGCATCCTCCGGCGCCACCACCTGGAGAAAGGCATGGGGATCGGCATATTGCGCCGCCACCGGCAGGTCGTACATCTGCTCGAAGCCGCCACTGATGTACAGCGTGTGCATTTGCTGCGCATCGACAGTCCAGAACACCTGACCGCTGTGTTCGATCAGATGACGCAGATCGAGGTTCTGGGCGCGCAGTAATTCCATCTGGGCTTCGAGTTCGGCAATGCTATGTTCCAGCGCGGCGACCATGATAGGCGTCCTTGCTTCCTCCAGTTTGGTTGCGCCTTCAACGATGATCGGCGCACCGCAACAACGGTAATCAACTCATCTTTGCAAACTCTTCGTCGTTGATCAACGTAATGACGCGGAAGGTTTCGGCGTAGGCCATTTCTTTGCCCTTCGCCGCTTCCGCTGACCACTGGCGCAACATCGGCTCTGGGTCCCAGTCGCGCATCTGGCTGGTATGGCAGCGCAGCGCCGCAATCTTGAGATCGATGGTGCTGGAGATGTTCACCCACGTGTCGCCGCCGCCCCACCCTTCCACATAGACTTTGCGCACTTTGTGAGCGGTCAGCCCCTCTGCCTCCAGCTCCTGAAAAAGATGCGGCTGCCCGGCGGCAGGGAAGACAGCTTCCAGGGCGGCGCTGGCGGCGGCGCGGTGGTCAGGATGGTTGATGTAAGTGCTATCGACGAACCACACCGTAGGGTCGCCGCAGACAACGACTTCAGGCCGGAAGCGGCGGATTTCGCGCACCAGCTTGCGACGCACATCCAGGGTGTTGACCAGGGCGCCGTCGGGCTCACGCAGGAAGATCACTTCCTGCACGCCGACAACGGCGGCGGCGGCGCGCTGCTCCTCTTCGCGGATGGCGGCGGCGGCCTCACGCGTCAGCGTCAGATCGGCGATGCCAACGTCACCGCTGGTCAGCAGCACATAGGCGACTTCGGCGCCGCCCTGCACCCAGCGCGCGGCGGTGCCAGCCGTGCCAAATTCAATATCGTCAGGATGAGCGAAAATGAACATCGCCCGGCGCGGAATGTACACAGCAGAAGTATCCATCAAGAATCAGTCTCTTTCTCAATCTCTTTCATTGTGCGCAACGCGCAGCGGTGTAGGCTTGCTCCAGGGTGGTATTTACCTTCTCAGCGGAGGCGCGCAGCGTAGTTGCCGCGTTGCCAACGGTTTGCTCTGCGTTCAGCCCATCGACAGTGCGGCTGAACGCGTCATAGGCCGCCACCATTTCGGTGATGGATTGGTTTTGCAAGACGGTGTTGGCGCGGCGCGCAGCTTCAACCAGGCCACCCACCCGCTCTCGCATCCCCCGCACCTGCTCGATGCTGGTGTTGGGTTCGATGTCGCTCAGGCTGGCGACGGCAGTGCGCAGCGCGCCGAGCGCGTCACACATGACGCGCTGGCCGTCGCTCAGGGTGGGTGCATTGGGCGCTGCGCAGCCTGCTGCGATGCTCAAAAGCAAGACGACCGCCACAAATCTATGCAAAAAATACAGCATCCTTCTTCCTTTCACTTACACAGGTCAAATACGGTATACTAAAGGTTCGTGCGCGGGAATGGTGTGCAACAGGTAGCCGCCGCTGGCGCCGAACGACCAACATTCGATCACCCAACGCGTCGCTGGCGGAAGGATTGTCCGCCGCCGCTGCGACTCAAACGATGAAGGATGCCTGCCATGGGTCTTCAACGCACTGCACGCGGTCGCCAAATCGTCCGGCTCATGCTCGATTTGGACAAACCGATCCAACCGATCAGCGACTCCGAGTTGGAGCATGAGGTGCGCACCAATTACCGCTGGAACTTCACTGTCAATTTGATCGACGGCGCCGCCTTCTGGTTCGGCTTGAGCTTCATCTCGGCGACGACAATCTTGCCGCTGTTCCTCAGTAAGCTCACTACGGCGCCGCTCTGGTTTGCGTTGCTGGCCGTGTTGAGCCAGGCGAGCTGGTACCTGCCACAACTCTTCACCGCTGGCGTCACCGAACGCCTGGCGCGCAAGAAACCCATCGTCATCAACATCGGGCTCTTTACCGAACGGCTGCCCATCTGGCTGCTGCCGGTGTCGGCGTTGCTGGCGCCAACCCAACCTATGCTGGCGCTGTTGCTCTTCTTTTTCGCCTACGCCTGGCATGGCTTCGGCGCCGGCATGATCGCGCCGGCCTGGTCGGACATGATCGCACGCATCTTTCCCGTCGATCGCCGCGGTTGGTTTTTCGGCTTCAGCTCTTTTGTCGGCACCGGGTTGGGCGCCGCAGGCGCTGTCGTGAGCGGCTGGATGCTGGCAACCTTTCCATATCCACAGAATTTCGCCTACACCTTTCTCGTCGCCGCCCTCGCCATCACCTTGAGTTGGGTTGCGTTGGCGCTGACACGCGAACCGGTGCAACCCATCCCGGCGCATATCCGCGCAAAAGGTGATCAGTCCTGGCAGAAAATTAACGCTATTGTGCGTCGAGACCGCAACTTTCGCAACTTCTTAACCTCGCGCTTGCTGGCAAACCTGGGCAGAATGGGCGCCGGCTTTCTCACGGTGGCGGCGATCCAGCAGTGGCAGGTCAGCGACGCCAGCGTCGGGCTGTACACGGCGGCGCTGCTCATCGGCCAGACGCTGGGCAATCTGGTCGCCGGCGTGATCGCTGACCGCCGCGGTCATAAGTTCACGCTGGAGCTGGCGCAGTGGGCCAGCATCCTGACCTTTGGCGTGGCCTGGCTGGCGCCTGGCCCAGACTGGTACTATGCGATCTTTTTCGTGATGGGCATCGCAAACGGCATTTCAATCGTGTCCGGGGTGCTGATCGTCATGGAGTTCTCACCGCCAGAACACCGCCCGACCTATGTTGGGATCGGCAACACCGTCACCGGCGTCGGCGGCGCAATTGCTCCCCTGGTCGGCGGGTTGCTGGCTGCGTTCAGTTACGATTGGCTCTTCTTTGCCTCAGCGCTGCTCAGCGCCGCCGCCCTCATCGTGCTCAGCATCGGCATGCGAGAGCCGCGCCTGCACGTCCAGGCCGACCCGCTGGAGGGGTTGAACACGTGAGACGGCAGGAAAAGCAGGCCTGACCATCCAGGAAGACCGGAGCTTCCCCGATGGTCAGGCCTGCGTTACAAACGGACTCTCATCTGCTTCCGTCTACTACTTCAATCTACTTCGTCAGCGGCTCAAGCGGCTCTGGACGATGGCCGTAAGTCGTGTTGGGGCGTTCGACCGGGCGGGCCCAGCGCACGGCGTTGCTGATCACGCGCAGCACTTCTGGCTGATGGTAGGTTGGGTAGGTCTCGTGGCCGGGGCGGAAGTAGAAGATGCGTCCCTGCCCGCGCCGGTAACAACAACCACTGCGGAAAACCTCGCCGCCCTGGAACCAGCTCACGAAGACCAGGGTTTCCGGCTCCGGGATGTCGAAGAATTCGCCGTACATCTCTTCGTGAGGGATCTCGAAGTATTCACCGATGCCATCGGCGATTGGATGGCCGGCGGCGACCACCCAGAGACGTTCGCGCTCGCCTGCCTCGCGCCATTTGAGGTTGCAGGTCGTGCCCATCAACCGCTTGAAAATTTTCGAGAAATGGCCGGAGTGCAGCACGATCAGCCCCATACCCTTCAGCACGCGGTCGTGCACCCGCTCCACGATCTCGTCGCTGACCTCGCCATGCGCCATGTGCCCCCACCAGACCAGCACATCCGTGTTGTCCAGGATGTGTTCGGTCAGGCCGTGATTGGGTTCGTCCAGCGTGGCGGTGTGAACAATGCAGCCATGCCCGCGCAGGTAGCCGGCGATGGCGCCGTGAATGCCCTGCGGATAGATCGCCGCAATTTCAGGATTCTGGCGTTCATGACGAAATTCATTCCAGACTGTCACGCGTGTTTGTGTTGCCATTTATTGCTCTCCTCAAATTTCTTCAATAAAAATTGATTTCTACAATCTATCAGGCTACTCAATTTGCCTTTTCAGCCATGAATGCCTCAGCGTCGCGCGGTGTAACAGGCCTGCCCCCACGCTGCGCTGAAGTGCGGATCATATCCCAGAGGATCGCCATGCGCAAGCCAACTTCCGGCGGGCTGGGGTTGTCGATCTCGCCGCGACAGACGCGCAGGAACTGCTCCCATGCCCCGTGCGACACCGGCGTTTCCACCGGCGCCAGGTCAGCCTCGCCTGCACGCTGCACTTCCAGCCGCTCGCCCCACACGCCGGTGCGCAGGATGCCCTGGGTGCAGAACACGCGCACATCCGAGGCGCAGGACTCAATCGTGTCGCCGCAGCCGCTGAGAGTGATCAAGACGCCAGAAGCCAGCCGCGCCATCACTGCGCCCAGAATATCGACCGGACGGCCGCGATTGTCCAGCCACGCCGCCACTTCGACGACCGGTTCTCCAGCCAGGTCGGCGACAGTATTGAGCAGGTGGGCGCCAGTGTCGAACAGGAAGCCGCCGCCGGCAATCTCAGGCGTCTGGCGCCACGTATTCTGCGTGTGGCGATTCCAGCCTTGCCACACGACGCCATGAATGTTCAAAATTTCGCCCAGTTCACCGGAGCGCAACATCTTGACGGCGGTGCGAATCTGCGGCGAAAGACTGCCGTTGAAAGCCACCACCAGCCGCCGCCCGGTGCGGTCGCGCGTGGCGATCAGGCTGCGCGCTTCGGCGGCGTTCATCACCATCGGTTTCTCCAGCAACACATCCAGCCCGGCTTCCAGGCAAGCCTGCACCTGGTCGTGATGCAGCGCGTGGGGCGTGATGATGAAAGCGGCGTCGAGCGTGCCAGCGGTTTTCTCCAGCAAGTCGGCCAGGTCGGGATAGTTGGGCGGCGGGGTGACGCCGACATCGTGAAAGAGCACGGCGAAGCGCGCGTAGGTGCTGGTCGAAGGTTCGCAGACGGCTGGAATCTGCACGATGTCCTGATGGCGCAGCATGGCGGCGGCGTGATGGCGCGCCATCCCGCCACAGCCGACGATGGCGACGCGCAGCGGCGGCTGACTGATGGCTGACTTTTGGGGCGACATGACATTCTCCCTGCAACTGAAGTGAAGTGTATCGTCTATGATTGGAAATCTGGCTGCAACGCAGGAATGCGCCGCAACTACATGCAGCGCCAATAGTGCCACAGGCAGCGATGGATGTCCAACACATTCCCCCGTTTCATTTTGCCTGCCGGCAGGTTTGTGGCGCGCCTGGTGGATCAGGTATAAAGGAGGCCATGACGCCGCCAATCGCCCTGATCCTTGCCTCTGCCAGTCAACGCCGCCAACAATTTCTGCGCGACCTGGGCTTACCCTTTACGGTGCATGTCGCTGGGATCGACGAGACGCCGTTGCCGCAGGAAGCGCCAGCCGCCATGACGCGGCGGCTGGCTGAAGCCAAAGCGCGCACCATCGCCGACCGTCTGGCGGCGCCAGCGACCGACGCGCTCATCATCGCCTCTGATACGACTGTGGCGCTGGGTGAAGAAATTTACGGCAAACCCGACGACGCCGCCGATGCAGTGCGAATGTTGCGTGAGTTGCGCGACCGCAACCACGTGGTGATCAGCGCGGTCAGCGTGCTGCGCCTTTCCGATCGGCGCCAGGCGACGCGGGTGAACGTTACGACGGTGACGATGCGCGCCTACACCGACGCGGAGATCGACGCCTATGTCGCCTCCGGCGATCCGCTGGACAAGGCCGGCGCTTACGGCATCCAGTCGCCAGGCTTTGCGCCAGCCTGTGCGCTCGACGGCTGCTACGCCAGCGTGATGGGGCTGCCACTGAACGATTTGTGCGAGCTATTGGCGCAATTCGGCGTGCAGCCGCCCCAGGACGCAGCGGCGGTCTGTTTGCAGTTCAACCCCTTCACCTGCTGCGCTGCAGGAAATTTGCACTGCGCCCACATCGAGTTCTGAGCGTTGCTGCACTGCCCCCGTTGAGACTTTGTGCTGTTCGTGGTGCGTGTGGCGTGGTGCGTGTGGCGTGGTGCGTGTGGCGTGTAACGTACAGCACGCACCACGCCA
>Ga0272446_1002446_pt1 | contig 25291 bp, 21 predicted proteins | sample YNPCB0061_FD_194587 | JGI IMG/M metagenome (GOLD analysis project Ga0272446, IMG submission 194587) | Hot spring microbial mat communities from Yellowstone National Park, WY, United States - YNP-CB-006-1 | ecosystem: Environmental > Aquatic > Thermal springs > Hot (42-90C) > Sediment | place...
AGCACAAAAAACAGGGGCAGGAAATGATTTTTTAGGCTGGTTGGATTTGCCTAATCAGATAGACAGAGCTTTTTTAGAAGAAATCAAGCAAACCGCAAACCATCTCAAAGCTATTTCCGAAGTAGTAGTAGTCGTAGGCATTGGAGGGTCTTATTTAGGAGCAAAGGCGGTCATTGACGCACTTTCTCATCATTTTTCTCACTTGAAAATCGGGGGGCAGACTCCTCTGGTGATTTATGCGGGGCAGAATATATGTGCAGACTATCATGCTGATTTGTTGGAAATTGTCAATGAGCGTGAATATTCTGTTGTTGTTATTTCCAAATCAGGAACTACTACTGAGCCAGCCATTGCTTTTCGCTTACTCAAGCAAAACTTAGAAGAGCGATATGGCAAGTCGGGAGCAAAGGAACGCATCGTTGCTATTACTGACCCTAAGAGTGGAGCATTGCGAAAAATGGCTGAGAATGAAGGCTATAAAACCTTTTCTATTCCTCCCGATGTAGGAGGACGTTATTCCGTACTTACCCCTGTAGGTCTGTTACCTATTGCGATTGCAGGATTTGATATCGAGCAGTTGGTAGCAGGGGCAAAAGATATGAAAAGGCTTTCAGAAAATACCCCTACTTTGGCAGAAAACCCTGTTTCTATGTACGCCGTAGTGAGAAATATCTTATACCAAAAAGGGAAAAAAATAGAAATCTTGGTGAACTATCACCCTCGTTTGCAATACTTTGCTGAATGGTGGAAACAACTTTACGGTGAAAGCGAAGGTAAAGATGGCAAAGGTATTTTCCCGGCAAGTGTAAACTTTACTTCTGACTTGCACTCTATGGGGCAGTGGATTCAAGACGGCGAACGCACTATTTTTGAAACTATCCTTTCTGTAAAAAGTACCCAAAAACGCATAGATATTCCTTACGATAGTGCTAACTTAGATAAAATGAACTACTTAGTAGGAAAAAGTTTACAAGAAGTAAATAAGCAAGCAGAGTTGGGGACTTTACTTGCTCATGTAGAAGGAGGCGTACCTAATATATTGATAGAAATCCCTACTATCAGTGAATACTATCTTGGTCAGTTGATTTATTTCTTTGAAAAAGCCTGTGCCATCAGTGGTTACATCTTAGCAGTAAATCCTTTTGACCAACCGGGCGTAGAGGCATATAAAAACAATATGTTTGCCTTGTTAGGAAAAGAAGGCTATGAAAAATTGGCAGAAGAACTCAAAGCAAAATTGTAACATTTGCTAAGTGCTATTTTGCAAACGTTTATAAGGTTTGAAACCTTATAAACGTTAATTTTCAATCAAAATCAATTTCAATGGAGTATATCATATAAAAACAACAAACTAAAAGCTAATCATGAAATACTTAAATGACTTTAATTTCAGTGGCAAAAAAGCCCTTGTTCGCGTGGACTTTAATGTTCCCTTAGATAAAGAATACAAAATTACAGACGATAACCGTATCCAAGCCGCATTACCTACCATTAAAAAAATCTTGTCTGATGGAGGCTCAGCTATTCTTATGTCGCATTTAGGCAGACCTAAGGGGGGCTACGAGGAGAAGTTTTCTTTGAAACATTTGGTCAACCACCTTAGTAATCTACTTAGTATTGAGGTCAAATTTGCAGATGACTGCATTGGTACGAGTGCGGTAGAATTAGCTCAAGGGCTAAAAGCAGGAGAAGTATTACTATTAGAAAATCTACGTTTTTACAAAGAAGAAGAAAAAGGCGATGAGGAATTTTCTAAAAAATTAGCCACTTTGGGAGATGTATATGTGAATGATGCCTTTGGCACGGCTCACCGCGCTCATGCTTCTACCACCATCGTAGCCAAATTCTTTACAGACAAAATCTGTGGCTACCTCATGCAAGCCGAGGTAGAAAACGGCAATAAGATTATGAGTAATCCTCAAAAACCATTCACAGCCATCATGGGTGGAGCGAAGATTTCTGATAAAATCCTCATTATTGAGAATCTCTTGGATAAAGTAGATAATCTGATTATTGGCGGGGGTATGGCTTATACTTTCATGAAAGCGGCGGGAGGACAAATCGGCAAGTCCTTAGTAGAAGAAGACCGCTTAGAACTGGCAAATGAATTGGTTAAGAAAGCCAAAGAAAAAGGTGTAAAACTCCTTTTGCCTGTGGATTCGGTCATCGCAGACAATTTTGCTAATGATGCCAACAGCAAAGAAACAAAAAGCATGGAAATTCCTGAGGGCTGGATGGGCTTAGATATTGGCACGGAGGCAATAAAAGAATATAGCCAAGTCATAGAAAACTCCAAAACTATTTTATGGAACGGTCCTATGGGCGTTTTTGAGATGCCTAATTTTGCCAAAGGCACCATAGAAATTGCCAAAGCCGTAGTAAAAGCAACTAAAAATGGAGGTTTTTCCCTCATCGGTGGGGGCGACTCTGCTGCCGCAGTCAATCAGTTGGGCTTTGCTGACGAGGTTTCCTATGTTTCTACGGGAGGTGGGGCTTTGTTAGAACTTATGGAAGGTAAAATACTCCCTGGGGTAGCGGCATTGGGATAAGTATATTTCTAAAAATTTAACCTTTATGAGGGTTTAAAGCCTCATAAAGGTTAATCCATACAAATAGTTTTATGAGTATTCATTTCTTCACAGAGGACATCAAATATTCGATTAAAGATAAAAATACCCTCAAAAAGTGGCTGAAGGAAGCCATCAAAGCACACCATTACCAACTCCAAGAACTCAATGTAATTCTCTGCTCCGATAATTACCTTTATGAAATGAATATCAAATACTTAGACCACGACACGCTCACTGATGTCATCACTTTTGACAACTCGGACAGCAAGCAAACCATAGAAGGCGATATTTTTATTAGCTTAGACCGCATCAAAGAAAACGCTCAGAATCTCAGTGTTTCTCTTGAAAATGAACTGCATAGGGTAATGATGCACGGCACTTTGCATCTTTTAGGCTTCAAAGACAAAACTCCACAAGAACAGGAAACTATGCGGAAAATGGAAGATTTTTGGTTAGAGAAATTAGCCAATATTAAGGAAAAATTATAGATAAAGCTATTTAAGATTGATATTTGCCATCAAAATTACGATAGTCTTAAATATGTAATGTTGCCTTGCAGGTGTTGCACACTGCGTTCAACATAGCGCAATGGCGTTTTAGCCTTACTTGTTTAGCACTACCAAGATTACAACTAATTTTTATTGATATTGAATGTAGAATTTTATTAACAAAATTTTGCTTTTTTCAAATTGATTTATTACATTTGTATTAAGATAGTAAATGTTTAGGGTTTTGCCTTAAATATTCTTTTCATAGCTGGTTGAAAGAAGATAAAAAAGCCATTCTTTTTGAGAGTGGCTTTTTTTACTTAGCTACTTGAAAGTATTTAAGTACGGCATTATAATAAGCCTCTGCTACCTGTCTAATACGTTTTTCTTTGTTCTCAAAAAGTCTTAATGCCTCCTGCTCGTTGTCTTGATAAAGGCTTTCTCCATAGCATAACGGACTATTTACTTGGCGGCAAAGTTTCAGATTACGGCAGTACACCCCCTCACTTACAAAATTGCTGATTTTCTGAAGGTAAGAAATTTTATTGTTTGCGGGGACAGGAGGTACGTCTAATTGCTTAGTAAATTCTTTGATGAGATGCCCTGCCAATTTTGCAGATTTATCAAAATTAGCTAAAACAAGTAGGTTTAAAAACTCTAAGCGTTCTGTGGGGTTGCTTAAATCATCAGACAAAAAAGCACCGGGCATAAAAACCATGTTGTAATTCTCTTTGACGGACATGTTCCAACGCTCTTTTTTGGGGGCAGCATTGAAATGTATCACTATCGTAATATCTGGGTTAAAGGCATTTATCAAAGAGGCTCTCATCTCTAAATCTCTGGGGAGGAAGTAGTCATGAAAAATCTCTGTGTCTTTGGCACGAAAAAGCAGGCGACTTCTTTCCCACTTGCTCATACGTTTTCTGGCTACAGCATTATTGAGAATCTCAGGAAGATAAGTTTTCCGCCAATGCTTAAAAGAGTTTCCATAAGAAGTAATATTAGGGCGAGAACGCGTAAGAAATACAATTGCTCCTTGTTTTTCTAATTTTTCTTTGAGAAACAAAGCCGTTCGTAAGGTCAAATCTCCCTCAAAAAAACTTACTTTTTTCCCTCTGACCTCCATTTCTATAAAGCGATGCTCTACTTTGGCAATATCTAAGGTGCCTGCGATGTGTCCGGGGTCTATAGCTATTTTGTACCCTTGAAGTTTCTTACCGCTTATTTTCCCAAAACTTGTCTGAGGAGGCAGGTGGCTTGTACTTAGTCTTTTTTTTTCTACCAAAGAAAAACGCTTGTCTTTTTTATTCTGATAATATTCTAATTGCTCTTTTTTGTCTTTGGAGCGAACTAAGTTTTTATATGCTTCTATCTCGTCCCAATAAATCAAACACTCAGGAATATTTTTTTTCTTGTCCGCAGCAGAGGCATACATAGCAATTCCTCTTGCATCTATCGAGAAAAAGTTTTCTACTTGCTTAGATTTGACCAAATACTTGTTAGCAATGTGTTGATAATAATTATACAGGTCATCTACGGTCTGCGCATAGACCGAAGGACTTACTTGGATAGTAAGTAGAAAAGCACATAATAATATGTAAGACTTTTTTAATATGGTACAAATCAGTTAGTTTTAGGTAATATTTAAAAGTATATTTTAGTTGCTTTCAAACCCAAGATTGTAAAATCTCCGCTTGAAAGAGTTGGTCAAAAAGTTGGAGTTGCATATCTCTTGCTTTCAAAAACCATTCTTTTCTGCTCAATTGTTCTACTTTTTTTCCCTTAATCGAGCATTCCACTACCAACAACTGCTCACCCTGTTCGGAGGAGGCTGTGCTAATAGTAATGACGCTAAAACCTGCTTGGTCAGGCATAGGAATAGTAAATTTAGAAAAAATATTATTAGGAGCGTATATGCCTCCATTCAGGTTGGGCATAAAAGGGATTTGAATTTTGAGAATTTTATTTATCTCGGATAGGTCAGCAATATACTTCTGCCAATTGAGTCTGTCTTGATAATGTAGCTCGTAGTATTTGACGTAGTTATCTATATCCATATCTGGCAATAATTTGGCAAACTTTTTCACAATACTTTCATACCCATTAGAAAAAATATTGTATAGTTTAGTAAAACCCGGATACTCTCCTACGGATTGGTTGTCCTTACGTACCCAGTTGAAAAAGAACTTATTATGTTGTAATTGGACAAGTCTTTTTTCGCTCTCGTTTTGTAGGCGATATACCGCTTGCCCTGTTTGGTGTAGATTTAGGTTGGTCAGCAGTCGAAAATCTTGTAATTCTTCATCAAACAAAGGGTTCTGGGCATAAACAATAGGGTAACTGTCTTTAAAATCAGTAATTAAGTCAAAAATGAGGTTATTAATTCCCAAAATTCCTCTACTGAATGTAACGCCAAAAATTACTTCTGAGATGGGTGCATTTTTGTAGTATTTGTCTTTTTTCACCGTTACAGGTGCATGTTCCATGAGTTTTATTTTTTAATAGTTGTCAATCAACTGATTAAATAAATTTTGGAGATGGCGGGTTCGCTTTCCTACCTCTCCATTGCCAATCAGCAAGTCATCTATCTGCACTATGGGCATTACTTTCTTGGTAGTGCCAGTGGTAAACGCCTCCTCTACTTCTTCTAACTCTGCTATGTTCACTGGTCTTTCTTCTACCTTGAAATGAGGCTTTGCTAATTCTATTACTATCCTTCGTGTAATCCCTTTCAGGATATTTTTATCAGGCGTAATCAATGTATCTCCTTTAAATATAAAAAAATTACTGCGACTTAATTCTGAAATTTCATTATTTTTATGATATAACACATCATACGCCTTGTTTGCCTTGATTTGCTTTGCCATCAAGATAGGCTTGATATAATTAGTAGATTTGACTTCGGGCAATTCCCTAAGATGCTCATTACTAATAACTTTTACTCCTTTATCAAAACGTTCTTGGGCTTGGACGGGCAGAGGTTCAGTCATAATTATAAAATTAGGCTGGCTTACCGTCATGCTATCCGTAGAATAGCCTCCCGTAAGTAAAAAGCGAAATGCACAATCAGGTAGTTTGGCTAAATTAAATAGTTCTTCTACATAATATAAAATTTCTGTTTCATTGGTAGGTATCTCCAAGTCCATCAGGCAAGCGGAGTTAAAAAGTCTTTCCATGTACCATTGAGGCATGAAGGGTTTGCCGTTATAAGTACGCATGTAGTCAAAAAGACCAAACCCTCTCAACAATCCCAAGTCATTCATTTTTAGGCTCGCTTGCTCAGCAGGTAGAAGTTGTCCGTTAATATAATAATAAAATTTCATTATCTTGTTTGTTAGGAACTGGATTTTTTGCAAAAATAGTAAACATTTTAAGATGAATACTTCAATTTGTACTCACAATTTTTCTTTGTAGAAGTCAGTGAAGTTGAGTTTTTCTTTTGGCTACATGTTTCTGCTTTAATTATGTTTCCAAAGAAATTTTCTTTACTTTTATAAAAAGTTTTATGACATTATGAGTATTAGAAATAGACTGACTTTGCTATTTACCACCATTGTAGCCATCATATTTGCAGTGATTCTGGCAGTCATTTACTTTATTAATGTAAGCTATTCTGAGTCAAGTTTTTATAACCGTCTTAAAGAGCGAGCCTCTATTGCCTACAAAATTTACATAGAGAAAAACCAACTGAGTAAGCAATTGTTAATGGACTTTGAGCAGGAAGACTTAGAAAAGCTAAGCCACGAGGTATTGCAAATTTATGACAAACAAAATAACATTACTTTTATTAGTACAGAGAACAGATGGAAACTTACCCCGCAGGAACTTAATAAAATCAAAAAAGCCCAAAAACTGAGTTTTAAGAAAGAAGACCGCTTTGTAGTGGGGGTATATCATCAAGAAAACAATCAAGAATTTATTGTGGTAGCTTCTGCAATAGATAAAGTAGGGAGTAGTAAAATTAAACAATTGCAGTTTGTTATCATTATATCTTTTTTTATAAGTTTGATTATCATTTATTTATCTGGTCATTTTTTTGCCAATAATGCCTTGAACCCTATTAATGAAGTAATCAAACAAGCAAAACAAATCACTGATTCTAACCTAAGTATGCGCGTTTCTGCGGGAAATAAAAATGATGAAATCGGCAGACTTACCCACACTTTTAACGAAATGTTAGACCGTATAGAAGGAGCGTTTGAAACACAACGAAGTTTTGCCAGCCTTGCTTCTCATGAATTGCGCACTCCCCTGACAGCCATTATCGGAGAATTACAAATATTAGGTACAAGAGATAGAAGTAAAGAAGATTACAAAAAAGGTATAGAAAAGGCATTGAAAGAAGCAAAATTACTTAAAAATATCATCGACGACTTACTTATTTTTACTCGCTCTCATCTCCAAGACAAAGAAGTAATGAAAGAAATATTTAGAATAGACGAATTGCTTTGGGAGATTCAAAATACAATTGATTTGCGTAATAAAAATGCAAAACTCAAATTGTTATTTAATCAAATGCCTGACAGTCAAGATTTATTAAAAATTCAAGGCAACACAGACCTCATGCGAGTGGCTCTGGTCAATGTAGTAGAAAATGCTATCAAATATTCTGGGGATAAAGAGGTAATTTGTGAAATGACTTATGATGAAAATCATGTCAAAATCAATATCATAGATACAGGGATAGGTATTCCTGCAAAAGATTTAAAATACATTACCGAGCCTTTTTATAGAGCAGAAAATGCAAGAAATTATGTAGGAAGTGGCATAGGACTGGCGCTTACACAAAAAATCATACAGAAACACCGAGGCGAAATGCGTATTTTTTCTGATGAAAATAAAGGCACAACTGTAAGTATTAGCTTGCCCACTCAAAAAATTACTACAAGAGAAAAAACTCAAGCCTTTGAAAAATCACTAAACTATATTTGATACCTTGCTTTTCAACGAAGAACATAGAATAAAGAAAAAATTAGCAGAAGAAAAAGACTTAAAAGAAGTAAATAAAAACAGTTTTTTTGCCGAAGTAGTACTGCCTATACCTGTGGAGGGCAGATTTACGTATCGTATTCCTGATGAATTTGGTGAAAAAGTCAAAGAAGGGGCAAGAGCCGTCGTCAATTTTGGCAAGAGGCGTGTATTGACAGGAATCGTTGTGAAAGTTCACCAACAAGCTCCTCACAATCTCCAAGCCAAATATATTTTGGAGCTATTAGACGAGCAACCACTCATCAATAACTACCAGTTGCGCTTCTGGGAATGGATTGCTGATTACTATATGTGCCATTTGGGCGAGGTGATGAACGTGGCTTTGCCTTCGGGCTTGAAACTAAGCAGTCTTTCCAAAGTCCAATTCAATCCCAGTTTTGTTGCCTTGCAAGCCCAACACCAAATTCCGCTCTCTGCCAAAGAGCAAATATTAATAGACCACTTAGCGGGAGATAATGCTTTAACTTTTGAGCAAATTGCTAACTTATTGAATATCAAAAATGTATATCCTATTATCAAATCTTTGTTATTCAAAGAAGCCATCATTGTTTTTGAGGAACTCAAAGAAAAATATAAACCTAAAATTATAAAAAAAATCCGCTTAACCAAGCATTATCTTGCCGACGTAGAACAACTCACATCACTTTTAGATGCCATGACTCTCCAAAAACGCAATCTTTCTAAACAGCAAGATGTCATTTTGAAATACTTAGCAGAAATCCCTGCTGATGCCTCAGCCTCTACGCACCAACAAGGACTGTCCAAGTCGACTTTTCTTAAAGCAGGTATTTCAGAGTCTTCACTTCATGCTCTAATCAAAAAAGGAGTTTTTGAGGAATTCGAGGAGGTGGTTACTCGATTTGAGGAATACGATACTATGCCTTTGCAAAAGATTACATTGACGGATTATCAGCAAGAGATTGTTAGGCAGATAGAAAAAATATTCCAGGAAAAACAAACGGTTTTACTACATGGCATTACGGGTAGTGGTAAAACAGAAATGTATATTGATTTGATAAACAAAACCTTAGATAAAGGACAGCAAGTTTTGTTTTTATTGCCTGAAATTGCCCTTACTACACAGATAGTCAGCCGATTGAAAAAAGTTCTTGGAGCCAAATTAGGTGTGTATCACTCTCGTTTTTCTGATAATGAGCGAGTAGAAGTTTGGAAAGGAGTTTGGGAAAATCGATTCCCTGTAGTAGCGGGAGTTCGCTCTTCTATCTTTTTACCTTTCAATAACTTAGGCTTAATTATCGTAGATGAGGAACACGACTCCTCCTACAAGCAATACGACCCCGCTCCGCGCTACAATGCAAGAGATACTGCCTTAGTGCTGGCACACATCCACCAAGCCAAAGTCTTATTAGGCTCGGCTACTCCTTCCTTAGAAAGTTATTACCAAGCCCGACAAGGGAAATATGGTTTTATCAAAGCAGATAAACGCTTTGGAGAAGCCCAACTGCCTGAAATCCAATTGGTGAATATGAGTATAGAACGAAAACAAAAAACCTTGAAGTACAATTTTTCTTCTTTGATGCTTCAAGCCATAGAGGAGAACTTACAAAAAAAAGAGCAGACGATTCTATTTCAAAACCGCAGAGGTTTCGCTCCTTACCTTACCTGCCAAGAGTGTAGCTGGATTCCTACTTGCATTAACTGTGCGGTAAGTTTAACTTTTCACCTTGCCTCCAACGAACTTCGTTGCCACTATTGCGGATACAGGGAATCTCCTCCTGCCTGTTGCCAGAACTGTGGCTCTACCAAAATCAAAACCGTAGGTTTTGGTACAGAAAAAATAGAAGACGAACTTAAACTTATCTACCCTGAAATTGCCGTGCAACGCATGGATTTGGACACGACGCGCTCCAAATATAGCTATCAGACAATTATTGAGGACTTTGCTAACCAAAATATAGATGTTTTAGTTGGTACGCAAATGGTTACAAAAGGCTTAGATTTTGACCATGTGAGCTTAGTAGGTATTTTTGATGTAGATAGACTGATTCATTTCCCTGATTTTCGCTCCCATGAACGAACTTTTCAGCTACTTACCCAAGTAAGCGGGCGAGCAGGTAGAAAGGACAAGAAAGGTATAGTACTTATCCAAACAGCAAAACCTCAACACCCTCTTTTACAAAGAGTAGTTAAGCATGACTACGAGGGTTTTTACCAAGATGAAATCATAGAGCGAGAAAAGCACTTTTATCCTCCCTTTTCCAGAGTAATAAACATTACTGTCAAAGCCGATGAGCAAAATCTATCCATAGAAGCGGCAAGCGAACTTGCTCAAAGATTAAAAGCTGTATTAGGAGAAGGAAGAGTACTGGGTCCTGTACCCGCCCTGATTGAAAAAATCCGCAATCAATACTTGCAAAACGTAATGGTAAAGTTAGAACGAGATAAAATTAACCTCAAAGCAGTCAAGCAGCTAATCAAAGAACAGACCGTTGGGCTGACCAGTAATAAAAAGTACAAAACTTTGCACATCGTCCTTGATGTCGACCCTATGTAGATAGGGCAAGCTAAGCGAATAGCAAACTAAGTACGCTTAGCAATAAGTTTACAGAGTAACAGTAAAGGAAAAATAAATAAAAAATACGTATAACTTGCTTTTTTTCAGAAAGTTTACGACTTTTACTTCAAGCAAGGCTTTAATTTGCTGATTTTATACTATTCAATACTTCATTTTGAGTATGGTCAAGGAGGACAATGATATAGAAAAAAAATATTACAGCATTGGGGAAGTAGCTCAGATTTTTGAAGTCGCACCTTCGCTCATTCGTTTCTGGGAAAGCCACTTTGACGTGATTAAGCCTCGTAAAACCAAAAATGGCACTCGCCAATACACCAAAGAAGATATAGATAACTTACATACCATTTACTTTTTAGTAAAAAAGAAAGGCTATACCCTCCAAGGCGCCAAAGAGGTTTTGCAAAAAAAACAACTAATCGCAGATAGTACAGTACAGATTATCAATACCTTGGAGGAGGTAAAAACTTTTTTAGAAGAATTGAAAAGTAAGTTGAAATAATTAGCGTTAAAAGTGGTCGCGAAAGATAAAAAGAAAAGTCTTTTGTTTATTTTTGAATAAAAAATTTTTTCCTATGAAAATAGTTGGCTTGCTTTCTACATTCATATTTTTTGCGCTTTCTTTGACTTTTGCCCAAGAAAGTAAAAACTTGTTTAGACTTTCGGCTGTAGTAGGTATCAATGGTGAAGATAACTTCATCTATAACAAGGGAATAAAGCATGGTTTAGCTTATGGAATAGATTTACATGCCTCGCTATCTAAGCGAAAGTTCTTGGCTATCTATCTTAGTCATGGTCAATATCATTTTTTTAGAGCTATTTCTGGTAGGTCTATGTATCCCAGCATTCCCACAGAAGAACTTGCGGCTTTGGATTATGGTAGGCAGAGCAACACCTCCGTTTCTCTTATCTACAATTATAAAATTTTGTATAGACCACGCTGGGAGGCATCTCTTGGAGCTGGTTTTAATTTGATGCGTCATCAGACTTCTTCATTCCAAATTACTTATATAGCTTTACCTGATTTTACATCATATCAAATACAAAAGTTCTACCCCGTAGATGAATATATGTTGCTTGCTTTGCGTGCAGAAGTCAATTACCAGTTTGCTCAGCATTGGGCTGTGGGCATCATGAGCCACGCTTTTATTCCCGCTCCTAACGGCGTGGGTTTTTATCAAATTACACCAAAGATTACTTATATCTTTGATTAACAGGTATTTCTTTAGCTTATCAGCTTTACTTAAAAATTGTAAGGTAATGATTATCAAAGATTTTATAGATATGGTTTTCCCTCTTCATTGCCTTGCTTGCAATGGGCTTATGGAAAGGAAAGAAGAACTCATCTGCACACACTGCCGCTATGACCTACCTAAGACCAATTTCCATCTCCACTCGGACAACGAATTAGCCCGTAAGTTTTGGGGAAGGATTCAATTCAAATATGCTTTTGCTTATTTGAGATTCATCAAAGCAGGCAGAGTACAAAAACTTTTACATCACTTGAAATATTATGGGAAACAGGAAATCGGTGAAATTTTGGGTAAATGGTATGGCAATGAATTGCAAAAGGCTCAATTAGACCAAGCGTTTGATTTGGTGCTTCCTGTACCTTTGCACCCAAGTAAGTTAGCCAAAAGGGGGTATAATCAATGTGATAGCATTGCTAAAGGATTAGCAGAGGGATTGGGTATCGCCTGGGACAGTACTATTTTGATGAGAAATAAAGCCAACATCTCGCAAGCAAAGCAATCTCGTATGAATCGCTTTGAGAATGTGGAAGCTATTTTCTCCATACAAACCCCAGAAAAAGTAAAAGACAAAAATATACTGCTCATTGATGATGTCATTACTACGGGAGCGACTATAGAGGCTTGTAGCTTACCCATCATAGAAGCCAAGTGTAAATCTTTGAGCATAGCTGGCTTAGCCGTAGTTTATTCGCTCTAAGCATAACAATTTTACCACTAAAAAGTACAACGTAATAAAATATAAGGCATATCTTTTAATTTAACTAAAAATTTATCAATTTTAGAGTTTAATTAGTTACTGCCCCCAATTTTTAAGATATGCTCAAATGAAATTGTTTTTTGAAAAAATTTCTACAGACCATTATTAATCACTAAATTAACCTTATAAAGTTTTAATGACTTTATAAGGTTGAGTATAAGCAAACAATACCTATTCATACAATTTTACATGGGAAAGAGTAAAAAAAAGCATGAAGTTGTCCTTACGGAATATTCTAATGCAGTGATTATTACGGACTATACGCTTCGCTGGCTCTCATTAGGGTTATACAGAATCATTAGCAGAGAGGAGGAGGGAAGCTACGGCTTATTTCTTTTTTTTCAGCTATTAATTACTTTTTTTACCTTAGGTTATGCTTGGTACAGGGAATATCGCTACCGCAAGAGCATAGACCCCGAAGCCAAACAAGATGAAAATACTGACGACATCATTAATTTCTTTGTCAAAGGTTTTACAGAGCCTCCTATATACGAAACTTTGGGTTCTTCTATTTCTGTCATCATTCGCATTGGACTTTTACTGACCTTTTGTATCATGGTAGTCCAAGTAGTTTCTAATATTCCTTCTTTTGACCTACAAACTCTGATGAGCTACAGCGATAGACCGTCAAGCATGGGTATTACCTTTACCTTAACTTTCTTCTCGTATGGCGCCTTTATGCTATACATCTCTTCTATAAGCGTTCCTACGGTAAGTAATGATAGAATTAAAGCAAATTACCTTAAAAATATCAGTAAAACCCCCCAGACTGTAGAGCAGATACTTGAAAGTCAGATACATGGCTCCGAAGTTATCTCTTCTGAAACTATTGTCGATGCTAATGATATTGCTATAGTAGAAATGGAAGGAGAAATTAGAAATCTACAAAATAGAGTAGAAGCGTATATATTAGAAAGTGTTATGTTTGGTGCTTTGACCTTTTCTGGTTTCTTGACCTTGTTAGCCTCAGATAAAGACAGGCTTGACTACGAGCTAATGATTGTCTTTGGCGATAGTATCAAACGCATCATGGCAGATGCACTATTGCTGAAATTTGATTTCTCTAACTCTGCTTACCAAATTTTTATGGATTCTGGCGATGATAGGCGTTTTTTAGTAGTGTGGATTATGTTTGTTACTTTGTTAAGTTCCATGTTTTTCCTTTTGGTGATTGCCTCACGTTTAAAATTTAGCCAAATCATTGAAAATGTGGACAACGCTATCCGCTTAGCCAGAGCCTACAACGATAAAGAAGAGGAGGTTTTTATGTTGCATTTAGAGTTTGAAAACAAAACAAGGCTAAAAAATCGCTTAGATTTCCTTAGTAAGAAAATTGCTCATCAAATCACTATTGCCAGCGACCTGCTCAAAGAAGTAAAGCCAATCGTATATTATATGAGTATTTTTAGAAACTTAGGGGTTATTTTTTTCTTACTGATTATTATTATAGGACTATTATTTTACAGCCAAGTATTAGCTATCATGGTAGGCTTTTTAGCCTTTTTAGTATATGTATATAAGCGAATAGATGACTGGTATAGGAGAAACAGGCTGAGGAACATTATACAGCGCAACCGCGAAATACAATTTTTAGAAGAAAGATAAACATACAGCACAAGAAAGAATGAAGCAGTTCCTAACAAAATGGTGGTATAGACTCTCCTGCATTGGCATAAGCGAGCAGTTGAAAATAGAACAAAAACAACAAGTTAGCTTAGTAAATAGAACAGCTATTGTATCATTTTTCCTCAATATATTTTTATGTGTTGCCCTACGAGATGTTTTTCCAATATCTGGCTATGCCTATTATAGCTTTTTCCTAAGTTGTTTGTACTTAGCTGTTTTGCTTTTAAATTTTGTAGGCTGGTATCTACTTGCCGCCCTTTATTTATTTTTCTTGTATGCTTTTAGTATTTTTATTGTATCTTCTATTTTCGGCTATGATAGCAATGTCCATCTACTGTTTATTGTTCTGTTTTTTGCTACTGTGATGGGGTTTGGTGCATCTAACAAAAAAAACTTGCTCATAGCCCTCAGTATGCCTGTAGTGTTCCTTACCGTGTTGTATTTGACAGATTTTGCTCCTTTGTTCAATCAAAAAATTTTCTCCAGTCATATAGAACAAGTAAAAATGATTGTTTCTTTTGTCCTTATGATAGGAGCAGTTTTTCTGTCTTACCTGTATGTAAACAGAACAGAGAAAAATAAAGAACGACTGAAAGCAGAAATTAGTGAAAAGGAAAGAAACGCCAACCTCTTAAAGCAGTCTGAAGCCAAGCTCAAAACACTGATAGAAAATACTAAGGACAATATTTGGGCAATAGATACGCAATTTCGCCTAATTACAATGAATAGTTCTTTTTTAAGAACTTGTAAAAATGTATATGGTCTAAGCCTCAAAGAAGGTGATAATATTCTTGACAGTTTTCCCGAAGGTCTGGTGAAATACTGGAAGCCTGTTTATGAAAGAGCCTTCAAAGGTGAAACTTTTAAAATAGAATGGGCATATTTTAACACTTTCCTAAACAGGCAGATAGAAGTAGAAACGCAAGTATGCCCTATTTTTGACTCAAACCAACAAATACAAGGCGCTACTTTTTTTAGTAGAGATATTACGCAAAGAAAGCAAGCAGAACGGCTCATTAAGCAAAAAGACGAGATGCTCAGGGCAATCAATCAGAATATCAAAGAAGGCATTTTTAGGAGTACAGTCAAAGAAGGTGGGCTATACGTCAATGAGGCTTACGTTAAAATGTTTGGTTTTGACTCCGTAGAGGAGGCTTTGAGAACTCCTCCTAACCAAATTTATGTGCATGAGGAAGACAGAATCAGGCTTATCAATAAAATGCTTCAAGACAAGCAAGTTACCAACGAAGAGGTGCTTTACAAACGCAAAGACGGTACTTCTTTTTGGGCATTGGTATCAGCCATCGTTACGCAAGGGGAAAACGGAGAACTCTATTTTGACGGCACTATTAAAGACATTACAGAACTTAAAAATATCCAAGTACAGCTAAAAAAAGCCAAAGAAATGGCAGAGCAACTCGCCGCAAGCAAAACTCAATTCCTCTCTGCCATGAGCCATGAGATACGCACTCCTTTGAACGCGATTATAGGCATCTCCCATTTACTATTAGAGGAAAATCCCAAACCTGAACAGATTGAAAACCTTACTACTTTAAGATTTTCTGCCCAAAATCTATTGGCGCTTATCAATGATATATTAGATTTCAACAAAATAGATGCAGGGAAGGTAGTATTAGAATCTATAGATTTTAACTTACGAGAATTAGTGCAAAACCTTAAAAAGGGCTTCCAAATAACCGCAGATACTAACAAGAACTTACTTTTGTTAGAAATTGATGAGCAAATACCTATATACGTCAAAGGAGACCCCACTCGCCTGAGCCAAATCCTTACCAATCTCATAGGCAATGCGCTTAAATTTACCCAAAAAGGCAAAGTTACGCTTAGGCTCGATACCATAACAAAAACGACGGAGGAAACCCAAATCAAATTCACCGTGGCAGATACAGGCATTGGTATCCCTAAGGAAAAACAAGAAATTATATTTGAAGGATTTACACAAGCAACGGCTGAAACCACACGCAAGTATGGAGGGACGGGCTTAGGACTGTCTATTACTAAGAAACTGTTGGAGATGCAAAACAGCCAGATATACTTGGAAAGTGAAGTAGGCAAAGGTTCAAAATTTTACTTTACGCTTTCTTTCAAAATTGGTCAAGAAAAAGAAGATGATAAGAAAATTACAAATTATGAATTAGGAGCTTTTAACAAAGAGAAAATTTTATTGGTGGAGGATAACCTTGCCAATCAGTTAGTAGCTAAGCGTTTTCTTACCAAATGGGGCTTACAAGTAAGCATAGCCGAAGACGGGGAAATAGCGCTAAAAATGCTACAATACGAAGATTTTGACTTAGTACTGATGGATATTCAGATGCCTAACATGAACGGCTATGAAGCTACCACAGCTATAAGAAAGATGAAACAAGAAAAATATCGCAAACTACCTATCATTGCGCTTACGGCTTCCGTCAATTCTGGTATTGATGGGAAAATTTTGTCAGCGGGCATGAATGACTACGTACTTAAACCTTTCAAACCAGAGGAACTTCACCATAAAATAGCTTCATTTTTACCTCCTAAGAATAACTAAAGATATAAATACACCTTAACGTTCCCTCTTTTGACTATTTATACGTGCTTACCTGAAAAGATGATAAAAGTCATCTTTTTACTACAACAAAAGTCATTTTTTTACAGCCTTATAATACTCATTTTTGTATTGTAAAATTTAGCAATTTCAAACCATGAGTGTCATTTTCATTCTTATAGGAGTAAGTATATCCGTAGCTCTTGTATTCTTAGGTCTTTTCCTATGGGCAGTCAAAAGCAGACAGTACGAAGACGACTACACGCCTTCGGTGCGTATGCTTTTTGATGACGAGTTAAAAAAATAAACTTGCTTTGTAAGAATATGCAGGTAGAATTTCTCAAAAATTCACTACTACGCAAAATTTCATCGCTAAGAAATATAAAATTTTCATTATTAATAACTTATAATTCATATTAAAACACATGACATCAGAAGTATTAGACAAACCTATTGAAAAAACTGCGACGCAAGTCTTGGAAACATTTGATTATGACAATGTTACGCCAAGAAATTTTGCCATCGCAAGTATTGTTTTCGGGGTAGTCGGAATGTTGGTCGGTGTAATTGTTGCCTTCCAATTGGTCTATCCTGAGTTAAATTTTAATTTGCAGTTTACTACCTTTGGCAGAATTCGTCCTTTGCATACCAACGCGGTAATCTTTGCCTTTGTGGGTAATGCTATCTTTGCAGGGATTTACTATTCACTCCAAAGACTTTGCAAAACCAGAATGTTCAACGATACTTTGAGCAAGATTCACTTCTGGGGTTGGCAGCTAATCATTCTTGCAGCAGCTATTACGCTCCCTTTGGGTATTACTACTTCTAAGGAGTACGCCGAGTTAGAGTGGCCTATTGACATCGCTATTACGCTGATTTGGGTAGTATTCGGTATCAATATGATAGGCACAATCATCAAAAGACGCGAGCAACACATTTACGTAGCTATTTGGTTTTACATTGCTACCTTCGTAACTGTAGCGGTCTTGCACGTAGTAAATTCTTTTGAACTACCTATTAGTTTTCTGAAAAGCTACTCTTGGTATGCAGGGGTGCAAGATGCCTTAGTACAGTGGTGGTACGGACATAATGCCGTAGCATTCTTCTTAACTACGCCTTACTTAGGCTTAATGTACTATTACTTGCCTAAGGCGGCACAGCGTCCTGTATATTCTTATCGCCTTTCTATTGTTCACTTTTGGTCTTTGATTTTCATCTATATCTGGGCAGGACCTCACCACTTACTCTACTCTGCCCTACCCGACTGGGCGCAGTCATTGGGTACAGTATTTTCTGTCATGCTTATTGCACCGTCTTGGGGGGGTATGGTCAATGGTCTTTTAACCATGCGAGGTGTTTGGGATAGAGTAAGGGAAGATGCTATTTTGAAATTTATGGTTGTCGCACTCACAGGCTACGGCATGGCTACTTTTGAAGGACCGATGCTCTCTTTGAAAAATGTAAATGCCATTGGACACTTTACCGATTGGATTGTGGCTCACGTACACATTGGGGCATTGGCGTGGAACGGATTTCTCACTTTTGCCATGTTCTACTGGATGTTCCCAAGAATGTTCAATACTAAGCTATACTCTACTAAATTGGCAAATGTGCATTTTTGGGTAGGAACGTTAGGAATTTTGTTCTATGCAATTCCAATGTATTGGTCTGGGTTTACGCAAGGGCTTATGTGGAAACAATTTAATGCAGAAGGCTCTTTGCAGTATCCTAACTTCTTAGAAACTGTGAATGCCATTATCCCTATGTATGCTATGAGAGGGTTGGGAGGGCTATTGTATTTAGCTGGTGTATTCATTATGATTTACAACCTTTGGAAAACTGTAGCAAGCGGTAAGTTTACAGCAAATGAACCAGCCCAAGCGATGTCTTTGGTAAAAAACAGCATCCACGAGCATGACCATTGGCATAGAAAATTGGAAAGAAAACCTGTAAAATTAGCAGTTTTCGCTTTAATTGCTATTCTGATAGGTACAGCCATAGAACTTATCCCTACTTTCTTAGTCAAGTCTAATATTCCCACTATTTCAAGCGTAAAACCTTATACTGCCTTAGAATTGCAGGGAAGAGATTTGTACATCAGAGAGGGATGCGTAGGTTGCCACTCGCAGATGATTCGTCCTTTCCGCTCAGAAACAGAGCGATATGGAGAGTATGCCAAAGCAGGAGAGTATGTCTATGACCACCCTTTCCTATGGGGTTCTAAGCGTACAGGTCCCGATTTACTCAGAGTAGGCGGTAAGTATCCTGACTCTTGGCACTACAACCACATGCTTGACCCTACTTCTATGTCCCCTGGTTCTATTATGCCTGCTTATCCTTGGCTATTTGAGCAGGAACTGGACAATAGCAACTTAGAAGCCAAAATCAGTGCCATGCGAACTTTAGGCGTACCTTATCCTTTGGGCTATGAAAAACAAGCCTTAGCTGACTTAAAAGCGCAATCTGAACAAATTGTGAAAAACTTGAAAGAAGCAGGAATAGAAGCCAAACCAGAACAGGAAATCATCGCTTTGATTGCTTACTTACAACGCTTAGGTACAGATATTAAAGTGAAGTAATGATTAGTTGTTGGTTGTTAATAATTATAAAGAGTTAATTAACGACCAACAGCAATTAATGAATAATTAAAAAACTTAAAACTATGATACGCAATGTTTTAGAATCCATACAAGGCATAGATATTTTCCCAATTATTTCTTTGACCATCTTTTTTGTCAGTTTTACTCTTATGCTGATTTGGGTAATAAAAGCTGATAAAAAATACATCAAAAAAATGTCTGAGATGCCTTTGGAAAAGTAAAATCAATACTTAGTGGTTGGTTAGATGTAGGTTACTCCGATAGATTACAATGATATTTCATACCCATCAACTGACCACTAATTTCTAACCGTCTAATCTCTAAATTTTTTAACAATGAAAAAATATAAATTAAAACTTATTGGCATTGTGCTGTTGCTATTATTTGCAAGCATGCAAGCAAATGCACAAGAGGCGACAACCAAAGCAAGTAGCATTTCGCATAATGAGGTCATCTGGCTGACCTTAATGGGAGCAGTGGTCATGCTTGTTGTAGCGCCGCTGATTGCCTTAGCAAGCCAACTTTACGGCATGATTCAAAGTTTAGAAGTGCAGAAAGGAATCAAAAGAAAAATCCCTGCCCTTGGCACAGGCAATGTATTTAAAGAATTGCAAGCCCTATTTGCGGGAGGAGGCGACAATGAACTCATGGAGGGGCATGTTTACGACGGTATCCAAGAGATGGATAACGGTATGCCTCGCTGGTTATCTGCTATTTTCTATGTAACTATTATTTTCAGTATCATTTATCTACTTAGCTATGAAGTATTTAAGTGGAGTCCCTCTTCGGCAGAGGAGTACAACATAGAAGTTGCTGAAGCCAATGTAAAATATAATTTGTCAGACAAAGTAAAAATCAAAATTGAGGCTTTAAAAGATAAAGATGCCTTAGAAGTAGGTTTGGCTCTTTATCAGAAAAACTGTGCCGTTTGTCATGGAAAATTAGGGGAAGGAGGGGTAGGACCCAATCTCACTGACAACTATTGGCTTCACGGGGGGGGGGGCATAGAAAATATTTTTAATGTCATTCGGACAGGCGTTCCTGAAAAAGGCATGATAGCTTGGAAAGCACAACTCAAAGATGAGCAGATTTTACAAGTGGCAAGCTACATTACTACTTTAAAAGGAACGAATCCGCCTAATGCCAAGGCACCACAAGGTACAGAGGAAAAATAAGTTATAATGCTATTTTTAAGAACCCGCCGATAGGTATTTGGCGGGTTTTTTATCTCTCTACTGCTATCATAGTGCTACTCGCCTTATTATAAAAAATACCTTGTTTGCGATGTCAGGGTTAGGCATAGAGCAAAGAAAAAGCATAAAAGGTAATTTCTCGTAGGTAAGTGGATTTAGTTTATTTGTGCTTTCAGCTACTTCTATCTGGCAAAGTGGTTTCTCCAAACCGTAACTATTGGTTTTGAGAAACATAAAATGGAATCACTAAAAACACTTTTTCTTAGAATCATATTTACTTACTCTCACACCTTCTCAAGAACCAAGCATAAGAAAGGTAGATATTGAGAAAATGGATTCGGGGGTGCAAGAGTTCTTTGTATTCGGTCAGTTCTCCATTGTATTCCAAAGAAAAATCCATGTCCATCTGTGGCGAGTCTTGCAAAGCATAGTTGTACGCACAGCCCACAGAAAACTTGCCTTTTCTCGCCTCTATGTTAAAACTTGCGCCTGTTATAAGCGAAAAGTTAGTTGTATGATAGCTGTCAAGAGATTCTCTTGGCTTGCCTCTCATGGTAGTAGTGGAGAAAGGAGGTGGATTTTGATTTATTCTTCCCAGAGGAGTTCTCTTATTTCCAAACCCCATATAAATACGATTGGAAGCCACATCGTTGAATCCTGCGCCACCATGAAGCGCAAAATAAGCACTTTCCCCAATTTTGAATAGCGTTCCTTCTGCCATTAAAGCGACTTGTATATTTCTAAACCCAAAGCCATTTGCCCAATACGAGTCATAGCCAAAATCTTGCCTCAGTTCATAGCCGTACCGATAATAAGCAATTTCCGTTCGTAGGCGAAAAGTAGCAGACACAGGGTATTCAAAAAAAGCCGAGAATCCTTATGAGAGCCTAAATCTCTCACCTGATACGCCTCTATGTCAATGGCTTGTTTATCAAAAGAGAGTTGGTTTACTCTGGCATAAGTATTTGTCATAGAGAATCCTATGCTTTGGGCATACGAAACTTCAGATGATGCCCCGTATAGGCATAGCACAAAGAAAAAGCATAAAAAGTAGTTTTTCATACTGTTCTGTTTTTAAAAGTTGAAAAAAATACTTACCTCACCCTTGCATGAAACCTACCTTCTGTGAAACGCAAGGTATCAGGCAAAACAGACTGGCTCCACTTATACCCCACTATAAATACAAGGTGAAAACGTCCTTTAACTTCTTTTGAGTTTTCATCAAAATCAGTAATTTCTACATAATTTTCCTCACCTTCCAATATCTCATAGGATTCTTTAGTGGCATCAATTTCATAAGTCCTGTAAGAAGCGTTAGCATGAGGATAAGAGCAGTCAGGATAGTTCTGATAATCAATTTTTGAAATTTTATGTACTCCTTTTGCTGAAGGTAATTTTCCTATCGCTATCATTTCTGTAGTAAGAGTCGGTTGGTCATATTTCTCGAAGATTATTATAATTTCTGGATTTAGGCACTTGCCTTTCATAAACTCACATACAACCTGCCCTGTTTCCCATTTCCTTCCATTAAAATTCATTTCTGCATTTCCCCAATAGGGACTTACTTCTTTTTGGCATGAAAAAAGAAGTGAGAAGACAAAAAAATAAACTATCTTGATTTTCATACGTTTCTGTTTTTTAAAAGTTAAAAAAGTTTTGTAGCAAAAAATGCTACAAGACTTTTAGAGTTTATCTATTAAACAACTTCTCTCAAAGCCTCAAGCCCAAATTGAAGCCATAGCTTATGTTCCAGACTCTCGTAGGAGGAAGACTTTGAAAATCTGGTTTGATTTTGCTTACATTTTGCAAGCCTCTATTTACCTCAAACTCGATAAGCAACTGATAATCACAAAGATTAATTTGCTTCCCAATGGTCAGTACTGGTGAAATTTCCGCAGAAGTAAGGCTCGTAGTAATGTATTCATGTACTGCGGAGGTTTTCTTGTGTAGCAATAGGTCTGCTCTTCCTGCTACCATTGCATATAACCCATTGGTAATGTGGAACTTAAGCACCCAATCTGTAGAGAGATAATGCAAGCGAGTTTCTATGTCTTCCTTGATAGGAATGCCCTGTGGATACAAGAGTCCGTAGGCTGTGCCGTAACCTCTTGATGCCAAGTAACCTCGCTGCCTGTATCCTATCCCTACGAGTAGATGAAGCCAATTTTTGTACTGCTTTTCTTTGTAAACCATCACGTTTGAAGTCAAGCGATATTGGAAATGACCATCACCATACCCTGTTAGAAAACCCACAAACTGTCCTCCACTGTCGTACAAAATCCCCGAATTGGGGAAAGGCAAATGGTCATAAATCATATTGGCATAGTGCAAGCCTGTTTTCACCTGCCAGTAATGCGCTTTTTGGGCAAAGGCAGAGGAAAGCAAACAGCATAGAAACAAGAACAAAATGAGTTTTTTCATAAAGCTGATGGTTTTTAGGGTTTATGAATCAGTGATTTATAGCAAAATAAACATTTTAAAACTTCAACCCTAAGTTGAATCCATAAGTAAGATTCCTAAAAGTAGTAGCAGGGACATTGGCAATAGTTGGAGGCAAAGTAGAAATATTTTGCAAACCACGATTCACTTCGTACTCTATCAGAAAAGTATAGCCTTTAAAAGTTATTTCTTTCCCCAATGCAATAGACGGTGAAATATCAAAATTTTTGATATTATTAGCCAGATATTCATGCTCTTGTGTACTTTTTCTGGCTACCAAAAAGTCAAACCTGCTTGTAGTAAGCAAGTACCAATGCTTGTACAAATAAAATTTCAGCGCAATGTCCGTAGAAAGATAATGCAAACTAACCTCTATACCTTTCTTAATGAAACCATTAGGGCTAACTGCTGGGGAGACGATATACCCTTTTTGACTGCGATAGCCTCGCTGCCTGTAACCTACTCCTACCAATGCGTTCAACCAGTTTTTCAATGATTTTTCTTTGTAAATCATCAAAGAGCTGCTAAGGCGAGTGCTAAAACCACCTTTCTCTGTGTTAGGAGGGGTAATTTGTGGGTCGTAAACACTTACAGCATACTCCATAGGCAAATTCTCAAAAATCAACTTAGAATTATAAATCCCAAGTTTCACATTCCAAGTCTTATCTTTTTGGGCAATGACATATCCTGATAAGAGAAAAATGGTGAATAATAAAACAGTTTTTTTCATCATGTTGATTTTAAGTGATTTAATATAGAATAACCTACTTAAAATAATATCATTAGGAATAAAATAAGTAGGTTATTTATTTTTCAATTTTATTAATAGACAGACCCACAACCTACAAATCCATTATTAGATAAGGTTTGTCCATAAGGAGTAATAGGTGTGCGACTTGTATTTATAAGTGCATCTGATAGAAAATATATTTGAATCATTGTTACATTGATTGGTGGATTTACATAATAATAGCCTCCATAAAATACCCCACCATTCCATACAGTAATGTCTGTATTAGTATTGTCTTTATAGTTGACTATCCCGTTAGTATTGGTATTAGTATAGTAGTCGTACCAATAGCCTAAAAACCCTTTGCGTAAATTTCTTGTGGTCTGATAATGAGTGAATTTTGTATTTATTCCAACACTACCTTGTACATAAAACTCATCATAAGTTAATATTTTTAACTGTGGGTTGCCGTAATATATATTCTCACAGAATAAAGTGCGAGTATTTGTTTCTACACGACCATTACTAAAAACTCTCTCTGCTTTTTCCACACGAATACCTTTACTTTCATCAGATTCTTTAATATCCTCTAATAATGATATTTTAGATTCATCTCCATCAATAATAATCCTCACGCCGTCCTCTGCATATTTACGTATCTCTTTTCCTACTTGTACTATTCCTTTTCTGTTGGAAACTAAGCTTACATGAGGGCTAAAAATATTCATGCTAAATCCTGTGTCCTTATCATAGCTGATAACATCTATATTTTTAAATGCTATCTCAGAAGCAAATCCATATTCTTCTAAGCGTTTGAGTTGGTCTTTGTCTAATTTACTAATATCTCCTCCAACTGCATCAAATAAATCAATTTCTGCTTTAACAACTTGGTCATAAATATTTCTTAATGAAGTTACACCAAACTGACTTGCCCATTCTGATTGTTCCTTTGGGTTTTTTTTGGCTAATGCTAATAAAACTTGATAGAAAGACTTTTCATCAGTAAAATATAAAAAATCATTTTTTTTACTAACTTTTTCAGTAACCTCAATGTATGTAGTTTCTGGATTACTTATATCTCGACTATCCACTTTTGTATTTAGGTCATTGAGTTGGTTTTGACAGCTAAACTCGAATAGTAAAATGAGAATAAAAATAGGGATTTGTAGTTTTCTTATGGCGTTTTTAAGAAATAAATTTTTGAATTTTTGAATTTTTCATACGATTAAAAATTTAAGATTGTTTAAAAATTAGGTACGTAAGAGTAAGATAAAAAAGTTGCAACTTTCAAAAACAAATAGGGGCAAGGTGTGCCGTATCTGTTTAACGATGCAAAGGAAAACAGGCAAAGTGCAAAAATCCTGCATCCAATATGAACAAATTGTTAAGTTTTGAACTGGTTTTGTGCTGTCGCCTGCCGAGGCAACAGCACTACTTCAAAACGCAAAGCCTATCTGAAAGCCAAGTTTGGGAAGAATGCCTGAATAAGCCCTGTCAAACGAATGCTCGAACCAGCCTGATGAATAAAGAGGATAATAAGCACCTGCCTGTCTTCCATCTCTAAA
>Ga0272446_1002447_pt1 | contig 25288 bp, 22 predicted proteins | sample YNPCB0061_FD_194587 | JGI IMG/M metagenome (GOLD analysis project Ga0272446, IMG submission 194587) | Hot spring microbial mat communities from Yellowstone National Park, WY, United States - YNP-CB-006-1 | ecosystem: Environmental > Aquatic > Thermal springs > Hot (42-90C) > Sediment | place...
CACGGTCTTCGATCAGCAGCAGCGCACCGCGCCTCTTATGCACCTACGAAAGCGACGGCGGGCATCCCGTAAACGCGCGGCAAGGCCCTCTGTCGCCAAGGTAGCCGCATAGGTCCCCCGACGTGGTGGTGCTTGCTCGGCAGGATAGGGAAGAATCTGCGCAACAGGGCCGCGCCGTCTTCCTGGAGCAGGCCGACCGGCTGCTCGGCGGGATCCAGAATATCCCAGGTGTCGCGCACGATCGACTTGAGCCCGCGGGACTTGATGGTCCCCAGCCGCTCCCCCGTGTTCGCATCGATGACGTCCATCGCGAGGTTGATCGCGACCATCTGCCGGGCCTTGATCGTGATCAGGGGGCGCGTCTCGGACTCGTCGGTGTATACCGTGAACTCCTGCTTGAGCTTGAGCAGCGGGTGCTTGACGAACATGCAGAGCGAGCCGTCGGGGCCGTACACATGAAACTTGCGCCCGAGGAAGGAGAAGAACGGCCGCTTGATGATGTAACGAGTGTGGGAGAAAGGACCAGCGGCAAGGCCGGTCTGCGGGGCGGGAACCATGGCAGCAGGTTGCATGGCGCGAACCCTACGCGATTCCTATCCGGAGGGCCATCGGTAAGTGGCCTGTGGCCAACCTTGGCCGGTGCAGGTCCAGGGACGTCAGGAGGCGTGCCTGCCGAGCCCGGCAGGAGCGCGCGCCCGCCCCGCTGCGAACCCGAGGATGACGACCGTTGCCACATACGGGAGCATCTGCACGAGCTCGTGGGGGACGATCTTCTGGTCCTGCAGCAGGATCTGCGTGGCCTCGAGGGCGGCAAACACCAGGCAGGCCAGCACGGCCTGCCAGGCGCGCCAACCCGCGACGATCACCGCGGCGAGCGCGATGAAGCCTCGACCCCCGCTCATGCCGCTCTCGAAGCGATGCTGGTCGAAGGTGAGGTGAACACCGCCGAGGGCGCCGATGGCGCCCGACACGGCGAGCGCGGCGAGCCGTACCGTCACGACCGGGACCCCCACCGACGCGGCGGCGACCGGGTTCTCCCCGCACGCGCGGACGCGCAATCCGAAGCGCGTGCGTCCGAGCACCAGCGGCGTGGCCGCGACTGCCAGCAGCGCGAGGATGGTCACCGGGTCGAGCAGCGCCCTGGCGAGCAGGGCCGCCCCCGAAGCGCCGGTTGGCCCGATGCGGAATGCCGCGTAGGACGGTGAGTTGGACGAGCTGTCGTACAGCGCGCGGAGTAAGAAACGGGTGCCCGACGCGGCGAGCAGGTTCAGCGCGATGCCGCTGACGATCGCATCGACCCGGTACCGCGCCGCAAGGGTGCCGTGCAGCAGGGAGAACGCGACGCCGGTGATCACCCCGGCAAGGATGCCCGCGACGGGGCTGCCGGTGGCGATCGTCATGGACGCCGCGCCGAACGCGCTTGCGAGCAGCACGCCTTCGAGCGCGATGTGGACGATGCCGGCTCGCTCGCTCCAGACGCCGGCGACGGCGGCGCAGGCGTAGGGCACCGAGATGCGCAGCGTTTCGGCGATCATCGTGAGGGTGAAGAGGCGGCTCATGGCTCCGCCTCCGGGGGGCGCGTCGTGCGGCTGGCGGGCGTGGGCGCCCGGACGGTCGCGAGCGCGGTGGCGATGATGACCACGGCCTCGAGCACACCCATCGCTTCACGCGGAACCTGGGCATTGATGGCGAGTCCGGCCTGGGCCAAAGTTCCGAACAGCAACGCCGCCAGGAGCAGTCCGACGGGATGCCCGCGGCCCAGGAACGCCACGGCGATGCCGCCAAACCCGGCTCCCGCTCCCAGGCCCATCTCGTAGTATCCCTTGTAGCCCATCACCGTGCCCGCCGCGCCAAGCCCTGCCACCGCTCCCGAAAGGGTCAACGCGACCAAACGCCGCCAGCCGACCGGGACGCCTTCCGCCGCACACGCACGATCGTTGAGGCCCACCCAGACCGTCTCCCGCCCCGATCGCGTGAGCTTCAGCCAGGCATGCACCGTGACGAGCACGACCACGGCCAGCGGGAACGCCATGCTCGCAGCGCTGCCGGCAACCCCGTGAATCCACACCTGCAACCGGGGCAGCAGCGTGTTGGCTGGCATGTCCGCCGTCCGTACCGTGCCGGGCAACGCCAACGCCGAGGTCATCAGCATCGCGATGAGCGCGTCGGCGATGCGGTTGAACATGATCGTGGTGATCACCTCGTGGGCGCCGAGCAGCACGCGCATGACCGCGGGAATGGCGGCCCAGATTGCGCCGGCGACGGCCGCAGCGAGCAGCACGATAGCGACGGCGATCGTGCCGGGCAGCGCGACGGGCACGGCCGTGGCCACCACCGCGGCCACGACGCTGCCGACCGCCATCTGGCCTTCGACTCCGATGTTGAACATGCCCGCGCGCAGCGCGACATCGACGGCGATGCCCGCGAACAGCAGGGGCGTGGCCTTGAAGAGCACCTGCCCCACGCCGTACATGGTGCCCCAGCTTCCCGCGATCGCCGTGGACAGCGTGGCGGCAGGCGCCTGGCCGAACGACCAGGACAGGAGGTTGAGCACAAGAATCGCGGCCGCCACCGCGGTCCAGGGGGTCAGCATGCCTGCTGCCCATTGCCGAATGGTGCCGGTCATTCGACGCCTCCTGCAATCCCGCTGGCTCCGAGCATGGCGCGGCCGAACACCTCCTCCGGCGTGTCCGGAGGGAACGACGCGACCAGGCGTCCCCGGGCCAGGACGATTACCTCGTGGCAGATCGCGCGCAGCTCGGCGAGGTCCGCGGAAACGACGAGCACACCGGCTCCCCCGCTCGCCGCGGTGCAGATGGCGCCGTGGACCGCCCTGGCAGCGCCGAGATCCACGCCGCGCGTGGGCTGCGAGAGAACCACCGCCCGCACAGGTCGGTCCAGTGCCCGTGCCGTGACCAGCTTCTGCTGGTTGCCCCCGGAGAGCGCCCGCGCCGGAAGCGCAGGGTCCGACGGCACGATCCCGAAACGATCCATCCGACGCTGCACCAGCGACCGCTGATTCCGCCCGCCTGGCTCCCCCAGCACGAGGTTGTCGAACACCGACGCATCGAGCATCAGGCCGTCGCGGTGGCGGTCGGCGTGCACGACGATCAACCCCGCCAGGCGGCGCGGACCGACGCCGAGGCGCGTGACGGCTTGTCCGCAGACGAGGATCTCACCGCTGTCGACGGGCAGCAGGCCGGCGATGGCTTGGACGAGCTCGGTCTGCCCGTTGCCTTCGATCCCGGCGATGCCGACGATCCGGCCGGGCGGAACCACGAGCGAGACGTCGTGGAGGGCGGCGCGCGCGGTTCCGGTGCCTGCGACGCTCACATGGGACAACGCCAGGGCCGATCCATGCCTGCCCGGGTCCGGCGGACGCTCCACCGGCGGCGGCGGCTCCGCGCCCATGATCGCGCGCGTCAACGCGGCCGCGTCGGTCTCTGCAACGCGGCCGGTCATCACCACCTCACCGCGCCGCATGACCGTGACGTCGTCGCAGTGGTCCAGCACCTCCCGAAGCCGGTGGGTCACCACCGCCACACAAGCGCCAGCGTCGGCCATGCGCCGCACCGATGCGAACAGCTTCTCGGCCTGCGCGGGCGTGAGCACGGCGGTCGGCTCATCGAGCAAAATGATGGTGGCTCCCCGCACGATCACCCGCAGGATCTCGAGCGTCTGCCGTTCACCCACGCCCAGGTCGGCGACGAGCGCATCGAGGTCGAGCCGTGCGCCGAGGTCGTTCATCGCCTTTTCGGCTTGCCGCCGGGCGGCGGCGAAGTCGAGGCGACGCAGCGAATCCACGGGCTCCGCCCCGAGCATCACGTTCTCGAGCGCGGTGAAAGCGTCGACAAGCATGAAGTGCTGGTGCACGAACCCCACGCCACGGCGGGACGCATGGGCTGGAGTGGCCGGTACCAGCGGCGTGCCGTCGATGAGCACGCGGCCGGCGTCCGGCGGATGCATGCCTCCGATCAGGCCGAGGAGGGTGGACTTGCCCGCACCGTTCTCGCCGATGAGCGCATGGATTCGCCCGCGAACCAGCTCGAGGGAGGCGTCGCGCACGGCCACCACGGCGCCGAAGCGGCGCGAGACGTGGTCGAGGCATACGGCGGGGGAAGGCAAGGCGGGCGCATCCTACCGCAGGCATGCGTGGAGCGCGGAAGATTGAAAACGACCGCCCTGCCGTGCGATCTCCCGCCGTCGCGTCGCCACCCGGCAACCGTGCTAGAGCCCCCACCACGGCAGCTCGTGAAACCGCATCTGGCCGTCGATCGACACGATGACCCGAAGGCTGTCCCCCTGCAGCTCGATCCGGTGCGTGGGAAAGTCGTCGGATGGATAGAACGACGCTTTCACGAAGCCCTGTGCGTCGAGCCAGAACAGGTGCGCCCCTTGCCGCTGAGCTGGGCCGTGCATCAGCAGCATCCGCCCACCGCCCAGCCATTCGAAAGCCAGCCACAGGAAGCCGTACTGCGCGAATCGGTCCGGCGTGGGAAAGTCCTTGCCCAGCGTGCGGACCTCCGGGGCGTGGCGTCGAAGGTGCTCCACCACGCGGTCGTGACGCGGGTCGTCGAGCCGCGGAATGGGCCGCGGCGCCGACGTCAACACCGGCAGGCCACTCGGGTCGAAACACGGCATCTCCACATGCGCGCGGTACCGGTCGGCAAGCGGCGTGCGGTCGACCTCCGCGTCGGACAGGGACTTGACCCACCATTGGAACACCGGCAGCTCCGCCTCGCCCACGCGCGACCGGAGCCAGACCGACGACTCCCACAACGGCCTTCGCGCGAGCCACAGGCCGCCGTGATTGCGTACGATACACCGGCCCACATAGATTGCGCCATGGATGGCCAGCACCGCCAACAGCGGGACCACGGGCTGCTCCGCCGTGTGTTGGGCAAGCAGCGCTTCGCGCCGATCTCGCGTGAGGACCACGCTCAGCCGATGAATCGAAGCGTCGGTGTCATCGAGCGAAGCGTCGGAGATGCGCAGGAGCGAAGGAGCCAGCCTCTTGAACGTTTCGGCGATGTCGTCGAGCCGGGCGAGGGTGCCCGCATGGCTGCACGGCTCCGGGCGATGAGCGCGGATGTCGGCCAGCTCGGCACGGTACCCGGCAGGGTACAACGGCGCGAAGACCTCTTCGAAAAAGGCACGCAGGGACCGTTCGGCGGAGGCAGCCATGATATGCGCGCGCGTTGTGACAACATGAGGGGTGGATGTCAACCTGGGCCGTGGCTCGTGGGCGTGGATCGTCAACCGGTCCGGTCCGCGTCGAGTCGTTCGCAAACCGGCCCGACGCATCGCCCAAGCTGGCGAGAAGGCCGAACGCCTGGCCTCCGCTCGCGGCGCGGTCAAGGCCGACGTCACCGCCGCTAGCGCTGAGGTCCTCGCGCAGTTCACGGACCTCCAGTCCCGCTACAGCGCCATCATGGCCGTGCTGCAGGCTGTGCTCATGGACCTCGAAGAGGAGGGCGCTGCACCTGACCTCATCGCCAAGGTCAAGGGCATCTTGAAGAACGAGACGCCCATCGTATTCCGCACCATCGAGAAGGACGGCAACAAGAAGAAGGTCGCCGTGCGCTCGAAGGCTCAGGAGGCCATCCGAGCCGAGATCCAGAGAGACGCCGAGGCGCTGCTGGACCTCAAGGATGTGCATCCCTTCCTTGCGAAGCGAAAGGTGAGCCAGGCGGGCATCAAGGATCTGCGAAACGATGCCAGGGCTCTTGCCGGCAAGCTCGCCGAACGCACCGTGCAGCGCGGTGCCGGCAAGGCGGCGACCACCGAGGTCCACGATGCCGTTGCCCAGCAGAACCGCGCATGGGGCGGCTGCTACCGAATCCTCGCCCTTCTCGGCCAATCCGACGAACGCATGCGCAGCCTGCTCGCCGAAGCCGCGCGCTGATCCCGCGCCCTGCGCTTCGCGGCACCAGCAGCGGCGGCATCTGGGCGAAGTGGCGGCCGCCGGAACGCTGCCTGCGGCAACGGGAGCGTCCCGGCCCCACCCGGATGCTCTCCTTTGCCCTCCGCCCTTTGCTCTCCCCGCGTCGCACGCTACACTCCTCGCATGCCCACCGCACCCAGGCGCTCCCGCGGCCCATTCCGCGCCGACCAGATCCGCTGCGGCGACCCATACGAGCTGTCCGACGGCCACACGATCTACGTGCTGCCGGCCGGCGGACGACACGCGCGTACCAACCTTGTGGGCGGGCAGGTGCTTGCCACGGACCCGGACGTGACCGAGGCCGGCACGGATGCAGGCTACTCGCCCGATCCGAAGACACTGCGCGCCCCGGACATCGCGGTTGGTAACGTACCGGCGGAGCCGGGATGGATCCAAGGCGTGCCTCCGCTTGCCGTGGAGTACGCCGACACCGGCCAGGACGAAGCCGAGCTTCGGGCCAAGATTGACGACCTGCTTCGCGGAGGCACGAAGTACCTGTGGGTGGTGCGTCTTGCCGGACCTCGCCGTGTCGAGGTGTACGAGCAGGGCAAGCCGATGCGCGTGGCGTTGCCGGGCGAGGAGCTTCGCGCGCCGGGTGTGCTTCGCAATCCGGTGAAGGTCGAGGCGCTTTACGATCGCGAGGCCGCGATGGAGGCGACGCTTCGCAATCTGTTGCAGCGCGCGGGATATGGCAGCCTCGACGATGTGCGCGATGAAGGCAAGGCCGAAGGCAAGGCTGAAGGCAAGGCCGAAGGACTGGCGGAGGCGGCGAGGCGGCTCGTTGCGTCGGGCATGACGGTGGAGCAGACGGCCGAGGTGCTGGGGCTCGAGATCGCGTTCGTGCGGGCGGCCGTGGGCGAGGCAGGGTAGCGCTCGTCTTGCCCAGTCGTGCCGCCATAGGATGGGTCTTCGGGGCCGTACTGGACCGCGCCGTCGGTGCCGCCACGTGTTTTGGTGTTGCTGCCGCCGTCGCCCGCCCACTGGCCCGACGATGTGATGCCGCCCGACCCACCCGTCACGCCCCACCCCCGCACGCGCACGCCCACGCCCACGGCGGGTGTGGGCAGCGAGCCCCACGGCGGGCCGTGGCTCGTGGTCGTCGATCGCCAACCGCCACGACCGCGTTCGGCTCGTGTGGAACCCCGCCCGACCGACCGCAGCCTGGCCTGCGCGGGTGCGCATCAGCGCCGGGGGGCTGGTTGCCTCGAGGCCAGGGTGGGCCTCCCGAGGACTGCTCGGGGTATCCCGAGCGACCGGGGTGGGTGTCCCGAGGCATCGGGGTGGGTGTCCCGAGGCATCGGGGTGGGTGTCCCGAGGACTGCTCGGGGTATGCCGAGCGACCGGGAGGGTGTCCCGAGGCATCGGGGGGCGTATCCTTTGCCATCGGGGTGGGTCTCCCGAGGACTGCTCGGGGTATCCCGAGCGACCGGGGTGGGTGTCCCGAGGCATCAGGGGGCGTATTCGACGGCTTTCGGGTGGGCGTTCAGAGCCAACCGACCGGCATGCGCGGCAACCCTTGCGGCGTGCGCGTGCGCGCTACCCGCGGCGGTGCCACGCCGCTCCGTTCGCCCCCACGCTTCCAATCCGGCTACACTGCCTCCTGGCCGATGCTCACGTGGGACGTTCGCCTCGAAGGTTTCGATACGCAGGACTGGCTGAGCCTGTGGACCATCCTCAACCCAGCAGCCGGAGCCGTTCGCCCGGCGACCGACAGCGGGGGCATCGTCGCGATTCACGAGCGGCGGGCCCTTCGCAAGCTCCTTCATACCCGACGCGGTGCGATGGACCGCACCGGCCACCCGTGGCCGATGACCGCCCAGAACCTGGCCGCCATGCACGGCGCCCGGTGGGCCTTGGTGCTCGAGCACGGAGCGCTCGACACCGTCATGGAAAACGTCGCCGACCGCATGCGCCCCGACGACGACCTGCTCGACCAGGTGCTGACCGCCTGGCAGGTCGTGCGGGAGCTGGCGCGCGCACGCAAGCTCGACGTTTGGCCGGGATCTCTTCGCACGGTTCCCGTGCCCACCAAGGAGATCATCACGCGCGCCATGGACCTGTTCGTGCCCGACCAGCACGTGATCGTCATCGCCTCGTGGGACGGTCCCCGGTTGCAAACGAGCATGGCGGTACGTCGTGCCGGCGCCGGGTTCGATAGGGTGATCGGACCCGACGACCTGCGCCGCGAGCTCGAGCCCGCCCCCGGCGACATGCGCGCCGCCCACCGCAAGCTCTGCGGTGCGATCGCGGGGCGTCTCGGAGCCGTCTCGTTGGGATTGTCCGCCGACACCGCGGTGTGGGCCACGATGGGCGCCGAAGGGGAGCCGGGGCGCTGGGCACGCCTCGTCACCGCCGGCGCCGTCGTGATCGAGCCGATGCCCGTCGGCGTGGCCATCCCGATCGCCGTCGACGCGGGTCGGGTCGCCTATGGGACCCTCCGGTCCGTGGCGCGCCGTCTGGGAGCCGGCCGCCGCGACGATCCCCTGCCCGGGCGGATACCCGATTTCGATCTGTGGACGATGCTGCGTGCGTGGGCCGGCCTTGGAGCGGCGTTGCGCGGGCGACGGCTCGGGGCCGGCGGCGACGGATGACCTGGCCCGCGGGTTTGCGTCACTTCGCCGTGCAGTAGCCGTTGACCTTGGCGACCAGCCCCGCCTCGGTGGTCTCGACCTTGCCGATGTCGGCCATCGCCTTGGTCAGGGCCGCCATGTCGTTCTTCTTCTGCGCCTCGACCACGTCGCGCGCCGCCTGCGCGCCGCTGTGCGCCATGTCCACGTACTCCTTGGCGTAGTCCCTGAGCTTCTCATCCCGCAGCTCGACCTTGCTCATCTTGTCGGCCGCGGCATCCAGCACGCTCGCCACCTCCTCGTACGCCTTCACGTCGTCCGCCGCGCCGGTCAGCTTCGCCGACGCCGCCCGGATCGGCTTGCCGTTGTCGTTGATCACGCCGATGAGCTTGTCGCACTGCTCCGCCTTCCTATTGCACGCGGTCAGCGCGAAGCAAGCAACCAACGCAGCCGCTGCCACACTCCTCAGCACGTCGCCTCTCATGCCTCTTTCCCCGATCGTGTTGCGGACCCGCGCCCGCTCACAGCTTGTCCGTGTGCCCCCGTTGTTGCAGCGCTTCCACCACCCGTCGCACGTCCTGCGAACGCGACCGCGGCATCACCAGCAAGGCGTCGTCGGTCTCCACCACGACCAGGCCCTCGACCCCCACCAGGGCGATGACCTTGCCCGACCCCTTCGAGGACCAGTCCGCGACCAGGTTGCCGCGGCTGTCCATCAGCACCGCGCCCGCCGGCGCCGCGTTGCCGTCCTCGTCATGAGCCGACAGCTCCCACGCCGTCTGCCAGCTTCCTACGTCGCTCCAGCCGAAGGACGCTCGCACCACCGCCAGCCGCGACAGCTTCTCCATCACGCCTACGTCGATGCTCACCGCGTCGAACGTGGGAAACACCTGTTCGAGCAACCGAGCTTCTTCCCCGCGCGACGCCGCCTCGTCGATGGCCTGGATGCCGCGCCCCAGCAGCGGCAGATGCTGGTCGATGGCTTCCGCCATGTCCTTGGACCGGAAGAAGAAGAACCCGGCGTTCCACAGGTAGCGCCCGCTCGCCACCATCTCGGCCGCCCGTGCGGCGTCAGGCTTTTCCACGAAGCGGATCGCCTCCCATGCGCCGTCTGCACGGTCCGCCCCCACCTCGATGTATCCGTAGCCTGTCTCCGGCCGCGTCGGCACGATCCCCATCGTGACCATCACGCCCGACGACGCGACGCGCATGGCCAGGTCGAGCGCTCGGTCGAACGCGCCTTCGTCGGTCACCACATGGTCGGCGGAGAGCACCGCGACGACCGCCTCGGGATCGCGCCGGCGGATGACCGCGTTGGCCCAGGCGATACACGGCGCGGTGTTGCGCGCAACCGGCTCGGCGAGCAGGTTCTGCCGCGGAATCTCGGGCAGCTCGGCCCCGGTCGCGTCCAGCAGGTGCGCGCCCGTGGCGATGTAGATGCGGTCGGACGAAAACGTATGCGACAGACGTCCGACCGTCGCGCGGAGCAGGGACTCATCGGGGCGAGGCCCAAGGCCCAGAAGCTGCTTGGGACGCAGACGGCGTGACGCCGGCCAGAACCGGGTCCCGGCGCCGCCTGCCATCACGATCGCGAACCAATGCGGGTGCATGGACCGCCGTTGTAAGCGGCAGCCGCTCCGGGAGGCAAGAGGAGAGCGACGTCGGCCCTTGGGGGTACGTGGTCCCGAGCAGCAGCATCACGACCAAGCGTCTTTCCCGTTGGCCGATGGGAAGGTCACCCGGGGCGCCTCGAACCGGTGCGTGATCCCGCCCATGGGCTTTGGGCGTGTGATGGTCGGCCGGGTCGCAGATCGGGTCAGGCGAGCCTGCGACACGGCGCTGCGGTGGTGGCTCGGAATGCCTGCGAAGACGCTGCGCCTGATCGGCTCAGCACGCCGATGGTGGCGAATCGCGGGTGGCGTCGCAACGCGGCCAGCGCGCGCCGCTCCATCGCTCGACCAGCTTCTCGGCCACGCAGCGAGAGGTGTCGCCATGAGTCCTTTCGGCCGGCCAAGTGCTCGGCACTACGGGCAGGGGAAAGGGCAGGGGAAAGGGCAGGGGAAAGGGCAGGGGAGCAGAACCCGGGCCGACGCGATGCACCTCCGTGTCCGCCCGCCCTTGACCCAGGCCCCCGGTGTCTCCTAAGTTCCTCCCCCAGCGGCACGCAGCGGCGCGGTTTCACGCGACAGGTCACGTGCCGGTCGGGTCGCCTGGCGAGCCCGGAGGTTTCCCACCATGTTGGTCGACTACGCAAGCGTCGGCGCCTTCTTCCTGGTCGCGATCGTGTTCGTCTTCGGAGCGATGCTCTTCGGCAAGCTCGTGCGCCCGAACAAGGGCTACGAGAAGAAGCTGGTCACCTACGAATGCGGCGAGGAACCGGTCGGCCAGGCCTGGTTCAACTTCAATCCGCGCTTCTACATCGTGGCGCTCATCTACATCGTCTTCGACATCGAGATCGCGTTCATCTACCCCGTCGCCACCGTCTTCAAGCGATGGATCGGCCAGGGTGCCGGCTGGTTCGCCTTCACCGAAGTCCTCGTCTTCGTCGGCATCCTGCTGCTCGGCCTCGCCTATGTCTGGGCCAAGCGCGACCTCGATTGGATCCGCGCCCTGCGCACCGTCGAGCGCATGGGCGTCCCCAACGTCAAGGCCGTGCCGCACAAGGACGCGCCCGCTGTCTCTCAACCCGCACCCCAGGAGAACTGAAGCCGTGGCATGGTCGCCCGAGAAGCTCCCCGTGAGCGGAGCCGATGCGCGCTACGCTGGTGAGGTCGGGTCCGTCATCCAGACCAATGTCGACCAGACCTTGAACTGGCTGTTGAACTGGGGACGCGCCCACAGCATCTGGTACCTGCTGTTCGGCCTTGCCTGCTGCGCGATCGAGCTGATGCAAACCGGTGGTCCGCGGTCGGACTTCGAACGCTTCGGTGCGGCGCCGCGTCCCAGCCCCCGCGCCAGTGACCTGATCATCATCGCCGGCACGTTGACCTACAAGATGGCCCTGCGCGTCCGCCGCCTCTACGACCAGATGTCCGAGCCGCGCTACGTGATCTCCATGGGCTCCTGCGCCAACTGCGGAGGCCTGTTCCAGTACGGCTACTCCGTCGTCAAGGGAGTCGACCAGATCATCCCTGTCGACGTGTACATCCCGGGTTGTCCCCCGCGCCCCGAGGCGCTGCTCGAAGGGCTCATCAAGATTCAGCAGAAGATCAAGAGCGAGCGCTACCTGCAGGAGCGCTACGGCGCCGTGGCCGCCCGCTGATCCCATCACGCATGAGAGCTGCCATGGACCCCAAAGGCATCTACGAAGCCCTTCAGGCGAAGTTCGGCGAAGACACGGTGTTCGGCTTCCAGAGCACCGAGCAGAAAGGCCACGACCCGTTCTTCTTCGTCAAGCCGGACAAGGCCGAGCAGGTAGCCCTGCACCTGCGCGACGACCCCGCGCTTGCATGCAACTACATGGAGTGCCTGTCCGGCGTCGACTACCCCGACAAGAACGAGATCCACGTCGTGATCCACGCCTTCAGCTACAAGCTGAAGCACCGCGCGGTGATGAAGTTCGCCCTGCCGCGGGACAACCCTCGCATCAAGACCTTTTGCAAGGTCTGGTCCGCCGCCAACTGGCAGGAGCGCGAGTGCTGGGACCTGCTCGGTGTCCACTTCGAAGGCCACCCGGACCTGCGTCGCATCATGCTCCCGGACGACTGGGTCGGCCATCCGCTGCGCAAGGACTACAAGGAGGCCGCGCAATACCACGGCATCCCGACCACGCGCCCCAACCCGCTCGACCTCATCGCGCCCAAGGTGGAAAAGCCCAAGGCCGCCACCGCAGCGGACAAACCGGCTCCGGCCAAGAAGGACGGCGCGGCCGACGCCAAGCCCAAGCCCGCGCCCAAGGCCGAAGAGCCGAAGGCGGAGGCGAAGCCGCAAGCCGACAAGCCCAAGGCCGAAGAGCCAAAGGCCGAAGCCGACAAGCCCAAGGCCGAAGAGCCGAAGGCGGAGGCGAAGCCGCAAGCCGACAAGCCCAAGGCCGAAGCGCCGAAGAGCGACAAGAGCGAGTAGGTCATCCCATCCGCGGCTAGCACGAGGAACAACGCACCATGGCAGAAGTGATCGTCACGCGGGACCAGGACGGCGAGGAGATGACCCTGAACATGGGGCCGCATCACCCGTCGACGCACGGCGTGCTGCGCTTCATCTTGAAGACCGACGGCGAGATCATCCGAGCGGCCATTCCCGATGTCGGCTACCTGCATCGGTCGATCGAGAAGATCGCGGAGCGCAACACGTACGAAGGCTTCATGCCGTATACGGACCGGGTCGACTACCTCGCGGCGATGTTCTGCAACGAGGTGTGGGCTACCGCTGTCGAGCGTCTGCACGGCGTGGAAGTGCCCATGCGCGCCCAGTTCCTGCGCGGGATCACGGGCGAGCTCAACCGGATCATCAGCCACCTCATCTCGCTCGGATGCATGGCCATGGACCTGGGGGCGTTCACCCCGTTCGTTCAGGCCTTGCGCGAGCGCGAGTTCGTCAACGACTTCCTCGAGGAGCTGTGCGGCGCGCGCCTGACCTACAACTATTGCCGTGTCGGTGGCGTTGCCCACGACCTGCCCAACGACACCTGGAAGCCCCACGTGCTCGAGTGGGTCGACCACTTCCTGCCCATGGTCGATGAGTTCGACCGGCTCATCACCTACAACGAGATCTTCGTCAAGCGCTGCGCCAACATCGCGGTCATCACAGCCGAAGAGGCCATCGACTGGGGGCTGGTGGGCCCGAACCTGCGAGCCAGCGGCGTGCGGTGGGACGTCCGGAAAGACGACCCATACGGAGCCTATCCGCTGGTGGACTTCAAGATCCCGGTCGGCACAGGCACGTGCGGCACGGTCGGCGACAGCTTCGACCGGTTCGTGGTGCGTGTCGAGGAGATGCGCGAGTCGGCCAAGATCGTGCGCCAGCTCCTGCAGAAGATCGACGACTACCCCAAGGGCGAGATTCGCGGCCAGTTGCCGAAGAAGCTTCGCGCCACGGGCGAGGTGTACGCCCACGTGGAGAGCGCGCGCGGCGATCTCGGGTGCTACGTCATCGCCGCTGGCAAAGACGAGCCCTACCGCGTGCGATTCCGCACCGGCTCGTTCACCGTCATGGGTATCGTCGAGCCCAAGAGCCCAGGACTGTTCGTCGCCGACCTCGTGGCGCTGATCTCATCGATCGACGTGGTCGCACCGGAGATTGACCGGTAGGCGATGAACCGCCTGCCGTGAGCCACCCGGCCGATACCTGGCAGAAACGCGCCGAAGCACCGCCCCACAAGACAGACCATGGCCCCACGATCACCGTGCCTTGACGGGTGTGCCCCGCGCGCTACCCTGAGCTGCCGGCTTGCTTGGAGGTGTCCCATGAACCTGCGCTCCCCGTTCGTCTTCGCCTTGCTCGGGTTGTCCCTCCATGTCGCATGCGGCGGCAAGGCCGTCGCACCGTCCGACGACACCGGCAGCGACGGCGGTTCAGCCACCACCGGAGGCAGTGGCGGCGGCACCGTGCCCGAAGCCGGCAGCGACGGTGGTTCAACCGCGACTGGCGGCAGCGGCGGCGGCATCTTGCCGGACGCCGGAACCTCCGCCTGTGCCCCCGGATTCTGTCAGAACGCCGTCCTGTCGTCGTGCGGTGATTCCTCGTTCACACCCTTACCTGCCATGCATTGCGTGACCCCCGCCGGCCAAGATGGTTATTGCTGTCTGCCCACCTGCGGCGGTTTCGGTGGCGCGCCCTGCCCCGAGGGAACCTGGTGCGACTACTCCGGCGGACCCGCCTGTGGAGCGGTCGACAACACCGGTGTCTGTCGGCTCGCCGAATCCGCCTGCCCCGAGAATTGCCCCGGTGTCTGCGGTTGCAACGGCAGCTTCTATTGCAACGCCTGCTATGCCCACCAGGATGGGCAGGACATCACCGGCGACCTGTCCTGCCAGAACGACGCCGGCCCGCCGTTTCTGCAAGACATCCAAGGCATCTGGCTTATCGGCTGGTCCGGTGGGCTCCGTCACTTCTCCTGGGTGCGCCTGCGGGTCGGCGGACCGGCCGACGGCCAGGCAGATTTCCTCGCAGGAGACGACCTGGAATCCAACCAGCCGTATTGGGACTGCACCGGCACAGGCCAGTGGATCCTCACCGCCAAGCCCGACACCGTCGGTTTGTCCTTCCCCGACGGCTGCGCCAACCTGGGCTTCGAAGCGATCACGTTCCTGTCCTTCGCCCCGCCGACAGGCTATCCGGCTGGCGCCATCCTTACTGCCTCCATCGAGTCAACCTCAGGAGTTCCTCTGGAGGGGTACAAGTTCCCGCCCGACTGGTGCAACGCCGCGATGTCGTCGTGTGCCGATCCGTTCGCGTGGTAGCCATCAAGCCTCATGCTCGCGCTGCCACGCCGGCGCGATCGCCCTTCCTCCTCGCCCGCGCCCGGTTCGGTCTGCCCTGTCGCCGCCTCCTCGCCCACAGCAAGGCAACCGGCGCCCACCACCAACCCGACCCGCGATGCGTCTCCCCTGTTGCCGCGCACGAGCCGCCCGACGCCTGCACGCCCTCGGTCGCCAGGAACAGGTCCGGTCCGATCGGCAGCGCTTGCGCTTGCCCCAGCGTCGAACCCGCGTACGTCACGCGGGCGTGAATGGTCCCGCCCCCACTGCCGTCTTCCGCCGCCACGGCGAACCGCCATAGCCCCGGTGCAATCCGTGTCAGCCCTTCAGCCACGCTCGCGCCGCTCACATCCAGCACCAGCTTCGTCTCGTCGAACCCATCCGCTATCGTCTTGTCGCCCGCTCGCAGCTCGACCCAACCCCATACCGGTTGCGACGGATCCGGGCGCGCATAAGGAGCCGACATCGTGATCCAACTCGTGGCGGCGTCCGGCACCCGTTCGATTGGCTCCCTGATAGCCTCATAGGCCAGCCGCGCTCCTTCCACGTCGAGCGCGCCAGGCCCGAGCTGGAAAGGATAGGGGACCGCACCATCTGGATAGCGCGCGCCCGCCTGCAACAACCCCAGCAGCTTGGGTTGCGTCAACGAGGGATCTCGTTGCAGCAGCAGGGCTATCGCGCCCGCTACCATCGGCGTCGCCATGGATGTCCCGGACGCGATGGCATGGTGGTCGTCGACCACGTAGCATTCCTCGTTCGCACTGGGGCATAGCCCCGCAGGCGACGCGAACATGCTCGACGCCGACCTGCGCGGGTCCGCATCACGGCTCATGGCCGCCACCACGAACAGCCCCGGTGCACAGATGTCCGGCTTGGGCAAGCCCGTTGCGGTCGGCCCGGCACCCGAAAAGTAGGCCACCGAGTCCACGACCGGCGGAGACTGCGCGCCCACGCGCTGTACCTTGACCGCCGTGCCGTTTGCGTCCCTCCAACCCGTCCGGTTCAACGTGGCGCCCACGGCGATGATCCCCGGATGCGTGGCGGGAACGTTCACGGTCCCGTGCTTGACCCCCCTCACGAACATCTGCCCCATCCCGGAAGACGACGGCGCGGCGTCGCCCGTGCCCTGCAACCATGCATCGGCCGTCCCGTTGCCCTCCACCGTGAGCGAGATGTCCCCGTCCGCCGGCCAGCGGCCGCTGTACCAGATCACCGCTCCGTGCGAGTCCGCCGTCAACGGGCTACCTTCGCCGACGACGTCGTTGTAGATCGCCACGTCGATGCCCGGATCCGACCCGGAACCGGAGTATCCGCCGCTGCTTGCGGGACCGATCGGCGGCACCAGCTCCTTGCCGGTCCAGTCGGTCAACCCAACGCGGATTGAATCCGACGCCCGCCACCGCAGCCAGACATAAACCGACCCGCGCACCTCGTTCGTTCTCATCGCCACGGCACGCATGGGCACCGTCGCACGGGCGCCGCTCGCTATCCTAATCTCGGTGTGAATCCCGCGCAGGCCGTCGTCCGTCACGTAGACTCCGCCGCTGTTGCCCGCAGCCACCACGAGCGCCCGCCCCGGATGACCCGGCCCCACGAACGACGCCAGCCCCGTCTCCAGCGGCGCCGTGCCATCGTGCGCACCGAAGTCCGTCCCCAGGCTCATGTTCACCACCGCCGGCATCCCCATTCGCTCGGCCTGCTCGAAGATGAACTTCGCCGCAAGAATCGCGTCACCGTCCGCCACCTCCTCGCCTCCGCCGCGCGTCACACGCGCCGCGATCAACGTCGCCCCGGGCGCCATGCCCACCAGCCCCGAAGACGGCTCCGAATTCCCATTGCCCGCCGCGATCGACGCCACATGCGTGCCGTGCCCCACCGGGTCCGTCGGCAGCTCGGCCGCGGTCAACGACCCCATCATCGCGTCGATGTCCCGCGCGTCGAGCACGGCGCATCCGCCATGGCTCAGGTCGTTGCAGCCGTAGGCTTCTTCCTCATCCGGGTGCAGCCCCAGCGGGCCCTGCGACAGGTCCAGCAACCACGCCACCCGTGTCCGGCCTTCCGCATCCCGCAGATCCCCGTGCGTCACGTCCAGGCCCGTGTCGATGATCCCTACCACGACACCGGTGCCGTCCAGCCCGGTCTCTTGACGGTACACCGTGGCCCGTGACCGCGGTGCCGCCTGATCCATCTGAAGCCGCAGGGGAGGGGAGAAGCCCAGCCGAAGCTCCGGGTGCGATGCGCGAAACGGCTCGATGTCCGCGGGCAACAGTCGGACCGTCCCCATCCCGTCCGTCAGCGGCACGACCCCCGCGCCTCGGGCTTCCGCGCCGCGATGGTGCGTCACCAGAAACGGTATCCGCCCGTCCGCCCCGGCCGCGGGATGGGGCCCTTGTCGCGGCGTCATCGCCAACACCATCTCCGGCGGAAGCGTCTGCGCCCGCGCGGGTTGGGATGCGGCGAGAGTAGCAAACAGCACGACGACCGCCGGGTATCGACTCATGGGCCATGAGCCTGCCCTGGCCTTAGCGGCGGTTCAAGCCCCCCGGCCGCGTTCATCGCGATCCCCCGCCTGCCGTCCTGGGCACGCCGAGCAGGACGACCGCGCAGAGAGGGGCGACGTGACCGGGCCGGATGCCCGATCACCTACGCCCCACCGCGCGATCCGTCACTTCGAAGAGCACGGCGCGAACGTCCAATGCCCCATCTCCCACGTCGCCGCCGTGTGGCTGTTCACCATGTACAGGTTCGTGACCGACAGCGTCAGCCCGTCTGCCGTAATGGAGTCCAGGTTGGCCGCGAACTGCCCGGCAGCAAACCCCCCAGCAAGGGATGGCCGAAGGTCCGTCACCAACATGCGACGATTCACGCCCGTGCCCTCGATGATCAAATTGTACGGCAGTTGGTTGGGAACGCTGATCTGCTGCTGCCCACCGCCATACACGTCCACTGTTTGCGTGTGTGTCTCCTGGCTTCGCGCCACGAAGTAATCAATGGCCGCTTGGTCGGTCACAACACCCGTGTACGTGGGATCGACACCAGGATCCTGCGCGGCATCCTTGGTCACCACCAGGCCGCCGCCTGCACAGGATATCATGCCCTCTTTCCCAGGCACCACACCCGTCGCGTAGTTGTAGTTCCGTTCATAGTCGCTGTCCCATGCCTGGCAGGTAGGCGGAAACTGCGTGTTCTCGAACCACAGGCTTACGTGCTTGGTCGTCCGCACAATCGGCAGCACCACCCGGTTCGCCTGCACCGTGCCGTCCGGTACGCCCCGGTTGTCGTAGCCCAGCCGGATCATGGACTGCTGAACCATCGTGCCATCGTCGAATCGCGCGTGAAGGAGAATGTCCCAGCTCGGGAATCCTCGGTACGTCCCGCGGCAGGCGGGCAGCCGGGCAAAGTCGTAGTCGATTACGGCCGCTCCGCCCGATGGCAACGTCGTCTCGGTCTCGTTCCACGCGGCGTCGAACGTCAGCACCGTCGGCTGCCAATCGTAGACTTCCACCGCATAGTTGCGCCCGTAGTCGCTATCCCACTCCTCGCAGCCGTCCGACGTCCTGGCGCGCAGCCACATGTCGGCATGCCGGACGCCCACCGGGATCTCGAAGGTTCCCGCCCGCAGGTACTCGGGATCTCCATCGACCAGCGGGATTTCCAGGATGGCCCCGCCATCGGTGCGGAAAAACGCGGTCACCTCTCCCCCGATGCCGCACCGCGGAAACCGCTCCCTTGTGACCGTCACCATCACCTTCGCCCCCGCGAACAACGGCACGTCCACCCGCTCCTCCCATACCTCGGAGGACTCCTCTCCCCCAGGAACAACCGCGAACGTCATGCTCCCATCCGGGGGGATCGACAGGTCAGCGTCGGGCGGGATCGCTATCGCGAGCGCTTCCGTGCTGCGATGGACACGCTCGGCGCTGGGATCCGTCGCCGCTGAGCAACCGAAGAACACAACCATGGAGGCCACAGGCCAGAACGCAGAGGGCTTCATCATGGGCCGTGTCCTACATCTAGCCACGTGTCGGGTCAAGCCAAAAGTAACGCAGGCATGAGCGACGTCGCCGCGCCGCCCCAACGCGCCCTTCAGCCCCCGTCAGGAAGCCATGCTCGCCTGCATCCCGGCCTTCATCCCGCTGTCCGCAAGCAGCAGCACGATGCGTCCCGCATCCGCCTGGGACATCGCAAACAACGGCAACACGATGCTGCGTCCGCTGACCTGGTACGGTACTGCCAGGAACTGGCCATTGCGCAGCTCGACCACTTCGGCCACCTGGAAGTCCGGCGGTACGTCCACCGTGATATCCGGCGCGTTGTCCGCGAGCACCCAGTGCGGGTTCTGGCCCGTCAGGCACTGCAGCTCGGTCGGCGACGACGACGTCTTCAAGTTGATCGCGATGGCCGCCATCATGCTCCTCGCGCGGAGCACCGAAGCGATGAACGAGCCGTCTTCCTGCACGATGCGGTGAATATCGGCTTCGAGCAGGTACGGACGAATCCCGCGGATGTCCCGGTTGACCGATGCCGTCTCCGCCCAGGTATCGGGGAATTTCGAAGCCAGGTTCTGGTCGGTCTGACAGTACATGATGCCCTTGCCGCCCGCCATCAGCACGGACAGCACCTGCACCCTGTACTCCGCCGGGCTCGGCTGCCTGTAGATGGTCACTCCGGCGATGTTCACGTTCCAGCCGCTGTGCAGACCCTGCGTGTAGAACCACGACGTGTGGGGCAGGTGGTTCTCGTGCACGCCGAGCAGCATGTCGAAGGCTGCGCGCAGGGGCGGGTGCGTGCCCGCCACGGTGATGTGGGGCGCAGGCCGCTACGTAAAAGTCGAAGCCCTGGATGTCCGTGGCGCCGGCGAAGGCCCCATTGTAGCGGAGCCGCGATCCGCCGATGTACGTCGGCAAGTCGGGCCACGTCCCCCAGGCTCGACGAGCCAGCGCTGCGCGGGTCTGCGGCTTCGGGTAGCCCCCTGTCACCAGCTCGCTGTCGCATTCATCGGCGTGCAGCGCCGCCGCGATGCGGCTCACGTCCGGATAGGGCAGGAACTGACTATCCGCCTCGAACGTCATCATGACGTGGTAGTCATGCGCCGCCGCGTCTGCGCCCACCAGCTCGTCGATCGTGGTCGGCTGCCCATATAGCCGCCGCAAGCCGCCATCGGCGTGTCAGGACGCGTGAAGAACGTATCGAAGCCGTGCGCCTTGTGCTCGTCGAACCAGGCTCCGTTGTACATCGGAAATGGGCATTGCGACTCCTCTGCCACGTCTCGATCGGAAAGAACGCGCGCAGCACCCGCCCCCCGCTGTCGACGGCGGCAGGCCGTCGAACACCAGCGTGACCGTCCACGGGTCGCCGGGCCTGAGCGCCTCGCACAGCGGAATCGTCACCAGGTGGTCAACCCCGCTGGCCATCTGCGTGTTGGACACGCATGCGCTCGACGTCAGGTCGCGGCCATTGAACACGATCTTGCTCCGATGCACCGAGCCAGCGGTGCGCGGCTCCACATGGATGACCACGGTCTTGTAGTCGTCCACGAACGCCACATGCTTCATCGGTGCCTGGTTGACGCTGACCGGAAACGATCCATCGTAGCCCACGCCGCTATCCGTTTCCACCCGCAGCGACGCCGTGCCCTTCGTGTCCCATGCGCCGTCGCGCGAGTGGAAGCTCACCCAGAAGGGCGCCCCCGCCGTCCAATCCAACGGGTACACATGATACCAGTCGATCTGCTGCGCCACGAGCAGCTCGTTCGTCGTCTTGCCATCGATCCTCACCGTGCCGACCTTCCCCCCGCCTTGCGCAACACCCGTCACGGTCAGCCGTCCGCCCGATGTGGGAGCGGGTATCGGCGACAGCACGTCGCCCTCCTGATACTGGTCGTAGTAGAAGTCCTTCCGGTAGCTCGCATACAACCCCGTGTCGGCCCCCTTCGAGACACAGGGCCCCTCGGCAGGCGCGCATGTATCCACCGCCTGGACGATCCACGCCGGACACCCCGCATCCATCGTGTCCTGCGTTGCGTCGGCCGCATCCAGCACCGCAGCCGGCGCGTCATCGGCCTCCTGCTCCCCATCCGGAACGTCTGCTTCGCCCGCCTCGGCCCCCGCGTCCTGCATGCCTGTCGACACCTCCGTCGCATCGCCGTCCGCGTGCGCGTCCGACATCGGTCCACCCGGCGACGGGCCACCGCTCGACCCTGCTGAGGTGCACGACCACGCAACGGGAAGCGTCAACGCCAGGGAAAAGAATGATCGAGCCAGATGGAGATTCATGCAACACCCTCAGCGGAAAGGGGTGAACGCCAATCGGTGCATGTCCGGGTGCACGCCGTCCTTCACCGAATCCGCGGCCACGTGGCATGAGGATCGCGGCAGACCAGCCACGGCTCGCGTCGCCGGCGACGACCCGCAGCACGCCAGCCCGCGGTCCGCTCAGCCCCCTCCTACTTCGTGCACACCGCTAGCACCTGCTTCAGATCCGTCAGCCCCGCGAGCACCTTGTCCACACCATCCTGCACGAGCGTCGACATCCCGTCGCGCATCGCCAGCTCGCGGATCACGTCCACCTCCGCCCGTCGCGCCACGGCCCTGCGAATCTCGTCCGACGCCACCAGCACCTCGTGCAGCGCGATGCGTCCCTTGTAACCGGTGCCGCCACAAGCATTGCAACCCTTCGCGCGGTGCAAGACCAGCTCGCCGGTCCGTCCGTACATCACCCGCGCCAGCCTACCGGGACCGTAGGCTTCGTCGAGCGCGACATAGTCCTCTTCCGACGCCGGATACGGCTCCTTGCACTTGGGGCACAGTGACCTCGCAAGTCGCTGCGCGATAATCACCTGCAGGGCATCCGCGAAGCTGAAAGGATCGAGCTCCATGTCCAGCAGTCGTGTGATCGTCTCCGGCGCGCTGTTGGTATGAAGCGTCGAGCAGACCAGGTGGCCCGTGAGCGACGCCTCCACCGCCGTCCCCGCGGTTTCCCTGTCGCGCATCTCGCCGACCATGATCACGTCCGGGTCGGCCCGCAGAAATGCTCGGAGCGCCACGGCGAACGTGAATCCAATCTTGGGCGCCACCTGCACCTGCCGCAGGCCCGGCTGCGTGATCTCCACCGGATCCTCCGCCGTCCATATCTTGCGCTCCGGCGTGTTGATCGCCGCCAGCAGCGAGTGCAGCGTCGTCGTCTTGCCCGACCCCGTCGGCCCCACGCACAGCACCAGCCCATACGGCTTGTTGATCGCCTTCTGCAACTCCTCCAGATTGCGTGCGCTCAGGTTCATCTTGTCCAGCGGGATCGGCTTGGACGACGCCAGAATGCGCATCACCACGTCTTCGTTGTCGTTGACCGTGGGAAGCGTCGCCACCCGAAGCTCGATCACCCGGTCCGGCAGGCGGAACCGGATCTTGCCGTCCTGTGGCTTGCGACGCTCCGAGATGTCGAGCGTTGCCATGATCTTGATCCGCGCGACCACCGCGTGCCGGTAGCTCTTCGGGATCTCGTGGAAGTTGACGCAGCGCCCGTCGATCCGGAACCTCACCAGCAGATCCCGGTCGCGCCCGTTCGGCTCGATGTGGATGTCCGACGCTCCACGTCGATAGGCCTCCGTGATGATGTGGTTCACCAGGCGGATGACGCCGCTGTCGGACTCCTCCGCGATGGCTTCGCCGTCGTCGCTCTCGTTGGCGAGCGCGAACGTCGGATCGCTCGACAGCGACGCCAGAATGGCTCCGATCTCCTCGGTAGACGAGGGCGGCTCCGGTTCGGCGCGAGTCGCTGCTTCCAGGTGGCGCGCGAGCTGGCTCGGCAGTGCAAGCACCTCCACCACTTGCTTGCTCACGTGGGACCGCAACAGGTCCACCGCATTGAACGCCAGCGGGTCGCCGATCGCCACGATGAGATGGGTCGCGTCGGCGTAGATCGGAAGGATACCGAGGTTCTCGACGACCCCACGCGGCACCTGGGCGAGCGCCCCAGGATCCGGATGAATCTCGTCCAGGTTGACCGTGGGCAGGTCGAACTTCGCCGCAAGCGCCCGGATCAGAGCGTCTTCGGTTATCAACCCCGCCTCAAGCAGGATCTCGCCCACCCGCTTGCCCCGCCGGTTCTGCTGCTCCGCAACCGCCGCCTCGATGTCTTGCTCGGTGACCAGCCCCGCTTCGACAAGGATCTCGCCGATGCGCGCCCGGCGCCGCTGCTGCGCCGCGACCGCCCGATCGACATGGTCGGCGCCCACCTTGCCGCGCTCGACCAGAATCTGCCCCAGAAGCTTTTCCCGCTCCCGCTTTTGCAGTTCTAGCCCCTTGTCGATCACATCCGGCGTCGCGAGCCCCTGCTCGACCAGCACCGCACCGATGGGATCGTCCAGCTCCTTGCGGCGCAGCCCGTGGTTGTAGATGAAATACTCGCGCACGTCCCAGTCGGACTCGTCGGGAAGCGCATAGAACCCCAACGCGTTGGCGGTCGGCCCGGGCTCCGCCCGCACCAGGAGCACGTCGCCGTATGCCATGTGCAGGCGAAGCTTGCGCAGCCCGTTGGATGGCTCCCGGCGTGGCGGCGCCCCCAGCATCGCCCGAAACGCGACCCACGCCAGCGTCTCTCCCCGGATAGACACCCTCCGGCCCGCCCGAACCCCAAGACCGTCCTCGTCCAGCTCCAGCGTCAGGTCGGGCGCATACGGCGAGAACGTCGCCATGCGTCCGCTGAGCCGGGAGCCGTCCAGCATGGTAACGGTCACCGCCGCCGGGAACGGGCGTTCGGAAATCGGAGGCACGTCCTCGTTAACGGACGCTCCCCGCGTTTCCGCAGCAGCCGACGCTCAGCCTGCCGAGCCAGGCTGTCGGTGCCCGGCGGCCAGACGCCCCGCGTTCAGGGCCTCTCCGCGGAATCCGAGGCCGGCTCAGGCGAGCGGGCTCGGGTGCAAGGGAGGAACCGCAGCCGCCTACTGGTCGAACACCTCGTCGGCGGAGTCGGCGGTGGCAGCACGAGCGATCCAGCGGTCGAGCGTGGCGACATCCGTGCACGACGTGACGCGCTTACGGACCGCTCTGGAAACCCGGAAGCCGCGAGCATCGAAGATCGCAAGGAGCGCGGAAGCACGCCCTTCAGCGCACCCTTCAGCACGCCCTTCCACGCGACCTTCGGCCCGGCCTTGCACGCGGCCTTCGGCCCGGCCTTCAGCACGGCCCTCAGCACGCCCTTGCACGCGACCTCTCGCGTGGCCCCTGGCCTCTCCAAGCTGAATGAGTCGTTCTCCTTCCGTCATGACGACCTCACCGGCTGCCGGATCCAGCAACGGAACCAACGTGTCACTCAGATTCTGGCGCGTCGCCGCGTCGTTCGCAAGCAGCGCATAGCGCACCAGGATCCCTAACGCTTCCCTGCCGTCTTGCGCATGCCAGACCGCGCGCAGCAGGTCCGCCCACTGCCGTAGCAGCTCGAGGAAGCCTTGCTTGTCGCGGCCGTGTCGCAGAAACAGCAGCGCCATGATCCCCAGCGCGCTCATCGCACGCGCCCGCAGTTCGTCGTCGCTTCGCGCGGACAGATCGTCGACGATGTAGCGGAGCTGGGGCAGATACGGCCGCAGCCGCGGCGCAAGGTCATCGGGCAGGTCGAACAGCTCATGCATCGACATCGCGGCCGTCCAGCCGGCTTCGGTGTGTGCCAGCACCACCGCGAGCATCGGAGGCAAGCGCGTGGCATCGGGGTGGTCGGCGCGCCAGCGCTCCGCGACGCGGTTCAGATAGCGATGCAGCCGCAGGGGCATCCACGGCTCGGGGCTGCTCTGATGCTCGAATAGCACGTAGATGGTTAGGAGGTGGCCGTCGATGCGGGCCGAATACAGCAGGTCGGATTGGGACTCGGCGAGCTGGTCGTCGAAGTAGTGGCCGTCTTCGAGGCGGAGGGAGGTCCAGTCGATGCGCGAAGCAAGCTGGTGAGGAAGCACGGCGCGGAGCTGACCTGCGGCGTTGTCGAGCTGGGAGAAGACCTTGTGGAACAGCGCGTCGTGGGGGTGGGTGGAGGCCACGGAGGCGTGTCTATCACGACGGCAAGAAGGGCGCACCAGGCCGCGTGCCCGGACCGCGGAGCAGGGTGGGCCCGACCGGGCGCTGCCGAAGGAAGGTGGAAAGGTGGACGGAGGCTCGACGTGTTCCACAAGGGGGCAGGGGCGGCGCGTACCGAGCAGTTTGCCGGTCGGTTGCGTGAGCTTGGGGGCGAGCCGGACAGGGCTGAGGGGCATAAGCTTTAACCAACTTTGTTGGCCCGCTCGATCTTGACATGCGATGCACGCTTGCATGAGCGAACCGACACTGGACTGGGCGACGATCGAAGCGCAGCTTCCGGCTGACTACGAAGAGCGAGCG
>Ga0272446_1002448_pt1 | contig 25287 bp, 15 predicted proteins | sample YNPCB0061_FD_194587 | JGI IMG/M metagenome (GOLD analysis project Ga0272446, IMG submission 194587) | Hot spring microbial mat communities from Yellowstone National Park, WY, United States - YNP-CB-006-1 | ecosystem: Environmental > Aquatic > Thermal springs > Hot (42-90C) > Sediment | place...
AACATTGCGCCGCGCATTGGGGTGGCATGGCGTCCGTTCCCCAAGCGGCGCTTGCAGATTCGCTCCGGCTATGGCTGGTACTACACGGGGTCGGCGGGCAACCAGTCGGCGGCGCGGCTGAGCCAGCAGCCGCCGTTTGCTCAGACGTCCTCTCTGGTTCGTTCCGTGGCGGTTCCCCTGACCATTCAAAACGGCTTCGCCTTAACGCCGACAGGCAAGATTCTGAACACCTACGCGGTGGACCGCTTCTTCCGCAGCAATTATGCGCAGACATGGAATTTCTCGATCCAGAGCGAGCTGCCGTTTTCGCTGGTGATGGAGTTGGGTTATACCGGAACCAAGGGCACGCGGTTAAACATCCAGCGGCTGCCGAACCGGGCGGCGCCGGGCTCGCCGATCACGGCTGAGGACCGGCGCCTGATTGCGAACGCCTCCGGATTCACGTTTGAGAGTTCGGAAGGCAATTCGATATTCCATTCGGCGAGCGCGCGGCTTACCCGCCGGTTCCGCAGGGGCATTTCAGCCAATGTCAATTACAGCTTTGGCAAGTCGATTGACAACGCATCCAGCTTCGGAGGAGGCGGCGGCACGGTGGCCCAGAACGACAAAGATTTGCGCGCCGAGCGAGGCATCTCCAGCTTCGACCGGCGGCATACGCTCAATCTCTTCTACATGTTTTCCACTGCCACCGGGCGGGGCGGCGGCGGCAGCATTACGCGGCAAGTTCAGAATTCGTTGTGGAAGGATTGGACCTTCACCGGCGGCGTCACCATACGGTCGGGTTCGCCTCTGACGGCGCAGGTGTTGGGCAACTTGTCCGACCTGGGCGGCACGGGAAGCGTGGGCAGCGGGCGGGCGGACGCCACGGGATTGCCGCTGTACACCGGGGAGGGGTTCTTCAATCTGGCGGCGTTCACCATTCCGCCCCCGGGACGGTTTGGCAACGCCGGACGTAACACCATTCGCGGACCGTCTTTCTTCTCGATGAATATGTCATTCGGGAGGCACTTCCGTTTGAAGGATAACCGGCGCTCGCTGGATTTGCGCGCCGAAGCCAACAACGTGCTGAACAGCGTCAACATTACCCGCGTGGGCACGGTGGTGAACGCGCGCACGTACGGGCTGCCGTTGAATGCGGCCAACATGCGTACGATCTCGTTGAACTTGAGGATGCGTTTCTAGGATGCGATACCCATACGCGCTCGCCGCGGCTGCCTTTCTGTTTGCGCAGGATCCGCAGCCGTCTCTCAAGCTCTCCGTTACGACGAACCTGGTGGTGGTGAACGTCGATGTCCGGGACCGCGACGGCAAGCCGATCGAGGGGCTGAAGCCGGAAGATTTCTTGGTGACCGAGGACGGGAAGCCCCAGAAGATTTCCGTATTCGAGTATCAGCGGCTGGAAACCGACGTGCCGGCGCCGCCGCCGAGCATCAAGCAGGAGGCCAAGAAAGAGACGGCTCCCAAGGCCGAAAAGCCGGTCCCCAAAAAAGAGATCACCCCATCGGCGCCGGGGCAGGTTCGCTATCGCGACCGGCGGCTGATGGTGCTGTTTTTCGACTTCTCTTCGATGCCGCCCGCCGATCAAGTGCGGGCGCAGAATTCGGCGCTGAAGTTCATTGACGAGCAGATGACGCCCGCCGATCTGGTGGCCATCATGGCGTTCGGGACCAAGCTGGAGGTCATGGAGGACTTCACCGACGATAAGGAGAGGCTGCGGGAAGCCATTAAGGCTTTCCGCATCGGAGAGGCCAGCGATTTGGCTGCGGAAGGCGTAACGGCCGACGATGAAGAAGCCGAGGACACGGGCGCAGCCTTCGAGGCGGATGAGAGCGAATTCAACATTTTCAACACAGACCGCAAACTCAGTGCGCTCGAATCGGCCGCCAAGCTGCTGGGTTCTCTGCCCGAAAAGAAAGCCCTGATCTATTTTTCAAGCGGCATAGGACGCACGGGCACGGAGAACGAATCGCAGTTGCGTTCCACCATTAACGCCGCACTGCGGGCCAACGTGTCCTTTTATCCGGTGGATGCACGGGGACTGGTGGCGAGCGCTCCGGCCGGTGACGCCTCGCGGGGTTCGCCGCGGGGGACGGGCGTGTACTCGGGCTCCACCCAGCGCTCCATGCGGGAGCGGTTCAGCGGGCAGCAGGAAACGCTTTATACCCTGGCGGGGGATACAGGCGGCAAGGCGCTGTTGGATTCCAATGACCTCACGCAAGGCATCCGCCAGGCGCAGAAAGACATTTCGAGTTATTACATTCTGGGCTACTATTCGGCCAATACGGCTCAGGACGGACGTTTCCGCCGGATCAAAGTCACGCTCAAGGGGCAGCCGCACGCCAAGCTGGATTACCGGTCGGGCTACTTTGCGCCCAAGGAGTTCAAGAAATTTGACGCCGCCGACAAGGAACGCCAGCTCGAAGAGGCGCTGCTGCTGGGCGATCCCCTGACCGACCTGCCCATGGCGCTCGAGGTGGATTATTTCCGCATGGGGCGCAGCCAGTACTTCGTGCCGGTGACGGTGAAGATCCCGGGCAGCGCCGTGGAGCTGGCGCGCAGCGGGCGCGGCGACGAGGCAGAGCTCGATTTCATCGGGCAGGTTCGCGACAGTAAAGGCCGGGTGGCGGGCACGGTGCGCGACATGATTAAGGTGCGGCTGCGCGGGGAAGAGGCCAGCCGTTTGGGCAAGCGCAACTTGAGCTATGATTCGGGATTCATCCTGGCGCCCGGCGACTACAGCATCAAGTTTCTGGCGCGAGAAAACGTCACCGGGAAGATGGGAACTTTCGAAACCAAGTTTCGTGTTCCGGACCTCTCCGCCGAAAACCAGTGGTTGCGGACCAGCTCCGTGGTTTGGGCGAACCAGCGCGAGCCGCTGTCGGCGGCGGTGGGCGCGGCGGAAAAGAACCGCCGCCTGATCTCGATGCATCCGCTGATCGAGGAAGGTCAGAAGCTGGTGCCGTCGGTGACGAAGGTTTACCGCAAAGACCAGAACTTATATGTCTACCTGGAGGTCTATGACCCCGGAGTGTCGCCGGAAACCAAATCGCCGAGCATTACGGCCAGCCTCAGCTTTTTCCGCGGCCGGGCCAAGGCGTTCGAGACCGAGGTGCTGCGCGTCCGTCAAGTGGCCGAAAAGCGGCCTGCCGTTGCCCCTATCCGCTTCCAGGTGCCGCTCAGCGCGCTGAAGACCGGCCGGTACACCTGCCAGGTGAGTCTGGTGGATGAGTACGGGAAAAAATTTGCCTTCCACCGCGCGCCGATGATCCTGGTCGAATAGATCCGGGTCCGGGAGCGCGGTCCCTATTTTCAGCCGGGTTACAATGACCCGGAGGAAACAATGGTTCATGAAAAGGCGGGAGTTTCTTGCAGCCTTCGGCGCCGGCGCGGCGCTGGGCGCCACGGATCTCATCGCTGCGATCGAGCGCACGGTTTTATGGCGCGGACGCGAGACGGGCAAGACGTGGTTTCATCCGCGCGCCTGCCGCATTCCCGGCCCTCCCGCTCCGCTTCTGCTGATGACATTACAGGAAATCACCGGCTCCGATGTTTACCACCATGTACACTGGAGCGAGTCGCGTGATTTGGGCGTCACCTGGAGCGAGCCACGTCCGATTCCCGGCATGGGACGGAAACAGACCCCTGATGGTTTGGAAGAAGGCATTTGCGACGTAGTCCCCGAATACCACGCCAGGACACGGGCGGTGCTGGCCATCGGCCAGAACGTGTACTACGGGCGTGACGGAAGGCTGACCCGCCCTAATGAGCAGCGGTGGCCAATGTACGTTGTGCGCAGCGCGGGCGGGGAGTGGGGACCGGTGAAAAAGCTGGTTTGGAGCCATCCCGAAGCGACGGCTCTGTATAGCACGAATTGCTCGCAGCGGGTGACGCTGCCCGATGGCGATATCCTCGTACCGCTGTCGTTCGGTCCCCTGGGGCGTACGGATCGTGCCGTATGTTCGGCTTTATGCGCCTTTGACGGTTCAGACCTTCGGGTGAAGAAGACCGGCAACATTCTTCGCAACCCGGTGAAACGAGGGCTGCTTGAACCATCTCTGGCGCTGCACCGCGGTTCCTATTACATGACCATACGCGCGGAGGACGAACACGGCTATGTCACGCGATCCTCGGACGGTTTGCACTGGGAAGATAAGAAACCCTGGTGTTGGGACGACGGCGACCCGGTCACCATGTCAACCACGCAGCAGCGCTGGCTGACGCACAGCGACGCTCTATTTCTTACTTACACACGCAAGGATCCTTCCAATCTCAAGATCATGCGCTGGCGCGTGCCCATCTATGTGGCTCAGGTGGACGTCCGGCGACTGCGCCTCATCCGCTCGACGGAGAAAATTGTGTTCCCGATCGAGGGTGACGCGGTAAACCGCCCTGAAACGGTGGCGTATTTGGGGAACTTCCATACCACCGCCGTCAGCCGCATGGAATCGCTTGTCACCAGCGGCGAAACAATGCCCAAGACCTTTCGAGGAAACACGCTTCAGGCGCGCATCCGCTGGTCCCGTCCCAACCGTGACGTGCCGCCCGACTAAAAGGTCATTCGCAGCGCCACCTGGACCGTTCGGGGACTAGTCATCCCGCTGACATAACCCCAGTTGGCGGCAACGCTGGTTCCATCGGCTCGGACGCCGTTGTAGCTGCCGGTATTAATGCTGTAAACCGAAAGGTGGTTCGGAAAGTTATACATTTCGATCCTGACGAACCACCGCATCTTCTCGCCAGTCGGGAATGACTTGGACACGGAGGCGTTCCAGTTGTTCCACAGGGGCAGGAAAATATTATAGGCGCCGAGGTTACCAAACGTGCCGCGCTCCGGCAAGGCGAAGGCGGCCGGGTTGAGAATCTGGTAACCGCCCACGATCCCGCCCGAGTACGGGTCGCCCACCAGGTCGGGGCGCTGGTTGCCGGCGCCGGTTCCCGCACGGTCCGGCGAGATGGTGATATTGACGGGAAGCCCCTGCTGAATTTGCGTCACCCCGGAAAGCTGCCAACCGCCGAAGCCCTTCTTGTACCAGGTGTTGCGGCCGTGTTGCCAGAAGGGGATGGGATAGACATAACTGACCACCAGGATTTTCTCTCGGTTGTAGCTGGTTCTGCCCCAGTCACGCCGCCGGTCGTAGCTATCCATGGGCTGGGTGTTGTAAGCGCTGGCGTTGGTGAGGCCTTTGCCCCAGGTAAAGGCGAGGTTCAATACGCCCGCGCCGGGGAACTGCCTTCTGAACTGGGTTTGGAGGGAGTTGTAGTTGAAGTTGGCGCCGGTGACAAACTGCTGAATGTTGCCGTAGCCGCGGTAGGGGCGCAGGGAATTCGTGTTCGCAAGCGTGGTGGTAGACCCAGGGACATAATTCGAGGTCCCAACGCCGGCCCTCAACTGATTGATGTTCTCCGCATAGCTCAAGTTCGATGCGCTCGAACCGACGTAGTTCACGGTCAGCATGGAGCGGTTGCCGAGCTTCCGCTGAAGGCCAAGGCTATAAGTCATCTGCCGGGGGTTTTTCATGTCGAGGTAATGGGAGTTATTAATCGTCTGCACCGACGCCGGTCCGGCCACTGCGGCGCCAGGGTTCTCGATGTTGCCGTTGAGTACTGTGATGCTGGGGTTGAAGGGAGTGTTGTTGATGGCGCCGAAGATGAAGTTGCCTTGGATGCGCTCATAGGCGACCCCAAAGCCGCCGCGAAGCACCAGTTTCTGAGAGCCGGTCAGGTCGTAGGCGAACCCGATGCGCGGGGCGAAGTTCCGCCAGCGGGTGTATGCGCCGCCTTTGGGGAAGTCGTGGAAGAGGGCTCGCACAGCAGGGTCGTCATATTGTTGGATGCGCCCCTTAGCGGTTTGCGGAAAGCCCCTCCCGGGAATCACCAGCCCGTTGTAAGGGTCTGGCATGGCCAGCACCTGCCCGTTCACGGGGCTTACCGTGGCCGCCTTGGCAGGATCGAAAAACTGGGGCAGAAACTGCACGGTGTTATTCAGGGCGCTGTATTGAGGTTGCATGTAAGACCAGCGCAGCCCGAGGTTGAGCGTCAGGCGGCGTCCGGCTTTCCAATCGTCCTGAATGTACGGTTCCACCTGCGTAAACCGGAACCAGCCCTCGCGGATGCCTCCGGCTTCGGTGTACTGGTAGAAATTGCCCATCAGGGCATCGGCCAGGGCTTGTCCGCTGGTGGGCGAGCGGGAGGTGTTGAAGGTGAGCTGTCCGTTGATCGCCGGGGGATTATCTTGGTTCTTGCGGCTACGCATGATCAAGACGCCGGTTTTCACCGTGTGTTTGCCGATGATCTTGGTGAGATTGTCCTTCCAATTGAAGATGCGGTTGAAATTATTGAAGGCGAATGGCGTGACCGACAGCGTCGTAAACCCGCTCACCGCCACTTGAGGGATCTCGGCTGCCCCGCTGTAAATGGTCGGGATGGTTAATCCCATCCCCGCGCGGGTGAACGACTTGATGAAGAGCGGATTCGCCAGGCGCTCGCGCTGCTCAATGATCACGTTGCCGGTGAAGGTGACCTGAGCGACGTTGATGAGCGTGGGACGGATGACCCGGTTCCACTGCATCGAGGAGTTCAGGCCGGGAATCAAACGGTAGTACTGAATCAGGTTGGTCGTGTTTTGCAGCGACCGGAAGTAGTCGTGCACCCAATGGAAGTTGAACTGGTCTTTCTCGCTCTTGTTGTAGTCGATCTTGATGATGTACTGGTGGACGCGGGAGGGTGGGGTCACGTTGAAGACATACTGATTCGCGCCGCGGTTGGGATCGGGATAAATGTCGATCAATTTGCGGGCGTTGGGATTGATGAAGCTGGCAGGTACGATGTTGTTGGGAAACGGGATCAGGGTTGAGGGATCGCGCACGGTGGAAGAGCCGAAATTGCCGCTCTTCTGAAGCGGAGTGGGCACGGTCCAGGTCGTAGTGGATCCGATGCGCAGGATCTTGATGTCTTGCCCAACGAAGAAGAATAACTTTTCACGGCTGCGGTTGAAGGACGAGCCCGGAAGAATGACCGGTCCCCCAAGGTTCCAGCCGAAGTTATTCCAGCGCAGTTTCGGCTTGATCAAAGCGTTGAACGGCAGCGCCTGAAGCCGGTCGTTCCGCCAATATTCGTACGCCCGGCCATGAAAGTTCTTGGTTCCGCTTCGGACGGTCAAGTTCACCACCGCGCCTGAACTGGTTCCGGACTCCGCGCTGAAGTTGCTGGTCAGCACGCGGAACTCAGCGAGGGCGTCCGGGTTGATATTGACGAAGTTGTTGCCGCCGCCTCCGTTGTCTTTGTTGTCGGCGCCGTTTAAGTTCCACGTCGTTGAGTCTCCGCGTCCTCCGTTGATCGACTGTCCGCTGTTGTTCAGTCCATAGCCGCCGAACAATGAGAAGCCGCTCTGGTAGGTGGTGGACACCCCGGGCAACAGGGCGAGCAGTTCGGGGAAATTGCGCCCGTCAAGCTGGATCTCGCTGGCCTGCTCGCCGGTGACAGTGTAGCCCACCTCGCTGGTGGTGCTTTCCACCACCACGGCGTCAGCCTGCACGGTGATGGACTCGGTCTGGTCGCCGACCTTCAAGCGGAAATTCACCTCGATGCTTACATTGGTGCTCAGTTCGTTATCGCTACTGACTTCCTTCTTGAAGCCTGCCGCCTCACACGTGACGCGGTACCGGCCAGTGGGCAAATTAGGCACCATGTAGAAACCGGACTCATTGGTGGTCACTGACCGCGTGAGGCCGGTGCCCTGCTCGGTGATGGTAATGGAGGCGTTGGGCAAAGCCGCGCCGGTGGCGTCGATTACGACACCGGAAATGTTTTGATTCAACGATGTTTGCGCCCTGAGCAACGCCGGAATGGCAAGCAGTAGGAGCGCGGGAAAAAGCGCGCGCCGCATTAGCAGCATGAATTCCCCCTTCTCCGCTTCCCCGCGGTGAGGCTAGCCACTCTCAACTGCCAGCTTGCCCCCGCCGGACTGCGGTCGGCTCGCCGGGATTCTCACCCAAATCCCGGTCTGTTTAATCTACACCTCCGGCTGCCCTGCGTGTCAAGGGGTGACGCCCGGGGAGGGACTTGTACCCCTCCCCGCACGCCATGTCGGATCAGAAGGAGACCCGCAGGCCGAAACGGAAGTCCCGGCCGGTAGTGGCTCCGGTAATGCACATGAAGTTGCGCAGCGGGTCGGCCAGCGAGGTGTCGAGCGTGCCGTCCGGCCGCAGCCGCATCGAAGCCGAAGAACCGCTGGGATTGCTCCAGATCGGAGTATTGGTGAAGTTATTGGATTCGGCGCGGAACTCGGCGTTCCACTTCTCCTTGATCTTGAAGTTCTTGTAGATTGCCGGGTTGAAGCGCCAATAACCGGGGCCGCGTAAAATGCCCCATCCGGTATTGCCGGGCCGGTACACCGGGTTGGCGGCGTTAAAGAAAAACAGCGGATCGCGGAAGCTGAGCGGGTCGTAATAGGGATCCCCCGGCCCCTTGCCGCCGAGTTTCCTGATGGGAGCTACCTGATCGGCGGTCTGCGTGCAACCGATGCATTGGAGCGAGGAGGCGCTGCCGCTGACATAGAAAGGCGTGCCGGTATAGGCCACGAATGTGCCTACGATCTTCCAGCCGCCGGCGATCTTGTCGGCGACTTTGTTTTCGATCCGCCACCGCTTGCCTTTGCCGACAGGCAGCTCATAGTTCCACGCCGTGGTAAACGAGTGGGTGCGATCATAACCCGCCGGACCGTAGTTGCGCCGGATCATGGGCCCCCAGTTCCACAGGCGCAGGCTTACCCAGCCGTCTTCGTCAGCAAAGTTGAGAGCCTTGCCGAATGTATACGTGGTTCGCACGAAAAGGCCATGGGTGAAGTTCTTCTGAAGGGACGTTTGCAAGGAGTCGTAGGCGCCGTATGCCCAGCCATCCCACATGCTCATTCCGATCGTGCGTCCGTGGGCCTTGGCGAGCGGTAGATTGGCTCGGGTGATACCGAGACCCGGACCCACCGTGTTGATGTCGATATCGATCAGTTGATGAATGGTCCGGGTGGCTACGTAGGCGATGTTGCCCACCATCTCCCAAGGCAGCCTGCGTTCGATGGTGGCGTTCCAACTCTGGATGTAGCCGCGGTGCAGCATGCCGCCCCAGGGACTGCGCGGGCCCATATTGACATCCACGGGCAAGGTGGCGAACCCTTTGCTGACGTCGGGCGTCGGGATGTCGGGAATGCCCTGGTCTACCGTGTTGAACCAGCCGTAAGTGGATACGGCCGCATTCCAGGAACCGGTCAAAGTGGCCGGGTACAAGCCGCGCAGCGGGCGGCCAAACGGCAGCGGGTCGTAAGTGATGCCGTAACCCGCGCGGAGCACCGTGTTGTCGCCCAACCGATAGGCCAGACCCACCCGGGGAGCAAACAGCTTCTTGCTGACTTCAATCCCTACATTGCGCGGCGTCGAACCTAAGCCGCCGAAATAGACAATGTTGGTGGACGGATCCCAGCGCTCGATGCCGCGGTCGCCGCGGTTAATCAGTGGGTAGTACTCGTATCGCAGACCGAGGTTCACCGTTAGTCTGCGGGTGGCTTGCCAGCGGTCGCGCACGTACCAGGCAAGTTGCCACTCGCGCGTCTTCATGTCGAAGAACTGGATGGATTTGGAATAGCTGCCGACCAGACCAAGCAGAGCGGAGGCGAAGGAATTCGCCGCGCCCCTTTTGGAATCCGACGGGTTGTACGTGGCGCCGGCGGCGAAGGTGATGGCGCCGCGGGGGTTGGCGGTTTCCGGCTGCCAGTGGTTCAACTCCAGACGCCGGGCTTCGAATCCCCAACGGAATTCATGGCCCCGGCGGATTTTGCTGAAGTTGGTCTGGTAGGTGTAGGCGCGTTCATGCCGGAACACGGGCGCCCACGTAGCGCCGACGCCGACATAATCAAAACCGAAACCAGTCACCTGCGGAGCGCCGCCGTAACGGCTGTCTTTGGCATACTGGCGCCCCCCGTTGGTTCCGGGGATCTTCCACACGTCCAGCCCGATGTTCTTGTCCACGTTCGGGATGCCCACTTCCTGGTCCATTCGCGTATAGCCGAATACGCCGTCCATCAAGAAGGTGGGTGAAAACGTATAGTTATATCCGGCGGTCACCAACTGAGTGGTCGTGTCGCCGAATCCTTCCGTGCCCAGCGCAGGTCCGCCCAGGTCACCGAATACATACTTGCCGGACACCGGGGCGTCCATGCGGCTGTACTTGCTCCAAACCGAGAGCTTCGAGGAGGCGGCGTAGTTCACTTTGAGGTCATACTGGTTCCGGTTCAATTTCAACACTCCGCCCACGCCGTAGTTACCGCTGAGATTCAGCGGATCGGTGGGCGAGGTTTGATTGGGTAGCGGAACATCCTTGTAAATATTGGGAAAGATGGGGTTCCAGCGGATTTGCGGAACGATGTTGTTGGGGAAGGGCGTGCGCGCACCCGAATTTGCCTGGGGCGCCGTAGCCGGGTCGTATACCACGTGATACTGAACCACCCGGCTGAAGTCTCCGCGCCGAAAATCGGCCGGCGCCACCGAGTAATTCCCGAAGTAGCCGGTACGCTCGGTTGTCCGTTCGAAGTTGAAGAAGTAGAACAACTTGTCCTTCTTCACGGGTCCGCCGATGTTACCCCCGAAAATATTCAGGATGGACAGCGGCTTCTTATACCCCGCAGCGCGGAAATAGACGGGATCGCTATTCAGATGCTGGTTGTTGTGAAACCACCAGCCGGTGCCATGTAGAGTGTTGGTGCCCGACTTGGTGGCCAAAGTGACCGCCGCTCCACCTGCCATGCCTTGTTCGGCGTCGAAACTGCCGGTGGAAATGTTCACCGTCTCGATCGACTCGACCGGCTGAACATAGGCTACGTGGTGCGGCAGCCAAATGTTGATGTTTACCGCGCCATCCACCAGCGTGTTGTTATTGTTGGTGGCGGTGCCGTTGACAAACGACCGCAGCGCCCGCCCGGGCGTGTCCACCACGGCATTTTGAAACGCGGGTGGTGAAGCGCCTGGAACCAGGGCGATCAGGCTCTGATAGTTCCGGTAATTCGGCAGCGGCAGGTTCTGAATGGTCTCGCCGGTGATCTCATGACGGACGTCGGCTTTGTCGGTTTGCAACAAAACAGCCGTGCCGGCAACGGTAACCTGTTCGGTCACCTGACCGACTTCCAGCCTGACATCCACACGTGTGACGGTGTTGATGGTGACTTCGACATCGGTACGCGTCAGCGTGCGGAAGCCGCTGGCTGTGACTTTCAGTTCATAAGCACCCGGCAGAACGCTCAAAATAGCGTACCTGCCGGCATCGTCGGTTGTGGTTTCGCGAGACAAGCCGGTTTGCTTGTTCACGATGGAAACGCTCGCCCGGGGAACCACCGCTCCGGTGGGATCTTCCACGGTCCCCACAATGGACCCATAGAACACCTGAGCGTAACAGGTTGGACCCAAAAGGCTCCCAGCGGCAAGCGTGAAAAACAGTCTGCGAACACATTGGATGCTCATACTCACCCCTGCTTTTTTCCTGATACTCCCCTACATCACAACAGCCGGGCGAATTTCTTGGCCCTCAGGAATTTTCTACACCTGACAGAATCCGGTGTCAAGCCGGAAGGCAAATTCCTTAGGGAGCGGTCTCCCGGCCCCGGTGGCGGCTTCGGCCCAAGATTGATACAACTACAAATGATGCTACGACGTGAGTTTTTGCAGACTGTGATGGCCTCAGCGGTGGCGGCGGCGCCCGCCGGCCGGCCGAATATTCTGGTCATGCTTTGCGACGACCTGGGTTATGGGGATCTGGAGTGCTACGGGCACCCCGTCATCAAGACGCCGAATCTCAACCGGCTGGCCGAGGAAGGGGTAAAGTTTACGGATTTCTATGCCGCAGCGCCGGTTTGCTCTCCCTCGCGGGCAGGGATGCTTACCGGCAGGACGCCGTACCGCTCGGGGGTCTACGACTGGATTCCGGAAGGCTCGCCGATGCACCTGCCCCGCAATGAGGTCACCATCGCCAGCCTGTTACGCTCGGCAGGCTATTCCACCTGTCATGTCGGCAAGTGGCACTGCAACGGGAAGTTCAATTCTCCCGAGCAGCCGCAGCCGAACGACCACGGCTTCGACCACTGGTTCTCGACGCAAAACAACGCCGATCCCTCGCACCGCAATCCCCGGAATTTCGTGCGCAACGGAAAGCCGGTGGGTCCGCTGGAGGGATTCTCGAGCGACATCATCGTGGATGAGGCCATCGGGTGGCTGGATCAGCGGCCAAAGGACCGCCCCTTCTGCTTATTTGTCTGGTTTCACGAGCCGCACGAGGTGGTGGACTCGCCGGCGCGCTTCGTCGATATGTATCCGCAAGCGCAGAAGAAAGGCGAGGCCTTGTATTACGCCAACGTGACCCAGGTGGATCATGCCGTGGGCCGGCTGTTGAAGAAGCTGGATGAGAGCAACTTGCGCCAGAACACCTTCACGCTGTTCACCAGCGACAACGGTCCTGAGACGCTCAACCGCTATCCCAACGCTTGGCGCTCGCACGGCGTGCCCGGTCCGCTGCGGGGCATGAAGCTGCACATGTACGAAGGCGGATCCCGCGTCCCCGGAATTCTGCGCTGGCCAGGGCGGGCCAAACCCGGCCAAGTGAATCGGACCCCCATCGGCTTCGTGGACCTGCTGCCCAGCTTGTGCCAAGCCGCCTCCATCAAGCCGCCTGCGGACCGCCGATTGGACGGCGCCAGTTTCTTGCCTGCGCTGGAGGGCAAACCCATCGCCCGGAAGCAGCCTCTGTATTGGCAATACAACAACGCCATCGGCCAGATGAAAGTGGCCATGCGGGACGGCGATTGGAAGATCCTGGCCAACGCCGCGCTCGACCGTTTCGAGCTTTACAACCTCAAGGAGGATGTGGGCGAAAAGTATGATCTTTCAATGAAGGAGCCGCAGCGGCTGCGCGCTATGGCAGCCAAGCTGAAAGATCTGCACGCGGAAATCAAAGCGGAAGGTCCCGTCTGGCCCGAATGGAAACGCCCGGCGCCGCCGAAGAAGGCATAGCGCGTCAAAGGCTGCTTTGGGCGGTCTTTCAGACCGGCTCCCGCACCAGCAGCACAGCGTCCTCCGCAGGGTTAGAGTAGTAGCCGGGACGCCGCCCGGCGATCCGGAATCCGGCAGCCTGATAGAAGGCCCGTGCGGAGCGATTAGAAGCCCGGACTTCCAGATAAACGGCGCCGCGGCAGTGCCGTAAAGCCGCGCGCAGCAGCGCCCCTCCGACGCCCTGGCGGCGTTGGGCCGGTTCCACGGCGAGATTGAGAATCTCCCATTCGTCAGCGGCCGTTTCCCGCCAAACGATGAAGCCGGCGATTGTGCCTTGTCGCTCGGCCACGAGCACGCGGAAGGCTAGATACTGTTCCGGCGCCCACTGCGCCGCCTCTGGAGCAGATTCCTGAATCCGCCCGATGGCGTCGAGGTCCCCCGGCGTCGCCGGCCTTATGGAAAACACCTCAGTCACCCAGCAACTCCCGCCACAGGCGCGTTTGAAGTGCGGCGATGCGGAGCCAGTCGTAGCGGTCCACCGCAAGACGGCGGGCTTCGGCGGCGATGGCCGCGCGCCGCTGCGGGTTTTGCAGCAGCATGCTGATGCCGTCCGCAAACTCCTCCGGCGTTTGCGCCACCCACACGCTGCGTCCGTGTTCCAGACCGAGACCAGCGCAGCCTGATGGAGTCGACACCACCGCGCGTTGCATAGCCATCGCTTCCAGAACCTTCAGATTTGTTCCCGCCGAGACCGTGGTGGGCACGATCACCAGGTTGGTTTCTTCATAAAGCGGCCGCACATCTCGCTCAAACCCCAACAACCGCACTCGGGGGTGTTCCGGCAGGCGGCTTCCGCCCGTATGCAGATCCCAGTGCAGCAAGTGGTCCGGACCGCCCACGATGGTCAGCTCGGCGTTGGGATGGCGATGGGCAAGGCTCGGCCAGACTTGGTCCATGAAGAACTGGACGGCCTGAATGTTCGGAAAATGGCGGAACGAACCAACGAACAGCAAGCGCTCGCCGGATCTTTCCGGCTTCGGCTGAAAGCGTGACAGGTCGACTCCGTTGGGAATAATTTCGACGTTTGGCGCCCGGAGAAGCGCGGCATCCTTGTCCGACATCACGATCACGCGCGCGAAGCGCTCAACGGCGCGCCGTTCATACCGCCGCCAGCGCCACAGATTCCACCATGAACCCAACGAACGCTCGCGAACGTGAATTTGCGAATACAAATCGAACGTTACGTCGTGCTCCACCAGGATGTCGCCGCCATAGGAGGCCAACATCGTGTATTCGGTCTGCAAAAGGCGGATGCCGAACTCCCGAGTCATCTTCAGGATGGCCTGGCGGAGTTCGGGGAGGGCATACTCGCGGACTTCGGGCGGCTGGAGGGAAGACCAGCGAGGCTCGCGGTACGGGGGTTTGGAGGCCAGCACCACCCGGGTGCAGAGCTCAAGCACCGGCTGATATTCCGGCTGGTCCCGGTCTTCCGTGATGGCGAACAGGAAGATGTCGAACTCGCGGGCGGCTTCTTTCAGCAAATTGAAGATGCGGACTGCGCCGCCGTGAGAAAGAGGGTAAGGGAAGTAAGGCGTCAGAACGGCGACCCTTGGGCGCCCCGGAGTGAGCGGCCGTCCCTCGAGCGCCGTTATGGAAGCATGGCGCGGAGGACGGCGCCACGGTCGCAAATAGATGCGGTCGACCGGGACGCCTCGAAGGAACAGCAAGGACGCCAGAGCTGTGGAAAGCCTTAAGTGATGCCTTTCCAGGCGCTGGTTGTACGCCAGGATTCGCGTCGGCGCCAAAAAACAGGCGGCGCGGCGCAAAGCCGCTGTTTCGGGCGTTCCGTCAAATAACACGGGGGCCATCACCACCCTCTGGCGGCGGAACAGCCGGCGGAGTTTGCAATGCAACTGCGCAGCGCCGGATTTCTCGACGACCACATCCGCGCCGGAACCTTCCAGCCCGACGGTGACCTGCCGGTATTCCGGCAGAATTTCCCGGACTTCCTCCACCATGCGGCGGCAAAGTTCAGGCCGCCCGGTCAGAAAGACGGCCACCACCCCGCGGGGGTCTTTACCCAGCGCCGAGAAATAGAACCTCTTCAGCAGGCGCTTTACTTGGGATGGGTCCATTTGAGCACCAAGATGGCGCCTAACGGCAACACGGCCGCCAGCAGGCAAACCGGCTGAAATCCATAGCGGTCCACGAGTTGTCCGATGAGCGGGGAAGCCACTGTCTGCATGGCGCCGTAGGCGCCGGTCAACATCGAGACGCCGAATGCGGCGCGCTCGGGCCGGAAAGCATCGAGCGGCATCGCATACAAATTCACGCTAAACGCCGAAGCAAAGGCGTAACTGGCGCTGATGGCGGCAATGGCGAGGGCCGGGGCGGGCATCAGCGGCACGGCAGCCGTAACCAGCATGGCCAGCGCACTCAACCGGATGGCGCGATAGCGAGCGGCCAACGGGGCGGCGCCGCCGTGGATGAGGCGCATCGAAAGCCAGCCGCCGAGAAAACCACCCACCGGTGCGGCGAGCGGTGGGATTCCAGCCAGCCAGGCGGTTTCTTGCAGCGTCAGATGGTGAACTTGCACAAGATAGATCGTTGTCCAGTTGCTCCACAGCGTGTACGCCGCCATTCCCAGGATGTTGGCGGCGACGTAAGCCCAGATCCTACGGTCGCGTAGCACTTCGCCCGGACCGCCTGCCGGCGGCGCCGCGGCGTCGGGCTGAACCGGCGTCCTGCGCGCCACGGCAAGCCATAGTGGAATCCATAAAAACCCGGCCAGCCCGGTGACCCAAAAGGCGGATCGCCAGCCGTAATGCAGGGCCAGCCATGTGGCGAGCGGCGGCGCCAGCACCGCTCCGGCGCTTAAACCAAGCTGGCTCATGGCCTGCCCGACCGCGCGTTCTTTGGGCATTAGGTAGGTTCGGATGGCCTTCCCCACGGCGGGAACTCCCGCAGCTTGAAACAAGCCCAGCGCGCCGCGGCTGGCCAGCAGGAACCCGAATCCGCCGGCGAAACCTGTAGCGGCGCCCGCCGCCGACCACAAGCCCACCGCTAGCGAGATCCCCCGATTCAATCCCACACGGTCTACGAACATGCCCGCTGCGGGCGAAGATACCGCGTAAACGATCGAGAAAGCCGAGAGAATCAGGCCAAAATCCCGGTTGGTCAACGAGAATTCCGCTTTGAGCACCGGCGCCAGTTGGGCCAGAATTTGGCGGTCCAAATAGTTCAGCGCCGAAGAGAGCACGAACACGCTCAGCGCCAGCCAGCGTATCGGGACGCGGGCTGTCATCTACTTGAACTCGACCACGGCCACTTCGCCGGTGGTTCCCAGCTTGGCGTCCGCCTGCGGAAAATACTGGATGGCGATGCGGCGCGGCGGCTTCTGCGGACCGCATGCCAGCGTCGATGTGCCGCCCCCTTCCAGAACCACCTGGGAGGGATTGCGGATCATCAGTTGCACCGGCTTGGCGCCCGGCGGCGCCACCACCAGCCGCAGCATCCCGCCGATGCAGTCCACCCGCTGTAGCATGCCTTCCACGTGGCCGGTGGGCTGAGGACCGTCCCACCAGGGCACAACCTTGGACTCATCCACGCGCGGCTTGCCCTCGTTGGCTCGCAGCTCGGCTTCGCGGATCCGGCGCAGCGCCTCATCCCGCAACCGCTCAAGCTCCAGGCGAGCTTCCTCCTTGCGCCGCCGCTCGGCTTCTTCAAGCGCAAGACGATTCTGCTCGACGGCTTGCGCCAGCGCCTCCCGATAACGGGGGTTGCGAGGCTCGAGCGCAATGGCTTTCTTGATTCCCGCCAGGCGCTTTTCCGGATCGGTTTCTTTCAACGCCAGCCGGTATATCGGTTCGGCCCAGCGGGGATTGGCGCGGGCGGCGCCGGCAAGGTCGCCCGCCTCCAACAGGTCCGCCGCGCTAGGGGGTCTCTTGTCGGGGGGCGGCGCGGGGCGCGCTTCGAAGTCGCGGTCCGGTTGCAGCGGCTTGCCCGATAGCGGAATGGCGCCGAAGACGCCTGCGGCGAGGTAGCCGTCAAGCTGCTTTTCGACTTCGGCGGGGGACTTCTCGAAGGCGTTTCGAAAGGACGGCTCCAAATCGGCTCCGCGCTGCAAGTTGGCCAACAACACGCGCAGCTTACCGCTGTAGTCGGGATGAACGGCCAGCATATGCATCCGCGCCCAGTCGCGGCTCCGTTCGGGTGGTGGGGCGCCCAGCGTCACCCGGGTTCCGGAGACCTCCAACGTCGAGAACAAATCGAGCAAGCCGCGATCCACCCATTCTGGCATCGGGGCGGCGTTCGCTTCGAGAAATATGCGCCCAAGTTGCTTCAAGATTCCAGCATCTACCGAATTCGCCGAACTCACCGTCATTTCCCAGTGGTCCCGGGCAAAGGCCAACGCCGCCGCTTTGGCGTCACGCTGCGGGCGGACCACCCACACGCGGATCGGCCAGATGGATGCCGCATCCGGCTGGCCCAAAAGCGTTCCAAAGGCGTGGCGGAACTGCTCCAGCTTGTTCAGCACCTCCCGTGCGGGGCGTTCCCCCGCCATGGCGTACACTTCGAACGGTCCCGATAGGAACAACGTGCCACGGTCCTGCGCCAACGCCAGGCTCACGTACACCAGCGCCGCGGCCACTCGCACCATCACTCAAAATCATAGCGCGCAAGCCGTTCGCCTCAGGCGCGCGGCGGCGTGGTAATGACCACCGCTTTGGCCGGCTTCGACGAAACGCCACGGTAGCTGTGCGGTTCGGAAGCGTCGAAATAGGCGCTATCGCCGGCCTGCAATTCGTGATCTTCTCCCTGGCAGCGAATCACCAAAGCGCCTTCCAGCAGGAAGACGAATTCTGCACCCACATGAAAATGCGGCTTCACCTCGCGCGCCTCCCGCTGGGGAAACGTGGCGAGGTAAGCCTGAAGACTCTTGTCCTGCACGGAGAAAGCCAGGCATTCGAACTCATAGGCGGGTTTGGGGTCGTCCGGGTTCTCCGGGAAGGTAATGCGCTCGGCGGCGCGCACGATGGAAAACAGCGTCTTTCGCGGTTTCGAGGCAAAAAAATGATCTAGCCCGACGTCGAACACCATGGCGATCCGCGCCAGCGTAGGCAGCGTCGGTATCAGCTTCCCATTCTCCAACTGGGACAACATCGACGGGGACAGACCGGTGTGCCGGCCAAGTTCCACTAAGCCCATTTTTTTCTTGAGCCTAAGTTGCTGAATCTTGGCGCCGAGTTCGTAGGTGGAAAGCACCCTCTGGATCGTTTGGGGGCTGGTTTCAGTTGTCACAAACTTCATTTTAGCTCCAGTGAATGGTTTGTGGAGATTTTCAGTAGCAATAAAAGATATTTTGTTGAGACTGAAACCTAAAGCCTGCGGGGCTAATCCAATGGGCAGAATGCGCAACCAGAATCTCTCTCACTTGCAAGACGACGAGCTGGTCCAGATGGCCCAAGCCGGGGATGACCATGCGTTTACCGAGCTGATGCGGCGTCATTACGACACGTCTCTGAAGTTAGCGCTGTCGGTTTTGCGCGACATGGCGGATGCGGAGGATGAGACGCAAAACGCTTGGTGGAAAGCGTACGAACATCTGCCGCAATTCAATCGAGACGCCAAATTCACCACTTGGATGACGCGAATCGTTGTAAACCAGTGTCTCATGCGGTTACGGAAGAATAAACGGGCGAGACTGGTGTCGGTGGAAGAGGTTGTGACGGGCGAAGATGCGATCACTTTAGAGCTGCCGAGCCCGGCGCCTTCGCACGAGAAGGAGTTGGGACGCCGGCAAGTCGGCGCGGTGTTGCAGCAGGAGATCCGTCGCATTCCGCCCCTGCTGCGGAACGTCTTCATTTTGCGGGATGTCGAGGAACTACCGATGCCAGAGGTAGCGCAGCGGCTAGGAATCAGCGTTGCCGCCGCCAAGTCGCGCCTCCTGCGCGCCCGTCAGGAACTCCGCAACCGGATGGCGAAGCATTTCGGACCGCGAATGGGAGCTGCCGCGCTAACTGCCTGATGGAACCCTCGGGGATTCGCTCAAGCGCGGAAAATCGGCTCGATTCCTGCGGCGCTGGCGAGCAGAGCGTTGCGTTCGGCGGCGCTCAGCGGCTTGAAACGCCGGGCGGCATCGATCGCCATGCGAAACAGCTTTTCTTCGCCGGGCGGAATGGCTGAGGTGACGTCTTCCGATAGGGTGAAGCGCAGGGCTTTTTCCACCATGGCGGGCTGGTCCAGCGGACGGTACCATGTTTTGCGATAGGTTCGCTGCTCGCCCTTTTGCCAGCGCGTCTGCGCCATAGCTTTTAGCGCCAGACGGGCAACTCCCTTCTTTTTGGCGTGCTCGAGCATTTGCGGGCCGAAGTTGCCCTGCGAGTAAGCGATGAAGTTCACCGGAAAGAGGATTGAATCCACCGGGAAGCGGTCCATCAACGCGATGGCGGCTTGCGCGTTATGCGCCGAGAAGCCCAAATACCGGATCTTGCCCTCCTTCTTGGCCTTCAGAAAAGTCTCGGCAGCCCCTCCCGGCGCGAGGATCTTTTCCACGTCTTCCATCGAAGAAACGGCGTGAAACTGATACAGGTCGAAGGAGTCCGTATGGAGGCGTTTGAGCGACCGTTCCAATTCCTCGCGCGCGCCTTCGGCGTCCCGTTTTTGCGTCTTACACGCCAAAAAGACGCTCTTTCGGTATGGTTTTAGCGCCGGTCCGAGTTTCTCCTCGGCTTCGCCCTTGCCGTAAGAGGGCGCCACGTCGAAGTAGTTCACGCCCTCGTCCACGGCTTGAGCCACGCTGCGGTCGGCGTCCTTTTGCTCCTGTCCGACCACCACAATTCCGCCATAGCCGATGATGGAAAGCCGGACTCCGTCCTTATAGAGACGCCGAGGCAAATCCCCGGCTTTGGCATACGCTCCAGCGGCTGCGGCCGCTGACAAAAATTCTCGCCTTTTCATGCTCCTCCCCTGTTTGTGATTCTAACTCGCATACAATCGGATGTGGGCAATGTTTCGGCGAAACTCGTCAGAGACGCCGGGTTGATCCATGAGCGGCCGGGGCTAACCGGCAGGATTTCATACAAGGTAAAGAAAAGAAGGAATCGCAATGAAACCATCAGGCGCGAAGGACAAGCCAATCACAGAAACGGGTAAGAAAATCCCGAGGAAGCGCGAACATCCCCTGGACGTTTTTTTTACACCCAATAACATAGCGGTGCTGGGGGCCACCGAAGCGCCCGGCAGCGTCGGCCGGACGACGCTTTGGAACCTGATCAGTTCGCCGTTCGGCGGCACGGTGTTTCCGGTGAACCCAAAGCGTAACAGCGTGCTGGGCATCAAGGCCTATCCCAATATCACCGCAGTCCCGGAGCAGTGCGATCTGGCGGTGATTGTGACGCCGCCGCCGACCATCCCCGGTTTGATCCGTGAGTGCGGCGAGAACGGCGTCAAAGGCGCCGTAGTGATTTCCGCCGGGTTTAAAGAAATCGGCCCGGAAGGCGAGAGGCTCGAGCGCCAGTTGTTTGAAGAGGCGAGGAAGGCGGGCATCCGGGTCATCGGGCCGAACTGTCTGGGTCTGATGAGCCCGCTGACGGGCGTGAACGCAACGTTCGCCAGCGGGATGGCGCGCCCCGGCAACGTGGGGTTCATCAGCCAGAGCGGAGCCCTGTGCACGGCGGTCTTGGACTGGAGCTTCGAGGAACAGGTAGGGTTCAGCGCGTTCATTTCGCTCGGCTCGATGGTGGACGTGGGCTGGGGCGATTTAATCGACTATCTGGGCACGGACCCGCGGACCCGCAGCATCTTGATTTACATGGAATCGGTGGGCGACGCGCAGTCGTTCTTGTCGGCGGCGCGCGAGGTGGCTTTGCGGAAGCCGATCATTGTGATCAAGGCCGGCCGCACGTCGCAAGGCGGCAAGGCGGCGGCTTCGCACACCGGTTCGCTGACCGGCTCCGACGAGGTGCTGGATGCGGCCTTCCGGCGCTGCGGCGTGGCGCGCGTCAACTCGATCGCCGATCTGTTTTACATGGCGGAAGTGGTGGCCAAGCAGCCGCGCCCCAAGGGTCCTCGTCTGACCATCCTCACCAACGCCGGGGGGCCGGGTGTGCTGGCCACCGACGCCTTGATCACCAACGGCGGCGAGTTGTCGGAAATTTCGCCTGAGATCATGAATGAACTCAACGGCTTCCTTCCGCCGACCTGGAGCCACAACAATCCCATCGACATCATCGGCGACGCCAGCCCGGAGCGCTACGCCAGGGCGCTCGAAGTGGCCGCCAAAGACCCCAATAGCGATGGGTTACTGGTGATTCTGACGCCGCAGGCGATGACCGACCCCACCAAAACGGCCGAACTTCTGAAACCCTACGCCAAACTCGGCGATAAGCCCGTGCTGGCGAGCTGGATGGGAGGACCGGACGTCGCCGCCGGAGTCAAGATTCTCAACAACAACAACATTCCGACGTTTCCGTATCCCGATACGGCAGCCAGAATGTTCTGTTACCTCTGGCGCCATGCTTACAACCTGCGAGGATTGTACGAGACCCCGCAGCTTGATCCGGTTTCGCCCGGCATTGATCGCGGCAAGGTGGAATCGATCCTCGGAGCCGCGCGGGCCGAGGGCCGCACGATCCTGACGGAATTTGAATCCAAGGAAGTCCTGGCGGCATACGGGATTCCCACGGTGCTGACCCGCATCGCAGCCACTGAGGATGAAGCTGTGGCGGCAGCCCGCGAAATCGGCTATCCGGTGGTCCTGAAACTTTACTCGGAAACCATTACCCACAAGACCGACGTGGGCGGCGTGCAGCTCAATTTACGCGACGAAGCCGCCGTCCGCCGCGCCTACAACGACATCGCTACGTCGGTTGCTGAGAAGGCGGGCAAGGAACATTTCCTCGGCGTAACCGTGCAGCCGATGGTGAAGCTGGAAGGTTACGAGATCATTCTAGGCTCGAGCATCGATCCCCAGTTCGGTCCGGTGTTGCTGTTCGGGCTGGGCGGCCAGTTGGTCGAGGTCTTCAAGGACAAAGCGCTCGCCCTCCCTCCGCTGAACACCACGCTGGCGCGGCGCATGATGGAGCAGACGCTCATCTATACGGCGTTGAAAGGCGTTCGCGGGCGGAAGCCGGTGGATCTTGCCGAGCTGGAAAGGATTCTGGTGCGCTTCAGCCAGCTTGTGGCTGAGCAAAGGTGGATCAAGGAAATCGACATCAATCCCATGCTGGCTTCACCCGAACAGTTGATCGCGCTCGACGCCCGCGTGGTGATCTTCGACAAAGACACGCCGGAAGATAAGCTTCCCAAGCTGGCCATCACCCCCTATCCGGTGCAGTACGTCGGCGAGTGGACTCTGAAGAACGGTGAGCACGTGGTGGTCCGGCCCATCCGCCCGGAAGACGAGCCGCTCATGGTCCACTTCCACGAGACGTTGTCGGACCGTACGGTGTACTTGCGGTACCTGCAACTGCTGAAGTTGAGCCAGCGCGTGGCGCACGAGCGCCTGACGCGCATCTGTTTCATCGACTACAACCGCGAGCTGGCTCTGGTGGCCGAGCGGCAAAACCCGGCCACCGGGCAACCGGAAATCATCGGCGTGGGCCGGTTGCAGCGCATCCATGGAACTCCTGACGCCGAGTTCGCCATCGTGATCAGCGATCAGTTTCAGCATCAAGGGCTGGGCCACGAGTTGCTGCGGCGCCTGCTCGAGGTGGCGCGTGATTTCGGCATTCAAACCGTGCGGGCGGACATCCTGGCCGACAACGTGGCCATGCAGCGGATTTGCGAGAAGTTCGGGTTCCGCATCAAGCGCGATCTCAACGAGCCGACTCTGGAGGCCGAGCTCCATCTGGCATAATGTTCGGGCGGGAGAGCCCGCCCGAACATTATGAAACTTCACGACTGGTCGAAGATCGACAAAGAACAATTGAATCCCACGCTGGCGCGCCAGGCGCTGCACAGCGCGAATCTCACCGTGGCGAAGATCTATCTGGGCCGAGGCGCGATCGTGCCAGAGCACAGCCACACGAACGAGCAGGTCACGATGCTTATGGAGGGCTATCTCAAGTTCGTGCATCCGGGCGGAGAGATTCTGCTGCGCCCCGGACAAGCGCTTGAGATTCCGCCCGGAACCCCGCACCGGGTCGAAGCGCTCGAGGACAGCCTGGCGATCGACTTGTTTGCCCCGCGCCGGGAGGATTGGATCCGGGGCGACGACGCCTATCTGCGCCGGTGAGGAGAGCCGACCTCTATCCGGCCCCGCGCCGCAGCCAGTAGCCCGGCTGGCGAAACGCCGGCGCTTCTGCGATATTCGACTAGAGGGGGTCACCAAGCGTGCATCGCCTGTTTCCTTTCTGCATGTGGGCGGCCGCCACGATGCTGGCGTATGCCGCCGAGCCGCCGGAGTCTTGGATCGATCCGGATACCGGGCGCCGCGTCATCCGCCTGACGCGCGAGCCCGGAAGCGCCAGTCTGTACTTTAATCAGAACGGCTACACGGCTGACGGCAGGCGCTTGGTATACACCACGCCTGATGGAATCTCGGTGCTGGACTTGGCCACTCGCCAGTCGCGTCAGGTGGTGAAAGGGCGCGTGCGGCTCATCGAGGCCGGGCGCAAGCACCAGCGCGTCTATTACATCCAGGAAGGGGCCGTATATTGGGCTGACGTCGATACCGGCGAACGCAGACGGATCGCCGCCTTGCCCCCGCGCGGCTCGGTGGCCACAATCAACGCCGACGAAACCCTCATGGCGGGAACCGCTATCGAGGGCGAAGGGCCGGACTACGGCGGCGCGAGGCCACAGCAGACGCGCACCCTGGAACAGCCCAGGAGCAGGGGGCAGATGATCCTGGAGCGCTGGGCGGCGCGGCCCCGCATGCAGATGTATACCGTGGACATCCACAGCGGCGAAATCAAGACCATCCTCAGAAGCAACGACTGGCTGAATCACCTGCTGTTCTCGCCCACCGACCCCTCCCTGCTCATGTTCTGCCACGAGGGACCGTGGCACAACGTGGACCGCGTCTGGACGATCCGCGCCGACGGGACCCAACTGAAGAGAATCCACACTCGCACCATGGAGATGGAAATTTGGGGCCACGAATTCTGGAGCGCCGACGGCAAAACCATCTGGTACGACTTACAGACGCCCCGGGGCGAGGTCTTCTGGCTGGCCGCCTATGAGATCGAAACCGGAAAGCGCACTTGGTACAGCTTGCAACGCAACGAATGGTCCATCCACTTCAACGTCTCGCGCGACGGCAAGCTGTTTTGCGGCGATGGCGGCGATCCCGGACAGGTGGCGCGCGCGCCGGACGGGCGCTGGATCTACCTTTTCCGCCCTGAACTCATCCCAAATCGCGGCGTCGTAGATCCCACCTTCATCCGTCCCGGTGTGCTGCGGGCGGAGAAGTTGGTCAACATGTCGAAGCACGATTACCGCCTGGAACCCAACGTCAGCTTCACGCCGGACCAGAAGTGGGTGGTGTTCCGGTCCAACATGTTCGGGCCGAGCTATGTTTTCGCGGTCGAAGTCGAGAAGGCGGGGGCGAACAAAACCCAGTAGCCGGGGCTGTATACTAAGGCCGGGGTGATGACTGTGCTCCGCTTCCGTTGGGTTCTGTTTGGGGGACTGCTGGCTGCGGCGGCGCACCTTCCGGCCGCTGAATCCCGCTTGAGCGGCGCCGAAGAGCCTCCTCGCATCAGCCTGGATGTGAACCGGATTGTTCTGGTGGCCAGCGTCATCGACAGCCGCGGCCGCTTTGTCGCCGGATTGAAAGCGGAGGATTTCGAAGTGCTCGACAACAAGCGGCCCCAGAAGATCCTCGGCCTGGCGACCTCGACCGGCCAGCCGCTGCGGCTGGTGACGCTGGTGGACACCAGCAACAGCGTTCGCGAGCGGTTCCGGTTCGTGCAGGAGGTGGCCATCGAATTTCTTCGCCGCGCCATCCGCCCGCCGAACGATCAGGCGATGGTGATCAGCTTCGACACCACGGTGGAAGTGGCCGGCGAATTCACCGGCCATGTCGAGGAACTGGCCAAAGCCATTCGCGCGCTGCGCCCAGGCCGGGGCACATCCCTGTATGACGCCATCCGGTACGCATGCCGGGAGAAGTTCCAAAAGCTGGAGCGCAATCACGGTTGGCGGCGCGTCATCGTCGTGGTCAGCGACGGTGAAGACACGCAAAGCTCGGCGACGCGCGGGATGGCGCTCGAGGAGGCGCAGAGGTCCGATGCGGTGATTTACGCCATTTCCACCAATG
>Ga0272446_1002449_pt1 | contig 25284 bp, 17 predicted proteins | sample YNPCB0061_FD_194587 | JGI IMG/M metagenome (GOLD analysis project Ga0272446, IMG submission 194587) | Hot spring microbial mat communities from Yellowstone National Park, WY, United States - YNP-CB-006-1 | ecosystem: Environmental > Aquatic > Thermal springs > Hot (42-90C) > Sediment | place...
ACGCGCCGCACCACGGAAGGCACCGTGCTTTACCTGGAAGAGCGCGTCACCCGCGAAGAAGCCATCCGCATGTGGACCACCTGGGCTGCGTGGCTGCATTTCAGCGAGAAGCACCAGGGTTCGATCGAGCCGGGCAAACTGGCCGACCTGGTGGTGATCGACCGCGACATCCTCACCTGCCCGGAGGACGAGATCCGCGCGATCGAGCCGCTGATGGTGGTGCTCGACGGAAAGATCGTGGAGCGCAACCCGGCCGCTTTCCCCGCCGCGCCCGCTGATGTAGGAACATCGAAACGATGACCGCGCCGCCTGCCGCCATGCGGCCGCGCGCCCGGCACACTGCCAGACTGGAATCAGCCCATGCCTCACTTGCTCGCACTCGACCAGGGAACCACCTCCAGCCGGGCCATCGTCTTCACGGACGACGGCCGCATCGCCGCCACCGCGCAGAAGGAGTTCCGCCAGATCTATCCGCAGGCCGGCTGGGTCGAGCACGACCCCCTCGAGATCTGGGCCACGCAGCGCGGCGTCGCCGCCGAGGCGCTGGAGCGCGCCCGCCTCTCGCCTCGCGACATCGCCGCCATCGGCATCACCAACCAGCGCGAAACCACAGTGCTGTGGGACCGCCGCACGGGAGAGCCCGCCGCGCCCGCCATCGTCTGGCAGGACCGCCGCACCGCTTCCTTCTGCGACGAGCTCAAAGCCAGCGGCGCCGAGGAGGAGATCCGCCGCCGCACGGGCCTGCTGGCCGATCCCTATTTCTCGGGCACGAAACTCCGCTGGCTGCTCGACAACGTCCCCGGCGCGCGCGCCCGCGCCGGCCGGGGCGAGCTCGCCTTCGGCACCATCGACTCCTGGCTGCTGTGGAACCTCACGGGCGGGCGCGTGCACGCCACCGACCCGAGCAACGCCTCGCGCACCCTGCTCTACAACATCCACACAGGCCAGTGGGACGAGGAATTGCTGCGCATCCTCGGCGTGCCGCGCGAGATTCTGCCGGAGGTGCGCCCCTCGTGCGGGCTGTTTGGCGAATGCGGCGCCGAAGTGCTCGGCGCGCCGGTCCCCGTGGCCGGAGTGGCCGGGGACCAGCAGGCCGCGCTCTTCGGACAGGCCTGCTTCGCGCCTGGCCTGGCCAAAAACACATATGGCACAGGATGTTTTTTGCTCATGCAGACCGGAGAAGAGGCCGTCGAAAGCCGCCACCGGCTGCTGACCACGGTGGCGTGGCAGGCCGGCCCGCGGCCGGAGTACGCGCTGGAGGGCAGCGTCTTCATCGGCGGCGCCGTGGTGCAGTGGCTGCGTGACGGGCTCGGGCTCATCCGCTCTTCGGAAGAAGTGGAGCCGCTGGCCTCGAGTGTCGAGGACAGCCACGGCGTCTATGTCGTGCCCGCGTTCACTGGCCTCGGCGCGCCCCATTGGGACGCCTACGCCCGCGGCGCCATTGTCGGCTTGACCCGCGGCGTCACCGCGGCGCACCTGGCGCGCGCCGCGCTCGAGTCGATCGCTTTCCAAGTGGCCGACGTGGTCAGCGCCATGGAGGCGGATTCCGGACTGCATGTAGCCGAGTTGCGCGTGGACGGCGGCGCCTCGCGCAACAACCTGTTGCTCCAGTTCCAGGCGGATCTTCTCGGCGTGCCCGTGGTGCGGGCGGCGGTGACGGAGACCACGGCGCTCGGCGCCGCCTGGCTGGCCGGGCTCGCCGCCAGCGTCTACGAGGGGCGGGAAGCGCTGGCGGCGCGGTGGAAGGAGGACCGGCGGTTCGAGCCGCGCATGAGCCGCGGCGAAGCGGACGCCCGCCGCGCGCAATGGTCGCGCGCCGTGGAACGCGCCCGCGGCTGGGAGCAGTGAGATGAACCGCGCCGAGATGCTCGACCGCCTCCGCTCGGAACGCGCCGAGTGGGACATTCTCGTCATCGGCGGCGGCGCCACCGGCGTCGCCTGCGCCCTCGACGCCGCCAGCCGCGGCTACCGCACGGCGCTCGTCGAGCAGCACGACTTCGGCAAAGGCACCTCCAGCCGCTCCACCAAGCTCATCCACGGCGGGGTGCGCTATCTCGAGCAGGGCAACGTCACGCTCGTCATGGAGGCGCTGAAGGAGCGCGGCCTGCTCCGTGAAAACGCCCCGCATCTGGTGAAAGACCTCGCTTTTATTGTTCCGAATTACGAATGGTGGGAAGCGCCCTTTTATGGCGTGGGCCTACGCATTTACGACCTTTTGGCGGGAAAATACGGCTTCGGCAAGTCCCGGATTCTCAGCCGCGAGGAGACCCTGGAGCGGCTCCCGAACCTGAAACCGGAGGGCTTGCGCGGCGGCGTCGAGTACTACGACGGGCAGTTCGACGATGCGCGGCTGCTGGTCCAGATGGCGCGCACCGCGGCCGAGCAGGGCGCGGCGCTGGTCAATTACGCCAAAGTGACCGCGCTGTGCAAGGACACCCAGGGGCTCGTGGCCGGCGCCGCCGTGAGGGACGAAGAGACCGGCGGGGAATTTGAACTCCGCGCCCGCGCCGTCATCAACGCCACCGGCTGTTTCAGCGATGCCGTGCGCCGCATGGGCGATGCGGAAGCCCGGCCGATGATCGCGCCCAGCCAGGGCGTGCATCTGGTCTTCGACTCGAGCTTCCTGCGCGGCCAGGCGGCCATTCTCGCGCCCCGCACGCGCGACGGGCGCGTCATGTTCGCCATTCCCTGGCACGGGCACGCGCTTGTCGGCACCACGGACACGCCTCTCAGCGAGATCTCGCTCGAGCCTCTGCCCATGGAGGAGGAGATCGAACTCATCCTGGAGACCGCGGCCGATTATCTCGACCGCGCTCCCTCGCGCGCCGACATCCTCAGCGCCTGGGCCGGCATCCGCCCGCTGGTGAAAAGCGTGGAAGGCGCATCCACCGCGTCTCTGGCCCGCGATCATTCCATCCACATCGACCGCAACGGACTCATCACCATCGCCGGCGGCAAGTGGACCACCTGCCGCCGCATGGCCGAGGATTGCATCGATCAGGCGTCCATCCTCGCCGGGCTGGAGGAGCGCGAGTGCGTTACACGGCGGCTCCGCATCCACGGCTACCATCACCATGCCGAGCAGTTCGGCCCGCTGTCGGTGTACGGCGCCGACGCCATCGCCATCCGCGAGATGATGCGCCTGCACCCGGAGCGCGCCCGCCCGCTCGCCCCGCAGCTCCCGTACACGGAGGCGGAAGCCGTCTGGGCGGCGCGCTGGGAGATGGCCCTGCATGTCGAGGACGTGCTCGAACGCCGCACCCGCGCCCTCCAGCTCAACGCCCGCGCGGCCATGGAAGCCGCCCCGCGCGTGGCGCAGATTCTGGCTGCCGAACTGGGCAGGGACGCAGCCTGGCAGGCGGCCGAGACGGAGCGCTTCCTCGGCTTGGCGCGGCGCTATCTGCCTGCGGGCGTTTGATAGCCTGAGAGTTGGGCCGCAGAATCATTTTCCCGGGAATTGTTTTGGCCTCCCTGGCCCTTTCCCCGCCGGCGCACGCGCAGTGGCAGGCCGCCGGCCCGTGGGGCGGTTCGGCGACCTCGATTTGGGTCTCGCCGCACCAGCCGGACGTGCTGCTGGCCGGCGCGCGCAACTCGCTCCTCTTCCGCTCCGCCAACGGCGGCGCGCGCTGGGAGCGGCTCGCCTTCCCCCGCTATTTCTCCGCCACCATCACCGCCGTCATGATTCATCCGGCCGAGCCGCGCCTGTATCTGGCCGCCGCGGAGACGCCGCAAGGCATCGGCGCCGGCGTCTGGTACAGCGAGGATGAAGGCGCCACCTGGCAAGCTGCGGCGGGCGTGGAGGGCCTCTCCACGTACGCTCTGGCGTATTTCGAAAAGGACCCCCGCATCATGGCCGCCGCCACGCGCGACGGCGTCTGGAAGAGCGAAGACTCGGGCCGCACCTGGAGCCGCATCTCCGCCCCTTACAACCACGAGCTGCGCAGCGTCACCGCCGTCGCCATCGATCCCCGCGATCCCCGCATCCTCTACGCCGGCACCACGCACCTGCCCTGGAAAACCGCCGACGGGGGCAAGACCTGGCAGATCATCCACGACGGCATGCTGGACGACTCCGACGTCTTCTCCATCTTCATCGACCCGGCGCGGCCGGACCATGTGCTGGCCAGCGCGTGCAGCGGCATCTACCGCAGCGAGGACGGCGGCCGCAACTGGAGCCGCATCCGCGGCATTCCTCCCGAACAGCGCCGCACCCACGTCGTCCGGCAGATGCCGGGGCGCAACGGCGTCCTCTTTGCCGGCACCACGCTGGGCCTGCTGAAATCCTCCGATGGCGGCGCCACTTTCCGCCGCCTGAACCGCCTCCACGTTTATTCGATGGCTTTCGACCCCCGAGATCCCCGCCGCGTCTATCTGGCCACGGAGGGAGGCGGGCTTTGGAAGAGCACGGACGAAGGCGAAAGCTTTGTCCAGATCAACGAGGGCTTCGCCAGCCGCCGCGCCGCGGGCTTTGCGGCTGCGGGCCGGACGCTGTTCCTGAATGTCGTCGGCGACGGCCCCTGGAGCGGATTGTTCGAGAGCCGCGACGGCGGGGCGGGGTGGGCCCCGGCGCCGAAGACCAAAACATTTCCTGAAGGCCATGTCACGCGGCTGGCCGCCTGCCCCTCCCGTGACGATTTTCTGCTGGCGGGCAACGCCGAACGCATCTACCGCAGCCTCGACGGGGGCAGGAACTGGATGCCGGTCCGCATCGCTGCCGGCGCCAGCCTGCGCATCCAGTCTCTCGCCTGCACGCTGTCGGCGGGAAAGGAGGTCCTGCTGGCCGGCGCCGACATCGGCCTTTGGCGCAGCCTCGACCTCGGCGCCACCTGGCAGGCTGTGCGCCTGACCACGGCCAACATCCGGCATTCCGTGCAGGAACTCATCGCCGCGCAGGCCGACGGAGGCCGCGTGCTGGCGCGCACCGCCTACACGGTCTACCTCAGCGCCGACGGCGGCGCTTCCTGGCGCGTGCTCAGCATGCTGTTCCCGGTGTCGAGCATTTACGACATGGCCATCACGGAGTCCACTCTACTGGCGGCCACCTCTGACGGGCTTTATCTTTCGGCCGACGACGGGCGCCACTGGGAGAAAGTGGAGCGGGGGCTCGCCCCGGGCACGGTCAGCACGCTCGCCGCCCGGCCCGGCCGGGGCGGAGAAGTGTTCGCCGGCCAGTTCGGGCGCATCTGCCGTTCCTCCGACGGCGGGCGAAGCTGGCAGGCGCTGGAAGGCGCGGATCTGCCCGCCGTGAGTCTGCGCCGGCTGCTGCTGCCGGATGCCAAGGGCAAGCGATTGTTGGGCTTAACGCCGGATGCGGGCGTTTTTTTCTTGGACTTGCGGCCTCCGCAAGTGCATAATGGAAAATGAGGCAGGTGAAGTCCACATGATGAAAATACGTACAGTGAATTCCTGTTCAGGCTACCGCTGGTGGATTCTTGCCGCCGCTCTGGTGGCGTTCGTGCTCGTGCCCGGCGCTGCGGGGCAGCAGGCGGCCAAGCCGTCTTCGGGAGGAGACGAACTGCCAGACAAGGTCGAACTCAACGCGTTCGGCGGCGGCAGCTTTTTCCAGGGCGTGTCCAGCGGCTTGGGCACGAAATTGGTCAACGGCGGGGCCTTCGGCTTCCGCGTGACGGAAAACATCTGGCGCTACGTGGGCCTCGAGCAGGCTTTCACATATAGCGCCAACAACGTGCGGTTCGAGTCGCCGGCCAGGCCAGGCTTGCCGCAGAACGATTTTGGCCACAGGATTTATCAGTACTCGCTCAACCCGGTCTTCTATTGGACGGAACGCGGCTCGCGCATCCGTCCCTTCCTGACCGTAGGGCTGTCGGCCATGTATTTCGCGCCGACCGATTCGGCCAAGGGTTGGGCGCGCAGCCCGCTCAACGTCAGCCTTCAGGCGCAGAGCCTCGATGCCAACATCCACCCCGCGATGAACTACGGCGGCGGTCTCAAGTGGCATCTGACGGAGCGCTGGGGTCTGCGCTTCGACGCCCGCGGCATCTGGACCAAGAACCCGACGTTCCGCCTCGCCGACTATCCCAACGGCGGGCTCTACATCCCGCGCGGCGACAAGCTGCACGGCATCCAGACCACCGCCGGCATCACCTATTACTTCGGCCGCAAGGCGGAAGCTCCCGCGCCGCCGCCTCCGCCGCCGCCGGGTCCGCTCGCGGCGCTCAACGCCGGCACGCTCAGCGTCGGCCCCGGAACCCTGTGCCAGGGGCGCACGATCAGCGTCCGCAACACCGGCGCCAGCGATCCCGCCGGCCGCGCCCTCACTTACAAGTGGAAGGTCAACGGCCAGCCGATGGGCGGCAACTCGCCGGAGCTGTCCTTCACTCCGGATCGCGCCGGAAGCTACAACATTGAGCTCAGCGTCGAGGCCGAGAACAATCCGAACCACCCGGTGCGCGTCGCATCCGCGCCGCCGCTGTCGCTGAACGTGCAGCCTTATAATCCGCCCACGGTCTCCAACGTGATGGCCAACCCCGCCGCGCTGCAGTACGGCCAGGCGGCCACGCTCAGCGCGCAGGGCACCGGCAGCGCCTGCTCGACGATCAGCTTCCAGTGGACTGTCACGGAGGGCACGCTCTCCAACCCGAAGGCCGCCACGACCTCCTTCGACAGCAAGGCGGTTAAGTTCGAACAGGGCGGCAAGATCCAGTCCAAGACCGTGACGGCCACCGTGCGCGTCACCGACGACCGCGGCGCTTCCGCCACCGGCACGGCCCAGATCAAGGTCGATTTCATCCCCACCTCGATCCGTTACTCCGACGTGATCTTCAGCAAGAACAGCGCCCGCGTCAACAACTGCGGCAAGCGCATCCTTCTTGAGGAAGTGGCCCCGAAGGCCGCCGATCCGGACTACGAAGTCGTGCTGGTCGGCCACATCGATCAGGACGAGGTCTCGAAGACGAAGAAGCCGAGCGACCTCGACATGCGCCGCGTGCTCAATGCCTATGCGGTGCTCACCGCCGGCGGCGGCACCTGCGCCAACGTCGACAAGTCCCGCATCAAGGTGACCTGGGTTGGCGCCGAGCAGGTGTCCGACATGCAGCCCGGGCTTTGCGGCACTGCTGCGCGGTCCACTTCCAAGGAGCGCGCCGGACAAATGGTTTCCACCGCCGACCAGAACCGCCGCGTGGAAGTCTGGCTGGTGCCCAAGGGAACCAAGATGCCGGCCGCGTTCAAGGACGCCAAGCAGCTTGACGAGAAAATGCTCAAGAAGCTCGGCTGCCCGAAGTAAAGCCGGCTCCGGCTGACCTGAACCAGAAGGCCCGCTCCCGGTTGCTGCCGGGGGCGGGCCTTCGAGCTTTCAGCCCGCCGTCCGGATCAGGAACTCTCCTCCCATACGGCTTCGCCGTCGAGCCAGGTGCGCCTCACGCGAATCGATTTCGCCGCCGCGTCGAAGTCGAATTCGACGATGTCGGCCCGTTCGCCCGGCTGCAGTCCGCGCATGCGGTGCTCGATGCGGCCGATTCTCGCCGGGTTGCGCGCCGCCATCGTGAGCGCTTCCTGCAGCGTCAGCCCGGCCAGCCGCATCAGATTCTCCACCCCGCGATCCATCCGCAGCGCGCTGCCCGCCAACTGGGGCAGCCCCCGCAGCGTCACCTTGCCTTCCGCGTGCAGTTCGACGGCAACCGCGCCCAGCGAATACGGCCCCGGCTTGCAACCGGCAGGCGCCACGGCGTCCGTGATCAGAATGCTCCGCTCCACCCCCTTGGCGCGCAGCGCCACGCGGAGAAAGTCCGCGCCCAGATGGATGCCGTCCACGATGAACGACGCGGCCAGCCGGTCCTCGGCAAGCTGATGCCAGAGATAATTGGGGTGCCTCGGCAGCATGGCGTGACAGCCGTTGCCGAGATGCGTGGACAGGCGCGCGCCCGCGCGGACGGCGTCCTCGATCTGTGCTTCCGTCGCGTCCAGATGCCCGATCGCGGCCAGTACCCCTTCGCCCGTGACGGCTTCAATGAACCGCGGCGCTTCAGGCCACTCCGGCGAGACCGTCACCATGCGCACCAGTCCCTCGGCGGCGTCTTGCCAGCGGCGGTATTCATCGAAATCCGGCCGGCGCACGTGCTCGCGCGGATGAGCGCCGCGCGGTCCGTCGGCGGGCGAGATGAAAGGCCCCTCGACGTGGATTCCCGCGATCGCCCTCCCGTGCGGCAGCGCCTCGCGCGCCCGCGCCAGGTTGCGGATCGCAGCCAGCATTGCTTCGCGCGGCCCGGTGATGACGGTGGCCAGCAGCCGCGTGGTTCCGCAAGCGAACTGCGCTTCGAGCGACCGCCCGATGTCTTCCAGGCTTGCGCCGGGCAAACAATAGTCTGTCCCCGCATAGCCGTTCACCTGCAGATCGATGAAGCCCGGCGCCAGCCAGGGCAGGGAAGCGGGGCGGTCCAGCAAGGGCTCGACGGCGGTGATGACGCCGGCCTCGGCCTGGATCTCCACCGCCTCGCCGGTGAGGGCGTCAATTCCACAACATTTCATGGCAATCCTGTTTTATGCACAGCTCTTCCACTGCATTCACAGTCTAACGCGTTGCATGCAAAAAGGAAAAAAGCTGTTGAAATTGCCTTTTGCCTGGGCGCGGGCGCTGGCCTGTCCCGGCCGCTCCGGTTTACAGTGGAATCAGCCCGGGCCGCCGGCCCGCTCCGAAACGTGAATCTCGGGGGAGGTTGACATTGGGAGCGGGCGGGCGGCCTTTCCTCTTTCCGCCTCCTCCAGCCCGGCATGGGACGGCGCTCGCGCCCTGCTTCGGCCGCGGCGGACTCGCGGCCGCGCCGGTTCAGGCCGGAGCGGCGCGCGAGACTGTCTTGCGGCTTGCGCGGAGCGCCTGCCGTGCGGGCAATTGAAACAAATACGGTGCGATTTGGTTTATTGTCCCGCCGCCAGCCGGCGGCGCAGTTCGGCCTCGTCCCAGACGGCGATGCCCAGCTCCCGGGCCTTGTCGAGCTTCGAGCCCGCCTCCGCCCCTGCCACCACCACGCTGGTCTTGCGGCTCACGGATCCGGTCACCTTGCCGCCGGCGGATTCAATCAGCCGCGCCGCCTCCTCGCGCGTCAGCGAGGGCAGCGTGCCCGTCAGCACGAACGTCATGCCCGACAGGGGGCCGCCCTCCGCCTTCTTTTCCGCAGACCGGAAGTTCAGCCCCGCCTGCCGGAGCCGCTCCACCAGCTCGCGGTTGTGCGGCTCGGCGAAGAAGCGGCGGATGCTGGAGGCCACCTTCGGACCCACTTCTTCCACCTGCATCAGCCGCTCCTCGTCCGCCGACATCAGCTCATCGAGCGAGGCGAAGCTCGCCGCGAGGAACTGGGCAGTGCGCTCGCCGACAAACGGGATGCCGAGCCCGGCGATGAGGCGCGAGAGCGGCTTCTGCTTCGAGGCCTCGATGTTCTCGAGGATTCGCGCCGCCACCTTCTCGCCCAGACGGCGGCGGGCCTTCTCGCCCTCCAGCTCCAGCGGCGCCAGATCCTCCGCTGCGAGCCGGTACAGATCGGCGATGCTCTTCACCTTCCCGCCCGCCATCAACTGCGCGACGATCGCGTCTCCCATGCCGTCGATGTCCATGACGCCCCGGGAGCAGTAATGCAGGATGCTCTCCTTCAGCCGCGCCGGGCAACTCGAGTTGATGCACCTCACCGCGGCTTCGCCCTCGGCGCGGAACACCGGCCCGCCGCACACCGGGCACTCGGCCGGCATCGCGAACGGACGGCGGCCGGCGCCGGGCGCGGCCACGCGGACCACTTTCGGGATCACGTCGCCGGAGCGCTCCACCACCACGCGGTCCCCGATCATGAGGCCGAGTTCGCGAATGTAGTCCTCGTTGTGCAGCGTCGCGTTGGTCACCGTGACGCCGCTCACCGTCACAGGCCGCAGCCGCGCCACCGGCGTGAGCGCGCCCGTGCGGCCTACCTGCACTTCAATGTTCTCGAGCACCGTCTCCGCCTGCCGCGGCGTGAACTTGAACGCGATGGCCCACCGCGGCGCCTTCGCCGTCCACCCCAGCCGCTGCTGCTGTTCGACGGAGTCCACCTTGGCCACCACGCCGTCGATTTCGAAAGGAAGCGAATCGCGCTTCTCCTCCCGTTCGCGGCAGAACGCGATCAGTTCCTCCACATCCCGGCACAGCCGGCGCTCGCCGTCCACGCGGAAGCCGAGATGCTCCAGCATCTGCAGCGATTCCCAGTGGCTCGATAGCGCCGGTCGCCCCTCCGTCAGCAGGAAGTAGGCATGGAACTCGAGCTGCCGCGCGGCTGTGATGGATGGGTCCAGCACGCGAAGCGAGCCGGCCGCCGAATTGCGCGGGTTGGCGTACAGCGGCAGCCCTTGCGCCTCCCGCTCCGCGTTCAGCCTTTCGAACGCCGCCTTGGTCATGATCACTTCGCCGCGCACTTCAAAGCGCGGCCACGGCGCGGAAAGCGCGCGCAACGGCACGGTGCGGATGGTGCGGGCATTCTCGGTGACGTCTTCGCCCTCCGTGCCGTCGCCCCGCGTGACCGCCTGCCGCATCACGCCGTCTTCGTAGTGGACCGCCATCGAGAGCCCGTCCAGCTTCAGTTCCGCCGCGTAGGCGAAAGGCTCTCCGCCGAGCAGTTCGCGCACGCGGCGGTCGAAGTCGCGCAGTTCGCCCTCGTTCAGCGCGTTGTCGAGGCTGAGCATGGGCGAGGAGTGCCGCACCTTGACGAAGCCTTCGCGCGGCGCGCCGCCCACCCGCTGCGTGGGCGAATCCGGCGGCACGGGGATCTCGGGATGCGCCTGCTCGAGTTCGCGCAGCCGGCGCATCAGCCCGTCGAATTCAGCGTCGGAGATCTCCGGCCGGTCGAGCACGTAGTAGAGATGCTCATGCCGGCGGATCTCGGCCCGCAGTTGCTCAAGCTGTTCCAGAACTGTCACAGTTATTAGGGTATCCGCGTGACAAAACCGCGTGCAGCCGTGCTCCTGTACAACCCCGAAGCGGGCCGCCTCCGCTCCCGTCCCGCATTGATCGGCCGCCTGTTGGAAGAACTCCGCCGGCGCGTCCCGTCGGTGGAAGCTGCGCCCACAGACGGGCCGCGGACGGCGGAGCGCATCGTCAGGCAGTGGATTGCCCGCGGTGCCGATCTGGTCTGCGTGGCGGGCGGCGACGGCACCATCAATGAAGCCGCCGGCGGACTCGCAGGCGCCGGCGTCCCGCTGCTCGTCCTGCCGGCTGGCACGGCCAACGTGCTGAGCTGCGAGCTCGGCACGGGCAGCAACCCCGTGCGCGTGGCGTCGGCGTTCGATCAGTTCGAGCCGGTGGAAACCGCTCCTGGCCTGCTGCGCACCCCCGATGGCGAACGGCTGTTTCTGTGCATGGCCGGCGCGGGATTGGACGCGCGCATCGTCCGCCTGGTCAGTCCTGCATGGAAGCGCCGGCTTGGCAAGCTCAGTTATTGGGAAGGCGGGTTGGCGCAGTTGGGCCGGCGGCTGGAAGTGTTCGAAGCGGAGGTCGACGGGCGCCCGTACGAGTGCAGCTTCGCGCTCCTGGCGCGGGTGCGCAACTACGGGGGGGATCTCTGGATCGCACGGCACGCGAACCTGCTCGAAGACCGCCTGGCCGTCGTTTTGTTCGAAGGCGCGAGTTCGCTGCGCTACCTGAAATACTTCGCTGGCGTGCTCTTCAACCGACTGCCGTCCGTGAGCGGCGTGCGCGTGCTGCACGCGGATCGGGTGCGCATCCGCCCGCTCGAGGATCCGGTGATCGATCTTCAGGTCGACGGCGAGCATGCCGGCTGCGCGCCTGCCGAAACGGCTTTGAGCGACAAGCGCATCTGCCTGCTCGCGCCGCGGGCCTTTGTCTCGAAGATGCGGGCGCGGCTGCAGGCGGCGGAATGCCGCATGATGGGCAGCGTGCGTCATTCCTGAGCGGCTTCCAGCCGCTGTTGTCAGCGCAGTCCGGCCAGCCGCTTGCGCAGGTCCGCCCTTTTTTCAGTGAATCCGGGAAAGGGTTCCTTGCAGGCCGACGATTCCTGGTCCGCCCGCGCCATCAGCTCGCGCGCTTTCGCGGCAAACCGCGCTCTCATCCTCGCCGGGGCGCGGGCTGCCTGTTCCGCTTCCACCTCTGCCGCAAAGAGCATAGCCATGGGGCCGCGGCCGCAAGAGGAGCCTTGCGGGTCAGCGGCTGCCGTCTCGCGCGCGAGCTTTTCGCACAGCGCCTCTTCCCGGCGGGCTTCCGGGAAATGCCCCAGACGCGCCTGCACAGCCGCAAGCTGGCAGTGGACGTTGGTGACGCCGTTCAGGATCCGCACGCTCTTCGGATCGGCGGCGTAGAACTCATCCCGGATGGCTGCCGCCTCGGAGAAGTATGCCAGAGACTTGTCCAACCGGCCGCGCTCCCTGGCGATGAGTCCCAGGTCGGACAACGCGAATGTGATGTTGTAGCGCTGGTCCTTGTCCGCCGGGTCTCTTTCAATGAGCTTGCGGTCGATGGCCAGCGCCTGCAGATAGTGTTTCTCCGCTTCCTCGCTGTTGCTCCGCATCATCAGAGCCCCCAGGCGTTTCAGAGCGAAGGCTTGCTGGCTCAGATTGCTTTCCGTGGAAGCTTCTTCCGGCGGCAGGGACGCGTAGCCTGCCAGGGCTTGCTTGTAGAGTTCGATGGCCCGGTCGCGCTGATTCAGCGAGGACAGGATCATGGCAAGCTGGCTGCGGTTGGTGGCGGCCAGGGCGCGCGCCTGGCCGGTGGCGGGAATGCGGGTTTCGATCTCTCCGATCACCTGCTCCAGTTGCGCCGCATACCGGCGGGCTTCGTCCAGCCGTTTCAGGCCGCCTGCGGCCAGCGCTGCTTCCACCAGAAGCCCGGAGTGCGTGCGCAGATTCTGATAAGAAGGCGGCTGCCGCCGGCGGGCGGCGGCGGTTACCGCCAGCCCTTTGTTGAAAGCCTGCAAGGCCTCTTCCCTGCGCCCCAGATTGTTGCTGAAGCTCGAACCGAGCACGTTGCCCAGCCGGCGGTAGCCCTCAGCCAGCTCGAGCAGAAGCGGGGCGTCCTGTTCCGCGGTACGCGCCGCGCCGTCGAAGAATTTCATCGCCCGGTCCAGCAACAGCGCGCGCGCTTCCGTCGAGCCGGGCAACTTGTAGAGCACGGCGTGCAGCTCGAACACCAGGGAGCGGGAGAACTGCTGGATCTCCAGCGCCCGCTGCTCGGCCCGCTGCCGCGCCAGATGGGCCTCGCGCGCCTGCCACGCCGTGGCGATGCCGCCAACGGTGATGGAGAGCGCCAGCGCGGCCAGCGCCGCCGATGCCGCCGGGTTCCGCTTCACCCAGCGCCGCAGCCGGTAGCGCCAGGATGGCGGCACCGCCGAGACCGGACGTCCCTCAAGCCATGCTTCCAGGTCTTCCGCCAGCGCCGCTGCACTCGAATACCGTTCCGGCGCTTCCTTGCTCAGGCACTTGAGCACGATCTGGTCCAGATCGCCTCGCAGCGCCGGCTGCGCCTCCGGTGCCGCCACCGCGCTGGGCGGACGCGGCGTGCTTTCGAGCACGCGCCGCATCGCCTCCAGCGGCGCCAGCCCGCTCAAATCGTACGGCCGTTTGCCGGATAACAGCAGATACAGAAGCACGCCCAGCGAATAGACGTCGGTGGCGGTGGTGGCCGGCGCGCCGGTGATCTGCTCGGGGCTGGCATAATCGGGCGTCAAGACGTACATGCCCGTGCGCGTGGCCTCGGGCGTCTCGCCGAAATCGTCGGCCAACACCTTGGCGATGCCGAAGTCCAGCAGCTTCGGCCGTCCTTCAGGCGTGACGAAGATGTTGCCAGGCTTAAGGTCGCGGTGAATCACCAGCCGCTCGTGCGCGTGCTGCACCGCGCGGCACACTTCCGCCATCAGCGCCACGCGCTCGCGGATTGGGAGCCCTTTCTCGCGGCACCACTGATCGATGGGAACGCCTTCGACATACTCCATCACGAGGTACGGCAGCCCTCCGTCCGTCGTTCCGCCGTCCAGCAGCGCGGCGATGCCCGGATGCGCCAGCCGCGAGAGCACGCGGCGCTCCAGCCGGAACCGCTCCACGAGTTGCGGCGTCACGAACCCGCCGCGGATCACCTTCAGTGCAAACCGCGCCTGAAAATCCTCGCCTTCCCGCACGGCTTCAAACACCACCCCCATGCCGCCGCGCCCGATCTCCCGCACCAGCCTCCAGCCGCCGATGGTCTGCCCCGCCCGCACGGAGCCGAGCAGATCTTCCAGCAGGCCAGCCGCGGGCGGCTCAGGCTGCTCGAGAAAATCGCCCGAGTGCGTGTGCTCCTCAAGCAGGCTCAGCACTTCTCCTCGGATCGCCGCCGAGGGGCAGACGGACTCGATCCACTCCCGGCGCTTCTCCTCGGGCAGTTCCAGCGCTTCTCCGAAGAGCCGCTTCACCTCGTGCCAATCCTGCGTGTTCATGGAATCAGCTTGCGGGCGCCGCCGGGCTTGGGCCTCCGGAGAGGCGGCGCCGGATCCACGCCTTCGCCAACAGCCAGTCCCGCTTCACCGTGGCTGGCGAGATTCCCGCCACATGGGCCGTCTCTTCGATGCTGAGCCCGGCGAAATAGCGCAGTTCGACGATGCGCGCCTGTTGCGGGTCGAGCTGTTCCAGCTCGCGCAGAGCCGTGTCCAGATCGAGCAGGTCGACCAGGTCGGCGGCGGGAGAGGAAGCCGCGGAAGCATCCAGTGTCACTTTTTCTGCGTCGCCCCCGCGCTTTTCCGCCCGCTGTGCGCGGTAATGATCCACCAGAATGCCCCGGATGATGCGCGCTGCCACGGCGTAGAAGTGCGTGCGGTCCGACCAGTGCACGTCCTGCCGCCCGAGGAGCCGGAGATAGGCTTCGTGAACCAGCGCCGTGCTTTGCAGCGTCTGGCCGGGGCGCCCCTGCAGGTAGCGCGCGGCGATGCGGTGCAGCTCGGGATAGACCAGCTCGATCAGTTCGTCCAGAGCTTTGCCGTCGCCTGCCCCCCACTCTCGGAGCAGGCGGGTGACCTCGTGCTGCCCGCTCTCGCCCATGCGTCTTTCTGGGCATTGTATCTCTCTGGCGCAACGCCACGCTGAACAACAATGGCGCCCTGCGGCGGATCTCCTCCAGTTCCGCCACAGGGCGCCGCACGCAGGTGAGGCCTGCGGGTGAGGCTGGTGATTGCGCCCAACCGCCAGAATCAGCCTCCTCCAGCCTGATCCTGGCCTGAGCGCCGCCAGGCCGCGAACACCGTCGGGCGTCCTCCTCCGATGCGGCCCGGCAGTTTGCTCTTGTCTTGATAACCGGAATCCGGCGGCGAACCGGCTCACTCCGGGCGAAAAAATCCTCCGGCTGCCAACTCCGGATCCCCGCCGGACCTCGCGGCTATGCACCCGCCGCAGCCTGAGGAGGCACTCCCCGCCGCGGCGGCAGATGCTCGATCCGGTCCATCCACACCGCCAGTTGCCGGGCTGCCCGGGCGTCGGCGCCGTAACGGAAGGCCTGGTAGCAATGCGTAAAGGCGCGCACGGCGCCCGCTGTGTCTCCTTCCGGAAGGCAGGCGGCGAATTCGGCCGGCGTCATCCACGGAGTTTTCTCGAACCCCAGCGAGCGGAGCTTTTCGAGCATCCGCTCGTACAGGATCGAGGCGTCGTGCGGCGACGCCTCGCCGCGCAGCAGCTTGCCTTTGCCCGCCATCAGCCGCCACCGCCGCAACCATGAATGCCGGAAGCGGTGGAGCAGCAGCAGAACTGCCGCAGCCAACAACGCCGCCGCCGCCGCGGTTGCAGCCGTTTTCGAGTCAGGCGAGCGGAGCTTGCCCCACCACTCCGGCCACCGCGCCCACAGCAGCCGCCGGCGGGACTCCTCCACCCGCATCGCCAGCGAAAGCTGGCGGTCCAGATCGTAACCGAGCACCCATTCCTGCCAGAACACTCCCAGCGCATCCGACCAGAGCGAAATCCGGTCCCACACGGTGGCCGCCTGCTGCGCCGGGTCCGGCGGCGTCGGATCGTACTCCGTCCAGCCCCGCCCCTCGATCCACGCCTCCACCCAACTGTGCGCATCCGAGGCGCGCACTACATGCCAGCCGGTGAGCGAGTTGTAAGTGCCCTCGCGGTAGCCCACCACCACCCGGGAAGGAACCCACGCCGCGCGCAACAGCACCGCCATGGCCGAAGCGAAATACTCGCAATGGCCCTTCTTGCCCTCCAGCAGAAAATAGGCCAGCGGATCGTCCACCTCCGAGTCCAGCGGCTGCAGCGAGTATCGATAGTGGCCGAGCAGATAGTCCTCGATCCGCGCCGCGCGCTCGGCATCGGAACGCGCCCCGGCCGTGACCGTGCGCGCCAGTTCGATCACCCGGGGGTCGACCACCGGCAGGCGGAGGAGAAAATTCCGTTCCTCCGCGGGCAGCCGCGCCGCCCTCGCCGGCTCGGGCAGCGTGGCGTGCACCACATAGCGGAAGCCCTCGCCGCTTGCCAGCGGGACGCGGTAGCCCGTTGCCGCCGATTCCAGCACCAACGGCGTCGGCACGCGCAGGTACTCCGGCTTGCCCGCCAAAAAAAGCCAGTCCGAGTTCGTGTTGTCCAACAGCACTTCGTAGGTGAAGCGGCGCCCCGGCAGCCGGAGCTGTTCGTCATCGAGCAGTTTCACCAGCCCTTCCACGGGCCGCAGCGCGCGCCCTTCGCGCGCCTGCGTGCTGTACCAGCGCCAGCCGTCGAACTCGTCCAGCGCCGTGGCGCGCCATTTCAGGCTCGGCAGGCGCCGGTCGAGAAAGCGGGCGTGGAACACGGTCGCCGTCTGCCGCCGGATCTCGCCCACCTGCCCCAGCAGCACCTCGCTGGCGAAGCCCGAGGTGCGCAGCGACGGCTTCAAAAGATGTTCCAGCGCGGCGCGCGCCGTGCGCGGCAGGAAAAAGAAAAGCGCGCCGGTCAAGACCAGCACCGCTGCCGTGGAAGCCGCCGTCAGGCGCGCCAGCCGCGCCGGCAGCCGCATCCCGCCGGCAATCACCATCCGGCGGCCGGCCTGCGCCCGCAGAATCTCCTCGCTGGCCAGCGCCGCCATCGCCGCGGCGAGGAACACGCACAGGAAAACCAGATAAGTCAGGCTGGCTGAGATGATCGAGGCCGCCAGCAGGCCCAGAAACGCCACCAGCTTCAGCAACAGAAAGTCGCGGCCGGTCCGCGCCGAAAGGATCTTGATGACAAAGACGAAGAAGACCAGATGCAGCGTGGCTTTCAGAAAATCCCGCGAAACCCACAGGTAATCGGCAGGGTAAAAGCCCAGGTACGCCAGCGTTGCCGCATGGAACGCCCGCCCGGAATCAGGCAGCCGCGCCACGCCGGCGGCCGCCAGCGCGCGCCAGAGAAGGGCCGCGCCCGCGGCGGCGAGAAACAGCAGATCCAGCGCGTCCGTGGCGAGAAACCCCGAGCCCGCCAGAGCGCACCAGGCCGAACCCAGCATCAGCAGGACGGCGGATTCGTGAAAACGTTCCGGGCTTCCGGGGCTCCTGGTCAGCGGCCCGTTGCCAGCCATTCTGCTTCCAGTTTCGCAGAAAACTCCACAAGCCCTTGCGTCGGCTCCACCGGCGAGGAGCACACGATCAGCAGGTTGCGCCAGTGAAAGGCGGCCGAACCCGGCTCGTTGCGCCACTTCTGCCGCGCCTCGAACGCCACCGGCTCGGATGACATCCGGTAGACATCCACCAGAACTACAGAGGCATACGAGCGGTAGCTCGCCCGCAGCCACTCCACCGGACGCCAGGCGCGCACAGCTTGCGGCGCCGCGTCCAGAGCCGGACGCTCGAGTCCCTCGCGTTTCCACACGACCGCCACCGTCTCCGGCGGCTCCGGGATTTCCGGACTCTGGGAACGCGAGCACGCCGCCGCCGCCAGCAAGACAAGCCCCGGCAGCCAGCGGCTGCGAATCGACAGCATCTCTTGCACGATATCATCCGCGCCCGCCGCCGTGTTCCCGGCCCCGGCCGGCTCGCATACAATGAGGAACGTCATGATCGCCAGACGCCAGATCCTCTCCCTCCCCTTTGTGGCCGCGCTGCAGCCGGACGAAGCCGGTTTTGCCCCGCTCGGCGGGTGGGTCGTCGCCGACGGTCCGGAATCGGCGTTCTCGGTTCGCGGCGACGAAATCGCCGTGCAGGAGCACGCCTCGTTTCCCGCCTGGCTGCGCTCGCCGAAGCCCTGCATGAATTTCGAATTGCGCGGGGAATTTTTCATCGACGCATGGAACGATGCCGGCATTTATCTCCACGCTCCGCTGCACGGTCATCCCACCGAGGCGGGAATCCAGATCAAGATCTTTCACCAGCCGGAGGAAAGGCCTACCCCTTATTCCTGCGGTTCTGTGTTTCCCGTGATCGCACCCAAAAAAGTCACCGTAAAAAAAGGCTGGAATGAATTCCGCATTCTTGCCGACGACCCCGTCTTGCGCGTCTGGATCAACGGAGAAATGGTGCAGAACCTGAACCAGCGCACCCACCCCGAGCTCCGGGACCGCCTCCGGTCCGGCTACATCGGCATCGCAGCCGCCTCATCGCCCGTCCGTTTCCGCAGGCTGCGCCTGAAGGAACTCCCCGGCAGCGAGCCCTGGAAGGTGCTGTACGAAAAGCCGGAAGACCTCGAAGCCAACTGGCGCCCCACCGTCGGCAAGCCGGTTGCGCGCGCCATCGGCGCGGTGCTCCGGCTCGACGGCGACGGGCTGCTGGGCACGAAGGAAATGTTCCGCGATTTTTACCTGCAGTGCTATGTGCGCGGTTGCGCGCAGCATAACAGCGGCGTGATTTTCCGCAGCGCGGGGAAAGGCACGAATCCGCAATACGCTTATGAAATCCAGCTCCACCCGGTTCCCGAGGCGCATTTCCCGACCGGTTCCCTCTATCATTTTCAGCGGGCGAAATATCCTCGCATCGAAGACGAAAAATGGTTCCTGTTCGAGCTCCGCGTGCAGGGCAGGGATTGCAAGGTCCGCATCAACGGCGAAACCGTGATGGAGTACGGGTTCCTGATGCGGACCGAAGCGGGCTTCATCGAGCTGCAGGCGCACCGGCCCGGATATTGGGTGGAGTTCAAGCAGATCCGCGTGCAGGAGCTGTGAGAGGCCGCAAACGAAACGGCCGCCGCGCCACAGGCGCGGCGATTATCAGCGGCGAAAAAGCGAGGCCTCAGCGCGCCGCCTGCACCTTGGGCGTGGCGAGGTAGCCCACGATGACGTCCTTGCGGACTTCGTTGACGACGATCTCGTAGGGCTGCCGCGCCTTGGACGTGTAGAACTGGACCGGTTCGTTGACGGTCTTGTCTTTCTTCTCCACCTTCTTGTCGTCGGCGAGAATCTCGATTGTGTAGCGGTTGCGCTTCTGGTCCGTCCGCTTGAGCTGGATCATCACGTCGCCCACGCGCTGCGGCTCCTTGGTCTTGCCGAGGTTGAATTCAAAGTAGTTGCGCTCGCCCAGAGCTTTCAGCGCGGCCAGTTCCTTCGAGTTGGTCGCAATCAATCCGCTCTGCACCCCCAGGTCGCCGGCGACGCTCTTCAGTTGGGCGATCGTCTTTTCGAGTTCGGACTTGGTGCTGCTGAGCTCCGTCTTCACGGTGCCGACCTCGGTGCTCACTTCGCCGATCTTGGTGGCCGCGGTCTGCTCGACCTGCGAGATCTGCCCGCGGAGCTGCGCCTCGGCCGCTTTCTGCTGCTGCGCAAGCCGGGCGGCCAGCTCTTCGGCGTGCTTCTGCGCTTCCAGCTTCGCCTGGCCGGTGGCCGTCGCCACCTGGCGACGCGCCGCCTCCAGTTCGTCCTTCAGCGCGTCGAGGTTGCGCTGCGCCGCCGCCGAAGTCACCGTGGACGCCTCGCGCGCCTTGGTCACTTCCGCCAGCAGCGTCTCGCGGTTCTGCGCCATCTCCTTCTTCAGCGACTCCACCTGCAGAAACAGGTACACGTTGGCCGCCACCAGCGCGATCACCGCGCCGAACAGAATCGCCGTCTTCACTCCGCCCCCGCCGCTCTGTGCGGGATAGACATACGTGGGCTGTTGGCCCTGCGGTGGCATGTAGTTGGGATCGCTCACGCCTGGTACTCCTTTGCCGGGTCTGACATCACTCAGATTAACAGGTTATCATCGAGCACGCTCCGGCGCTGCCTCGCCCGGGTTCACCCGGCCCGGCCGGGCAAAATCCAGGTACTCCTGTCTTGGGCCGCCAGGCTCGAAGCACCGGCGGCAGCGCGCCTCGTAGATTCCCGCCGCACCCACGACGATCAGGTCCTCGCTCTCCACCAGCCGTTGCGTGTGCTTGGCCGGGTTCCCGCACCGCATGCAGATGGCCAGCGTCTTGGTGATCGATTCGGCCAGACAAAGCAGGTCCGGAATCGGCGGAAACGGCCGCCCCATATAATCGGTGTCGAGCCCGGCCAGGATCACCTGCTTGCCGGAGTCGGCCATCTGCTGGGCGACGGCCACAAGATCCTGTCCGAGAAAATTCGCCTCGTCAATGCCCACCACTTGCGTGCGCCAGTCCAGCCGCTCCAGGATCTCCCGCGCCGTTGCCACCACCTCGGATTTCATCCGCGCGTCGCCGTGGCTGACGATCTCGTCCGCGGAATACCGGTCGTCCAGCACGGGCTTGAATACCTGCACCCGCTTGCGCGCGATCAGCGCCCGCCGCAGCCGCCGGATCAGCTCTTCGCTCTTGCCCGAAAACATCGGGCCGCAGATCACCTCGATCCAGCCCAGGTGCCCCATCATGACTTCCATCACCTGACAGGATACGACGCATGCGCCCCGGACCGCGCGTGCTAGCCTGAGGTGTGTGAAGAAGTGGTCCCTCGCAGGCGTGCTCCTCGTGGCCGCCGCCGCCGGCGCCTGGCAATACTTGCCCCTGCGCTACTACCTCATTGCGTCTTTCCAGGACAACCGCGGCTGTCCCCCCCGCCAGGCGTGGCGCATTCCCGAACACCGCCGCCGCCTGACGCAGGCAAAGGACGACATCCTGGCCCGAAGCCGCCTGCTGCAGAAAGAATTCCAGGGGCTTGAGCTGTACGAGACGCCCTATGGCCGTTTTTGGGCTCCGCCCGGCAGCCAGTATACGCTGCCCTTCAATCTGGCCGAGCAGGCGGTCCATCTTTACGGCAGCGGCGCCCACTTCGTCCAGCCGGGCGACACTGTGCTCGATTGCGGCGCCAACGTCGGCGTCTTCACGCGCTTCGCCCTCGACGCCGGCGCCGCAAAAGTAGTGGCCATCGAGCCCGCGCCGGACAACATCGAGTGCCTCCGCCGCAACTTCGCCAAGGAGATTGCCGGCCACCGCGTCATCCTGGTTCCCAAGGGCGTCTGGGACCGCCCCGACGAGCTCGAACTGAAAATCGAGGAGGGCAACCAGGCCGCAGCCACTTTCGTGATGGATCTCAAGCGGGTCAACCGCACCGTCCGCGTGCCTCTGTTGCCGATCGACTCGCTCGTGGCAGAGCTCAACCTCGCCCGCGTCGATTTCATCAAGATGGACATCGAGGGCGCCGAGGTGCGGGCGCTGCGCGGCGCGCGGCAAACTCTCGCGCGCCATCACCCGCGGCTCTCCATCGCCGTCTACCACGATTGGGAGCATCCCGTCGAAGTGCCGAAAACCGCCCGCGAAGCCTGGTCCGGCTATCAGGAGGAGTGCGGGCCGTGCGACGCCCCGCAGCAGCGGATGGTGCGCCCGGAAGTGCTGTACCTGCGGTGATTCCCAGGCCGCGGGCGGGTCCCTATCGCGGCGATTCACCAACCGGATTCAGGCGGGTCGGCTGCCGGCAAAAAGGAAAGCCGGTGAGGACTCGGAGGAAGATCCTCACCGGCGGACAGCCAGCCAGAATCGGAGGAAAACGCTGGCGTCAGCGTACGCTGTTGCCCGACACTATATCACAGCCCCAGGCCCCGTCAAGCCCATACCCTCGCCGGCAAGCGCAGACCGTGATCCGTCGTCAGCGGACGACCGCACGGGGAAATCGGCCGGCTGAGGTGCCACGAGCGGTTCGAGGGGACGATCTTCGGGCGGTTGTCGGCCAAATCGATGGCTTTCGTGCGGGGCGCCCCGCTGTTCGTGCCGCATTGAGACGCAGTGGGCCCTGGGTCCAGCAAAAAGTAGCTCTATAATCCGTCCGTAAGCTTGGCGCTAGGCAGGCGTCGGCAACAGCCGAAGGCCGTCGGCCCGCTCCTTCAGTTGCTGGCGCAGCCGCCCCACTTCCAGCAGTACTTGCCGTGCGTGGTGAACCAGTTTGCCCGGCGAGCAGAAGATCTGGAACCTGAGCCGCTTCGGCCGCGCTCGCAGCCATTCCGGTTGCAGCGCAATCCGCTTCAGCCCGGCCAGGACGTTGTGCGTGAGGACAGCGAACCGCAACCAGGCCGCACTGGCGCCGAAGCGGCCGCACGGCATGATTCCCGCTGCGAGTTCGTTCTTCAGAACATCATGCAGCGCCTCAATCGAGCCCGCCTTCTCGCGATGCCATTCCAGCAGCTTCCGCGGCGCCCAGTCCCGCTGGTTGCTCGCCACCACGAAGTATTTCATCGACGAGCCGTCAGTGAACAGCTCGTGTTGCCGCTGGGGAAACCGAATCGCAATGTGGCGCAGCGGCCCGGCGCCCTCGGGCCGCTCCTCCTCTTCCGGCCAGTAGTTCAGCAAATCCGCGCACTCGCCGATGCCGTCGGCGTCCTCCCGGTAGGGCTTCCACTGCTGTTCCGGCAGACGCCGGATGTGATCTTTCAGCGTCGCGGTCATCCGCATGCTGATCGCAAACACGATCGGGCCTTCCGGCCCATCGGCGCGTCTTTCATTCCGTAGCCAGTTCACCAACTCGCGATCCCAGCAGGCCGAATCGCCACGAAAACAGAACGCACGCACTGTCTCCGGCAACGCCTGGAAGGCCCGCTTCGCCACCGCCAGCGGCGCCTTCTGAGCGGGCACGTTGCCGTCCCGGAACTCATCGGCCACGCACAAATCCATCTCCGCCCACAAAGCCAGCATCGGTTGGTAACCGGTCGTGCCTTGATAGGTTGCCTGCGCCTCACGTTTCCATCTCTCGATCACGGTCGAGTCCAGATCAATCGTCGCGATGCGCTGATCCGGGCATCGCCGCCCGATCGCTCCGACCAGATCCTGGTTCACCTGCGCCAGAGCCCGAAGCGGTTCGTTCTCCTGCGGAATGAAACTCACCTGCCCAACCGGCGGTTCGGCCTGTGCCCGAACGACTTCCTGCTCGCTATGGAACTGGTACAAAAACTTCCTTGCCGCCTCCGGGCTGGGGACTGGGTGGCCCAGCATCTCTTTGAGTCCCGCGTCCTCACGCAGCCGGTCGAAATCCTCCAGACACTCGCCGCCCAGCGCGTTCAGAACGAGGAAACTCTCCACATAGCTGGCCTCGTTCTAGCCGCGCTGACGTTGCTTCAAGTGCAAGTGCTGCTTCACGCTGTCCGGCACCTCAAACGAACGGGCAGCACGAACAAACAGCGGAATGCCGGCATGCGCAGTCAAGCACTCCTCCAGCGGTTTCGGATCCAGTTCGAAGAGAAAATCGCCTTCGGCAGGCGAGGGCTTGGGCTTGCGTGGCAGGCTCATCATCCTGCAGTATCCAATCCGCACCCAGCAGGTGAAAAGCGCAGAATCGCTCTGAAGCCCATTCCGCCTGCTTCGCAGCTTGACTCCGATTCCCGCTACTGACGGATCACGGGCAGAGCGCCGGGACGCAAGTGCGGCCGAAGCTGCCGGCTGCGGTCTCGGGGGCAGGGGTATAATGCCTGCAGCCGTGGCCGGACCGGCAATGCGCGCGGACCAACCATCGATTCGGCCCCGCGGCGGATCCGCAGACCCCGAGGCGCGCACCAGAGGCGTTGGAGGCGGACTTCTGATGAATCGGCGAACCTTCCTTCAGACGGCGATCCCTGCGGCGGCCTTGGGCCGGGCGGCAGGGGCTCAGGGCCGGCCGCCCAATTTCGTGCTGATCTACGCCGACGACCTCGGCTACGGCGACCTGAGCTGTTACGGCGCCACCGCGCACCGGACCCCGCGGCTTGACCGCATGGCGCAGGAGGGCGTCCGATTCACCGACTTCTACGCCCCGACGCCTTATTGCGCCCCCTCGCGAGCCTCCCTGCTGACGGGGCGCTATCCGTTTCGCAACGGAATGGTCGTCAACCCGGCGCCGGATGCCGGCATCAACGACGTGGGGCTGCAAGCCTCCGAGATCACCATTGCAGAGGCGCTGAAGCCGAAGGGCTACGCCACGTCCTGTATCGGCAAATGGCATCTCGGCCACCTGCCTCGGTTTCTTCCGCGCACCCAGGGGTTCGACGAGTATTACGGCATCCTGTATTCCAACGATATGCGGCCCGTGCAGTTGGTGGAAAACGAGCGGGTCGCGAAATACCCGGTAATTCAGGCCGAACTGACGCACGAATATACCGGCCGGGCGATCGACTTCATCCAGCGGAACCGCAGCAACCCGTTTTTCCTGTATCTGGCGCACGCCATGCCGCACAAGCCTTTGGCCGCCTCCGAGCGTTTCTACAGCTTCGAAACGCCCGGGCGGCTCTACTCCGATGTGGTCCGCGAGCTGGATTTTGAATGCGGACGGCTGTTTGACACGTTGAAAGAACTGGGCCTGGAGGAAAGCACGCTCGTGATTTTCGCCTCCGACAACGGCCCGTATTTCGGGGGATCGGCGGGAGGATTGCGGGGCATGAAGGCGAGTTCCTGGGAGGGCGGCATCCGCGTCCCGATGATCGCCCGGTGGCCGGGCCGCATACCCGCCGGGCTGGTGTGCCGCGAGATTGCGGGAGTCATCGACATTTTCCCGACCCTTTGCAATCTGGCCGGCGTCCCGCTGCCCGCCGGCCGGGCTCTCGACGGCCGGGACATCTTCCCCCTGATGACGCAGGAGGGCGCGAAGAGCCCGCACGAGGCGATTTTCTCGATGTCCGGTCCGAACCTGGTGACGGTGCGCTCGGGCAAGTGGAAGCTGGCGGTGAGGAGGCCCGCGGGCGGGCCGCAGCGTCTCGACCCGGACGCCGCGGCCAGGTGGGTGGATCCGCGTGGCCCCGACGGCGTCACCCTGATCGCACCATTCGAGCAGGCGCGCCCGCATCAATATCCAGGCGTTTCCACCGGCCCCGCGCCGAAGGAAATGATGCTGTTCGACCTGGAGGCCGACCCCGCCGAGCAAAGGGACATCTCCGATTCGCACCCGGAAGTGGTGGCGCGGCTAAAGAAGCTGTTCGATGAAATGGACGCCCAGGTTCCCCGCATCAGCCGAAGCGAACGGCACGGTGCCGGCGGCATCCGCAGATTGCAAGGCGGCGAGCTGCGATACGA
>Ga0272446_1002450_pt1 | contig 25270 bp, 29 predicted proteins | sample YNPCB0061_FD_194587 | JGI IMG/M metagenome (GOLD analysis project Ga0272446, IMG submission 194587) | Hot spring microbial mat communities from Yellowstone National Park, WY, United States - YNP-CB-006-1 | ecosystem: Environmental > Aquatic > Thermal springs > Hot (42-90C) > Sediment | place...
CGCTGCAGCTGTCGGCGCAGATCTCGTCGCTGCGCCAGCTGTTCAACCTGCGCTACATCGACCCCTACTTCCTCGACACGAAGCTGACGTTCGCCTTCTCGGCGTACAACTCGCTGCTCTTCTATCCGGCCTTCAGCCGCACCGCGCGCGGCGGCGATCTCACCTGGGGCTACCTCTTCGGCGACCACGTGCGCGTCTTCGGCACGTACAAGCTGGAGAACGTCGAGGTGAAGCAGAACCAGGCCGGCTTCACCTTCGGCGGGTTCGGCGCCTCGCAGATTCAGCCGGGGACCATCGACAACCTGTTCCGCTCCGGCTGGACGTCGTCGATCCGCCTGTCGGTGAACTACGACACGCGTGACGACCGCATGTTCCCGAAGAAGGGCATGTTCCACTCGCTGTCGGTGGAGTTCGCCGACCCGATCATCGCCTCCGAGTCGGTGTTCACGCGCTTCACGGGCTTTTTGCGCTTCTATCGCCCGATCTGGGGGCCGTTCATCTTCCGCACGAACCTCGAGGCCGGGTACGTCTTCTCGCGCTCGTCGCAGGGCGTGCCGATCTACGAGCGCTACTTCGTCGGCGGCATCAACACCATCCGCGGCTTCCAGCTGCTGTCGCTCGGGCCGCAGCTCCAGGCGTCGTCGACGCTCGATCCCAACGCGAACCTCGCGCCGATTCGCATCGGCGGCAACCTCCAGCTCATCTTGAACATGGAGGTAGAATTTCCGATTTTCGCGGCCGTTCAGATCAAGGGTGTCATCTTCTTCGACATCGGAAACGCCTACAACACCGAGGGGCGCTACTGCCCGTCGGCGGCGGCGGCCTTGAACGTCCCCGACGTCTCCAATCCCTGCACGCCGTATCCGACGTTCCAGAACCTGCGGTACTCGTTCGGTTTCGGTTTCCGCTGGGTCAGCCCGATTGGCCCGCTGCGATTCGAGTGGGGTGTGCCCCTCAATCGGCAGCCCAAAGAGGATCCAATCGTGTTCGAGTTCACGATTGGCAATTTCTTCTAATCCGGTGTAATTCAACGCCGCTTCATCCACGTCCCTCACCCAAACGGAGTATTCGACGATGATCCGCAGCTCCTCGCTCTTCGCTCCGGCGTTCGCCGCCTTCGCGCTCCTCTCGTTCGCCGGCCCCAAGCTGGCGCACGCGGAGTCCAAGCTGGCCTATGTCGATCTGCAGCGCGCCCTCGAGGAGACCGAGGACGGCAAGGCGGCGAAGGCGAAGCTGAAGAAGGACTTCGACAAGAAGCAGAAGGAGCTCGACGAGAAGCAGGAAGAGCTCAAGAAGATGAAGGAAGACCTCGACAAGAAGCTGCCGCTCATGAAGCCCGAGGCGCAGCAGGCCGAGCAGAAGAAGTTCCAGGATCGCTTCGTCGAGCTCCAGCAGATCTACGCCCGCCTCCAGCAGGACCTCGCCAAGAAGGAGCAGGAGGCGACGGGCGGCATCTTCCGCAAGCTCCAGACCGTCGTCGCGCAGATCGCCGATCGTGAGAAGATCGCGCTGGTCCTCGAGAAGAACTCGGCGATCGTGTGGGGCCAGCCGTCGCTCGACATCACCAACGAGGTCATCCGCGCGTACAACGCCTCGGGCGGCGGCGGCGCGGGCGGGAAGAAGTAGCCTCGATGAGCGACGACGGCGCCCCCTCGGCCGCGGCGACGGTCGAGCTCCCCAAGCTCCCCCTCGACGTTCCGGCGATCGAGCGGATCCTCCCGCACCGGGCGCCGTTCCTCCTCCTCGATCGCGTGGTCGAGCTGTCTGCCGATCACATCGTCGCGATCAAGAACGTCTCCTACAACGAGCCCTTTTTTGCTGGACACTTTCCCGGCAACCCGGTCATGCCGGGCGTCCTCATCCTCGAGGCGCTCGCGCAGGCGGGCGGCATCCTCGCGCTGGTCCAGCTCGGCGCCGAGAAGCGTTCCATCTACTTCCTCGGGCTCGACAAGGTGAAGTTCCGCAAGATGGTCGTCCCCGGCGACCAGCTCCGCCTGCGCGTCGAGCCGATGCGCAAGGGCGGCTCCGTCTGGAAAATGCGCGGGGAGGCGTTCGTCGGTGACACGCTGGTCACCGAGTGCGAGTTCCTCGCCACGCTCGCCAAAGACTCGCAACCGAAGGAGTAGCCATGCGCGCGTTCGGCGCCGTCGCCATCGGGCTGTTCATGCTCGCGGGGGGCTGCGGCGATCGCCGCAAGCCCCTCGTCGTGCGCGGCGACCTGGGGCCGGCGGTCGTCGTCGTCGATCCCCGCAAGGTGCCGCCGGCGCCGAAGCTGCCGCTGATTGACGAAAAAGAGCCCGACGACGACCGCGAGCACGCCCAGCCGCTCGAGCCGGGCAAGGGTGTCAAAGGGACTCTCGGCGCGCCGCGCACCGTGAAGGGCAAGCAGGTCCCGGACGAGGACATTTTTGTCTACACCCACAACGGCGAGCCGACCGACGGTGGCTTCGACGAGCTGCGGGTGGAGGTGACGGGCGTGCCGGGCGTCGATCTGGTGCTCGAGGCGCTCGACGGCGACGGCAAGCGGCTGTGGCAGGCCAACGACGCCGGCGACGGCGCGCCCGAGGTGATCACCAACCTGGCGGTGACGCCCGGCCACACCTACTACCTGCGCGTGCGGCCGACCAAGCCCGTCGCCACGCCGCCCGGCGAGAGCTACGCCCTGACGGTGGTCGCGGCGGCGGCGCCGCCCGGCGAGGAGCGCGAGCCGAACGACGACGAGAAGTCGGCCAATACCCTCGCCAAGGTGAGCGATCTGAGCGGCTTCTACGGGCGCCGCCGCGACGAGGACTGGTTCGCGCTGCCGAGCGTGGACGCGGCGGGCGCGGGCGCGGGGGCCATCCTCAAGCTCGAGCTGTCGCCCGTCGAGGGCGTGGCGCCGTCGCTGCGGGTGATCTCGGCGGGGGTGACGCTGGCGGAGGCGCGCGGCGGGCGCGGCGAGGAGCTGCGGCTGCGCAACGTCGGGCTCGGCCCCGACGGGCGGACCGACGCGCCGGTGCTGGTGGCGGTGCGCGCCGCCGAGGGGAAGTCGGCCGAGCTGCGCTGGACGCTGCGGCTCGGCGTCGAGGGCGCGCTCGAGGGCGCGGAGCGCGAGCCGAACGACACGCCCGCGCGGGCGACGGTGCTGGCGGTGCCGCCCGGCGGCGGTGCGCAGATGGCGGGCTTCTTGTGGCCGGGGGACGCGGACGTCTACAAGGTGACGGCGGGCGAGGGGGCGCTCGTCGAGGTGGCGCTCGAGGCGGCGCCTCGGGTCGACTGGAAGCTGGAGCGATTGTCGCTTGACGGGAAAGTCCTCATGAAGGCGGACGACGCCGGAGTGGGGCAGGGCGAGGCGCTGCCGCCGACGGTGATGCCGGCCGGTGGGCTGTTCGTGCGGGTGAGCGGCCGGGCCCGCGACGTGGCGTTCGACGCACCCTACACGCTGTCGGCGACGGCCGGGGCGGCGGCGGCCGACGCCGAGCGCGAGCCGAACGATCGGCCGGAGCAGGCGACGCCGGTGCCGCCCGGCTCGACGGTGATGCGCGGCTGGCTCGCGCCGCGCGGGGACGTCGACGTCTATCGGGTGGTGGCGCCCGAGGGCAAGGCGCGGCTCGCGGTCGAGGTGACGCCGCCGTCGGGAATCGAGGCGCAGGTGCGGCTCACCGACGAGGCGAAGGCGCCGCTCGGACCGGCCGAGGGCGCCGGCCGCGCCTCGGGCGCGGTGACGCCCGGCAAGAGCTACTTCGTGACGGTGAAGGCGTCGTCGGAGAAGGCGTCCAAGCCGCGCGAGCCCTACACGCTCACGCTGAAGTTCGAGTAGCGCCGTCCCTTCCCGGCCGACGGTCGGGATGCAAGCTCTCCGTCGGAGGGAGCGATGTGGCGACTCGGGATGATGGGCCTCCTGGCGCTGGGCGGGTGCGTGACCGCGGCGACGCTCGACCACGACGCCTTCAAGCACGAGAAGCGCGCCGAGTGGCTGGCGCTGCACAGCCGCGGCGAGGAGGCGGCGCGCGAGCGCGACCTGGCCGTCGCCGATCGACAGGAGGCGCTCCGTCGCGCGTCGTCGCGCGGCGGGTATATCCAGTCGGAGGTGCTGCTGCGCTAGCTAGCTAAGGGAGCTTGGTCTGGCGGCCGGCGTCGTTGTCGCCGGCGGAGAGGACGCGCAGGATGACCGCGCGGACGCTCGACTTGCGGATCGGGCCGTAGTCGCGCGAGTCGCGCGCCGTCGTGCGCCGATCGGCGAGCACGAAGTAGCCGTCGATCTTCTCCTTCGCGCGCGCGCCGGTGTGCTCGATGCGGTGATCGCGCATGACCACGTAGCGGTGCGCGCCGAGCTCCTCGGTCCAGCGATCGAACCGACTCGGGCCCGCGCGGTTGTCGTCGACCCCGTCGAGGGTGACGGTCTCGCTGGCGTCGGCGGGGAGGGGGTTGCCGTTCACGCGGACGGCGCCCGACCTCACCTCGATCTCGTCGCCGGGGACTGCGACCACGCGGCGGATCGACACCTTCTCGTCGGCGTCCCCCGACGAGAAGAGCACCACGTCGCCGGTCTTCGGTGGGCCGCACACCCGGCAGGCGAGGAGGAGGTCGCCTTTGCGCAGTCCCGGCGCCATGTCGTTCGAGCCGACGCGCGGGAAATCGAAGGCGAACAGCCCGAGCCCCGCAGCGACGAGGAGCCCGGCGCCGAACACCGAGAAGCCGACGACGCGGAGCTTCACGGGGCGGCGTGCTCCGCGTCCGCGGCGGGGGACGTCGTCGCGGTGAGGAGCGCAGCGGCGGCCGCGGCCGCGTCGCGCCGGCCGAGCACGGCGCCGATGCAGGCGACTCGCGCTCCGACGGAGACCACGGCCGCTGCGCGGCTCGCGTCGACACCACCGAGCGCGAAGAGCGGCACCGCGCCAGCGGCGGCGACGGCGCGCGAGAGGCCACCGAGCCCGACCGGCGGCGCCTTCGGCCCCGGGCTCGCCGTCGGCCACACCGGCCCGTAGGCGACGTAGTCGGCGCCGGTCGCGACGGCGCGGGCGATCTCGTCGATGGAGTGCGTCGAGACGCCGACGACGAAGCGCGGCCCGCCCAGCCGCCGCGCCACCGCCGCCGGCAGCCCCGCCGACGGCAGGTGCACCCCGTCGGCGCCGGCGGCCAGCGCGACGTCGACCCGATCGTTGACGACCAGCGCGGCGCGCCCGCGCGTGACCGCGCGCAGCGCCTCGGCCGCGCCGAAGAGCGCGCGCCCCTCGAGCGACTTGGCGCGCAGCTGGACCATCGCCACCCCCGACGGCAGCGCGTCGAGCGCCGCGCCCACGCGCGCGACCGTCTCGTCGCCGTCCCACCCGTCGGTGATGAGCAGCAGCCGCGCGCCGGTGGTCACGCCTGCTTCGGCTCCACCGACGCGATCGCCGCGCCCGGCGCGTGCGACGCGATGAGGCCGCCGATCGGCGAGCTCGCCGATGCGTACAGCTTCGGCGCCATGCGCCCGGCGAGGAAGGCCAGACGCCCCGCCTGGACCCCGAGCTTCATCGCCTCGGCCATCCGCACCGGCTCGCGCGCCGCCGCGATCGCCGTGTTCATGAGGATGGCGTCGCAGCCGAGCTCGAGCGCGATGGCGGCGTCCGACGCCGTGCCCACGCCCGCGTCGACGATGACCGGCACCTTCGCCGACTCGAGGATCAGGCGGATGTTGAAGGGGTTGCGGATCCCGAGGCCCGACCCGATCGGCGCCGCGAGCGGCATCACCGCCGCGCACCCGGCGTCCTCGAGCTTCTTCGCCATGATTGGGTCGTCGTTCGTGTAGGGCAGGACGACGAACCCCTCCTTGACCAGGATCTTCGCCGCCTTCAGCGTCTCTTCGGCCTCGGGCAGGAGCGTCTTCTGATCGGCGATGACCTCGAGCTTCACGAAGTCGGTCATCCCGAGCTCCCGCGCGAGGCGCGCCGTCCGGAGCGCCTCCTCGGCGGTGTAGCAGCCGGCGGTGTTGGGGAGCAGCGTGTACCCCTGCAGCGCGTCGAGCATCGACGGCTGCCCCGGGCGCAGCTCGACGCGGCGGAGGGCGACGGTCACGATCTCGGCGCCCGAGGCGGCGATCGCCGCCTGCATCTCCTCGGTGGTCTTGTACTTCCCCGTCCCGACGATGAGGCGCGAGCGCCAGGGGCGCCCCGCGATCACCAGCGGATCATCATTGTGATCAATCATGAATGCTCCGGTCGTCGTCAGCCGCCGCCGACGAAGGTGACGATCTCGATCTCGTCGCCGTCGGCCAGCGCGGCCTCGTTGTAGGTGCGTCGCGGGATGACATCCAGGTTGCGCTCGACGGCGACCTGGGTGGGGTCGGCCTCGAGGCGCCGGAGCAGCTCGGCCACCGTCGCGCCGTCGGGCAGCGTGAGGAGCTCTCCATTCACTCGGACCTGCATCGCGCAGGAAGGTATCAGCTCGGGGCCCTCGCCGACAATCGCGCCACGGTCGCGTTCACTCGGGGTGTGAACGTTTGTCGAGACTCAGACAGCGATCGACGATAAGTCCGCGAAACCACGCAGTGTGATGAGTGGCACTTTGATTGCTTTGGTCGGGCGGTCAACGGAGGTCCTGATGCTGCCCAACACGCACCGCCCCGCCGACGAGCTCCGCCCGGGCCGAGAGAGTGACCCGCGCGTCGATCGCTACCGCCTGCTCGTGGGTCAGTCGCCGCTGTTCCGCGGGATCGCCCCCGCCGCCCTCGACGATCTGTGCCGCCGCATGCAGCTGCGCACCCGTCAGGCGGGGAGCCTCATCGTGGCCCAGGACGAGCCGGGTGACGCGCTGTTCGTGCTCGTGTCGGGGCGCGCCCGCGTCGCGCTCTTCGGGGAGAACGGTCGCGAGCTGACGCTGGCCGAGCTCCGCCCGGGTGACTTCTTCGGCGAGATGTCGCTCCTCGACAGCCGCCCGCGCTCGGCGAACGTGGTCGCGCTCGACGACACGACCGCCCTCGCGCTCACCCGCGAGGCCTTCCACGCGCACCTCAAGACGCACCCCCAGACGGCCCTCAACCTCATCGCCGAGCTCTCGCGCCGCCTCCGCCGCGCCGACGAGACCATCGCCAACCTCGCGCTCCACGACGTCGAGGCGCGCCTCGTGCGCACCCTCGAGCGGCTCGCCCGCGACGAGGGCGTCCCGAGCGCCGCCGCCGGCCTGCAAGAGGGCGAGCTGCTCCTGCGCCGTCGTCCGACGCAGCAGGATCTCGCCAACATGGTCGGCTCCTGCCGCGAGACGATCTCGCGCACCCTCACCTCGATGGTCCGTCGCGGTCTCGTCGTCCCGCGCGGCCGCGCTCTGGTCCTCACGCGGCAGCTGCTCGCGAGAGGGCGCGCCGTCGCCGCCTAGCTGCTATTCTCTCCCGCATCTACCCCGTCTACGACATACGGACCGACATCCGCCCGACGGTGGCGGAGATCGATCTCCAGGCGCTCCGCCAGAACGTCGACGTCATCGCGGCGACCGTCGGGCCGTCGGTGGGCCTGATGGCCGTCGTGAAGGCCGACGCCTACGGCCACGGCGCCGCCCCCTGCGCGCGCGCCATCGAGCGCAAGGTGTGGGGCTTCGCCGTCTCGCTCGTCGAGGAGGGCGTGGAGCTGCGCCGCGGCGGCGTCGAGGCGCCCATCGTCGTCCTCGGCAGCTTCTATGGGATCTCGCACCGCGACGCGGTCGCCTACCGCCTGACGCCCGTCGTCGGTGATCCATCGGATCTCCACCGGTTCGCGCGCGCCGCCGAGGACCTCGGCCTCGGGCGCGTCGGGCTGCACCTCAAGGTCGACACCGGGATGTCGCGCCTGGGTGTGCGGCCCGAAGGGATCGACGCCTTCGTCGAGGAGCTGCGCCGCCATCCGACGCTCGCCGTCGACGGCGTGTGCACCCACCTCGCCGAGGCCGACGCCGGTGACCCGGCGGTCACCGAGGCGCAGCTGGCCCGCTTCGCCGAGGCGCGCGCGCGGCTGGCGGCGCACCAGATCCGCCCGACGCTGACCCACGTCGCCAACTCCGCGGGCACGGCCCGCTTCGCGACGGCGCGCTTCGACCTCGTGCGCCCGGGGCTGGCGCTGTGGGGCGTCGATAGCGTCTCTCCGGCGGTGGGGCAGGGCTTCGTGGGGCTCACGCCGGTGATGACGCTGAAGTCGCGCGTCGTCGCCCTCCGCGAGCTGCCGGCGGGCGCGCGCGTCTCCTACGGCGGAACCTATGAGGTCAAACGACCGAGCCGCGTGGCGACGGTGCCGGTCGGCTACGCCGACGGCTACACGCGCCGCCTGAGCGGCCGCGCCGAGGTGCTGGTCGCCGGCCGGCGCTGCCCCGTGGCCGGCATCATCACGATGGACATGTCGATGATCGACGTGACGGACGTCCCCTGCGCGATCGGTGACGAGGTGGTCCTCCTCGGGCAGCAGGGCGGCGCGCGCATCACCGCCGACGAGCTGGCGCAGTCGTCCGGCACGATCCCGTGGGAGATCTTCTGTGGCATCTCGAAGCGCGTGCCGAGGATCTACAAGGGTGCCAACCGGTGAGCGACGCTGAGACCGCATCGAAGCAGCCATCACCCGGGTGGTGGGGGCGGGTCGTCGAGGTCAACGACCAGCTCTGGAAGACGCCCACCCGCGTCGTCGAGATCATCGGCGAGCACATCCAGCTCCTGTCGCGCGCGATCTTCTGGTTGGTGAAGCCGCCGTTCCGCTGGGCGGTGTTCATCGAGTCGCTCGAGTTCATCGGCGTGCAGTCGCTGATGATCGTGACGCTCATCGGGACCTTCGTCGGGATGGTGTTCGCGCTGCAGCTCACCTCGGCGCTGCGCCAGTTCGGCACCGAGTCCTTCGTCGGCGCGACGCTGGGCATCGCGCTGTCGCGCGAGCTGGCGCCGGTGTTCACCTCGATCGTCGTCGCGGCGCGCGCGGGGGCCGGCATGGCCACCGAGCTCGGGTCGATGCGCATCACCGAGCAGATCGACGCGCTGGCGACGATGGCGGTGAACCCGGTGCAGTACCTGGTGACGCCGCGGATCCTGGCGGCGACGATCATGGTCCCGCTCCTCTCGATGCTGTTCAACTGCGTCGGGATGCTGGGCGGGTACGGTGTGGCGGTCTGGCTGCAGAACGTCGATCGCGGCGCCTTCGTCGAGAACGCGCGCTGGATCGTCGAGACCAAGGACGTGGTGCAGGGCCTCCTGAAGGCGACGGTCTTCGGCTCGGCGCTGTCGCTGATCAGCTGCTACCAGGGGTTCCACGCGCAGGGCGGCGCCAAGGGCGTCGGCATCGGCACGACGCGCGCCGTCGTCGGGAGCTTCGTCGCCATCCTGGTGCTCGACTACTTCCTCACCGACGTGATCCTCACGCTGCAGAAGAAATAAGATATTCTGATAGACCGATATGTCCGTCGCGACCGATGACCTCGTCCCCGAGCGGGACGAGCGCTACCAGATCCGCATCCGGCGGCTGGAGAAGACCTTCGGCGGGATCCACCACGTCTTGCGCGGGGTGAACCTCGATATCGAGCGCGGCAAGATCAACATCATCATCGGCGGCTCGGGGCAGGGGAAGTCGGTGCTGATGAAGCACCTCATGGGCCTCCTCAAGCCCGACACCGGCCACATCTGGATCGACGGCGAGGACGTGGTCCCGCTCGACGACTACCAGCTGAACCGGGTGCGGAAGAAGTTCGGGATGCTGTTCCAATATGCGGCGCTCTTCGACTCGCTCACCGTCGAGGAGAACGTCGCCTTCCCGCTCGTCGAGCACACCAGGAAATCGAAAGCCGAGATCAAGTCGATCGTCCAGCACCGACTGCAGGAGGTTGGCCTCAAGAACGTCGAAAAGAAATATCCGGCCGAAATCTCCGGCGGTATGCGAAAACGCGTGGGCCTCGCGCGGGCGCTGGTATTGGAGCCGGAGATCTTGCTGTACGATGAGCCGACGACGGGCCTCGATCCCATCGCCACCAAGAACGTCGACGACATGATCCGCGACATCAGCCGCGAGACCGGGGTGACCTCGGTCGTCATCAGCCACGACATGGCCTCGACGTTCCGCATCGGCGATCGCATCTCGATGCTGTTCGAGGGGCGCATCGTCGAGAGCGGCGGCCCCGACGAGATCCTCGGCTCGAAGCACGAGTTCCTGCGCACCTTCATCGAGACCAGCGGCACGGTGCGGATGCGATGAAGACGGGGTCGGCTGCGGTCAAGGTCGGGTTGACCGCCATCCTGATGGCGCTGTTGCTCTTCACCGGCTTCCGCTTCGTGACGAAGTCGGTGTCGTCGGGGCGCGGCTATCGGGTGTGGGCGCTGTTCCGCGACGCCACCGGCCTCGTCGACAAGAGCCAGGTGCAGATCGCCGGCCTCAACATCGGCGAGATCACCGACCGCACCCTCGAGGGGCAGTACGCGAAGATCACCATCCGCATCCGCGGCGACGTGAAGCTGTGGTCGAACGCCAGCGTCTTCAAGAAGACGGCGTCGCTGCTCGGGCAGTACTACCTCGAGATCGATCCCGGGACGCCCGAGTCGCCCGAGCCGCTGACGGGGCGCATCGTCACCAACCACCTCCTCAAGGACGGGGACCAGATCAAGAGCGTCATCGAGGCGGTGACGACGACGGACATCCTGGTGCAGGTGAACGAGACGCTGCCGATCCTGCGGCAGATTCTTGTTGATATACAGAAAATCACCCAGGGGCCGCTGCGCGAGATCGCCGACAGCGTGAAGTCGGGTGTCGATCGCAACTCGGCGGCGGCGGAGAAGCTGCTGAAGGACCTCGATCGGGTGGCGCTCGACGTGCGCGGCATCACCGGCGGGCCGGCCAACGAGGACGTCAAGAAGTCGATCTCCAACATCCGCGAGATCACCGAGGGGGTGAAGGACCTCGTCGGCAAGGGCAACAACGAGGTGGGCGCGACCGGCGAGAAGATCCGCAACAACCTCGACAAGATCTCGTCGGCCATCGACAACCTGAACCGCACCATGTCGAACGTCGCCGACGTGAGCGACAAGGTGAAGCAGGGCGAGGGCACGGTCGGGCGCCTCCTCAACGACGACGCCATCGCCAACAACGTCGAGCAGATCACCGAGGATGTCGGCGGCTTCGTCCGGTCGATCACGCGGCTGCAGACGCTGGTGGGCCTGCGGTCGGAGTACAACGTGATGGCGAACACGCTGAAGACGTACGTCGCCGTCCAGCTCCAGAGCCGTCCGGACAAGTACTTCCTCATCGAGCTCATCGACGACCCGCGCGGCTCGCGCCGCGTGACGCGCACCTTCACGACGACGGACGACCCGTCGAAGCCGCAGACGGTGAACAGCGAGCAGGTGACGACCGGCGACGGGTTCCGCTTCTCGTTCCAGATCGCCAAGCGCGTGTTCCTTCTGAACGCGCGCATCAACCTGACCGGCCGCTTCGGCATCAAGGAGTCGACCGGCGGCATCGGCGGCAACGCCGAGTTCGTGCTGCGGCCGGGCGCGGGCTGGTTCCGTACGCTCGAGATCCAGGCCGACCTCTTCGACTTCCGGTCGAACACCTATCCGCGCCTGAAGGTCCTCGCCGCGCTCGAGTTCTTCAAGCACCTCTGGCTCGTCGGCGGCATCGACGACGCGCTCAACGATCGCGGGCCGGGCGCAGGCAACATCACCGGGCGCGACTACTTCTTCGGCGCCCAGCTCACGTTCAATGACGACGACCTGCGCGCGCTGCTGACGATCGGCGGCGCGGCGCTCGTCGGTGGCGCCTCGAGATAACAGAGACAGACCCTGTCCTCCCCGTCCACTCGGCTCAGCTCCTCACGTACCTCAAGATCTCAGGCGTCGCCGTGGGACTGTTGGTGAACTTCAACGAAGCGCTCGTGAAGAACGGAATCCGGCGTCTCACCAACCCTCTGACTCCCCCCTCCCCCCTCCTGTGAGCCACTCTGGGAGGGGGTGACGGGCGTCAAATCCGTTGACTTGGCGGGATGTTCGGCTAGAGTGTGCCCCTCATTTGCAGCCGCTCTAGCCCGTGATGCGCCATAAAATCAAGGACATAGCTCCCGAGGGGTCGGTCTTTTCGGGGGCGATCGAGGGCGAGATCCTCGACGAGGCGTGGAAGGGCACCGAGGTGGAGCGCGCGCGGTCGTCCGGGGAGGCGAGCTATCAGCTGCTCCGCTCGGGCGACGAGGTGCTGCTGCACGGGCGGATGAAGGCGACGCTGGGGCTGGCGTGCGATCGCTGCCTCGGCGCGACGACGGCGACGGTCGAGGCGCCGCTCGATGTGCTGTTCCGTCGCGAGGGCTCGGTCGAGGAGGAGGACGTCGAGGGGGATCTCGACGAGGCCGACTACGCCGAGCACGACGGGACCTGGGTCGACGTGGGGCCGTATCTGCGCGAGCAGCTGCTCCTCGCGATCCCGATGACGCACCTCTGCAAGGCCGACTGCAAGGGCCTGTGCGCGACGTGCGGGCAGGATCTGAACGTCGCCGACTGTGGGCACCGGCCCGTCGGTGAGGGCAGCGCGCTGGCGGAGCAGCTCGCGCACTGGAAACAGAGTCACAAGCAGTAATTCGCGCCAGACAGAAAAGACAGGAAAGAGAGACGTACGATGGCCGTTCCGAAGCGAAGGAAGTCGAAGGCGATGCGTGACCACCGTCGGGCGCAGTGGATGCGCTCGGTGGCGACCCCGTCGGTGACGCCGTGCCCGCGCTGCCAGGAGCCGAAGGCGCCGCACCGCGTGTGCGCGGCCTGCGGGTACTACCGCGACCGCGAGATCATCGCGCAGAAGGAAGAGGCCGAGGCCTAAGAGCTTCCCGTGCCTGCCCTGCCGACCATCGCGGTCGACGCCATGGGCGGGGACTTCGCGCCGGCGCCCGAGATCGAGGGGGCGGTGGCGGCGGCGAAGGAGGGCCTCGCTCGAGTCATCCTGGTCGGCGATCGGCCGCGGCTCGAGGCGCTCGTCGAGAAGGCCGGTGGTCGGGCCTTCGTATCGTCGGGCGCCCTCCAGCTGGTCCACGCCTCTCAGGTGATCACGATGGAGGATCACCCCGGGCAGGCGGCACGGTCGAAGAAGGACTCGTCGATGCGCGTCGCCTTCGAGCTGGCCAAGAGCGGCCAGGCGAAGGCGGTCCTCTCGGCGGGGAACTCGGGGGCGATGCTCGCCCTCGGGCTGTTTGTGCTCAAACGATTGCCGGGCGTCGATCGCCCCGGCGTCGTCACGACCTTCCCGACGAAGACGGGGGTCTGCGCGCTCATCGACATGGGTGCGAACGTCGACGTGCGCCCGCAGACGCTGGCGCAGTTCGCGGTCCTCGGCGCGACCTACGCGCGCATCCTCCACCGGAAGTCGCGGCCCCGCGTCGGCGTCCTCTCGAACGGCGAAGAGTCGACCAAGGGCACCGAGCTCACGCGCGGCGCCCATAAATTATTGTCTAGCGCGCACCCAGGCCTGGTCGCCGATTACGAATACGTCGGCTACATCGAGGGCAAGGACATCTTCACCGGGCAGGTCGACGTCGTCGTGACCGACGGCTTCACCGGCAACGTGGTCCTCAAGACCGCCGAGGGCGCCGGGCAGGTGATCTTCGAGATCATGAAGCGCGAGATCCTGGCGACCTCCGTCGGGAAGCTGGGCGCGTTCCTGCTCCGCGACGCCTTCAAGCGGATCAAGAAGTCGCTCGACTACGACGAGTACGGCGGCGCGCCGCTCGTCGGTGTCGACGGGCTGCCGATCCTCGCGCACGGGCGCTCGAACGGCAAGGCCATCAAGAACGCCATCCGCGTGGCCGCGTCGCTCGCCGACAACGGCCTCGTCGAGGCGGTGGGCGCCGCGATCGACAAGCACGCGGTGGTGTGGCGCGACAGCGCCGACGAAACGAGCGCGGCAGGGTAGGAGCGACAACGAGCATGATACGCACGCGAATCGCTGGCACCGGTCGTGGGGTGCCGTCGAAGGTGCTCACCAACGACGACCTCTCGAAGATGGTGGAGACCTCCGACGACTGGATCACCGCGCGCACCGGCATCAAGGAGCGGCGGATCCTCGAGGAGGGGCGCTCGACCTCCGACCTCGCCGCCGAGGCGGCGCGGAACGCGCTGGCCGTCGCCGAGGTGGACCCGAAGGACGTCGACTGCATCATCGTCGGGACCATCAGCCCCGACATGCCGATGCCGGCGGTGGCGGTCACCGTCCAGCAGAAGATCGGCGCCGGGGCGTGCGCGGCGTTCGACCTCTCGGCGGCGTGTGCCGGGTTCATCTACGGCATGTCCGTCGCCGATGCCTTCATCCGCATGGGGCAGTTCAAGCGCGTCCTGGTGATCGGCGTCGAGATCCTCTCGCGCATCATCGACTGGACCGATCGCAACACCTGCGTCCTCTTCGGCGACGGGGCGGGCGCGGCGCTGCTCACCGCCGTCGACGTGAAGGACGGCGACGAGAAGGGAATTCTGTCTACTCATATTTTCGCCGACGGGGCGGGCGTCCCGTGGCTGCACATCCCGGCGGGCGGCTCGATGATGCCGGCCTCCGAGAAGACCGTCGCCGAGAAGCAGCACCTCGTGAAGATGCAGGGCAAGCAGATCTTCACCAACGCCGTGAAGAACATCTCGCGCGCCAGCCAGATCGCGCTCGAGGCGAACGGCAAGGCGTCGACGGACGTCACCTGGGTCGTCGCCCACCAGGCGAACATGCGCATCCTCGAGGGCGTCTCGGAGCGCGTGGGGATCGGGCTCGACCGCTTCTACCTGAACATCCACAAGTACGGGAACACCTCGTCGGCGTCGATCCCCATCGCCCTCGACGAGGCGGTGCGCGAGGGCAAGGTGAAGGCGGGTGACCTCGTGCTGATGGCGGCGCTCGGGGCCGGCCTCTCGTGGGGCTCGGCGCTGGTGCGGATGTGAGGGCGTTCCTCTTTCCGGGGCAGGGATCGCAGAAGGTCGGGATGGCGAAGGGCCTCCCGCGCGATCGCTTCGCGCACGCCGACGAGGCGCTGGGCTATCCGCTGTCGACGATCATCGACGAGGGGCCCGAGGCGGAGCTGACGCGGACGGCGAACACGCAGCCGGCGATCCTGACGACGTCGCTGGCCTGGGTCGACGTGCTGCGGCAGAAGGGCATCGAGGCCGACGTGGCGGCGGGGCACTCGCTCGGCGAGTACTCGGCGCTGGTGTACGCGAACGCGCTCGCCTTCGAGGACGCGGTGCGCCTCGTGCATCTCCGCGGGCGCTTCATGCAGGAGGCGGTGCCCGAGGGCACGGGCGCGATGGCGGCGATCATCGGCCTCGAGGCGGCGCAGGTGGCCGAGCTCTGCAAGCAGGCCTCGACGGGCGACGGCGACGCCTGCCAGCCGGCGAACTTCAACGGCGCGGGGCAGGTCGTTGTTGCTGGACACAAAAGCGCCGTCGAGCGCGTGATGGCGGCGGCCAAGCCCGCGGGCGCCAAGCTGGTGAAGGCGCTGCCGGTGTCCGCGCCCTTCCATTCGAAGCTGATGGGGCCGGCGGCCGATCGCCTCGCCGAGGAGCTGGCGCAGGTGGCGGTGTCGCCGATGAGCATCCCCGTCGTCGCCAACGTGACGGCCGAGCCGAACCGCGACCACGCGCAGCTCAAGCACCTGCTCACCGAGCAGGTGACCGGGAGCGTGCGCTGGGAGGAGTCGGTGAAGACGCTCGAGCGGATGGGCGTGACGGAGGCGTACGAGGTCGGCCCGGGGAATGTTCTCGCGGGCCTGGTGAAGCGGATCGCACCCGGCATCAAGATGATGCCTCTCCCGGAGCTCACGTAGATGGCGACGACGAAGCGGGTGGCGTTGGTGACGGGGGCCTCGCGCGGCATCGGGCGCGCGATCGCGGTCGCGCTCGGGCGCGACGGGCTCTTCGTGGTGCTCAACTACACGGCGAACGAGGCGGCGGCCAACGAGGCGCTCGAGGCGGTGCGCGCCGCCGGGGGCGAGGGTGCGCTCTCCCGCTTCGACGTCGCCAAGGCCGACGAGGTCGACGCGGCGGTGAAGGCGATCGCGACGACGCACGGGCGGCTGGACGTCCTGGTGAACAACGCGGGAATTTCGATCGACCAGCTGCTCCTCCGGACCAAGGAGGAGGACTGGGATCGCACGCTCGCGGTGAACCTGACGGGCGCGTTTCATTGTGCCCGCGCGGCGGCGCGCTATCTGCTGAAGGCCGAGCAGGGGCGCATCGTGAATCTCTCGTCGGTGGTCGGGGAGTCGGGGAGCGCCGGGCAGGTCAGCTACTCGGCGACCAAGGCGGGGCTCATCGGCATCACCAAGACGCTGGCGCGCGAGCTCGGGTCGCGGGCAATTACTGTCAACTGCGTCGCCCCCGGCTTCATCGAGACGGACATGACGGCGGCGGCGGTGAAGGGCGAGGCGCGCGAGGCGCTGCTCAAGCAGATTCCCCTCGGGCGGATCGGCGCGCCGGAAGATGTTGCGGAAGTGGTGCGCTTCCTGGTGTCGCCTGCGGCTAGTTATGTGACGGGTCAGGTCGTGCGTGTGAACGGCGGCCTTTTGATGTAAGAACGTCCGGCCCTCGCTTGGAGAGGGTCTCATGGAGGAACGTGAAATGAACGTGGAGCAGAAGGTCCGCGAGATCATCTGCGCGCAGCTCGAGGTCAGCCCGGAGCAGGTTCGTCCGGAGGCCTCGTTCACCGACGACCTGAAGGCGGACTCGCTCGCCGTCGTCGAGCTCGTGCTCGCGCTCGAGGAGGCGTTCTCCATCGAGATCCCGGATGAGGACACCGAGCAGATCAAGACGGTGAAGGACGCCATCGAGTACATCAAGGCGCACACCTCGGGCTGAGAGCGCGACCATGACCAGCGCGCGCCGAGTCGTCGTCACCGGCATCGGGCTCCTGACGCCGCTCGCGATCGGGACGGAGGAGAGCTTCTCCGCCGCCGTCTCGGGCAAGAGCGGCATCGGTCCCATCACGCAGTTCGACGTCACCGACTTCGCCACCAAGTTCGCCGGCGAGGTGAAGGACTTCGATCCGACGAAGTGGATCGACAAGCGCGAGGCGAAGACGCTCGATCGCTTCACGCAGTTCGGGGTGGTCGCGGCGCAGCTGGCCAAGGACGACGCGGGGCTCGAGATCACCGACGAGAACCGCGAGCGGATCGGGGTCTACATCGGCGCCGGCCTGGGCGGCGTGTGGACCATCGAGCGCACCCACGCGGCGCTGCTCGAGAAGGGCCCGCGGCGCGGCATCAGCCCCTACTTCGTGCCCATGATCATCGTGAACATGGCGCCGGGGCTGGTGTCGGTGCGCTTCGGGATCCACGGGCCGAACATGTCGCACGTGTCGGCCTGCTCGACGGGCGCGCACTCGATCGGCGAAGCGATGCGGCTCATCCGCTGGGGTGAGGCCGACGTGATGATCGCCGGCGGGTGCGAGGCGACGGTGAGCCCACTCGGCGTCGGCGGCTTCAACGCGATGCGCGCGCTGTCGACGCGCAACGAGGAGCCGCAGCGGGCGTCGCGGCCGTGGGACAAGGATCGCGACGGGTTCGTCATCGCCGAGGGCGCGGGCGTGCTCATCCTCGAGGAGCTCGAGCACGCCAAGCGGCGCGGCGCGAAGATCTACGGCGAGCTCGTCGGGTACGGGGTCAGCTCGGACGCGCACCACATGGTGCAGCCGCCGCCCGACGGGGCGGGGGCGCAGCGCTGCATGAAGAACGCGCTGCGCGACGCGGGGCTGGGCCCGGAGGCGATCGGGTACATCAACGCGCATGGCACCTCGACGCCGCAGGGCGACGTCGCCGAGACGATCGCGGTGAAGACCGTGTTCGGCGACCACGCCAAGAAGCTGATGATGTCGTCGACGAAGTCGATGACCGGGCACACGCTCGGCGCGGCGGGCGGCATCGAGGCGGCGCTGACGGTGATGGCGGTGCAGCGGGGCGTGATGCCGCCGACCATCAACCTCGACGAGCCGGGTGAGGGGTGCGATCTCGACTACGTGCCCAACCAGGCGCGCGAGGTGCGCGTCGAGTATGGCCTGTCGAACAGCTTCGGGTTCGGCGGGACCAACGCGTCGATTATCGTCAAGCGTTTTTCGGAGTAGCGGATGCGGGTCGTCGTCGGGTCGGATCACGCGGGGTTCGCGCTCAAGCAGCACCTGAAGGCGATGCTCGAGTTGGCCGGGCACGCGGTGCTCGACGTGGGGACCGACTCGACGGCGTCGACGGACTACCCGGACTGGGGCGTCCTCGTCGCCGAGCGGGTGGTCGAGATCGAGCGCGGCAGCGAGGGGCCGGTGCGCGGCGTGGCGGTGTGCGGGTCGGGGATCGGGATCTCGATCGCGGCCAACAAGGTCCGCGGGGCGCGCGCGGCGCTGGTGCACGACGAGACCAGCGCGCGGCTGGCGCGGCTGCACAACGACGCGAACATCGTCTGCTTCGGCGAGCGCATCATCGGGCGCGTCGTCGCGGAGGAGGCGCTGCGGGCGTTCCTCTCGACGGAGTTCGAGGGCGGGCGCCACCAGGGCCGCGTCGACAAGCTGAACTCGCGCGGTGGCTAGAGGCGCCGACGCCGACGCGCGGGTGATGCGCGAGGCGCTCGCGCTGGCCCGGCGGGCGATGGGCAAGACGCGGCCGAACCCGATGGTCGGCTGCGTGATCGTGAAGGGCGGGCGGGTGATCGCGCGCGGGTACCACCACCGCGCGGGCGAGGCGCACGCCGAGGTCGACGCGCTCCGCAAGCTGACGCCCGGTGCGGCGCGCGGGGCGACGGTGTACGTGACGCTCGAGCCCTGCAACCACCACGGGCGGACCGGGCCCTGCGCCGAGGCGCTCGTCGAGGCGGGGGTGGCGCGGGTGGTCGTCGGGATGCGCGATCCCAACCCGCGGGTGAAGGGCGGGGGCGCGGCGCGCCTCAGGCGGGCGGGGATCGCCGTCGAGGTCGGCGTGCTCGAGGCGGAGTGCCGCGCGCTCAACCGCGCCTGGGCGACCTGGATCGCGACGGGGCGGCCGTGGGTGACGCTGAAGGCGGCGGTGACGCTCGACGGGAGGTTGGCGGCGCGCGGCGGGGACTCGCGCTGGGTGAGCGGGGAGGCGTCGCGCCTCGCGGCGCACCGGCTGCGGGCGGCGAACGACGCCATCCTCGTCGGGGCGGGGACGGTGGCGGCGGACGATCCGGCGCTGACGACGCGGCTGCCGGGGAATAGACGTCAAGCGAAAAATCCGCAGCGGGTGATCCTCGACGGGCGGCTGACGGTCGCGCCGGGGCGCAGGGCGGTGCCGGGCGCCTGGGTGGTGACGACGGTGAAGCGGGGCGCGCGCGTCGAGGCGCTCGAGGCCGCCGGCGCCGAGGTGATCTCGATTGACGGAAAATGGGGGCGGGTCGAGGTGGGGGCGATGCTCGAGGCGCTGGGGGCGCGCGGCGTGCAGTCGCTGCTGGTCGAGGGCGGGGGCGAGGTGCATGGGCAGCTCGTCGCCGCGGGGCTCGTCGACGAGGTGGTGCTGTTCGTCGCGCCGAAGCTCATCGGGTCGGGGGGGGTGCCGCTCCTCGGCGGGTACGCGGGGCCCGACAAGATGGCCGAGGCGGTCGCGCTCGACGACGTGCGCGTCGAGCGGCTCGGCGACGATGTGTGCATCAGCGGCCGAGTGCGCCGCATCTCAACGTGATGACGAACGTGAGGACGTGAGGAGACGACGATGATCCAGGTTGGAGATCGAGTTCCGGACGCGACGCTGTACGAGTCGGTGGAGTTCGGCGAGGCGTGCCCGCTCAACCCGAAGCCGGTGTCGGTGGCCGAGGCGACCAAGGGCAAGCGCGTCGTGGTCTTCGGGCTGCCGGGCGCCTACACGCCGACCTGCTCGGCCAAGCACGTGCCGGGGTACGTCGCGCACCACGACGCGCTCAAGGCCAAGGGCGTCGACGAGATCTGGTGCGTGTCGGTGAACGACGGCTACGTGATGGCCGCCTGGGGCCGCGACGAGAAGGCCATCGGCAAGGTCCGCATGCTGGGCGACGGCTCGGCGGACTGGACGAAGAAGCTGGGGCTCGAGCTCGACCTGGCGATGGCCGGGCTGGGGCTGCGCATGAAGCGCTTCTCGATGCTGCTCGAGGACGGCGTGGTGAAGCAGCTCAACATCGAGGGGCCGAACAAGTTCGAGGTCTCGAACGCCGAGACCATGCTGAAGCAGCTCGGCGCCTAGCTAGCGCGGTCCCCGTCGGGCGGCGCGCGCGGCGAGCTGGATGGGGCGGGAGTAGACAGAAATTCGGGCGCGGCCGCTGCCGACGGGCATGGCGGCGGTCGCGCTCTGGACCAGCGGGACGACGGAGACGAGGGCGTTGCCCGACTCCGTCGCGCAGCGCAGGTCGAAGATGGCGCCGGGGCCGACGATCCCGCCCGACGGCACGGGGGCGGCGGCGCCCGGCAGCGTCACGTCGAAGCGCAGGCCGCGCTCGGCGAGATCCGAGTAGGTCGCGTCGCGCTCGAGGCGCACGACGGCGCGGTAGCAGCGCCCGGCCTCGACGCGCAGGGAGAGCGTCGCCAGGTCGTCGAGCGCGACGGCGAAGGCGCGTCGCTCGTCGGTGTAGCCGCGCGTCGCGCTGGCGGCCTGCGCCTCGAGCTCGGCGCGCGGGAGGTCGACGCCCGGGGCGCGCGCCGTCGAGCGGAGGAGGTCGGCGAGGCGTGGGCCCGACGGTGGGGCGGGTGGCGGAGCGGTCGGGCGGTCGCACGCGGCGAGGGCGGCGGCGACGACGAACGAGAGGGCGAGAGTGCGCATGGCGACGGGATGTACGGGGCCCGGCGCGCCTCCTTCCCGTCGGCGCGCTGGAATGGGGGGTGCAACCACCGGGAGGCGCGGCGGCATGGGGCCGTCGGGAAGGGAGACTTCGATGAACCGGTGGGTGAAGCTCGGGGTGCTGCTGTGCGGTGGGCTGGCCGCTTGCGCAGGGAGCAAGCAGGAGCAGAGGGCGCAAACGGCCACGACAGCGACGGGGGAGGAGGCGGCGATGGTGCCCTCGGCGAGCGTGGGGGCGGAGGCGGGGCCGACGAGCGCCGAGATCGCGCCCGTCAGCGGCCAGATGGAGTCGAAGGCGGGGGCGAAGTCGAGCTCGAGCTCGAGCTCGGAGCTGCTCCAGCCCGACTTCTCGACGAACCGGCAGCCCGTCGCGGGCGGCGAGGCGGGAGGCACGATGCGCCTCCAGGAGAAGGGGCAGTTCTGCAAGCCGACGGGGCAGTTCCGTCGCGAGGAGGGGCGCTGGTTCCAGCCCGAGGGGACCTACGGCAAGACCGGCACCTTCGGTACCGAGGGGCAGGTCGGGGTCCGCGGGACCTACGGGACGTACGTTCGGCCGGAGGGGACCTACCAGACGACCGAGCGCGTCTTCGTGAATCCCGAGGGGAACTACGTGATGCCGAAGGGCGCGACGCAGCCGATCGTGCGCGGCCCGAACGAGCCGCTCAACCTCGAGCAGCAGCGGCAGCCGGTCTCGGGGCGTGACGCGAATCAGCTCCCCGGGCTGCTGATCACCGATCAGAAGGGGCGCTCGTGGGCGGTGAGCAACACCGACGTCGTCCGCAACGTCGAGCAGAAGCTGCAGGCGGCCGGCTACAACCCCGGCACCGTCGACGGCATCGCCGATCAGCAGCTGGCCGCGGCGATCATCAAGTTCCAGACGGCGAAGGGGCTGAAGGCGACGGGTGCGCTCAATCGTGAGACGGCCAACGCGATGGGCCTGACGTGGGACGAGCTGCTGGCGAAGTCGCAGCCGCCTGCGGAGCCGCCGCCGGCGCGCTGACGCCTCGACGGAGGAACGACGCGAAGCGCTCGCGGGCCTGTTGCAGCGGGAAGGCGAACGACAGGCCCTGCGCGCCGCGATAGATGAACGACATCATGCCGACGAGCGCGCCGTGCTCGTCGACGACGGGGCCGCCGGAGTTGCCCTCGTTGATCGGGATGTCGGTCTGCACGTAGGGGACGCCGTCGACGATGCGCCCGACGAAGCTGACGATCCCGCGCGAGACGGTGAACGCCAGCCGTCGCGGCGCCCCCACCGCGAAGACCTCCTCGCCGGGCCCGAGCGCCGTCGCGTCGCCGAAGGTCGGCGCGGGGCGCGCGGGCTGCGGCGGGATCTGCAGGAGCGCGACGTCGAGGCGCGGGTCGGTGTCGACGACGCGCGCGATCGCCTGAACCCCGTCGGAGAAGGTCACGCGCGGCCGCTGCATGTCCTTGACGACGTGGAACGCGGTGAGGAGGAAGCCGGCCGCCGGGTCGACGAGCACGCCGGCGCCGTAGACGCCCGAGCCTTCGATGGTCGCGGTGAGCTGGACGGCGCGATCGATGCCGGCCGGCCGACGCGCGCGGCCGACGGTCGGCAGGGCGGTGAGCGTGACGGCGAGGAGCACGGTGAGCACGAGGGGGACACGAGAGCGCATCATCACGGGCGCTCAGCCTAGCCGACGCCAGCGGGTCGGCAACTCGACTCCTCGACGGTGAGCGCTCGCTCGGTGGGCGCGGCGAGCGCTCACTCGCCGAGGAGGAGGGCGCGAGCGCGCGCGATGTCCTCGTCGCTGCCGGTGAGGACGAGGACGTCGCCCGCGACGAGCGGCTCGTGCGCCGTCGGGACGCGCCCGGCGCCGTCGCGCTGCAGCGCCAGCACCGTCGCGCCGGTGCGGCCGCGCAGGTTGAGATCGCCGAGCGAGCGGCCGACTGCGGGCGCGGCAGCGACGAGCGGCACCGCGACGAAGTGGCCGATGCCGGGGAGGAGCGCCTCGGCCTGGTGCAGCGTCATCCCGTGGCCGCCGTGGCCGTCGTGGCCGTCGCCGTGGCCACCGTCGTCGGCGGTCGCGCCCGCGGCGGCGCTCTGGGCGGCGAGCCCCTCGAGGACGACCTCGGCCCCGGCGCGCACGTGGCCGGCGAGGTTGCGCGTCGAGCGCCAGAAGCTGACGAACAGCGCGGCGACGAGCGCGAGCAGCACGAAGCCGAGGGCGAGCGGCGGCAGGAGCGGCTGCGTGACGGCGACGGCGAGGAGGCCGACGACGATCACCACCGCCAGCTCCATGGTGACGACGAGGGCGCGGCGCGGGGCGGCGGCGAGGTCGGTCTTCCCGTCGCTGGTGCTGGGCAGGATGCTCTCCGCGAAGCTGGCGCCGAGCGCGCGCCCGGAGACCGCCATCCCCCAGACGAGCGGGGCGGCGGCGACGACGATGGCGGCGTCGAGGAGGAGGGCGGAGGCCGTGGCGCCGACGTGGAGGCGGCGCTCGACGAAGGCGCGCAGCTCGGGGCCGCCGACGTACGCGCCGATGGCGACGCCGACGAGGCAGGCGACGTCGACGAGGAGCACGCGCGCGATGCGGGCCACGCGCGAGCGGGCGTCGCGGGTGCGGCGCAGATCGGCGATCCAGGCGGCGTACAGGGTCGTGAAGGTCTGCAGCGGGCGCGGCAGCTTGCGGTCGATCCACTCGGCCAGGCGCGGCGCGGCGGCGACGAAGCGCGGCGTCGAGAAGGTGGTGAGGACCGAGACGGCGACGGCGACCGGGAAGAGGAAGGCGCGCGTGGTCCCCTGGGCCATCCCGAGGCCGGCGAGGACGAACGAGAACTCGCCCACCTGCGCGAGCGACATGCCGGTCTCGATGGCGGTGCGCGGGCCGTGGCCGGCGAAGAAGGCGCCGATCGAGACGCTGAGCGGCTGCCCGACGAGGACGATCGCGGTGAGCGCCAGCACCGCCGGCCAGGTGTCGAGGAGGAGGCGCGGCTCGATGGTCATCCCGACGGAGACGAAGAAGATCGCGGCGAAGAGGTCGCGCAGCGGCTCCACCAGCTTCTCGATGGTGCCGGCGTGGCCGCTCTCGGCGACGAGCGCGCCGGCGAGGAACGACCCGAGCGCGACCGAGTAGCCGAGCTTCATCGCCGTGAGCGCGCCGGCGAAGCAGAGCCCCACCGACGCGACCAGCAGCACCTCGGGCCGCTCGAGCCGCGCGACCAGGCGCACGAGGCGCGGCACGACGAGCATGCCGATCGCCAGCCCACCGACGAGGAAGGTGGCGAGGCGCGCCAGCGACCAGGCGAGCGCGCGGCCGCTCAGCCCGCCGGAGGCGCTGAGCGCGGTGAAGGACGCCAGCATGACGATGGCCACGACGTCCTGGAGGATCAGCACGCCGAAGGTGAGCTCCTTCACCCGCGCGTCGACGGCGCGCTCGCCGAAGACCTTGGCGACGACCATCGTGCTCGAGACCGAGACGATGGCGCCGGCGAAGAGGCGCTCGGTCGGCGTCCAGCCGAAGAGCTGTCCGACGATGTGGCCGAGGATGAACATCAGGCTCACCTCGACGAGGACGACGACTCCCGCCGTCGGCAGCACGCGCGCCAGCTTGCGCAGGCTGAACTCGAGCCCGACGGAGAACAGCAGCAGCGTCACCCCGAGCTCGGAGAGGCCGGAGACGGTCTTCGGGTCGGCGACGAGCGGGATCGGGACGTGCGGCCCGACGACGACGCCGGCCAGGAGGTAGCCGAGGACGACCGGTTGGCGCAGCCGCTGGAAGACGACCGCGGTCACCGCCGCGACGCAGAGCACGACGGCGAGCTGGGAGACGAAGTCGGTCTCGGCGGCGTGCATGTTTCTTGTGTAAACGCGACGCGATGCATCGTCTACGGCCGGATGTGCTAAGAGGGGCACGTGTTCACCGGGCTCATCGAAGACGTCGGGCAGATCGACGCCGTCGCCCCCTCGGAGGGGAAGACGCAGCTGACGATCTCGGCAGCGCTCCTCAACGACGCGCAGCCCCTCGGGGCCTCGCTCGCCGTCGACGGCGTGTGCCTCACCGTGACCTCCTGGCAGCCGGGCGTCGTCACCGTCGACGCCGGGCCGGAGACGCTGGCCCGGACGACGCTCGGCCGGGTGCGCGCCGGGTCGGAGGTGAACCTCGAGCGGCCGCTGCGCCTCGGCGATCGCCTGGGCGGCCACATGGTCGCCGGCCACGTCGACGGCGTGGCGCGCATCCAGCGCGTGGTCCCGCGCGGCGACGCGGTCGACATCACCGTCGACGCCGGCGAGGCGCTCATGCGCTACGTGGTCGAGAAGGGCTCGATCGCCATCGACGGGATCTCCTTGACCGTGAACCGCGTCGACCGCACCACGTTCGACGTGTCGATCATCCCCCACACGCAGCAGAAGACGACCCTCACCCGCAAGACCGAGGGCGCCGAGGTCAACCTCGAGGTGGACCTCATCGGAAAGTACGTCGAGCGGCTGGTGACGCCGTACGCTGAGAGTCGGAGTAGAGATGACCATCGCTGATCACCCCCTCCACAGATCCCGGCGTGCGGCATTACCGCACCGGGCTCCTGCCTTGGGTGATGACGCCGA
>Ga0272446_1002451_pt1 | contig 25263 bp, 27 predicted proteins | sample YNPCB0061_FD_194587 | JGI IMG/M metagenome (GOLD analysis project Ga0272446, IMG submission 194587) | Hot spring microbial mat communities from Yellowstone National Park, WY, United States - YNP-CB-006-1 | ecosystem: Environmental > Aquatic > Thermal springs > Hot (42-90C) > Sediment | place...
ATGGCCGTAAACCCCCTTTCACTTTTAGCCTGTACTAAAGGCACTTTCACCCTAGCACCCCCCACGTAACCAAACCCCCTCTCAGAATGGTTACCTTCTTAACTCATTTTGGTTACCTTCCCTCTCATATTGGTTACCTTTTGACGGTTTTGGTTACCTTGCCCTTGCTAGGGTTGTGTTATGCGCAGGGTGAGATGGTTTTTGTTGTCGCTGATTCTGCTGGCTTTGGGTTGGAAGGAGTTGGGCTACGCCTGCACCCGCCCCGACTGTGTTCCACCGGGGGTGGTGCGCTCGGGGGAGGCTAGCGGTACTGGGCGCTGAGCCGCCGCACCCAGGCCCGCACCGCAGGATGGCGGGGGTCTTGCGGGGACAGGCGATGTAGGAGGGCCTCCCAGAGGGTAAGGTCGTCCGGGATTTGCTGGGCCAGGCGGTAGAGCAGCTCGAGGTCGGGGTGTTGCAGGACGGCCTCTTTGAGCTGCTCTTCGATGCGGTGGCGCAGCAGCTCGATGCCGGGGGCCTGGCTTCTGGGCAGCAACGGTCCTTGGTAGAGGCTGAGGGCCTCGGAGAGGCGGTCTTGCTCTAGGGCAGCTTGCAGCTTCAGGAAGTCGGCCTCGATGGGTGTGAGGGGCCGGTAGGGGCGGTTCTGGACTTCCAGGCCCTGCTGGCGCAGGCGGCAGAGCTCGGTCTTGAGGGCCTGGGGGTTGGGTGTGAGGTAGAGCTGCTGGGCCAGCTTCTCCCCTTCGATCCCCTCAGGATGGGCCAGCAGCAGGGTGAGGAGTTCCAGGCTGCGGGGCCTGAGGGCGGGGTAGCCCTGGAGTTGGGCTTTGCCCAGGGTTTGCAAGTAGGGGGTGGCTGGGCTAAGCGGGGCAAGTTCCGACGGCAGGAAGACGGCGCGGGCCTCGGGGCGGAGGGCCTGGGCCATCTGGCGGTAGGGGGCGGGCAGGGGGGTTCCCTCCAGCGCGCAGAGGTGGCTCTGGGCCATCAGGGCTTCCTCCGCCCCCTCGGCTTCCAGGGTGGGGAGGCTCCCCTCCAGAAGGGGGCGGGCCTCGGGCGCTGGGTAGCGGTAGAGCCCTTCGGCCAAGAGCAGCAGGGCCTGGGGCAGGGCTTGGCTGGAAGGCTGGGCTTTGGCCGCCCGCAGTCGGCGGGCCACGAGCGTCTGTTGGGAGGAATGGCCTTTGCAGAGCCGCACCAGGAGGGGCAGGTCGTAGGCCAGCAGGTGGGGGTTTGGGTTATGTTCCCAGAGGGTCTGCAGCAGTTCCGGGCTGGCCTCCCCCTGCATCCCCTGCAGCAGCAGGCTGAGCCAGAGGGCGTAGTAGCGCACCCCCGGGGACGGATGGGCCAGCAGCGGGGGGAGGGTCTGCGCCAGCGCAGCGAGGGGCTCCTCTCCAGCATAGGCCAGCAGGGTCAGCTCCTCCAGGCGGTAGTAGGGCTGCCCGGGGGCCAGGAGGGCGGCCAGGCTGGCGTAGGAAAGAGCCTCCGCAAAGCGCCCCAGTCCCCGCAGGGTGTGGGCCAGGGCATAGGCCAGGCGGGCCTGCTCCTCGGCGGGGGCGCCCTGGGCTTGTAGCTGCTGGAAGGCTTCTCGCAGGGCCAGCAGGCCATCGGCGGGCGGGAGCGAGAGGCCCAGGTGGTAGAGCGTGAGGGGGGTCTGGGCCGCCTGGGCGGCGGCCAGGGCCAGGCGGCGGTAGGCGGCGTGGTCGCCCTGCCGGAAGGCGGCGAAGCCCAGGAGGGCCAGGCGTTCGGCGCTTTCTGTCTCCTCCCGCGGCTGCCAGGCCTCCAGCAGGGCTGCGGCCTCGGTGGGCTTTCCCAAGGACAGCAGGGCCAGCGCGGCCGTCTGGGTCTCCCCCTGTTGCTGGGCCAGGGCCAGGGCCTCGGCGTAGTGGCCCCGATGGTAGAGGGCCAGGGCGTCCATGGGGGGAGTATAGCAAGCCGTACCCCTCCCCACTTGAGGCTCGGGAACGAATGCAAAACTTTTGTCTGGTGCGGTTGTGGAGAGAACAGGAACAACCAGCTCTGCCAAGGCCAGCATCAGCAAAGTGGAACATTTCAGAATGTGGTACGATTTCATTATGAAACACCCCGTGGTGCAACAAGCCGTACAGCTAGGGGTCAAAGGGCGCCTGGTGCTACCCGCTGGGGTGCGTAGGGTTTTACGGCTGCGGGAGGGGGATCGTCTGCTGTTGCGGCTCTGGGACGATGGGGTGATCGAGCTGGTCAAGGCGGAGGAAGTTGTGCTGGGAAGCAAGGGTCTTTTGCAACGCCTCTACCCTGCTTTGAAGGAAAAAGCGCTGGCTCAAGAGCTGATCCAGGAACGGCGCAGGGAGGCCCGGCAGGAATGAGCGTGGTGCTGGATGCCTCGGCCTTGCTGGCCTACCTCAACCAGGAGGCGGGGGCCGAGGAAGTCGCTCGGCAGATGGTTGGAGGCGGCTTTATTAGCGCCGTCAATCTGGCCGAGGTTTACAGCAAGGTGACCGAGTGGGGCCAGGACGCACACCTGCTGGAGCAGGCCCTGGTGCGGCAGGGTTTGCTGGGGGGTGTGTTGGAGGTGGTGCCCTTCGGCCCTGAAGACGTCCACCTCGTGGCAACGCTACGACCCCTGACCAAAGCCCAGGGGCTATCCCTGGGGGATCGGGTCTGTCTGGCCTTGGCTATGCGGCTGAAACTGCCAGCCATCACCACCGACAGCGCATGGAACAACCTGGAGGCAGGAGTTGAGGTGCGGGTCGTGCGTTAGGGCAAACCCCGCCGGTAGGTCAGCGCCTCCGCCAGGTGGGCCTCCTGGATGCGCTCCGACCCCGCGAGGTCGGCGATGGTGCGGGCTGTCCGCAGGATGCGGTCGTAGCTCCTTGCGGTGAGGGCTAAGCGTTTAGTAGCCGCTTGCAAGAGGGCTTCACTGGAGGGGGAAAGCACCGTGTGCTGGCGCAGCGCTCTACCGAAGAGTTCGCTATTGAGCTTCCCCTGGCGGGCCTTCATCCTCTCCCTTGCCGCCAGCACCCGTTCCCGCACCGCGGCGGTGGACTCCCCTTCCGGTGCGCGGGCGAGTTCCTCGGGGGTGAGCCGGGGGACTTCCACCACCAGGTCGAAGCGATCGAGCAGGGGGCCCGAGATGCGCCCGCTGTAGCGCATCCGCTGGGCAGGGGTGCAGCTACAGGGCCTTTCCGGGTCGCCGTGCCAGCCACAGGGGCAGGCGTGTGCAGGGCAATCGGGGTATTCAAGGTAACTTGACCTACTTTCTTCCTCGCAAGAAGCCGGGGCCGTCGGGGAAAGGAGAAGTTCGGGTTGCCCTGATTGAGGAGCACCGCCGGACAGGAGCCAGTGCCCACAGCCTGGCCCGGAAGTATGGGGTGAGCAGTGGGACGGCCTGGAGGTGGGTATACGGGAAGCGTGTTCGTCCGAAGCGGGAGCCTGACCCCCGCTACCCCTATCCCCTCCCCGATGCGCTGTGGCAGCAATTGGAGCCGCTGTTTGAACCCCAAGCCAGAGGAGCCCCACCCCGCTACGCCAGGCGTTCCCTCGTGGAGGCCATCTTCCTAGTGCTGCGGGAGGGGCGGCCCTGGAAGAGCCTGCCGTCCAGCTACCCGCCGGGGAAGATGGTCTACTGGCACTATCAGAACTGGGTCAGCCAGGGGGTGTGGGCGGAGGTAGAGGCGCTGGTTTCGGCAGGCGAGCTGGATTCCAGTCCAGGAGCCTGCTAGCCTTGGTACGTGCGAGGAGCTTATAATACTCCTTTCGTGGATGCTCCGCATTTCAATGCGGAGAGGAAACGAAAGCCGAGCGAGGCTCGGTGCGGGGTCGCCAGCTCGGTGATATGATTCATGCAGGTATGTCCCTCCTCTCCGTAAGGTGCAAACTGATACCCCATGCGAGTACGGCTGAGAAGCTCGCTCGCACGGTGAACCAGTTTGCCAACGCCTGCAACTACGCCTTGCAGGTAGCCCGTAGTGACAACCTGTGGAACAAGTTCGCCCTCCAACGTGCGGTCTACCGGGAGCTTCGGGAGCGGTTTGGCCTCAGCGCTAACCTCGCGGTGCGGGCCATCGCTCGGGTTGGCAAGCGCAAGGGGCACAGGGCAGGCGGCTTCAAGGCCACCAGCGTTGACTACGACCGGCGCATCCTCTCGCTGAACATTGCGGACGAGGTGGTCAGCCTCTCCACGGTGGAGGGGCGGGTGAAGGTGCCGCTGCATATCGCTGGGTATCAGCGCCACCTGCTGCGAACCGCCAAAAGCATCCAGGGCGGTCAACTGGTCAGGGGGCGGGACTCCTGGTACGTCCACCTGTGGTGCGAGTACGAGGACCCGCCTGCCCTTGACCCGCAAGGCTTTTTGGGGGTTGACCTGGGCATCGTCAACATCGCTACCGACTCGGATGGCGAGACCTACTCGGGCCAGCACCTCAACTCGGTCAGACACCGCCACCGAAGACTCAGGAAGAAGCTGCAAAAGAAGGGCACCAAGTCGGCCAGGCGTCGTCTGAAAAAGCTTTCGGGCAAAGAGCGGCGCTTCGCCAACGACCTGAACCATTGCATCAGCAAATGCATCGTAGCCAAGGCTCAACGCACCGGGCGCGGCCTTGCCCTGGAAGACCTCCAGGGGATCCGCGAACGGGTACGGCTCAGGAAGCCCCAGAGGGCTGCGCTGCATAGCTGGGCGTTCCATGACCTGGGCCAGAAAATCCGGTACAAAGCGGAGCGGGCCGGGGTGCCGCTGGTCTGGGTTGACCCAAAGAACACCTCCCGGCAGTGTCCTGCCTGCGGGCACACCGAGCGGGTCAACCGTCCGACGCAGGCGCTTTTTCGTTGCGTAGCCTGTGGGTGCTCTGGGCCTGCGGACTACTTCGCGGCTTGCAACATCGCAAGCCGGGCTGCCGTCATCCAGCCGAACGCGGGGGTATGAGATGCTGTTCATGGCTATCGTTCCACCTGCAAGCCTCGGACTTCAGTCCGGGGTAGATGACTGGAGCCCAGCTGGAGGCCTGGAAGGGGCTGCGGTGGTTCCTGTACGCCTGCTTCAGCCTGGCCGAGTTAGCCGGGCTAAGCCGGGCTGGATACCGCCCGCCCGAGCTCTTCGAGGCTGCCTATGCCAAAGCCGTCCTGGCCAGCCTGCGCAACGAAGCCCTGGAGGAACTTGATTTCGGTCTGTCGCCAACATCCAGCCCGCTGGAGCGCCTGGAGGAGCGCCTTAGCGGACGCTGGCAGAAGATAGCCCAGCAGCTGATCGAAGCCAGAGACCGTCTGCGGGAGTGCCACCGCTTTCTGCGGGGTGGCTCGGCGCAGTTGGACGAGGCAGCCAGGTGGCTGGGGACGCTGAGCACCTTCCTGGAAAGCAGCCGGGGGGAGTGGCCGGCTCCGGTGAGCGATTACATCGCCCGCTGCACCCAGAGGGTACTTTCAAGGCTGTTCTACCTCAGGGTACAGCTGGAAACCTCGGAAGAGGAACTCGAGGCAATGGGCTGGCGCACGGACTGGACAGAAGCCGACACCCGCGAGAAACTGATCAAAGCCCTGCGGGAGCTGGGGGTCTTGGTGGGTAGGCTGCGGCGGGAGCTGGTGCGGCACTGCCGGGTTGCCCTTTGACGCCGGGGGCCGCACCTCAGCGCTCACAGGCCACCCCGTCCCCATCCCGATCCAGTCCTGGGCGGTACCCCGGCTGGCCCCGGTAGATTGGCGCGGCTCCGGCAGCTCGAGCCTCGGCGCAGCTGCGGTAGTAAACGCTGCTTGGTGGGGTGGCCGGACTTCTTGGCGCTCCGGCGCTGGGCGGGTTAGCCGGGTTGCGGCGGTACTCCCAGGGCGGTGTGAAACGCCCTTGCCAGATTCCCCGTTTCAGCGCCTGGGCCTGCTGCTGGGTGTTGAGGTAGACACTCCCTCCGTACCTGACATAAGCGAGTGCCCACCCCTGCTCCACCAGCCAGCGGTTGATCTCCACCCCACCCACGCTGCACACCGCCACCATCCGTCCGTAGCGGTCGGTGTCCCGCCGCTCGCAACGCACGGTGCGCTGCCCTAGGAAATCCGCCAGGGCGAAAGCGGCGCGGCGTCCACACGGCCAGGCCTTCCCCGAAGCGTCCAGGCAGGTTTGTGAAGACTCCACCGCGTCCACCCCCCACAGGCGGATGCGAACACCCTGCACCTCCAGGGTGTCCCCGTCTATCACGCTGGCACGACCTGTTAGGGTCTGCTGAGCCTGGGCCAGGCTTAGGAGGGTTAGAAGGAGTGTCAAAAGTCGCAACATGCTGGTAAACTACAGTTTATAGGTATTCCAATCCTCCAGGGATAGAAAAGCTAAATCGCACGCCCCTACCAGCCATGCTAGAACCCGACACCTACGCCAAACTAGCTGAAGCTATTAAAGACTGCGTTGAGACGGATCGGGAACTTTTGGACGTCCTCCGCCGCGAGATCGCGCCACTGAAGACCGAAGTACGGCGAATCAAGGCACGTAGAACGACCGCAGTTTCTTTGGTTGCCACCGATGGAGGCAACAACCAGTTGCGCTTCGATCCTTTTCTGATCCAGATGGTTCGGGTAGTGGACTCCAGCAATAACGAGTACTGCCTGGAGGCAGTTACCCCCAACACGCCGCTTGAGGTGCTGGAGGCGCGGCATTTTAGGGACGAACGTGGGGCCACCCCTTTAGGCCAGATGATGGAATTCCTGGGGGTGCGCCGGCTACAGGAGCTTTCCCCTATGCTGCGGCCCTCCTCGCCAAACAAACCGGTATCGCCGAGTTGGGTAGGGGTGTACCGTGAGCTGATGGAGTGGGCCATTCTATTCTCCATCCTCAATAAAGACTTTGCTAGCGACACCCTGCTGGTTTTTGACGGGCTCCTGCGGAGCAAGGTCTTCGCCAAGGATCTCTTCGCGAAGCTGCTGGAGGGTATGAAGGCCCGCATCCAGGAAAAGCAGAAAAGCCGACGCAACCTCTACCTGGTGGGTATGGCCAAGCACTCTAAGGTGCTCGACCGCTACCGTCTGGCTATGCGCCTGGAGGGCGTGCTGGACACCAGCTACCCGGCCTATGTCGAGGTGCCCCGTGACGTAGAAGAAAAGGCCTACGTCTGGAGTGAGTACGCCCGGGGCAACGAGGTAGCTTTGGAAGGAGGGGAGGCTAACAAGTTCGTGGGCGGCAAGATGTTCCTGGTTAAGTTCGGCACCAGCCGCTATGACCCCATCTGGCCAGTGGACATCTTCGAGCCCCAAAAAGATGAGGCGCAGGAAATTCTGGGCTACCTCCTGGCCGATGCTCAGGCCGGATTCCCCGTACTACACTACCCCGCCAGCCTGCAAAAAGCGCATGAGAACGCAGCGCTGGTAGGCTTCGATCTCCAGGTGCTGCAAGACCAGGTGTTTGAGGCCATCCATGAGAGTTTGGGAGAGGAGTCAAACGCTCTGGACGTATTCCGTTTGCAGGACGCCGATCCGGCGCGACGGCGCTACTGAAGGAGACAGATGGAGCTTTTCCCCAAGAACAAAGTAGTAGGCATCTTTCGCGGTTTCCAACAGGGCGGCCTGGAGTTCCACGCCGACCTGGTGTTGCCTTACCGTAACGATTTCCAGAACTTGCCCATGCACGGCCAGTTTCTCCTGATCCAGCTGGAAAATCCCAACGAGGCCGTTCTGGGCCGTATCGCTGCTTTCTCTGCTGAGGGCAAACTTGCCTACGGGGAAGGAGAGGAGTTCAACATCCGAGCCATGCTGGAAGACCTGGAGATCCCGGAGGACGTGCGCGAGCAATATCTGCGCTACCGGGTAAACATCCGGGTGCTGGGGGTGGTGCGCAACAACCATGCTGGAATTACCTTTGCCCCCTCCCACCGCCGCCTGCCGCACGTGGGCAGCAAGGTGGCTTTCTTGGATGATGCGGTGCTGCGGGAGCTGGCGGGGCATAACATCGAAGGAGCCCCCATCGGCCACCTGGCCTTCGGGGAGTACGTCTACGCCGGGGGGAGCGCCGGGTTCAGAGCGGAGCCCTGGATGCAGGTACTCTCCCCGGAGGTGCTCGTCCGCTTCCCCGTAAGCTCGCTGGTGGCCCGGCGCAGCCTCATCTTCGCCCGGGCAGGCTTCGGCAAGTCCAACCTCAACAAGCTGCTCTTCAGCGAGCTCTACCGCGACACTCCCACGGTGGAAAAGCGGGGCGGGCGGAAGGCCAGGGTGGGCACGGTGCTGTTCGACCCAGACGGCGAGTACTTCTGGCCTGACGACAAGGGACGGCCCGGGCTGTGCGACGTGCCCCATCTACAGGACAAACTCGTGGTTTTCACCAGCCGCAAGGCCCCCAGCCCCTACTACGGCTCCTTCGTAGCCGGCGATATTCGGCTGGACATCCGTCGGCTCAGACCCGCCGACGTGATCTCCATCGCCCTCGACCCCGAGCGGCAGGAGCAACAGAACGTGCGCAAGCTTCGGGGGCTCAATGACCAAAAGTGGGGGCAGCTGGTGAATCTGATCTACCAGGGCGGTAACAGCGCCGACATACAGCAGGTATGCGCCTTGTTGGATCTGGATCCTTCCAAGCAAGAAGCCGAAGCTAATGCGGCCCGCAGCAACATGGCCGCCATCGTGCGCATGCTGCACGATCCCAGGAGCCGGATGCTCGACCTGCTCATGGGGGCCCTGAAGGGGGGCAAGTTGTGCGTGGTAGACATCTCCCAGATGCGGGGGAGGCAAGGCCTGATCCTTTCGGGCCTCATCCTGCGCCGAATTTTCGATCATAACCAGCAGGAGTTTACCAAGGCCAACCCCGAGACCATCCCTACCATCGCGGTGATCGAGGAGGCCCAGTCGGTGCTGGGGGGTGAGACGAGCGCTTCCGAGCCCTACGTGGAGTGGGTGAAGGAGGGGCGTAAGTACGACCTGGGGGCGCTGCTGGTGACCCAGCAGCCGGGCAGCATCCCGGTGGAGATCCTCTCCCAGGGGGACAACTGGTTCATTTTCCATCTGCTCTCCCAGGCCGACCTGATGGCCTTGAAACGGGCCAACGCCCACTTCAGCGACGACCTGCTCTCCTCCTTGCTCAACGAGCCCATTCCGGGGCAGGGGGTGTTCTGGAGCTCGGTGGGAGGGAAGCCCTACCCGGTGAGCCTGCGGGTGCTCTCGTTTGAGCAGAGGTACTCCCCACGGGATCCGCATTACACCGAGGGAGCCGTACCCACTGCCGTAGCCGGGCTGCCGAAGGGCCACGAGACAGCGCCCCCGGAGGGCGAGGAAGACCGCCCTGCTGAGGAGCGGGATTACATGAACCAGACCATCGAGGAGCTGGTGGAGGAGCTCCGAAAGGCGCTTGACGACGACCCCGTGGTCAAGCAGCTGCGTTCGGAGGAGGGAGTGCACTACGGCGCTCTCCAGAGGTGGGTAACGAAACGCCTCCGCAAGAAGGGATGGGAGAACTCGGACGAGTGGGCGCACTACAACCTTGAGCATCTGCTGAAAAAAGCTTTCGGTGAGGAAAGGTTGTCCAAGGAGTGGAAACCCAGAGAAAACGGCAGACCCACTCCGTGGTTTTGCTTGCGAGGGGTTAAATGATGCGCCCGGACCTCGTCCGCCTCAACGCCATCGCCCCCTACTTCACCATGTTCCCTTTGAGCTTCCCTCTCTCGGTGCTGGAGGGGAAGGCTCGACCCACCGAACGGGTGCTGGATCCCTTCTGTGGGCGGGGTACCACCAACTTCGCCGCCAGGCTGCTGGGGCTGGACTCGCTGGGGGTGGACTCGAGTCCGGTGGCCGTGGCCATCACCGCGGCTAAACTGGTGAGCCCCCCTGTAGACGAGATTCTAGAAGAAGCCCGCCGCATCCTTGAGCGGCCTGCACCTCAAGAGGTGCCCCAAGGGGAGTTCTGGCAGTGGGCCTACCACCCGGAGGTGCTGGATGAGCTGTGCCGCTTCCGGGAGGCCTTCCTGGAGGAGTGCTCGAGCCCAGCCCGTCAGGCCCTGAGGGGCATCTTGCTGGGGGCCCTTCATGGCCCGGTGTACAAGACCGCTAGCTATCTTTCCAACCAATGCCCCCGCACCTATGCCCCTAAGCCCGCCTACGCGGTACGCTTTTGGCGCTCTCGTGGCTTGAGGCCCCCTCGGATAAACACCCTCGAAGTGATCCAAAGACGGGCCCAGCGTTACTACGCCCATCCATTGCCGCCTAAAGGAGCCGTAACGCTGGGGGATAGCCGCGAGGATAAAACCTTCAGGGGCGCTCAGCAAAAGTTCCACTGGGTCGTCACCTCACCGCCATACTTCGGAATGCGAACCTACCTTCCCGACCAGTGGCTGCGGGGCTGGTTTCTGGGGGGGCCCGACACCGTACAGTACGACCAGTCCGGCCAGTTGGGGCACGGCAGCCCAGAAAGATTTGTGGAGGATCTTGCTAGAGTATGGAGAAACGTTGCGGAGCAATGTGTGGATGGAGCACGTATGGCTGTGCGTTTTGGCGGTATCAGTAGTCGCAACAAAGAGCCTATAGAACTCATTCATCCTTCCTTCAGCAGCACCCCGTGGAGGATAGTGGAATGCAAAGCTGTCCCACCTGCACCCAAGGGGCGGAGGCAAGCTAGCTCTTTCCTTGGCAGGGATAGCCGCCTCGTGGAAGAGTTCGACCTATTTTGTGCTTTGAGCTAACATCTAGCCTTCGGCTGCAACTATATAGCTCGAGCCCTGCTTCACCAGCAACCCCAGCCGCTCCAGCCGCCGGAGCCTGTCGCTGGCGGAACTCTTGGCGATTCCAAGCGCCCGGCTGACGCTCGAAGGGCCCACAGGCCCTGCCGCAGCCAGGCGGAGCACCTCCCGATCAACCTCGGAGAGGGAGTAATCTGGCCCCCTTGAGGGAGCCTCGTGCCCTTCCTGGGTGGGTAAGGTCACCGGCCTGACCTCAAGGTGTTCCTTAAGGTGTTCGCCTAACGGCGAAGCAGCGGGATGAGCTGCGTGAGCGGTCTGTTTCGGCAAGGGCTCATCTACCGTCCGGTGAACAGCGGCATTAGCCATCCGTCCCGACAGGGGCTCGTCCGTCTTCCTGACCGCCCGGACTTCCTGCCTTACCTGGCGGATCCTGGTCTCCACAGCCTCCGCCGAAACAAACGCCTGAAGTGTTTGCTCGGGGAATGCGCCGTGCAGTTGGGCTGCTTCAAGGTGTTCCCCTACCGGGGAAGCAGTGACTACCGACGTGCGAGCGGGCTGTGTGGTGGTTTCTCCACACAGGTCGGTGTCCCCAGCCCGTTCAATCCGAGCCTCGTACATGCTGGAGAAGTTGCCCCAGAACACCACGAAGGCCCCGAGCAGGCTGCCCCAGAAAGCCCAGGGGGAGTGAATGACCACATAGGCAAAGCTCATATAAAAGGTCGCAACCTCTACCGCGAGGGCCAGCGCCCACGAGGCCCGCACCCCCTGGGCCTCATAGCCCTGGTAGTAGTGGCGCAGGTGCGAGTACGAGGAGGCCAGGGCCAGGGCGTACACCAGAACCCCGAAGCCAGCACCCACCGCACCGATCAAATCTCCACGGAGGAAGAAATCCCCCACCACCCGGCCCGTAACAAGTCCAACCACCGGCAGGGCCAGCGCCGCGATGAGGGAGAGCAGAACTGTGTTCCAACGCATAGCAACATATTACACAGCAAGAGGAATACGTTATCATTTTCGCGCTTTTCCAAAACTCAAGAGGGGTCTATTACTAAAACTCCCAACAGTCCCAACAGTCCCAACAGCGCTGTCCAGGACGCAATAAACCTGTTGGGAGTTCCTATTTTTTGGTGAACTTAATTCCCAACATTCCCAACAAATCCTTCCTTTTCCGAGGAAGTTATAGGGGTTTCCGGTCGCTTCTTGCCCTACACTGAATGGTCAAAGGTAACAACCGGGGGCAAGATTTCGCATAATCTCCCTTATCTGAGGGCGGGTTCCATCTGCCATGCACTACCACGGCCAGCACCGCACCTTTACCTTCAGCCGCAAGGTGGGGGCGGTACGCCTTTTGGAGGCGCCGGGTGAGGCGGCTCAGGCTTTCGGCATTTTGTCGTCAGGAGCAAAGTGCAGGATGCTGTAGTCGCCCGTCTCCAGAAAAAAGAAGACCGAAATGGCCTCGATTCCAGGTTTCGCCTCCTCCAAGGCCCGGGCGTAAAGCGCCATAAAGTCGACCTCCCAGAAGGCCGCCTCCTCCTTTATCTCCCGCTCCATCCGGGGCCAGGCGGGGTGGTCGGGGGGGATCAGGATGAGCACCGCCAGCACCTCCTGCCCTGCCAGGTGGGGCTTGTATTTCCAGAGCTTCTGGCTGATGGCCTGGAGGGTCTCCCGCTTGAGGGCGTCCCGAAAGCGCAGGGCCTTTTTAGCCCGCAGGTGATCGGCCTGATCTTGTTTATCGATGTCCATAAAGGGCGTCTCCGGTAGGGGTCTAGCGCAACCGGACTGGAGGGATTCCCCGGGCCTCCATGTAGCGGGCCAGCCCATCCATAAAGGCCTGCTGGGCCAACTCGTAGCCCTCCCCCTCTCGAGCCTCGAAAAGGGTAATCGTCACGGCCTCACTGGTGGTACACCAGACGATCTGATACCCGGCCTCCCGGGCGTACTCCTCGTACAGCTCCTCGCTCTCCTGCAACCTCTCCTTGTCTGCTTTACCCTCCAACTGGATGGTCAGTCTGGGAATGTAGAGCTTGCGCAAGATTCTCTCCTCTGTAGGTTATATCGCCGATTACAGCGCCCCTTCTGCCCGTGCGATCAGCGGCTCTCATCCTCCGCCATTGCCGGGTGCCCCTGTGTGGCCAGGAGGCCCCGCTCCTTCAGCGCCCGGAGGGCCTCGAGTGAGGCCGCCCGCTCACGCGCCCCCACAGGGGCGGCCAGCAGCCGCTGGAACAGCAGCCCCGGGGCGCGCAGGGCGTGGTCGGGTGGAAGCTGGGTGTGCAGGTAGGCGACCAGGGCTATGACCAACAAGGCCAGGGGGGGCCAGAGGAAGGCCAGGGGCAGCAGGGGCAGGGCCATCCCGGTTGCCGTCGTCCCGCAGTAGGGGTGCAGCCACGAGGAGCGGTCAAAAGCCTCCTCGGGGCTGATCTCTGGGTTGCTCAACATCTGTTCCAGGGCGTTTGCGGTCTGGTGCTCAGCCCCGTGCCATCGGCGGAGCCGACTCCCGGGGGGTGTCCACAGCAAGAGCAGGGCCAGGAGAATTACCACCCCGACCAAGAGGCCTGGGCTGAGCGTCCACATCCTGGGCAGAACCCCTTGCAGGAGGGCCCCCAGCCCGCCCGCCAGGGAAATGCTGAGCGCCACGATCAAAAGGGGGTGGAGACCCCGCTTCCGCTCCCTTATCTGCACGCCTCGCTCCGAGACCGTGCAGACCAGCCCGTCGTCGAAATAGAGGGTGAAGCCAGCAGTGGAGGCAAAGCCGGTGTAGCCAGTCATCAGGGTTATTCTAGCCTTTCCTGAGCCCCCATTCAGGGTTTTTCATCAAATTCCCCAAACCTCCTCTTCTCCAAAAAGGGTTGGGTTGTGTTCGCGCAATCGCCCTACAGCGAACTTTCATGGCTAAACTGAGGGGGTCATGCAGCGCCTGACCCCCCGCAAGCTGGCCGAAGTGCGCGGTCAAAAAGCAAAAGCGAACTCTGAACTCGAGGTGGTTATCCGTGAGACCGCCCGGCTCTGGCGCAAGGCCCACCTGGACTACGACGGGAGCAAGTATGTGGTCGAGCGGGTGCGCCGGCTGCTGGCGCTCGAGCCGCCCCCTGCCCGGCGTCGGGTGGTGGAGCGGCTCAGCCGCGAGGAGGTCGAGCGCCTGCTCGAGGCCGCCTATCGCCTCCACCCCAGGAAGCCGGTCTACGGCCTGATGCTCAAGACCCTCTTCTACACCGGAGTCCGGGTCTCGGAGTTCGTCTTTCTGCGGGCCCAGGACCTCCACCTCGACGGGGAGGCCCCCCACCTCTACGTCCACAAGGCCAAGAAGGACTCGGTGCGGTATGTCCCGATCCTGCCCGCCCTGGCCCAGGAGCTGCGGGTCCACCTGGCGGGGCGCACCCGGGGCTACCTCTTCGAGTCCAACCGTCACGACCGCTACTCCCCCCGGGCCATCCAGAAGCTCATCCATGCCGCCGCGAAGGAGGCGGGTATCGAGAAGCGGGTCTACCCGCACCTGCTGCGCCACTCGGTAGCGCAGATCCTCCTCGACCGGGGGATGCCCCTGGAGCAGCTACAGAAGTTTTTGGGGCACCGGGACCTCAAGACCACCCAGATCTACGCCGAGAGTTCGCTGGAGCAGGTGGGAGAAAGCTACCGCCGGGTGTTCATAGGGGATTAATTCTGTCCCTTTCCAAGGATGATTGTTCGAATATTGGCCTCATCCCCGCGTTCTCCCACCAATAAGTGGGTTTCCTCCGCCATGCGATCCCAATCGGGGTTGTAGCTTTCATTGCCAGGTATTCTGGAAGCTGGGGTCGGAGTAAGCATATAACCGTCCAGCTTAATCCTGGCCTCTTGGAACTCACGCCGCGCGCTGAGCTGGGGCAGCAGTCGGGTAAATACCTCGAGCTTGGGGTGATTTTCGATGTCCTCTCGCTCCATGCCGTGGGGCTCTACAAACACTACACGCCAGCCGCCAGTCTGCTCATGCTCAATCCAGAGGATAAAGTCAGGGTAGAAGCCAGTTTTATTGTGGAAGCCCAAACCCTTTTTTGAAGCATTTCGCATTAGGTAGAGCTTGAGTGATGCAAACTCGGCCTCAGCATAGTGGACTTGCCAGAAGCGTTGCAGGGACTGAATAAAGTTGTGTTCGCTTTCTTCCAGAGGGGCCGGTTTGACCTGCACACCTTTGGGCAAAGAGGTATTTTTCGTCTCGTAGACTAGCGGCTGATACACTGCCTCGAGCTTTATGTTTGGGTCAATATACAGGCGCGGTATAGGCGCGACCTGCTCACTCTGCCAAAGCTTCAGATTATCAGCCAGAGCTTTGATCTCGGCCAGTATGATGGGCGAGCTTGCGGGGACCGTTACCTCGTAGTGAGTCTCGAGGTCCTCCTGTTGTAGTTTGCCAGGCAGAATTTCTCTGGCCTGGGCATCGTTGAGCTCGCGCCTATAGTATTCGCTCAGGTATTTGCGAAGGATGGCCAGCACGGCTTGTTCGAGGGCTTTGGGACTCGCTAAGTCACTCTCGGAAGCAACCAGGCTGTACCAGCCCTGCTGCAAGACCTGCTGTAACTTTTTAGTGGAAAAGCTCAGATTGCCAATGCGCTCGGCCCTGGCGTAGATCAGCAGTTTCTGCCGCAAACTCACCCAGTCCAGCATGGCTAAATGCTTGGGCTCCAAGGGTCGGCGCTGGCCTGCGGTCTGGCTTACCAGCTCCTGGTTTTCCAGCACGCTGATCCTGGCCGCCAAAGTGACGCTGGGCTTAGTGATGTTATCAGGTTCAAAAACCAGGGTGCGCGACTCAAAGCCGAAATTCTCAGGCAGCCGGGGCAGGGGTAGGGGTTTGGCGAGTGCCGATTGGTTGATTTGGAGTTCTAAATGTATCCGCTCCAGGTTGATTTCCTCAGATTGGATGGTTTCCAGAAAACGCTTTATGTAATTGGCGTTGAGACCCAGCACGTACAGGGTCTCCAGTCGTTTAACCTCATGCTTCCCTGAGCGCTTGAGCGAGTGGTTCTGCCCCAACAGCCGTACCCCCCGGCCAAAGAGCTGAATAATGAGGGGCCCCTGGTTCTTACCGATGTTGAGCAGGGTCATGGTAGAGACCCGCCAGCTACTCCAGCCCTCTACGAACTTTCTGGAGCCTATGAGCACCTGAATGGGGCTGTTGGGCTGGTTGATCTGCTGAAAGAGGCTGTAACCATAAAGCGGGTTTTCCCCTACGGCCAGCTTCAGATTCTGCTCAAGCTGCTTCTTGAAACCCGCGGTGTCCCCGATGTTGATGACCCCGAAGTACTCTCTGGCTCCTGAGGTCTTCAGGCCAATCTCGCCCTGAGCGGGCATCAGGTGAAGCTCCAGGGCTCCGCGCCCTAGCATCACCGTCTCCAGCACCTCGTAGTAGAGCTGGCGCGGAGCCTGCGTTTGTAGCTCGGTCAGATGGGCTGCAAAAGGGTTGGAGTTGCCGATGAACTCTCCGCTGGTCACTGCACCCGCCATCAAGCCCTGGGCCCACTGAGGATCGTCCGTCAAGCGCTTGAGGAAGCGCACCACCTTGGCCACGTCGGCTAAGGTCTCGGCGTCTTCCTCTAACTCGCCCTCCTTGCCCTTGCTGCTCTTGATGACGGTGTGGCCCACGAACGTCCAAAGCGGCTTTTCCAAGTTGTACTCGCGGGCCCGGTTCCCCAGGCTCAGGTAATGCCTTAGCTGCACGTAGTAGAGGAGCAAGCCCCCCATTAACGCGGCTTCCTCCTCAGCGGTGGGGTTGAGGTCACCAGGGTTGGCTTCTATAGACTGAAAATCCTTGCCATACTGATCCTGGTAGAAGTAGCGGTACTGGTAGTCGGCAAGAATCCGCTTGCCGTACTCCCTTAACATCTCTCCACTCTTCAAGACCTGGGCAAAGGTAGCGCTGTACTCCAGGAGCATTCCCTTTTCGCTCAACCACTCACGGATTTGACGCCAGCCCTTGTCCAGGGAGGCGGTGCCCTTATGACCCTCATCGGCAAAGACCAGGTTGGCCTGTCCCAGGATGGGGTAGTAGAGCCCTTCAGTCTCTGTCTCGTCCTTAGCGCGTTTGTCGCGGAGCTTGGGCATATCCACCACCAGCACCGTACCGGGTAACACGCTGCTGGGGTTGTGCTTGACCTCGGTCAGGTAACGAGCCGGGATGCCGCTTCTTTCAAGATCTTGGCGGTGTTGTTCGGCCAAACCCGCGTTAGGAGTTAGCAAGAGGATGTTCCCAAACCCAGCCTCGGTGGTCAGGGCCTCTTTTTTGCTTCCGGCTTTAAAGTAGTGCAACAGCTGCCAGTAATGCACATGAAGGAGCAGGGTTTTACCTGCACCTGTGGCCAGGTAAAAGGCCAGGCGGCGCAAATCGGGCAGTGTGAACTGGGCGCGGTGTAGATCCGCAGCCTGAAATTCATTGAGCTCATCCACGTATTTCTCAGGATCGCCCGTCAGCTGATCCAAGTGGTACTCCGAGGCTAGAAGAGCAATATACTGGAAATACTTAAACCCCGCGAACTCTTTGCGACGGCGGGCCAGGCGGCTCTCGTACTCGCGCAGGTTGGCGTCATAGAGGGGGAGCCGCTGGGCCAAATCCGGGGTGGCCATGCCCAAGGCCGCGTTGAAGAACACCGTTTGCGCCCCGGTGGCCTGGGTGTCCTCCAGGGCCTGCCAGCTCCGCAATTCGTTGATGTTGCTAACCCGCAACTTGCTCAGGAAAAAGCGAGCCAGCACCAGATGAGCATCCAGGCTCACTTGGACCCCTCCATCATGGCGTCCAGAAGTACCTCCTCTAGCGCTTCAAAGGCAGCTATCGGGGGTGCATTGAGGATCACCCGGTGGCCGGGAAAAGTCTGTTCCAGCCAGACCCGCTCCGCATGCAAGTCAAGGTCGGGCTTGCGCTCGCGCAAGATCAGAGCAACCGGTTGTGCCTCATCGAGCGAGGTAGCGTACATGACCCTGTAGAGATGCCCGTTCGCTTCCATCTCCGCATACTTGCGGATTCTGAGCCCCAGCCAAAGCGCGGCTGTTTCCAGCCAATCCACTTCCTCTTCCCGGTAGCCTCCCTTTTCGGGCCGCTTGATCCGGATGGCTGCAGGATAGTGCCATTCGGTAAGCGCCTCTCCATTCAGCATGGGTCGTAGCAGCGTGGGATTCCCGTCTTGTACGACCTCGGCGAAGTAGGAGAGGAGATAGGCATTCTCACGGGTCAAGAACTCATGGGGCCGCTCCACCGCGCTCAGGTTTTCGGCATAGGCTGTCTCGCGCGGGGAAGGCTCGGTTTGTAGGTTGAACAGGGCGTCCTCGTAGCTCTCCAAGCGCAGCACCTTGACCAGGCGGGGTGAGCGTTCCATCCACTGGGGTAGGGGGCTCATCCCACCCTTGCTCTCCAAACCCGCCTGGTAGACTTGGCCTTCCACTATAGGCTCTGGTTTGGGCTTACCGTCTGACCAGGTGGGGGCATACATCACCTTCTGCACCCGCCGCAGCACCACGCTGTCGAAGTGGTCGCCCATCTCTACCAGGATGAATCTGCGGGAGCCTCCGGCTTCCCGGTTGAGCCGAATCACCCCGTGGGCAGTGGTGCCGGACCCTGCAAAATAGTCCAGCACCCAGCCTTCCTGGGGGACCGTCTGCTGGAACAGGCGCACCATTAGGCTGGTGGGCTTAGGGGCGAAGAACACCCCGGAACGCCCAAAGAGGGCCGAGGTCTCCTTCTCGCCGTCGCTGTAGTCCACGATGACGCTCTTGCCCACGTTGGTCTCCACCTCGTGGAGAAAGCGCTTGATCTGGGGCACCTTGCGCTCGTCCTCGCCCCAGACGATGCGCCCATCTGCGTCCAGCTCTTTGAAGGAGCGGCCCTCCCCCTCATCTCTGGCCTCATAGGGGCAGTTCCAGCCTCTCTTGGGATGGGGTACGGGCTTGCCCGTTTTGGGATGAAGGGGCCGGTAGAAGCGGTAGTTGGGACTGTTGGGATCCCTTGTGCTGGGAGACTGTTTCCCTGCGGGCATGGAAATATCACCCTCCCGCCACACCCACAGCGAGGCGCCCTCTTCCCGTGCCCTCTCCTCGGGAACGAGCTCCCCCTTCGCGTTCCGATACTCGGCGTATTTGTAAGGGTAAATGCCCTTCCAGGGGTCGTTTTTCTTCTCTTCTTTCCAGGAAAGCCCCTGGGCCTCCACCTGTTGGCGGTACTCGGCTTGGTGTCGTTGGTAGAGTTCACGTAGAGACTTTTCCACCTCGGATATGGGCGGGTAGTCAGGGTTCAACTCCTGAACAAGGGCCATCACCTCCTCATAGCCGGGCTTGGGCTCGCGAAACATCTTAGGATCAGCGGCCACATTAGGCAAATGCTTCGCCCAGACCAGAATGTACTCGTGGTTGGTGGAGTAAGTGGGTACCTGGCTGTTGGTAGTGTTCATTGCCCAGATGAGTTCTTCCACCTGGTTCCAACGACCAAAGGTGTCCTGTAGCACGTGCTCTACGACAGTGCGCTCCTCGAGGTCAATGCTTACCAGCATCACCCCGTCTTTTCTCAGGAAGTCGCGAGCGGGGCGCACCCGTCCTTCCATGAGCGTAGCGAAGGTGGCGTGCTTAAAGCCATTCTTATAGGGGATTTCCGAGGACTTCGTATTGTAAGGGGGATCGATGTAGACCACCTTGACCTGCTCACGCCAGCGGGCTTCCAGGGTGCGGAGGGCGCCATAGTTTTCCGCGTGTACCAGGATCCCGTCAGTAGCCTCGTCCAGATCCCAGTGCTCGCTCAGGGCCGCCAGCAGCTTCCGGGCAAAGCCGGGGTTGAAGTTGCCGGTAAAGACCGGCAGGGAGGGATGGGTCTCAAGGATTTGCTGGTTGATCTCGGCGAGGCCCATATCGTCCCGCCAGTACCGGATTTGCGCCTCGTTTGCCAGGATCTCCGGCCACAGGCTCTGGGGGATGTGGCGAATAGGCACGATGTAGTCCGTGCGGTAGACCAGACGCTTTTTCTCGAAAAGCTGGGTTTGGATGCGCTCGAGCTGGCCCAGGAAGCGGATCAGATCCTGGGTGATCCCCCTGAAGGCTTTGAGGGTGGCCAGGCGGCGACGCAGCACGTGGTCGTCGTCCAACTCGGCCTGGCGCAGGGCCTGCGATTTGGTAAAGTAGTCCAGCTCGGCCTGAAGGAAGTCCTCGAGGTGGGGGTGGATGAAGAAGTCCTTGCTACCCAAGGCGCTAAAGTGGCGGGCCCGACGGTGAAGCAGGCTTTTGCCGTTTTCGCCGGTGTTCTCCAGGGCCGCCCGAAAGTCGGGATCGGGGATGGTGGCCAGCACGGCGGGTAGAGCGGCCTCGAGGATCTTCTCCTGACTGGCGGGGTCGCCCTCCCTCTTGCTTCGGTAGTCAAAGGGAATGGTCAGGGTATGGCCCTCGAGCTTTACCTCAGGCTTGGGGAAGAAGTAGCGGGAAGCCCGGTTGTTATCCCTGACGGCTTCTACATGGGCCAGGGCGAACTGCACCGTAAAGGTTTGGGGCTCGAGGCCCTGGGTTTCTACCCTGAAGCTGTAGTTTTTCAGGTAGGTGTCGCTCTTGGCATAGTGCATCCCACGGGTAGGCCAGTGGAAGTACACATCCTCACCACGGTAGACCGCACCGGGGAAGTCCTGGGGTAGCGGCGCTAAGCCGCGATCCCTGTATGACTCAATGGCATAACCCTCACCGTAAGAAAAGCGCGGCTGGGGGATGAAGTCACCCTCGTCGTAGTAACGGCGAAAAAAATCATGAACGAGCAGGAGCACGTCGTTGACCTGGTTCTCTGCGAGTACCTGTTCGCCTAGGATGCTACGAATCTGGCGAATCCGATCAATCAGGTTACCAATCTGCCCACCGGCCTGGGCCAGGGTATCGGCAATGGGGGTCAGGGTACCGTCAGGCTCAATGGCATTGGGTGTCAGTTGCCTGAGCTTATCCGTCGCTGCTTTGAGCTCAGCCTCGAGATCAGCTTTGGCCTGCTGGCTCAAGGCGTGGATGTGGTTATACAAGCGCTCAGGTAGTTCTTTGGCAAAGTAGTCCTCGATAGCTCTACGGCGCTGTTTCAGCAGCCGGTAGAGGCCAAAATCAAGGTCGGCCAGGTCAAGCTGGAATAGCTCGCTCAGCAACACGCGGAACTTCTGATAGCCCTCGAGGTGTTCCAAAGGATGTGCCATATGTCACATCAATCATAACGAGCAAAAGACCCCGGTTGCTGCAGCTGAATTTGTCAGAGCAGCAATCCTGGACGCTTCTTCGGGATTTCTTGCCTCCTTTTATGTAGTCAAGTCCGTGCAGGTGGCGAGAGCATCACTACAGGCTTGGGGTTCCTGCCTATCTAGGAATTCCTCTCTCTTTGGAGCTAAGCGGATCACCATAGCCCAGTACACCCCAAATCCTGACGCACTCGTGCCATTTCGCCGGCAGGTAGGCGGGCTTCCAGTTCATTCTCCCAGCGAGACAGCCAGCCGCACAGCACATCAGGCGGGCAAATCGCTCGGCGATGGAGCTCGAGCACCGCCCAGAGGCTGCCGTGAACGGCAACTTGGTTCTCCGCACAAGCCCTGCGCAACCGCCCATCGTTGGAGAGGAGCGTATGGCCGTTGGTGAGGGAGTAATGGAGGCACAGGGCATCGGCCAGCGACAACCCTGCCTTCTTCAGGGCTTTCGCCGCCGGAAGCCATGTCTCCTGAACCTGTACAACCCGCACACCCAACGCGCTGACCTGAGGCTCGGACAGGTCATCCACCTCGGCCAGCACGACATCAAGCACCTCGAGGGTTCCCAGCTTCACCAAAGCGTCCAGGCCTCCGACCTTGGTGAAGTCAATAAGGATGTTGGCGTCGGAGAGCAGGATCATTCGGGGCTGCTAGAGGGCACTTCCGCCGTTCGGCGACCAGAGGGCGGCTCGCTTGCGGATATGCTCAATCGGAACCCCTAGCACTTCCGCGGCTCGAGAGGCGCTCACGACGCCGAGAGAGAGAGCCTGGAACACCAAGCGCTCGAGCCGGGACTTGGGCAGTGCCTGGCTCTGATCGTCCCCCCGGTCTGGGTGGTAGAACTCGCGCCGCAGCTCGAGCGGTTCCTGATCCTTGCCAAATCGCTTGTTCAGCACACCGATCTGCTGGCCGCATTGCTTACGGGCAATGATGCCGACCTGCTCGGCACGGATCAGGACGGTCCGCATGCTGACGCTGTAGCGCAGCTTGAGATCAAGTAGCATGGCTTCGGGAATCCAGCGGTTGCGGAAGGCGTGGAGTTCCCGCTCGAGCACTTCACGCGGCAGCAGCACCGCCCCGGCCAGGTGGTTGGCGAGCTTCTCCCTCGGCCCCGAAGCCACAGCCCTTTCGGGGTGCAGGAAGTCCTGGCGATGGCAGATGAGGTGGGCCAACTCGTGCAGAGCGGTGAAGAACTGCCGCTCGACCGGGTGCTTTTCGTTGATGACGATGACCGCCCCCAGCGACTCGGTGTAGGCCGAGAACCCGCTCACGTGGGCTGGCAGTGGGGTGAGGAGGACCTTCAGCCCGCGATCCTCGAGCCGAGCGATCACGTCCCCCAAGGGGGCGTGTTCCACCCCGAGGAAGTCCCGCACCTCACCCGCGTAGCGCTCCACCGCATGCGGGTCGTAAACCTCTACCGGCATTTGGGGTGGCGACACAGCGACCTCACCGAGCTCCCGCTCGATCTCGGCATAAGCCAGCGCCCGCTTGAGCACCAGGGCCCGGATGGCGGGGGTAAGAACCCCTGCTTGATCGGCCCTGAACAACAGGTTCGGCTCCTCCGCGTTTTGTTCAAAGAAAACCTCGAGCGGCACGCCCAGGCCCTGGGCGATGGCAGCCAACTGCCCAATGGAAGGCATGCGCTCCCCCTTCTCCCAGACCGCGATGGTCTGCCGGGTCACCCCGACCCTGTTACCCAGATCGGTCTGGCTAAGCCCCTGCTGTTCGCGGAGTGGCTGAATGTAGCTGACGTTCACCATAGACATGACCTGCCCCTACTAACGCCAAGAGACGGTCGGTAGTCACCGACCTACTCGCAGTAAGGATGCAGGGCGTGCGGGGGTCTCACTCGGACTGGGACAATGCCGATGCGGCCAGACTCTTGGCGATTTCGCTGGACTTCGGGTTGCTTAGCACCTCCGAGGCCAGGGAGGCGATCTTAGCGCTGGTCTTGCTATTGTCACCGGTTTGCGCCAGAACGCTTGCGGCCAGGGATTTAGTCACCCGACCGGTCCGTCCATCGTCCAACGCCTTTGCGGCCTTAATCGCCATTGAAGGGCTGGTGCGCTTACCTGCCATAGGTCTTCACCCCTTTTCAAAGGATACGACGGATGTTAATTTATGTCAACAATTTTACTCAGCAAATAGATCATAAATGTTAGCCACGGATGCCTGAAGGATGATTATCCCCCTTCCGCACACTCTCCCCCTCCGCGGTGAGGCGGATAACCTCCGGCAGGGATTTTTTCTCCCCGACGGCCTTAGGCAAGCCCTTGAGCCGCTCCAGCACCTTGAAGGGGATATACCTGTGCTCCCCCTCCACAACCACCCTGGGGTAGCTGTAAAGCTCCCGCCCGATCCCCCAGGCGGTGGCGGCTCTTTTCAAAGCCCCGCTGATCCCCCCCTTGAAGGGCTCCATGTCGCTGGCCCCGCTCCCGTCTTGCTTCTCCACCCACTCCCCGCTTTCGGGGTGCTTGATGGCGATGCTGGCGATCACCCCGTGCTCGCTGCCCACCTGGGCCGGGGTGTAGCGCACCTGCCAGCCAAAAGGCCCGAAGGCCTGGTCCAGGCGGCTCATCACCGCCCTCGCATCAATGTAGGGGGCCAGGGTGGTGCTCCCGTTCTTGCTGGCGATGACCTTCCACTCGATCTCTTCGGCGCTCAGGGGTTGGGTCAGTATCTTGATGGCTTCCATTGCTTCCTCCTTTCAAACAAAGCGACGGGGTGCCGCCGCCTCCGGCGGCGGGAGGTCACCCCCTGGTTCCTGTCTCTACCTCTAGGCGGCCTGCGCTACCTGCTGTTTCTTCTCCCCCCGCTCCAGCAGTACCGCCGCCAGCAGGTGCTTACAGGTGTGCCCCCTGGCGTGGTCGGGGCAGGTGCAGGTCTCCTTCTCCAAGTCCACCAGGTAGTTTTCGCTCCCCCGCACCACGTAGGTGTGCGGCAACCCCTCCACCCGGTGTACCCGCCCTTCTAACAGGATGGCCTCGGCCCGCTCGAGGCGGTTCAGAAAACCCTCGATCCGTTCGCGGATGTTTTTCATAGCGTTTCTCCTCGGAAGAAGAAAGGGGGCCTAGGCCCCCTGGTGCTTAGTCTCCTGCATGATCTTGGCGACATCCAAACGCTCCCGCGCCAGTTCCAGTCGTACCCGAGCCCACACCAGGGTCTCCTGGGCCACCCGCACCGCCTCATACTGCTCGGCCAGGGTGGCGCGGGCCAGCTCGAGGGCCTCCTTTACCCGCTCATAGTGAATCTGGGCGCTGGCGTGTTCGGTGAGCGCCTTTTCCAGGTTTTCCAGCTCTTTTTCCATATTTTCTCCTTTCAGAAGCGGAAAGGGGGCGTCGCCGCCCCCTGGTGCCTAGAAGTCTGTCGGGAGTTCGGGGCCCTCGAGGTCGCGCCACTCCACCCACTCGCCGGGGCCGTCGGGCGGTTCGTCTGCGTTTATCCGGGCCAGGGCGTTGGTTATCTCAGCGGCGAACATACACAGCTCGTCCAGCCGCGGCTCCAACCCCTCCGGCGCGACCTGCTTAGCCCACTCGAGGTATTGCAGTAAATCCAACGCCTCCTCTAAGGCGTGCTGCAAGCGCCCCGTGAGCGGGGCGGGGTTTTGGTCGAGGGTCATGCCATAGGTCTCGAGGCCCCTCTGCACCCGCTTCTCTAAAAGCCCCGCCGCCTCAGGACTGACACGGGCCTGGGCTTTTTGCAGGATGCTCATCTTTTTCTCTTCCATAGGCGAAAAAGCACCTCCTCCACCAACGCCACCAGCAGGGCCAGGCCGCCAAAGATCACGAAAACCCCGCCCGCTGTTAGTGTGAACACCTCTTGTGGATTCATGCCCCACCAGGTGGGGCCGAAGGCCCCCTGGCCCTTTTGTCCGGCCCCTCCATCTCCACCACCACCCCGCCCTGGATGCGCGAGAGCACCGCCTCACCCACCTCGCCCAACCGGGCGGCGTAGGCTTCAGGGGACAGGTTGGAGGTGATGATCAGGTCGCACCCGCCCGCGCTCGAGCGTTCCACCAGGGCGTAGAGGCGTTCCAGGGTGAAAGGGGTGAGCCGGGTCTTGCCCCCGTCATCGAGCACCAGCCGTTCGTACTGGGGCAAGACACCATCCCCCGCCGCGGCCAGCCGCTCCTCGGCCAGGAAGTCGAGCTCGCTCCTGAACCGCACAAAGCGCCCCTCGCCGACCAGCCGGGCCGCTATCCGCAAAGCCAGGTGGGTCTTCCCCACCCCCGGCGGGCCGTAGAGGTACAGCAAGCCCCCCTGGTAGCGCCGGGCCGCTTCGATGGCGGCTTTGTTGCCGCTGTGGGCCTCAAGGGGGCGCTCCAGATACTCCCGGTAGCGCGGATAGCCCACAAGATCAGTCCGCAAAAACTGCGGGGCCTTCCACAGCCGCCATGAGGCAAGCAAGGCGGCCTGGTACTGGGCGGGCTCGAGGTAGCCGCAGTTGCAGTCGTGCTCGATCTG
>Ga0272446_1002452_pt1 | contig 25255 bp, 24 predicted proteins | sample YNPCB0061_FD_194587 | JGI IMG/M metagenome (GOLD analysis project Ga0272446, IMG submission 194587) | Hot spring microbial mat communities from Yellowstone National Park, WY, United States - YNP-CB-006-1 | ecosystem: Environmental > Aquatic > Thermal springs > Hot (42-90C) > Sediment | place...
CCATGGCGGCCGGGTCGTTCTGGAGCGCGGCGGCCAGGTGGCGCGGGTGGGTGAAGATGCAGCAGCGACACGAGAGGCGCGCCCGGCCCTGCCGCTCATCGCGGTGCGGGTCGAGCATGGTCTCCAGGGTCTCGCCCTGGGCGGCGTAGCCAGGGTGAAAGGGCAGACCGCAGGCGTGGACGTAGGCGTTGACCTGGTGCCAGGCCCAGTCGATCACCGGGCGCAGCCAGAGCAGCCGCCAGCCAGCGGGATGCTCGGCGTGGCCCGGCTGGAGCGTGAGCGCGTCGCGCCACTCCCATGCGGTCAGCCGGCGCTCGCGGCCAGGCGACTCCCGCCAACGCTCGCCGGTGATCAGGAGTGGCCATTCGCCAAGCAGCGTGCGATTCCGCCGCGCCCAGGCGTCGAAGAGCGCGATCTTGAAATAGTGGGTACACCAGCGGATGCGTGCAGTTGGCGGCTGGCCGTTCCGCGCCGCCATTGCGAAGTCGAGCAGGGTGCGGATGCCGTCGGGGTATTGCGCAGCGGTGGCCGGGCCGAGAGCGTCCACGTCGTGGATCGCGGCGAGCGTGACACCGTGGTTCCCGGTCGGGGTCAGGTTGCCGGTGCGCCGGTAGACGGCCTGCACCGTCACCCGCCGGCCGCCGACACGATCGGCCAGAGCGTCGAGCGCTGCCGGCGTCTGCTCCCAGTCCATCTCGTCAAGCAGGGCGTGCCAGATAATGATTGGTGTCTCGGGCCAACGCCAGCGTGCCCAGAGCACCGCGGCGTGACTGTCGTTGCCGCCGCTGCTGCTGCCGATGATTACGCTGGGCGGCTCGCCAAGCGGCGGTGGGCCAAGCGCGGGGTGCTGCGGCAGCTCGCGGAGCGGGGGAGCCAGTAGAGAGCAAGCAGACATTGGTGCATCTCCAGTAGGCCGGGGCGCACCAACTGCCCGCCGGGGACAGGGGCTCCCCAGCGGCTGTGCGTCAGCAGCCTTCGGCGGTGAGCCAGCGCTTGAGCGCGCCAAGCTGGGCGCCAATACCGGACCCATCCGGCGCGGTGGTGAGACTACGGAGCCCTGTGACCGTGCTGAGATCGCCGAGGGCCTGGCGGTAGACCTTGCCGGCGCTGAGGTAGACGCCGGCGTACAAGCGCAGCGCGAGCAGCTCCCCGAGCGTCGTGCGAACCTGGTCACAGAGCTCGCAGGCCTGCGCGGCGGTCATGCGCCGGTCGTAGTCGGGGATCGGCTGGATTGCCGGGATGAGGCCGAACTCAGCCGAGAGGATGTACACGTCGAGGCGTGCCGCAGCCTCCGGGTGGTCGCTGAGCCAGCGCCGCAGCACACGGAACGATGGCCCACGGTAACGGTCGATCGCCGGAAGCAGCCGCACATCGGGCCTCTTTGTCGCCGTGCAGGCGATGATCAGCAGCCGGCGCTGCTCGGAGCAGGCGGTCATAGGGGTGCCTTTCGTCGGGAGATCGGGAAACAAAGGGAAGCCAGAACCAGGGCATGGGTTCTGACTTCCCTTTGTTTCCGGGCCAGGAGAGCTCAGGAGTGCGGAGGCTTGCCGGTGTCAGACGCGGCCGGCGGGGCCTGAATGGCAGCGCGGGCGCGTCGCGCCGTCGCGTCCCACTGGCGGGCGTACTGGCGGAGGGCGGGGCGCTGGGCGATTGCCAGCTGGAGCGCCGTCTCGGTTGAGGCGCCGGTCGTGGCGGCGATCTCGGCGGCGAGGGCCTGCAGGTCGTCGTCGATCGGCTCGGGCGTGGGCCTGGTCTGTCTCGTGCTCATGGGGTGTCTCCTCGTGGTTCCAGGCAACAAAAAGACCGTGCGCGTTGCTTCAGCACACGGCCTCGCGCCACGGCGGCGCGTTTCATCAGGTCGATTCAGTGGTTGTGTGTCGGTGGCCTCCTTTCAAATAGGGCTTGCATAGAGCGCCGCCAGCAGCTCGGGCTGCTCCCAGCGTTCATCGGCGAGCTCCGGCAGCGCGGCGACCTCGCGGTCATCGTGCAGCAGGGCCTCGTCAACGGGCTGCCAGGGCAGGCCGACCTGGGCACGGTAGCGGATGAGGTGGTAAGCGAGGCGGGCCGACCTGGATCGCCTGAGGGCGGCGATCGAGATGCCATAATCCGTCGTGTAGGCAGCGCTGATGCCGCGCTCAAAGCCGATCAGGGCCATCCTGGCCGGGCCTGAGCTGTCAAAGCTCATGACCAGCGGCGAGCAGCAGACCCAGGAGGGCTTGCCGATCCCAAGCAGATGGATGCGACGTTGGAACGGGTCAAGCTCAGCGGCGGCCTCAAGATCGCGGATCAGCTGCTCGTACCAGGCAGCTGCTGCACGGGCATAGCGGGCCGGCACCAGGCCGCCGATCGCGCAGGCCGGGTGGTCGACCGGCCCATCGGGCTCATCATGAAAACCCCACGCCGCGCGCTGTCGCATCTGGTCGTTCTCCTCGTCGTCGAAGCACTCCTCGCGGTCGCGCAGCAGGTCGCCGATGATCGCGGCGGCGCCGGGGCCGGGGTAGTGGGTGACGGGCACCAGCGGCGGATCGGGACAGTGGCAGATCGCCTGGAGCAATGCTCGCAGTCGCGCGTCATCACGCTCGCTGGCGTGCGCATCGCCGATCGTGTCGTAGCTGAGCGCCCAGTCGAGCCAGGACGACTCAGACTCTGCGGCGCCGGCGAGGTTGCGGGCGTACCAGCCAGTCACCATGTGGGCATAGCGCGGGAGCGACGGGCGATCGGTGTTGCCAGGCGGGAAGGCCCAGGAGTCAAGCACGACATGCACTCCCGGCGTTCGGGCCAGCAGCCGCGCCGTTGACGAGCCGGCCGGCGCCAGGTAGTGGCGCTGCCCAACTAGCATCGCGATCACCAGATCATGTGGCCGTGCTCGAGCGCCGAGGGCGAAGTAGAACGTCGGCGGCATAGGCAAGCCTCCTCAAGCTGCACAAAAACACGCAGCCCGGCGCGGGGAGCGTCGGGCTGCTGGACCGGGCGACGATAGAGAGGGCGACGGGCGCAACGCGGCTGGGTAATCGCAGACAACGAGGCGGTTGGCCGCCACGAGCAGATGGTGGGCGCCAGAGGCGCATGAGGGCCGGCACCATGTGCCGGCGCGCAGGCGGAGGGCCTGCCAGTCAGCGGATCGTGGGGCTGCTGGAGGCGTCGCTCGGTGGAGTCACCCTAGCATCAGCGGCACCGCGCCGCATCAGCAGCGGTGACGGATCGGGCGCGCGATGGTTTACAGGCGGGCATTCGCGGTGCTACAATCGAGGGCGCAGCGGCTATCGGTAGGCTTCCTTCTCCCTTTCTGGAAATTAGCGTACCGGCTCTCCGCTGCCGATCGTGCGCTCCTGCGCCGGCAGGGGCGCTGCTCTTTGTAGGAGGCTGGGCGATGCAGCAGGCCATCTACATTCGCCACCGCAGCCGGGTGCTCGTGCCGCCCGGCGATGGCGGCGTGCCCTCGCAGTACCTGGCGAGCCTGCTCAAGAATCTGGAGAGTCTCGGCTTCACTGCCAGCGCCACGCTGATCGCGCACCTGCGCACCTGCTCGGTCGCGCAGCTGGAGCGGCTGAGCGCAGAGCTTGTCCCCGCCCTGCGCCAGCTGGTCGGCGCCCACGTCGCCTACTCGCCGATGTACCCCAACTTCCCGGCCCAGGTGATGCAGGCCTCGCGCGCTGAGCTGTACCTCAACGCCATCCTGCACTACCTGACCCACGGCCGCCCGCGCTACGAGAAGCACCGACGCGCGCCGCTGCTCGAGCGGGCCGACCTGCGGGTGATCGATCTGGGCGACGACGCCGACTTCCGGGCGATCTGCACGACGCTGCTGGCGGCGAAGAGCGCCCTCTCGCCGGCCGACCGCGCCGACCTGGCCTGGTTCTTCCAGAGCTATGGCGACCAGGCGATCGCGCTCATCCCGCGCGAGGTGCCGCTGCGCGAGAACGTCGCGCTGCTGGCGACCCTGCTGCTGCGCCACACGAGCCGCGGCGTTGAGGTGCTGCGCCGCTACGTCAAGACCGCCACCGATGTGCTGCGCCTGGCGGTGGCACTCTCCGACGGCGATGTGAGCCTGGCAGCCGCGACGAAGTTCCGCCGCTTCAGCCGCCCCGAGCGCCGGCTGCTGCTGGAGCTGTTGGAGGAGAGCGGGAGCATCACCGAGGATATGCTGCGCTATGTGGAGCCCTGGAAGCGGCTGGGTGAGCGCCTGCACCCCGGCGAGTACGCGGCGCGCTTCCCCCGCAGCGCGGCGGCCTTCGACATCATCCGCAACGACCGGCCCTTCGCGACCTTCCGCTCGAAGGTGGAGGGGGCGATCGGCGCCGGCCAGCTCGACGAGGCGCTGGCCCTGCTGCGCGGACGGCCGGGCGAGCTGACCCGCCGGCTTGACCACCTGCTGCGCCGGGCCGAGCAGCCCGACACGATCGTGCAGGCCTTCGGCGACGTCGCCGCGCAGGTCGCGACCCCGGTGCTGCTCCAGAGCCTGGCCCACTTCGCCCAGCGGCCGGCGGGTCACCCGCTGCGCAGCTTCTTCCCCAAGGGCGAGGTCGCGAAAGCCCAGGTGATCGCCAATACGCTGCCGCCGCTCGACGCCGGGCTGTGCGCAGGGGTGGTCGCGATATGCCGCGAGACCCTGATCAACCGCTTCCGCGAGCGACCGTCGCTGGGAAAGGCGTTTGTCGACGAGCGGCTGCGCGACTACCCCGTGCCGCTCACCCAGCGCTCGGCCAGCAAGGCGCTGCGGACGATCCCGCGCGGCTCGCGGCTGCCGCTGGACGCGGGCGGCACCGTGCGCTTCTTCCTCTGGTGGAAGGAGGGCGAGGTCAACGGCAAGCCGACCGGGCGGGTGGACATCGACCTCTCGGCGGTGCTCTATAACGCCGACTGGCGCTACGTCGAGCACATCTCCTACACCAACCTCAAGTCGGAGAAGTACCGGGCCACTCACAGCGGCGACATCGTCACGGCGCCGAGCGGGGCCTGCGAGTTCATCGACCTGGACATCGAGTCGGTGGTGCGCTACGGCGGGCGCTATGTGGTGACGGCGCTCAACTCCTTCTCGGGCCAGCCCTACTGCGACCTGCCGGAGTGCTACGCCGGCTGGATGCTGCGCCGCGCCCCGCAGTCGGGCGAGGTGTTTGAGCCGCAGACGGTGCGGCAGAAGATCGACGTGGCGGCCAACACGCGCATCTGCATCCCGGTGATCCTCGACCTGGTGGCGCGCCAGGTGATCTGGGCCGACCTGGCGTTGCGCCGTAACCCGCGCTGGTTCAACAATGTTGAGGGCAACCAGAAGGGCATGCTGCTGATGGGCCAGGCGCTGACAACGCTGGTCAAGCCCGACCTGTACGAGCTCTTCACGCTGCACGCGGCGGCGCGCGGCACGCCGGCCCCGCGCGGGGCGGCGAAGACGGTCTTCGCGCCCGACGGCACGGTGACGCCCTTCGACATCGGCGTCATCCTGGCCGAGTATCTGTGAGCCGGCGATGGACGCGACGACCGCCTGGGATCTGTTTATCGCCGGCTTCACCGACTCGGGCCACGCGCGGCGTCACGCGACCCGCTTTCGGGCCGGGCCGCTGGAGGCCGTCCGCTTTGCCGCGGGCGAGCTGAGCGGCACGCCCTTTGAGGAGTTCTTCGTGCGGGACTGCGACCCGGCCGCAGCCCTCGCTGCCGTCACCGCACACCAGCCGCTGCCCCGTCACTACCTGACGGTGCTGGAAGACAGGCCTGGCCTACGCGAGACCTACGAGCGTGGCGGCTACCGCCTCGACGATACCGAGACGCTGATGGTCTGCGATCTGGCGGCGCTTGCGCTGTTGACGCCCGCACCAGGAGTAACCCTGCTCCGTGAGGACGCGGCGGACTGGCACAATCGCAACGATCCCCAGGGCATACGGTGGGCGCTGCCCGAGAACCTGGCCGACCCGCGCATGGCCCACTACGCGATAACGCTTCGCGTCAGCTGCGCTAACGTGCGCGACGGGCAGCTCATAGCGCGCGGCCGCAACCTCTGGCTGGACGCCCAGCACAGCTACGTCAGCCGGGTCTATGTCGCCGAGGCGTGGCGCGGCCAGGGGCTGGCGCGGGCGCTGATGGCGCGCCTGCTGGCCGATGACATCGCCAGGGGCGCCCGCTGGAGCGTGCTCACCGCATCGCGCATGGGCGAGCGGCTCTACGCAGGGCTGGGCTACCGTGTGCTGGGCACGATCCTGATCTTCGAGCCGAACGAGGGCGTCGTCGGCGCAGAGGGAGGAGACGGATGACCGATCACGTCATGCTGCGGCCCATCGCCGATGGTGACCTGCCGATCCTGTTCGAGCAGCAGCGCGCGCCGGCGGCGGTCTGGATGGCCGCCTTCACTGCCAAAGACCCGTCCGACTGGGCGGCCTTCCGCGCCCACTGGGCAAAAGTGCTGGCCGACCCGAACGTGACCAATCGCATCATCCTAGTGGACGGCCAGGTTGCCGGCTCGATCGCCTGCCACGCCTGGTTCGGCGAGCCGGAGGTCAGCTACAGTCTGGGGCAGAAGTTCTGGGGCCGCGGTATCGCGACGCGGGCGCTGGCGCTCTTCCTCGCTGAGGTGCCGACCCGACCAATCCACGCCCGCATCGTCAAGGACAACGTCGCCTCCCAGCGCGTGTTGGAGCGCAACGGCTTCACCGTCTACGGCGAAGATCGTGGCTTCGCCGAAGGGCGCGGCGCCGAGGTCGAGGAGTGGCTGCTGGTGCGTCACGCGCAGTGACCGCTATACGGTGAGCAGCCGTCCAAACTGCTCGGGCGCCACGGCCTGTGCCGACCCGGCGACAAAGGCTACGTGGCAGCGGTGGCAGTACCAGGACTGCTGCCAACGCGCGATCTGGCGGTTCCAGCGCTCGCCGGCCTCGCGCCGCCGGCGCTCGCCCAGCTGCACGATGCCGACCGTGATTGCGATGGCGACCAGCGCGCCGACGCCGGCAACGCCAGCGAAGAGACGCTCAGCCGTGCCGCTGGTGAACGCCGCCTCGAAGGTCTGGCCCTGCAGCCCGACCATGACCACGGTGACCATGCAGCTCGCCGGCAGGCTGAGCAGGAGCAGGCCGAGGAGCAGCACGACGATCAGCCAGCCGCCGCCGGGCTGGCGCGGCGGGGCCAGCAGCTGCGCCAGGTTGGTGCGGGCGACCCCGGCGGCCGGCACCAGGTCGGCGGTCAGCACGCGCACCTGCTGCGTGCCGCCGGCGACGATCGCAGCGACGCGCTGGGTGGCCTGGGGCGAGCGGCAGCAGGGGCAGACAGGCTGGCTGGACATGGCGCACCTCTCTCAGATGCAGAGCTGAGCGGCTGCGGAGGCCTGATCAGCGATTGTTGGCCTGCGCTACCGATTCCGTGTAGAACGATTGTACGACACGTGTCAAGGAGTAGTTTTCCGCTTACCAGCAAGTTCGAATATTCTATCAAGAGATTGTATAATCTCACACAATCGTTCAGGGTTACGGCCTCCGTATCCTGGCTTTTAGAGCGTCATATGCTTCGCCAGGTTTGCTGAAGAGGTATGTTGTGTCCATTCGCACCCTGGGTTTCGTCACACTCGCTGGTTACGTGCTGACCATCTTTGCAGCTAACCTGGCGATCACTTATCTTGGCATCGTTCCAGTCGGGTTAGGGTTGATGGCTCCCGCCGGAGTCTACTTCGCTGGCATGGCTTTCTCGCTGCGCGATGCGCTGCAGGAAACCCTCGGTCGGCGTTGGGTAGTCATGGCTATCCTGATCGGCGCGGCCGTCTCTGCAGCGCTGAGCGCCCAACTGGCCTTGGCTAGCGGCCTGGCTTTCCTCTTCAGCGAGCTGGCCGATTTCATGATCTACACGCCTCTGCGCCAGCGTAACTGGCTTGGCGCGGTCGTCACCTCTAACACCGTTGGCACGGTGGTCGACAGCGCCCTATTCCTCTGGCTGGCTTTCGGCTCGCTGGAGTTTCTCGTGGGCCAGATCGTCGGCAAGCTCTGGATGACCGCCCTGACCGTGGTAATCCTCCTAGCCTGGCGGCGCATTGTTGGCCGCACCACGCGGGAGGCTTGATGCACACTCTACTTGTTGCCAACCGAGACATTACCTACGATGGGCGTCAGCTAGCGTCGCACTGGATCTACCGCAACTTCGACTTGATGGGTGATGCGGCGGTGGCATTCCTCGGGCCGTGCCACGTTGACCTAAACGAGATGGTCGACATCGAGGATGTGAAGGCGCAGGCACCGATCTTCAGCCCACGCATGCTCCACGTCATCGCGGAGTTTTTCTCCAGCGATCTGCACACGACCGTCTACCGCCAGCGGCTGCTAATCGTCACCGCCAAAGAGTTGCTAGAGACGATGATCGACCGGCAGGTGACTCGTAAGGGCGACGATCTGTACCTGCCGCGGGCCGATGGCAGTCCCGGCAAGCTCTCGGTCTCTATTGCCACCGCCAGCCCCACCTCGACCCTCATCCATACCGGGCTGAACATTGAGACGGAGGGCACTCCCGTGCCGACGGTGGGCCTAGCTGAGCTCGGCGTCGACCCGGCAGCTTTTGGGGCCAAGTTGCTGCGCCACTACGCCAATGAGGTCAATGACATTTGGCTGGCCCGCTGTAAGGTACGGGCGGTAGGGTAAACTCGTAAGTGCCCATACTACTTCAGCAAACTACGGTAACGGGCCATTATCCACTGCCCAGTAGCCGTATCTATGTGCTTGCCTACATCTTTCGAAAGCAGATGCGCTTGCTGTGTTACTGAGGGAATTAAATAGGTAACTGGTCGTTCAGCCATGAATGAATGATCGTTGTCATTCATCAGGCCGCAATATTGCAAGGCGAACAACACCTTTTGGAGAATATTTGTGATTGAGCCAAGTGAGTGGTCGTAGAAAAATTCGTATCTAGGTAACTGCTGTTGCGGATTCCGTGAATGGCCAATGAAAAACATATAGACATGAGCAATCTCACACAAGCGCCGAAATGGGGTGATATCAATTTCGGGGTTCTGTTCCTGAAAGTTATTGAAATAACTGCTGAGTTTGTTTAAGTTGGCGCGCGTGTTTAGGTTAGCCCTAGTTGTAAAGGAGCGACGGATCAGACATGTGGTCACTGATTGCTGTAAATTGGTGCCGACAAAAGATGGTGAGGAGAGCAATAAACTCATTGCCTGGCCATCATTTAACGTGTACCCGCCAACCTCCCAGTCTTTGTTAATGTATCTTGCGATATACCAATCCATTATAGCACTATAAACCTTAAGCTGTACGTTCTTTGAAACTCCGCAATACACTATTCCCACTTCCCGTGCATAACTAAGACACGCTAAGAAGTCGCGAATGGCTTCGCGAGTAAAATCCCCTCGTTTGTTTTCAATGATAAAATTGTCAATGTATGCATCTTGAGGAAAGAGACTTCCATCTCGAAAGATCACGTCTGGGCTGCGCTTATTCGCTTTTAATAGTAATTCTAAATCAAACTTGTACTGTCCGACATCCATTGCAGAAGCAATGCAGCGTTCGTAATCCTCCATTTCAAGATCATCTTGATACGATGGATCGATGAGCATCCATCGTAAAAGAGCATCGTCGGGTCTTGGATTAAACACGTTATCGTATTTTGGCTGTCCATCTTGAAATTTAAACAATGTTCCGGCGGCATTATTCAGAACAAAAGGTACACTTCTCTTGAAGAAGCGGGCAGGTACAGGAACAGCACTACGGTGCTGGCTTACATCTGAGGCGGCAACTATTGGCATTCGTGAAGCCCAAGGATTATCCTGAAGTTCGATGGGATTAAGAAAGTAAGTGCCGACAATGTGCTCTGTTAGGTGTCTCGATACTAAATCGGCGTCTAGGGCAACCCTCCAACGAGAGCTCCCCTTTGCTGGGGAGTCGATGCGCACATGTGCTCTAGTCATGCCTAATCCACGGATAGCCACAGCCTCCATCAGTTTCGCTAATGTTGCACTATTTGAAACTCCTCCTTCGATCTGTTTCTTGAGATCTGAAAGAAAATCGAAGTATACTTGACGTGCATCAACCATCAAGAGTTGTTCTCGTGCTTTTTGAATAATAGTTTCCCAAGCATCCTCAATCTGAACTGCTCGCCGCATGTACTCGGTGGTCTGCCCTACAGGATCGTAATTTTGATTTGCCTCCCCCATTCGGCTCTTTGAGGAAGCATCCTCTTTACTTAATATGGTTGCAGAACTAATTATTTTCTCGAAATTAAGTTCCTCTTGCTTATACGAACTGGTACGCTTTCCAGTAGCTCTGCGAGGCATACCGCTAGCCTTTCTTTAATCCTTCGATTGTCGGGATCCACTCGTTTTTCATCTCGTTGAAGATATCCGGTGTTCTACCACCCTCTGAGTCAGGAGTATTCCGAGGGCGAATTCTCACAGGTATTGTATGCTTAATACTTTCATATGTTCCAGAAAGCAGGCAGGTTCCACGTGGCATCTTTGGAAGTGCGCGTAGCATCTCTTCAGACGCATCGGCCTTAACCCCGCGAATAGCTTCCAGTTGATCCGGCTCAAGAGCAAAAACAAGACGAGTATTGCATTGCCGAATTGCCCGTTTGTCGATGTCAACAGGACTCTGTGTCATAAGTATGATAGAAATACCGTGATGGCGGCCTATACGTACCCCCTCGCGAATAATCTGTTTGCACGGACTACCTTCACCATCAGGAACGAACAAGTGTGCCTCGTCTATTACCGCAACATACGGTGGGATATGGCCATGGAGCCGTAGAGTCTGCAATTCACGTAATACCGCTGTCGCAATCGGCTGGAGTTGAGAAGAAGTGAGGCGTTTACAGTTTATAGCCATACAAGGATACATAAACTTACGCCAGTCCGCTTTTTCGATCCCCTCTCCGAATATCGGATTACGCTGTAGAGACCTAGTGCGACTCACGGCCATGCTTACACTGTCTGGTTTATTTGTAAGCTGAGGGCCTACGATTTCCATGCGTTGCAATAAGGTGCCAATAGAGAATTTCGCAATTTCATCCGACGCAAGCTCAGATTGAAGTTCACTAAAAGCCCGAGCCGCTATATCTCTTTGTAGATCGGTTGTCGCATTAGGAAGAAGATTGAGTAATTCCGACTCAGTGAGAGAGGATATACGTATTGTGAAGTCTTCTCCTGGTCTAACTACTTTTCCTCCCAGTTTACTGACTAGCGATGAATACTCATCTTGCGTGTCAATGAAAACTACCGGCAGGCCTTGCTTAACAAGTTCTTCTGCTATTACTCCCATTGCATAGCTTTTGCCACTACCGGTAGTACCACAAATAAACATATGGCGCTGAATCGCCTCACGCTTTAAAATGATCTGGGTGGGTGTACCACTGGCGGTTTCCCCAATAAACAAGCCGAGATTCACATCCTTTATAATCCCAAGCGAACGCACGATTTCATCTTCGGCTGAGAGATACACCTCTGCCCCAGCATTTGGCAAGCTTTGTGGAGCACGTATTTCCGACCCGACAATCTCCTCCATTAGTTCTGCTTCTACCAGACGGTAAATGGTTGTACTATCTTCCTCGCTAGGATAGTTAGCTCGTATACCCAAAGTATCTCGAACATTAATATCTTCGGGACCTTCGTTCGGGTTGTGCTCATAAGCACTTCGAATGCGCCCGATCAGAATGCTATTATCTGTTCTTTTTACGGGAATACTGACAAGAGTGCCTGGTTTTACATCCTGGCCAACCCTAAGTTTTATACGCAAAACCTCGAAGGTTGGCGTTTCGTGATCCGATATTACTGTTCCAATGGGCATAGTCATTGGCGATCTCCCTGATGTGCTGTGACAGAAAGCTCTACGCTTAAGGGGTAGAACCTCTGCCGAACTCGCTTGCGGTGATTACGAAATTACACGATACACGCCGCACCCCAGCGGTGTCTCGCTTAGATGAATTGTAGGTAAGCGACCGTGAATGTCAAGATATGGATTGGTAAAAATCCGATCATCGCTTAAGCCAAAGATCGGAGATAGCACATAAGTTCAATCGCTGCTAGTAGCATGATCGAGCAGGTCTAGCAACTCTGGGATGTCTTTAGCAATCCGTGTCCCCTCGCCGCAAATGCCCCATATCATATTATTGAGGAACCGGAAATCATCGGTGAGCCCAAAACAGAGTTTGCCGTGAGCAAACATATAGCCCAGCTCTGCGCTAGTCCCTGAATCTTGATCAGAGCCCGTGAGCAGGGCTACACAGAGGTCACAGGTATTGAGGGCGACAATGTCAGCTCGGAAGATTTGTGATTGCATAGCTGGTACTGTGAAGTCAACCAGGCCAGCGTCGCGGTGAGGCAGGAAGGTTATGTAGCCTCGGGATTCCAACGCTTCGGCGATTCGCTCCAAGTACCAGCGTTCGTGGATATTGAACAGGGGTCCCGCGATGTAAATTTGAGTCATACTTGCACCTCACTGGCTTAAATGTTACCATAGCTCCGCACTAAAGCATAGCGGGTTCATAACAGAAACTTATGAGTCAAATGGCGTCATTACTGCTCCTTGCCTGTTCCCGGCGGAAGCAGGCGGTGCCACACTTGCTCCCAGCTTTGGAGCGGTACCAGGGCCCTCAATTTCAAGTTGTCCGCAAATTTCTGCTGGCTCATCCCGAGATGAAGACAAAGTTGGACATTGCCATACTCTCTGCCCGACTCGGTATCATATCATCGACAGAGCCCATTTTGGATTACGACCAGCGGATGACGCCCGAGCAGGCAACGTCGCTACAACCAATAGCATTGGCGAGTCTTCGTCAATATTTTCAACACACGGCATATCAACGATGTTGTATTTCGCTAGGGAAAGACTATCTGAGTGCTATCGTCGGAGTTGAAGATCTTGTGCCCTCGGGATGTGAAATCACTTATACCCGAGGCTCACAGGGCGAAAGGCTGTCGCAACTGTTTGACTGGCTATATCACAACCAACCCACTCCTATCGTTAAGCCGGCTCGTGTTACAAAGAGTGTACACATTCGGGGCATAGAAATCCGGCTTTCACCTGAAGAAGTCATTGCATTGGGCCGATCCAAGTTGGCCTCCCCAACAAGTTCCTTGCCAAAGGCGAAGACTTGGTATGTTGATATCGATGGGCAGCGCGTTCCTCCGAAGTGGCTAATAAGCCAAATTACTGAATTACCGGTGAGTGCGTTCAATACAACTGATGCACGGTTTGTTCTTGAAAGCCTTGGAATTAAAGTGAACCGAATTCAGGGCATTTTGTAAAAACGCCTACCGAAGTACACTGAGCAACTAAGGGCGCGTTAGCGCCAGAGGAGGAAGATTGGAGGTCGTTGCGGGTCTAAGTCTTAAAAATCTAAAGCCTCGGGTTTGGGATCGCGAATCGCCTCTTTATCTTCCCGACCTGCGGGCAATTATGGTGTCATATGCTGACTTTCACAAGTCACCCCCGCAGCGTCAGAAGGCGATGAGACACACCTTGCGCGCCTATCTTGGTGTTCCTGACCATATCCGCATTTATCTTGATAACGGAGCGTTCTATTTTTTGGACCGCGACGGCGGTGTGCCAAGGAATGAGTATGAAGAGTTCGTACAAGCAGCTAAACCTGATTGGTACCCTATTCCACAAGATTTCATACCAACCCCAAGAATGGACGATGAGACACAACTCTCGTGTCTACGACGTACTATGGAAATGAATATTGCATTTGAGCATGATGGGTTTGTTCCTGTATTGCATGTCAGTCGTCATCTGGCGACGTATATTGATGAGTTCAATCAGAACGAACAGCTTGTACAGAAAGACAGGGTGGCTTTGGGGGGGATTGTACCCAATTTGCTGCGCAAGCCCAGTGCTATGCCATATGCGGAGGTCTTGGAGAGCCTGCGTCAGGTACGTCACGTGCTAGCCGGCAAGCACCTTCACGTTTTCGGCCTGGGTGGAACTGCCACACTTCACCTTGCGGGCCTGTTTCAAATCGACTCACTCGACTCTGCGGGTTGGCGGAACCGGGCTGCGCGTGGGATTGTGCAACTCCCAGGACGCGGCGATCGTATGGTAGCGAATATGGGAAGTTGGCGAGGTCGCGAGCCAGACGAAAAAGAGTGGGCACTATTAGCCGCCTGCCCATGCCCTGCCTGCCAGCAGTTTGGTTTGGCGGGGCTAAAGGCGAACAAGATAGAAGGCTTCTGCAATCGTGCGACGCACAATCTTTGGGTTTTACTTCAAGAGGCACAGGCGATTAAGATTCACTTGGAAGCGAACACCTATCGTGATTGGTATCATTCTCATGTAGAGAACTCTATATACCAAGCGCTTCTTCGCGATTCACTGACTCTCATCGAGCAAAGATTACCACCCACAGGCAACTAAAATCAATAAGTTGACAACAAAACGCCCGGTACGCTATACCGGGCGTTCTAGTTTAACGATGTGTGCTCAACATCATTGCGACAATCAGATAACGCAATAATGAATTTTCTATAGCGAACGACAAAGTTGCCGTTAGAATTGACGATTAACCAGTAAGTGACGCCTTCGATCCTTTTCCTCTGGTATTCTATGCAATACCTACAGCATTTTTCACGAGACCGTATGCGCGTCCCAGTTCGGTATGCCGTGCCGATGGTGAGCGCTTCCCGAAGCCTGTAACATTTTCGCCTCCGCTGCTGAATATACCAACAAGAGAGCCGATGTAGGGCTGGCGCGTAGTGGGGAGGGGCTCAATGGATTTACCGAGCACAAATGCTCATCCAGATGGTCAAGGGCCGAGTACGAACGCCACTAAACATGCGCGGCTTAGCCAGTTTATAGAGACTGAAGCCGATCTTTTGTTCAAAACGATCTGCTTTTACGTCTATAGAGCTGGTCTCGGGGCCGGAGCTGTAGCCCGGGAAGTGGCACAGGAAGTCCTTGGCGACGTTGTCGTTGAAGCATTGCACAATGCAGAGCGCTTTGACCCAGAACGCTCGCCCCGCGCTTGGCTACTCGGAATTGCGGCCAAGGTCATCCTACGTTATCAGGAACGCGCCCGAAAGTTATCTGCCGAGGTAGCAGTACAGGATGCCGCATTGACCCAGGACGAAGGTGTCAGCAGCCAAGAAATCTGGGATCGCTTAACGACAATAGCTCCCCACAGTATTGCCGATGAGGTCGTCGCAAACGAAGAGGCGGCTTCACTTCTGGCTCTGGTGTCAGAGGCGGACCAACGCGTGCTGCGTCTGGCGATTCTGCATGACCTTAGTGGGGACAGACTCGCACAGGCACTTGGGGTTAAGCCCGGGGCAGCCCGCGTACAACTCCACCGCGCAATTACGCGACTGCGCGATGCTTGGCGCACAGCTACAGGGGAGGCAAAGTAATGCAACAGCAGCCACAGAACAATGCGCATCGGGACGAGACGCAGCTTGCGCGCGAAAAAGTGTTATTTCGTTATAGTAGCGCGCTACAGCGAGGTGACTTTGATATTGTTGCAGCTGTGCTTCACGAGGCGCAGGACGACCCGGTCCTGGAGCGGATGGTTTTGGATATCAATGCCATCTATACAGATGATACCAATACACAAGCAGAAGTTGAGGCGGCCACAGTTGTACAGCGCCTCCTACAGGAACATCTTCCCTCCGGCTTTGTTCAAACACAGGAGCATCTGGAGACGCCTCTAACCGTAGGTGATGTCGCGGCGCGGTTACAGACGGAAGCGGCTGCAAAGGGGCAAGTCGACGGTGAGATTAGCAAAATCACCGGTCAACTTCGCGCGTCGCAGACAGCTTTGCCCACCAAGCTTAGCCAGCACAACATTAGACAACTATTTGAAGAACTTGGTGTCAACGTTAGTCGACGAGTGCAGAAGCTCTTTCGCGATACAGCCATCTTCCTAGCGATGGGACGTACCCAGGGCAGGATGCGTATGGCAGCGACAAGGCAGCAGAAGCAACTTCGAGAAGAGCCTATTGACGAAGCCCAGCCGGGCCAGGACGAAGCACGACAATGAATACTGTTTTCTTCGCCTCGGTAATCGCCGATCTGTATTCTGAAGCGGGCGCCCCCTTGCCCACAGTTGATCGGCCCCTAGTCCCATTGAGTGACCTTATGGGTGCGTACGACTTGACATGCACCGAACTCACAGGGCTGACGAGCGCCACGGCGATACAGGAGTTGCTACGTCGCGGCGGCATCGTCGAGCCGCCTGAGCGTCTCTCGCACGAGAGGCTGGCCGGATTCATCTATACAGCGGCGCATATCGGCGCAATCTTCGTCGAGCGAGCAGATTATCTGGTACGCCGGCGGTTCTCCGTCGCACATGAACTCGGCCACTACCTCTTGCACTTCCGGCCGCTGCTCCAGGCTGGTGAGAGTGACGAGCCGAGCGTCTACGAGGCTATGGAAGCTATTCCCTTTAGCAGTAGCGAAGCGGAGCCAGACCAGATGCCAGTAGGACGAATGACCTTCACGCGCCCTGCCCAGTCAACTGCTTCACAGAAGAGCTTTCGCGACATGGAGCGCGAGGCCAACCAGTTCGCGGGTGAACTTCTAATGCCGAAGGAGATTGTGCAGGGACTCGTGGAGCATCACGCGCGGGCGGCACATGGCGAAGATCTGATTTGGCGTATTGCGACAGATATGCTGGTCAGTCGTAGCGCGATGCGCTGGCGGTTACGCTTCCTGGGGTTACTTTAGCCAGCCAACGCGCGTTTGACTTGACATGACAGCACAGCGGAGGGCCAGCATGAGTCTGCGGTTTTTGCGTGATTACGGCGCGAGGCGCGTACGCAACTATGCCCCGCAGCCGATGCTACTGGACGATGGATTAATGGCGGGGGAAGACTCGGCTGAAAGCCAGGCGAACCTAAGCTATGAGTTGCCGGCGAACGATTGGATTGCTCTGAACATCTCCACCAGCGATCTCAGCGGTTGGCCGCTGCGGCCTTGCTGCTTCGTGGATGGTAAAGACGTCGGGCGAACAGTCGCGTGGCTGCAAAGCCCTGAAGGGTATCCAGCGCCAGTGCGCCTGTCCCAGATCGGCGCAATTGTACTGCGACACGAGCACAATGACCTGGTGCGTGCACACTACGAAGTTGAGCGAGTCGTCTCGCTGATCATCGATCTTTTCCCGTGGGATGAGATCGAGAGCTTTGCTCTGGCGCTCCGCCAGCATGGATTCCGACTTCTGCCGGCAGTCAAGCCACCGGACGAGGAATGCTTCGACTTCGAGCGCATGCGAAAAACAACGCAGAATCGCTCTATGGACGAGATGACGCGTCTGGAGTCGCGTGCACTGGCGGGCCTCGGGACCACCCCAACCGTGGTGGATGGCCGTCTCGAACCACGTGCCAACGCCTTCAATCCGGCCTCTACGCCTGTAGTCGGTGTGATCAAGACGATGCGAGAAAACTACCTGCACCCCCGCGGCTGGCAGGTGTTTTACAACTTGCAGCCCGGGCAACGGACGCCGGCATTTCGGCTGGCAGCACGCAATCTCGACGTCATCTCCTGGTATGTCCGACTCGACGGCGCGCACGGCGAACTTCCGAATTGGGGCGTTGTCCGTCTCGAAGTACCGGAACATTTTTTCGTCGGTGAGCTGAATCGGGATTGGACGTATCTCGACCGCTTGTCACGTCTTGTCTATGAATACCGCTGCCAGGATTCGGCCTATGGACGCGCTGCTGTATCACTGCACCCGATCCAGCGTGCGGAGGAGAAGCTGGGTGCCCTGTTTACACCGAGCGATACGCTGGCAAGCCATTTTTACCACCTGACCCAGCTGTAGGAGTCTGCATATGACCATGAATGATTTTCCGGCACCAGATATGGCTGCAATCGACAACGACATACATGATGACGCAGGGCAAGTGCCACGGCAGCGCCGCGGTGCAGTAGCACGGCCAGGTAACCGTCTCTGTATCGGCCGGGTTGGAGCGCCGGCCCAGCAGGAAGCGACTAGCGGCCATTTTTATTTCTGGGTCCCACCAGACGTGCTGGTTGAGCGGACGCAGATTGTGACCTGCGAGAGTGAGATCGCGGGGCAGACCTACCGTTTTGCAGCCCTAATCGATGAAGTGCATCACCGTGGCCGTGAGCGCGACATGGGGAACGTCGTCGATGCTGCTGACAGTGACCTCGACTGGATGCCGCCATTTGCAAGCGAAGGCTATACCTACTGCAGCGCCAGTATTCTACGCATTGAGTCGCCGGTGCTCACGCCACCGCGTGACCGAAGTGATGTACTCCTCGCAGGCGCCGATGAAGCCGGACATGCTTACGGCTTCGATGAGATGGCTCGGCCCATGGCGATTGGCCGATTGCGTAACGGTGGTAGCCAGTACGCTGGGTTGGCGCAGATCGACTTGCATTACCTGCTTGGGGAGAATGGGGGCCACTTGAATGTGACCGGCATGGCCGGTGCGGGTGCGAAGTCTAGCCTGTTGCTCACCGTGCTTAAGTGTCTCATCCACGAAGCCCGGCCACAGCCTGGACGCGAACCGCTGCATATCGTCCCCATTGTCTTGAACGTCAAGGGCGAAGACCTGATGTGGATCGACCGCGCTCACCGCGATCTCAGCAACCCTCGCCGGCAGGATCAGGCAGATTGGGCCGCTCTCGGCATTCCAGCGGCACCTTTTGCTGGGGCGACCTTCTATGCTCCCGCCGACCGCAATGGGGCGCCAATGATTGATGGCTGCGCCGCGACTGCCTATTCTTGGACTCTGCGAGATGTCATTGAGCAGGACTTGTTTCGCTACCTCTTTGCCAGTGATGACCTCTCATCAGCCATGGCAGCATATGTGCTGGACATCGCTACTGAGTTGACGAGCGATGATGGCCGGTTGCGTCCAAATGGTCCTCAGACGTGGGCTGAATTGTTAGAGCGGATGCGCGCGCATAGCCTGAACTGCTCTAACGTCCATCATGCCGGGACGCTGAATGCCGTGTATCGCCGGTTGCGCGAGATTCTGATGGAAAGCGAAGGGATCTTCCCGCGCGACCTACAGAATGGTCAGCCGCTGCGCGTTACACGCACCGTGACTACGCCACCGCAGGTGATTGATATACATAGTCTTTCCCAACCGCTCCAGCGCTTCGTCGTCGCTGCAATCGTCAAGCGGGTTGTTGCTGCACGTACCGGCCGCCATGCTGTACGCGGGCTTCGCTATGTGCTCGTGCTTGACGAATTGAACCGCTTTGCCCCACGTGGCAGTAGCGACGACATCACCCGCTTGCTCGAGCAAGTGGCCTCCGAGATGCGTAGCCAAGGCGTAATTTTGCTCGGTGCGCAGCAACTCGCCTCACTAGTCTCGAATAAGGTCATCGAGAACGCCGCGATCCGTGTCCTTGGTCGGACTGGAGCCGCCGAACTCCAAGATCGAGTCTGGCAAGGATGGGACAAACCGGCGCGAGCGCAGGCTATGCAGCTCAGGCCGGACGAGAAACTGGTTATGCAACCAACCTTTCGGCAGCCTATGTTCACCAAGCTACCGTTCCCTGCCTGGGCTATGCGCCGCGAAGACATTGCCGCGCCTGCGGCCGACGAACTTCCCCCGGAGGTGTAACTATGCGCATCATACATACTGCTGATTGGCACCTCGGCGCCCGATTAGGCAGCCATGATCGGACAGATGATCTCTTCGCGCAAGCCGAGCGTGTGCTGCAGCTGACCGAAGCGCACCATGCTGACGTGCTGCTGGTAGCCGGTGACCTCTTCGATCATCGCACGCACGCGGTACTCACCAAGCGGCTGGCGGAATTGTTGGCGCCGCACGTCCAGCGAGGTTTGCACGTCGTCTTAACACCAGGAAACCACGACAACCGTGAGCATTTCCGCATGATGAATGCGTTGCTCACGCTCGAACAGGGGGAGCGCAATCGTATCCACGTCGCGCACAACTGGGAAATTCTGTGTGTCAAAGACGTGCAGTTCGCAGTGATCCCATATCCCATCCGCGAACTGTTGCTTCCGTATCGAGACGAGGTTGCTGGCACGACGGAGCGCAACGTAGCACTCAGCGTAGCCTATGCTAATCTCGTTCGGGGTGTAATCGCCAAGCTGAATTCACAGATGCCGGCGGTATTCGTTGCCCATATCACTGTCGCAGGCGTGACCACCCCAAGCGAGCGGGAGATCACATACGATGACGATATCCGGCTCGGGACGCAGGATCTGCCGCTCGCGAGCAATCTAGCCTACATCGGGCTGGGGCATATTCACCAGCAGCAGCGGATTGAGCACCCAGTACCGTGCTACTACAGTGGCAGCATCGACCGAATGAACCTTGGCGAACGCGGGGATAATAAGGGTGTCCTGTTGGTGGACGTGCCACTGATCGGTCCTGCCGAAATCACGCCGCTTCCACTTGAGGCAACACCGTTTCATGACATTCATATTGATGCAAGCGAGCTTGAAACACTTCCCGACCGCTTTGCCGATCTCGAACGCGCCTTCGTGCGGATCGAGATCAACACGGAGGCGGACGCGAACTTAATCGCGCTCCAGCGGCGTGCTCGTGAGTTGTGCCCGCGCTGCTTAGATGTGCATTTTTCCGGCAGTGGTGCGACGTCCAATCCAACTTCGGCGGCATCACATGCACGCGACTATCGCACGACGGTGCTGGATTACCTTCGAGAGCAACACGGCACCGATACTGCGTACACCGAGCTTGAGCAGCGCGCCCTAAGCCTACTGGAGGAGATCACCAATGCTGCTACAGCGAATTGAACTTCTGGGCTTCCTGAGCCACCGCGGACGGCCCTTGGCGGGCGGCGGCTTCGATGCGATCGAGATTGACTTTCGCTCGTCGCCGCTGTGGCTGATCTACGGTCCGAATGGCGCCGGCAAGAGCGCGCTGTTCGATGCGATCACCTTCGCCCTCTTCAAGCAACATCGTGGTGGTGGACAGAACTTTGATCGGCTCATCCACGATGCGGCCGATGAAGCGCGGGTCGATCTTGATATTGAGCTGAATGGAGAACTGTTCCGAATTCAGCGCACGATCAAACGTGGACGCAGCGTCTGGGGGATAGTGCGGCGTTGGAACGGGAATACGTGGCAAGCGATTCCGGAGACGGAGAAGAAAGTCGAAGAGTGGGTGCAGGATCACCTGCGCATGAGTTATGAAACGTTTGTATCTGCGGTGGTACTCCGTCAGGGAGAAGCTGACGCGTTTCTCAAGGCCGGAGCTTCGCACCGTCGCACACGCCTTATGGAGTTGCTTGACCTGCGCTTCTATGAGCAGCTTGGCGATTTGGCAACGAAGCGGCGCAACGAGTGGCGCAAGACATACCAGGGTCGCGAAAAAGATTTGGGCGAGCTTCCAATCGTTACAGAGGACGAAATCGTGGCACAGCAAGCAGAAGTTGCCGCACGGGAGGCGGAGAGTCGTGCGGCGGATGAGCGCTGCCAGAAGAAAGAACAGGACCTCACGGATGCACAGAGGGTGGCCGAGCTCACTGCCGCGATTTCTCAGGTGACGCAGCAGCAAGAGTCGGATGCTAGCATACTTGCTCAGGCAGACACAATTCGCGAACGTGCCCGTCGTGCTCACGAACTTGGCCGTCTCCTCCCGCTGCTAGAGCAGTTGTGGCGTGCGCGAGCCAGTGTAGCCAGTGAGAAGCAGCGAATCACCGGGATGGAACAGCGGATCGAGACGTTGGAAGAACAACTGCAACAGCGTGGATCGAAGGTCGATCAGGCTGAAGCAGATTTGTTCGCAGCTGCTGAAGCACACACACGCGCCAGCGAAGCACTGCAGGCAGTGCACAAGCGCCAACAGGAAATCATCGGGCAGTTGGAGAGACTCGATCATATCGAGCAACTCGAGGTGCAGATTGTTGCTGCAGAGCAGAAGTTCGCTCCGCACCAACTGATTCTCCAGCAGTCGGATAGTATCGCTCAACGCCACGCACGGTACGATGCGCTACGTGATGGACTCCCACTGGTCGAAGCGGTGGCTAAAGCCCAACGCGAACTTGAGGAAGCTATTCACGAACTGGAAGCGCTGCAAGGTTCCCTCACAGCAGTCGAGGATGCAGAAGCGCAAGCCCAGGCACAGGAGGAAGCATGCCAAATAGCCTTCAAGGTCGCAAGTGAAGCATACGATGAGGTGCGCGAGGCGCGGCGAGAACTGCAACAGCAAATTGGCGCCCTACAGAAACGACTGGAACAGCGTGAAACGCTCGAGGGCCAGGAAGCCTGTCCGCTATGTGGAGGCCTACTAAGTGACGAGGTAGGACGCGAAAGGCTCATTCGAGAGCGAACGCAATGGCAAGCTGAACTTGATGATCTCGAGCTGCGAGCTCAGGCGCTCGACCGAGATGTGGCTGCAAAGAAGCATGCAAAAGAGCATGCTGAGAAGAACCTCAAGAAGGCGAGTGGTACAGCGCGGGATGCCGCTACACGACTGGCCAGCGCCCAACGGGATGTTCAGAACGCCGAGCGTGTGCATGGCAAAGCGCAGCAGGCGGCAGACGGCGCGCGGCACAAGGCGGGGGTGTGGGTAGAGCAGCTGTCGAACCTCCTCCAGCTACGGGATGAGTGGACCATGCTGCAGGAGGTTCCGCCGCTGTGGCATGCGCTCCAGGAGGGGCGAGCGGCAGAACAGACCTTTAGGACCACCGTCGAAGTGTGCAACTCACAGCTTCGGAATCTACCGTCGTGGACACAGCCTGAACGGGAGGACATACGCCGGGAAGGCGGCGAGCTCGTGACAGTGGTCGCCGCGACAGAGGCGCACGAAACAGCTACCAAACAGCGCAAACAGGAGGCCGCGGATCAGCGAGACGCCTTGGTGCGGCAACAGCAGGCGGCGGAAGTTGAGCAGCAACAGGCTCGCGAGCGGCTTGCTGAACTTCGGGAGCGCAAGAAAGATGCTGAGGCAGAATTGGCCGAACGGATTGTTCAACTGCCAGCGCCGTGGCCCGACCATCCCGCCTGCACAACTGAATCAGCCTTTCAGTCGCTCAAGCGGGAGCAGGAGGCTCTTGTCGCTGCACCGGCAGAGGAAGAGCGACTACACCAAGCCCAACAGCGGGTCGAACATCTTCGCGGCCAGGTCATGACGTTGCAGCAGCAGCTCGATGGCATACCGGTAGATCAGCGGCAGCCGGTTGCTGAGGCAGAAGCTGCGCGAAACGTCGCACGACAAGCGTTGGCTGATACACAGAAGGCCTGGCGAGAGGCCGAGCAGCAGCTTACAAAGTTACAGTGGCAAAAGCAGCAGCGCGACGAATGCGCGGCCAAACTTGCCGCTGCCGAGCGTGAGTACCAGTATTACGACCAACTCAGCCGGACCTTCGGAAAGAGTGGCCTTCAGGCGCTCATTATCCGCCAGGCGCAAGAGACGATCAAGCGCTATGCTAACACCACGCTTGGCCGACTGAGCAATGGTGAGTGGCAGATCGACCTTCAGGAGAACAAGGATGGCCTCGAGATTCTCGCTGCCGACCTGCGTCAAGGCGATGCTAAACTACGTCCGTTCGATTATATCAGCGGGGGTGAGCGCTTCCGTGTGGCAGTCAGCGTGGCCGTGGCGATCGGCCAGGCAGTGACTGGTGGACGACCGGTAGACACTCTGGTAATCGACGAAGGGTTTGGGTCGCTTGACGATATCAACCGAAGCCTACTGGTGGCCGAACTCAGCCGACTCAGCGAGGAAGTACTTCAGGGCGGGCGGGTTATCGTCGTTTCTCATCAACCGGATGTTGTTGAGGGTTTTGGCAGCCGTTATCAACTCTCGCGTGACCCAGATGGCCTGGTGCAGATTGACTATAATCCGCCAGCCTGACGTAAAGGCCCTACAATGGGCAAACAGACTATGATAGCGGAACCGGATGAGTGCCCAGAGACACTAGTTACTTGACGTCGCACGACATCTCCACGAAAGAAGGGGTGAATCGGGGAATAGACTCGCATAACCTTTGTTTATACGAGTCTATCCAACCCGCCCGCCGTCGTGTATACTAGCAACACATGTTCTGGTATTGACGGCGTGGAGGGCGGGTATGGATGGGTTGCCAGCGCTCGGGGGACTGCCGGCCGCCGATGATGCGGCGCAGATTGCGCTCGTCCCCAGCCAGGGGATATCGGCTGCGCTTAGCCAAGCAGGGGCGGCGGCCGACCGCGCCGCGTCGTCGGCGCTCTTCGCCGAGTACCGCCGGCAGCTCGCGGCCCGCACGCGCAGCGCGCACGACCAGGACCTCGCCCGCTGCGCGCTCTACCTGGCCGATGTGGGCGTCGCCGTTGGCGCGCTGACGGCCGAGCCGGCGGCCTGGGCCGGGTTCAGCTGGGGCCTCGTCGAGGGCTTCAAGCGCTGGATGTTGCGCGAGGGCTACGCCCTGGCGACACTCAACCGGACCCTGGCGACTATCAAGTCCTACACGCGGCTCGCCGCGCAGGCCGGCGCGCTCTCCGCTGAGCAGGCGGCGCTGATCGCCGCAGTGAAGGGCTACGGGCGCAAGCAGGGACGCAACCTCGACGCGAAGCGCGAAATCACTCGACGCAGCGCCAAAAAGATTCAGGCGGTCAGGCTTTCACTCGCCCACGCACGGGCGCTCAAGGAGCAACCCGACGATACGCCGCAGGGCCGGCGCGATGCGCTGCTGATCTGCCTGCTGCTCGATCACGGCCTGCGCGTCGGCGAGCTGGCCGCGCTCACCGTCGGGTCGGTCGATCTCGCCGCTGGCACGCTGACCTTCTACCGCGAGAAGGTTGATCTGACCCAGACCCACCTGCTCTCGGCCGCCACGCTGCGCGCCGCCCTGGCCTACCTTCAGCACGACCGCGCCGGCGCCGCCGTAGAAGAGGCGCTCCTGCTCGGGAGCCGTAGGGGTGGCGGGCTGCACGGCACCCTCGGCGTCCGCTCTATCCAGGCCCGCGTGCAGCTGCTCGGCGCGGGCGTCGGGCTCAAGCAGCTCTCCCCACACGACCTGCGGCACTATTGGGCTTCAGCGGTGATCGCCGGCGGCACCGATCTGCTCGCGCTGCAGGAGGCCGGCGGCTGGGCCTCGCTGGCCATGCCGCGCCGCTACGTCGAGCGGGCAAAGATCGCGAACGAGCGGGTGAAGCTGCAAGTGTAGACAGGTACGCTATGCGAGATCATGATCAGGCCGAAACGGCGATCTTCTTCGCAACGCCGGCAGCATTCGAGGCCTGGCTGGAGGAGCACCACACCTCTGCCAGAGAGCTGTGGGTCGGCTACTTTATCCCCTGTCAGCATGCTTAAGGCACAGTGAAGACGAGTCGCGCATGAACGCCACCCGCAAGGCTCTCCGTCGCGTGCAGACTGTGGCCGTTCCACCACGGTACGGCCAGG
>Ga0272446_1002453_pt1 | contig 25245 bp, 27 predicted proteins | sample YNPCB0061_FD_194587 | JGI IMG/M metagenome (GOLD analysis project Ga0272446, IMG submission 194587) | Hot spring microbial mat communities from Yellowstone National Park, WY, United States - YNP-CB-006-1 | ecosystem: Environmental > Aquatic > Thermal springs > Hot (42-90C) > Sediment | place...
CAAGCTGGGGGTCAGGGGTCAAAACTATCCCTCTAGGGGCAACTGCGCCAGCATCCAAAACCCAGCAAATGTTTGGGATTTCAAGGTCTCTTGCATCGCCAAAAAGTGGATCCCCTGACTGGCTTGTAGGCGCTGCTGAAATCCTTTCGCTTCCTGTTGGCGAACCTCATCAGTCAGTCCAGCCAGGACATAACTCACACTCGCCCCCACCTCCAGCAGCAACTCCAGCCCCCCATCCCCCGTCTCCTCCACCGTCACCGCATAGGGATCCACCCCACTCATCCAAGCAGCCATAGCCCGGGCGCGGCGCGAGGTGATCAGCAGCCCCGGAATAATCGTTTCGGGATCCCAGGTGCTCCAGTCAATCGGCAACCCTTCCCCAAATGCTGCCCCCCAGTTCTGGCTAAAATCTGGGCTAAAACCTGGGCTAAAGTCGGCAGCCCGCAAAGTCACCAGGGCCCAGCGTTCCCCCCGCAAGGCATCCGGCAAGGGTTGGGGGTCTTCATAGACTGGGGCGGGCATGGGGTCGAGCTTGTAGGTAAACTGGCTCTCTTGGGGATAGACCTGCTCCTGCCGATAGTGATACCAGCGCTGCAAGCTATAGACCCGGCGGCTGAGGCGAGTGGGGATCCCGATTAACTCTGCCGCCCGTTGTAGCAGGGCCACCATGCGCAGGCGAAAAATGCGGATCAGCAGCGGCGGCACAGGCGCCAAGGCCAGATAAGCCTGCAAGCGTTCACTCACCCAGCGGCTATTCACCTCTTGATTGGAGGCATAGCACGCCTGTTGCCAGGTGCCGGTGCTATCGCACACCAGCAGTTCCCACACCCGTTTACCCTGGTCATCGAGGAGGGGACAGGGATGGAAATCCACCTGCCAAATCGCTTCTGGCTTCACGGGTGCTCCACCTCTCGATCGCCAATCTCGCCAAACTCGTGGGCGCCAAAAATCGCTTCGGGATGGCGGTAATACTTAAATTCAAGGAGATTGCCAAAGGGATCTTGCAAAAAAAAGGTGCCGTGTTCGGTGATTGCTCCCACAAAACGCCAGCGGGGGGGCTGAAAAAAAGACAAGCCTGCTGCTTCCGCCTGGGCTGCCATCTCTTGCCACTGGGATTCCTGGGCAAAAATCAAACCAGCGTGACGGGGATAGATCCCATTTTGCCCCTCAAGGGGAGCCGGGGTGAGATGGGCCACCAATTGGTGACCTGCCAAGTTAAAAATCACGGAGTGACGGGTTTCCCGCCCGACTTCACAGCCCAATCCCTGGGCATAAAAGGCCTTGGCTTGTTCAATGTCGGTGACTGGAAAAGCCAGATGAAAACGTACGGGATCCATACCCTCAGTCCCATAAGCAATGGCACAGGTATTCCCTATCCTAGTGCAGGTGATTGCAGGTGGTCGGGAATTTATCTGCTAACTCACCTGGAAAGACTGAGCGACTGCGTAGAACTGCTCTTTGACCTGGGGCCAGCGACGGTCATCGGTGGAAGCCGTCAGGGTATAAAGTCGGTGGTGCTGAATCGTCACATTCACGACTTCATGGCGAATCTGAGATCCCAAATGGGTTTCATACTCCAAGAGGTAGTAGGGCTGATTGCGCAGGGTGAGACTGCCGGCATTCACCAGGGTGGTGGTACGCCCAGAATCCTTGGGGGCAATGATCTTCTCGGCCACCCGTTGCCCCACTTCTGTTGGGGATCCCAGGTCTGTAATCTGCTCTGCCCGGTCAAAGGGTGAAATCATTAGGCTGATATTTTCCCCTTCATAGACCAAATCCCGCAGCAGCACCACCCGCTCCTTCAAAGATCCCGTTGCAGTCGGGGTCATGCCGTTGGGATAGGCAAAACTAAAGTCCCCGCGGGGATCGCTGTACACCCGCAGGCCTGACTTGGCTGAGCATCCCCCTGTCACCACCATCACCAGCACACACACCAGCAGAAACCACCGAGATACCATGACAGCTGCTCAATCCAACAGCTTCTATTCTCTCAGGCCAGGGCTAGATTCGGGATCCCTGTAACGAAGTTTTGCGTTATTCCTGCTTGAGGTGAAGAGTTATCACTGTTTTTGCTCTGGGGATGGGGATGTGTCGTATATCAAGGGGGGTATCTCCTGCGAGGTGAGTCATGCTTTTGGCAACGGTTCCTGCCACTCCGGTTTGGTCGCCCACGATTGCGTTGGTGATGATTTTGTGTAATGTGTTTGCCGTGATCTTGTGGAAGTCCTCGGTATCGCTGATTAACAATTGGCTGGCTGGCACTGGCTTTGAAGCCCGCGCCGGTTCTGTGATTCCTGAGGAAGCCAAAATTTTTGTGTTTAATTTTCCGGGGGTGAGTCTCAGTTTGCCGGAACTGTTGGCGGCGGCTTCCTTTGGTCACCTGCTCGGAGCAGGGGTGATTCTGGGCCTGAGCAATCTCGGCGGTCTCTAAAAATTCCAAAGCCCCTTCCCAAGATTTTCTAGGGAGGGGGAACTAGCATCCCCTTTCCACAAAGAAGTTTTTCAAGTCCACGAGACTGGAGACGGTGTAGGTCGGCTGTAAGGGCAGGCAGTCTGTGGCGCTGCCATAGCCAAAGCTGGCCCAGACCACGGGCATGCCCAAATTCTGAGCAAAACGGATGTCTGTGGGGGTATCTCCCACCAATAAGTTCGATTGGGGATCCCCGGCGTGGGGTTGGATCTTGGTGTGGTAGAGGGCGGGATCCGGTTTCAGGGGTTGTCCGGGGATCTCACCAAAGACATGGTCAAAGTAGCTGAGAATGCCTAAGCGCTCCAGAGCAGCCAGGAGAGCGGTCTCGGTTTTGTTGCTGACGAGGATCATGGGGATGCCCCGCTGTTTTACGGTTGCTAGGAGTTCCCGCGCCCCTGGATACAACTGTGTCTTCTCGTCGGCGCTGGGGTAGTGCTGCCGATAGATCCTGACGCACTCCTGGATCGCCTCTGGGCTGAGCTCCGGGGCTAGGATCGCAAATCCCTTGCCCAACCCATAGCCAATGATCTGGCGAATCGCTGCGGGATCCGGCGGAGCCATGCCCTGCAAAGCAAAGGTGTGCTGCACCGTAGCCACAATCGCAGGCTGAGAATCCGCCAAGGTGCCGTCAAAGTCCAACAGCAGGGTGGCCGGGAGAGAGGCAAGCATGGCAGACCGCCATCACAACAGGAGTATCATACGGGATTAAGTGAGTTGTGGTGGTGGTGAAGGGTGGGATCCATGCTCTTAGGAGAACTGGCACAGCGCTTGGGATGTGACCTGGAAGGGGATCCCCATCTCGTCATTACGGGGGTCGCCGCTGTTGGGGAAGCCCAGCCTGGACATCTCACCTTCATTTGGGATCCCAAGTATCTGCCCTTTTTGCAAGACTGCCAAGCCACTGCCGTCATCCTGCCCCTTGATCTGCATGTGAACTGGACAGGAGGAATTCTGCGGAGTCTCCATCCCCGCTTAACTTTTGCCCAAGCCATCGCCCTGTTTACCAAGGACTGGCAGCCCGTGGGGATCCATGCCAGTGCTGTGATTGGGGAGGGAGTGGAATTGGGCCCAGAGGTAGGCATTGGCGCTGGTGTGGTGATTGGGGATCAGGTGCGGATTGGGCGGGGATCCCGAATTCACCCCAATGTAACGATCTACCCCGGGGTGGAGATTGGCGAGGACTGTGTGATCATGGCGGGGGCGGTCTTGCATGAACGCACGGTGATTGGGGATCGCTGTGTGATTCACTGTGGGGCGGTGCTAGGGGACGATGGCTTTGGCTATGTGCCCTTGGCGGATGGCAGTTGGCAGTTTATGCCCCAGTCGGGACGGGTGGTACTGGGCAACGATGTCCATATCGGCTCCAATACCACCGTGGATCGACCTGCCGTGGGGGAAACCTACCTGGCAGATGGAGTCAAAATTGACAACCTGGTGATGATTGCCCATGGTGTCAAAATTGGCAAAAACTCTCTTTTGGTGGCACAAGTGGGGCTAGCCGGGGGGGTGAAGCTGGGGGAACGGGTGGTCATGGGCGGACAAAGCGGCGCCGCCGGGCATATCACCATCGGCGATCAGGTGACGGTGGTGGGGCGCACTGGCATTACCTCCGATGTGCCGGGATCCCAAACCATTGCTGGCTTTCCCCACCAAAGTGACAAGCAATGGCGGCGGGTGGCAGTAGCCCAAAACAAAGTCCCAGATTTGATCAAAACCGTGCGCCAGCTGGAACAACGGGTTCGGGATCTGGAAGCCCGACTGGATCGTCAGCAGTCTTCCCTGGATCCTCAAGGTTCTCAAGATCAGTAACTCCGGTCTTCTACCCACAGTTGCACCAAGGCACTCTTCCCCTGGGCATCCACCTTCACCTCAGCCCGGGCTGCCTGGGGATGGCGACGCAGATCCGCTTCCAAGCCATCCCCGATACCCTCAGGAATAAAATACTGGGATAACCCCAAATCCAATCCACCCCGCCTTCTCCACCGCCCTTGCATGACTTGGTGCCCTGGAGGAAGCGTTTGCGGAAACTGAGCCTGGATCCCCACAGGGATCCAGGGATCCCTCATTCCTTCTCCGGGCTTGAGGGTGAGATAGACGACAGGTTTTTCCTGAAGCTCAGACGACCACCCCGGTAATTTTTCCAGGGTTTCCGATTGGGCGGCGGCATAGTCGAGGGTGACATAGCGCCCCCGCAGCAAATCATAGGGATCCACCGGCACGGTTTGCAAAAAGACCGTCGTGCCTGTGGTCAGGGTGTAGGCTTTTTGGGCGGGAATCGAGAAGACGATCATCCCCTGAAAAAGAAGGGGAAGGCCAATAGACAACCAAGGAGATTTGACCAAGACCCGCTGGGGGAGGGACTGAACCTGAACCATATTCTTCTACTGGGGCACTGCCTTGAGTGTAAGGGTTGTTGCCAAGGGTTTACAGCTCTGTGTGCCAGTTTCTTTGCCGTCCGCAGCCAATCAGGCTCCCACAACTCCATTTTCCCCGACTACCCCGAGACGGCAACAGCACCCCAGGAGGGTATCAAAAACTTCTGCTTCCGTGTTGGCATAGCTGCAATCCACCAAATCCGGCCCCATGGGCTGGGGCAGGGGATCGGTGATCAGAATCAGTTGCTCCGGGCGCTTGTGGTGCAGGGCAAAACCAAGGTGCAAACACACACTCGGACTGGGCAGGGATCCCGAAATCACCCCGCTGACATCGGCAATAACCAGCAAAGACTCCCGGATCTGGCGCAAGAGGGCTGCATCCACTTTCACAGCGTGTTCTTCCGGGGATGTGATCAAAGTCAGGGGCTTGAGGGGATGGTAGTGACTGTTGATCCGCTTGAGACTAGCGGCAATCCAGCTCTGGTGACGCTGGTTGAGAGCGGGATCGTGATGCTGGGCTAGCCAAAAGCAGGTGGGCTGGAGGGGGCGGTAGGTAGCGCGTTTGCTGAAGTAGATTTCTCGGCTGATTAAGTCCAAATTGGCAATACTATAAATGCCGCTCCCTTCGATATAAAATTCCACCACATCCCCATTGAGATAGTGTTCAAACCAGCGGGACTGCTGCACTGTTTCTACATCATCAAGAAAATCAGCCCGCATCCCACTTTTGAGCAACCCCGTTTTACTCAAACGCATATCAGCTTTGAGGCTGGGGCGGGGATGAACCACCTGACCCAAGGTTAAAACTGTCTCTAAATACCATGCCTTAAGGATGATAATGGCCATGCCAAATCCTCAAGGGAGGGACAAAAATACTGCCATCACTGCTGTACCCCAGCCGGAACCCCTAAGGCCTGCCACACACTAAATTGGCTTCCTTCCTGCACCACCAAGCTAAACCGCCCAGAGTCCAAATCATGACGACACGTGGCAATAGCATCGTTGATGGTGCGATACCTACCCGCTAGGGCATAGGTTTTGCCACGAAACTGAGCCATGGGATTGCCGTTATCAGATTTAGCAGCCGTGAGTTCACTCGCTTTGATAATGAGCATCGAGGGATCCTGTGAAGAGGGGTTTGCAGATTCAGTACTCAGTCAGCAACCGAATAGCACGTTGCTAGCAAGTTTTTAGCAGGTTGTCAGTGAGTCAGACCAACTCACTCAGAATCACCACCACCACACTCCCGTAGGCCTATTCAAGCATAAGACCAGAAAATCGGGATCCCTACCCCCAATTTGTTAAGAAGTCTAGGGATCCCAGGTCGGGAAGAGTGTGACCATAGAGAAAGCTGCTCTCCCTTTTGCGCCATGTCTGGTTTGCGTGCTGTCTTAAGATTTATCCTGCCCTACTGGCGGATCACCCTTGTGATTGCCCTGGCGGGACTGGGCTTTGCCGTGATTAACCTCGCCCGTCCCTACTTGCTGGGGCTTTTTGTCACAGTCCTGACGGGTTCGGGATCCCTGCCAGGGTGGTTAGTGGTTTGGGCAACATGGCTGCAAAGGATCTTCTCTTGGGATCCCCAAGTAGCAGCGGTGGTGGGAATTTGTCTGATTTTTTTTGCCATCAATCTGGTGGCGCCGTTGGAGGTGGCCACGGTGCATTTCCTGAAGCGTTTGACGGCGGTACAAATGACCACTCGCCTGCACCAGCAGGCCTACCGCAAGATTATCAGCCTGCCTTTGGTCTACTTTGAAACCCACAATAGCGGTCTTTTGGTCTCCCGGTTGGAGCGGGCAATTAACAAACTGCAGTTGCTCTATATCAGTTTGGTGCAGGGGGGGATATTACTGCTGTCAACCTTATCCATGACCAGTTTGCTGTTTCTCAGTATCAGCCCGATTTTGGCTGGGGTTTTTGTGGTCACCATGAGTGTGTGTATGGTGATTATTTCGCGGCTTTTTGTGGATTTGCAGCCCTATATCACCCTGGGAGAACGCATTTTAGACCGGATCATGAGTCGGCTTTCAGAAGTGGTGCTCAATATCCGTACTGTCAAATCCTTTGTGCAAGGGGAACGGGAACGACAACGGGGCCACCATTGGCTGGAGCGCTTTTGGCGGTTTATGGGGTGGAAGGCTTACTGGCGATTTCATGTGGCAGAAACCTGTACCTGGCTACTCCTCAATTTTGCTTTTAGTGTGATTATTGGCACGAGTGCCTACTTAGTGCTCACAGATAGCATTACCGTAGGCAGCATGATCACCGCCATTACCGTGGCCCAAATCATTCGGGCAGAAGTCAGTAGCCTGCGGGAACCCATTGAACTCCTGACCACTTCGACCAGCGCCATTCAGTGGCTCGATGAGTTTTTGCGGCTGCCCCTCCAAGAACCCCCCAGTGGGCAAGGGGCCATCCCTCACCAGTCAGGGGTGACCCTGGAACTGAAAAACCTCTCTTTTCGTTATCAAGATCACCTCCCCTCCGTACTCGATAACCTCAATCTCACCCTGCCCCCTTTCGCCACCGTGGCTCTGGTGGGACCCTCCGGTTCAGGCAAATCCACCCTCACCCGCTTGCTCTATCGCTTTATGGATCCCAGTCAGGGACAGATCCTCTGGAATGGCCAGGACATCCGCAGCTTCGATCTCCAAGACTATCGCTCCCGTCTGGCCATCGTCCCCCAAGAAGTTGAAGTCTTTAATGGGACAGTCCTACACAATATTCTCTACGGTCAACCCCATCGGGATCCCGCCCAAGCCATTGCTGCTGCCAAGCTGGCCCGGGCCCACGACTTTATTCAGGATCTGCCAGGGGGTTACGAGGCGATTGTAGGGGAACGGGGGATCCGTCTTTCCGGGGGGCAACGGCAGCGCCTAGGGATCGCCAGAGCCATTGTCATGCAGCCCCAGGTGTTGATTTTGGATGAAGCCACCTCCAATTTGGATTCAGAGTCCGAACAGTTGATTCAACAGGCCCTGGAAAACCTCTTTGGCACCTGCACAGTGATTGTCATTGCCCACCGCCTTTCCACGGTGCGCTCCGCCGATCTGATTGTTGTCCTTGAAGCGGGCCGAATCGTTGAGCAGGGATCCCACGCCGAACTGCTGCGACAAGAATCCGGACTCTATCGGCGCTTACACGATTTGCAGACCCAGGGACTCCTCACTGCCGCCCGCACCCAACTCCTCTAGAAAACTCTCCCCAAAAGAGTCACTATAGCCATTTGAACCCCAAAGTGGAAATAATCCCGCCAAGTCGCCCTTTTTCGAGGCTATTTCTGGCTTGTTTAAGTAACTTTACTGAATTGATTCAGCGCTTTGGGGGATTTTTCCCTTGAGGGTGTTCTATATTTACGGAGAATGGGAGTATAATCATTTGTGGCATTTCAAACCGAAAAATGTGTCTGACCTAACTTCTAAAAGCGTGATCATGATTGTGGATGATCAGCCGGCAAACTTAAAGGTTTTATCGGACTTACTACTGCAGTACGACTTTGATGTTTTAGTTGCTAAAGACGGTCAAAATGCTTTGCAAAAATTGAAGAGAGTCACCCCAGATTTGATTCTGTTGGATATTTTAATGCCTAATCTAGATGGATTTGAAACGTGTAAGGCATTAAAGGAAAATATCGAAACCCAAGATATTCCTGTGATTTTCATGAGTGCTCTTTCCGATCCGGTGGATAAGGTGAAGGGGCTAACCCTAGGGGCCGTGGATTACATCACCAAGCCTTTTCAACAAGAAGAGGTAATCACCAGGATTAACATTCACCTGCAATTGCGGGCCCTCTCTCAGCAATTGAGCCAGCAAAATGAAGCCCTACGGCGGGAAATTCGCCAACGTCAACTGGCGGAAAGCAGCCTGCGGCAATCAGAGGAAAAATTTGCCAAGGCTTTTCGTTCCAATCCTGGGCCGATGATCATCACTACCCTGGCAGAGACCCGCTTTGTGGAAGTGAACCAAATGTTTTGTCAGATCACAGGCTACAGTCTGGATCAGGTGATCGGCAAAACGGCAGCAGAGCTGAATCTCTGGCGGGATCCCCAGGATTGGCAAGACTTGCTGGCGACTTTGCAGTCCCAGGGGTCAGTGCATCGCCAAGAGATTCTCATTTATAACTGCGCTGGCGAACTGAAGTATCTTTTGGTCTCGGCGGAGCTGATCACGCTGAATCAGGTTCCCCATGTTTTGGCCATGACCTATGACATCACTGAGTGCAAGCGGGTGGCGGCGGAGCTGGTTGCCAATGAAGCCAAGTATCGTCTCTTGGTGGAGTCCTCCTCGATTTTGATTTGGTCAACGGATCGGGAGCGGCGCTTGACGTTTATCAATCCCGCCGTAGCATCCCTCTTAGGCTATAGTCCCACAGAACTGATCGGGACTCCCCTGAGCCTTTTGGCTGTTCCCAATCACCAAGCTGTGGATCAAGCGGCCTTTGAGCAGGTGCTCCAAGGGGGATCCCTAATGAATCACCCTAGTTCTTATGTGTCCCGCCAGGGTGAAATCATTCCGATGCTGCTCAATGCCCTGCCGATTCGGGATCCCGATGGACAGATTGTGGGTTTGGTGGGAACGGGCTATGACCTGCGGGAGCGGGTGCGCAGTGAAGAACAGTCCCGTCTCTATGCCGAAGCCCAGGCGGAAATCAAAGCCCTGAATCGCCTCAATCGTCTTAAGGATGATTTTGTCGCCACCTTGTCCCACGAGCTGCGCACGCCCCTTGCTACCCTGCAAATGGCTCTGAAGATGTTGCCCCGGGCGGAGAATGAGCAAAAACGGCAGCGTTACTACCAGACTGCTGTGGATGCCTGCGAAAAAGAGATTCGTTTGGTCAATGATCTGTTGGATTTTCAGGCCCTAGAGGGGGGTAACTACCAACCCCACTGGCAGATCCTGGATGTGCAGGAGTGGGTGATGCCCCTGCTGCAAGTATTCCGCAGCCGCGCCGCCGCCGCCCGACTGGAATTTGAGACCGCCCTCGATCCCGGTCTGGGATCAATCCGCGTTGATTCTTATCTTCTCAAACGCATCTTGGAAGAACTGCTGACCAATGCCTGCGCTTTTACCCCTGCTGGGGGCAGGATTGAGGTTTGTTTTGAGTCTCAGGATTCCCAATTACGCATTCGTGTGGGGAATAGTGCCACCATCCCTGCCGAAGAACTCCCCAATCTCTTTAGCAAGTTTTATCGGCTCTCCTCTGAGGATCCCTGGCGGCATGGAGGCACGGGGTTAGGACTAGCTCTGGTCAAAAAAATGGGTGAAGTCTTGCAAGCGGAGATCACGGTCACGAGTGAAGCCAACTGGACAGTCTTCACGGTGCTGCTGCCGATGGTTGAGTGAGGCTGAGGTGATAGACCACTTGGGGATCCCACAAGGGGGGAATGTGGTCACAGAGGGTTTCTTGCACACCTTGGCTGAGAGTGAGCAGGGGATCCCGACCACTGGCCACCATCCAGGACAAACGTTTCAGTTCCGGCCAAGTGGCAACCTCTTGCAGCAACCCCAAGATCAAATCCCGACATTCGCTGGCACTGTGATACCAGGGGGTTTGGGCTTCAGCACAGGTTTCGGCAAAGCCAATGTGAACCAAGAGGCCCCCCTGACCCAACAGCGCCAGGGCAATCGGGCGAGTTTCTTCTAACATCAGTAACCCCCGCTCTTGGGCGCGGTGGCTGAGCTTATCCAGATAAATCGAGCGCTGCAAAGGAGTCCAGGCTTGGGATCCAAACAGTCCTAGCAACACTAAGTAGCTCTGGGGCAGCAAATGCCCTAATTTTTCTGCCTTGGTCTGGAGATAGCGGGCATTGAAGGGATTGGTTTCCATAATCAGGGGGACGCGACTGACCACTTCCAAGCCGAACCCTTTTAATCCCACAATTTTGCGGGGATTATTGGTAATCAGCTGGATCTGTCTCACCCCCAGATCCCGCAGAATTTGGGCCCCGACTCCATAATTTCGCAGATCCGCAGCAAACCCTAGGCGCTCATTGGCCTCCACCGTGTCCAGCCCCATATCCTGCAAACTGTAGGCTTTCAGCTTGTTGATCAGCCCAATCCCCCGCCCTTCCTGCCGGAGATACACCACCACCCCCTGCCCCCGATGCTCAATCATCTTCAGAGCCGCCTCCAACTGGGCCCGACAATCACAGCGCAGGGATCCCAAAGCATCCCCCGTCAGACACTCCGAATGCACCCGCACCAAGACCTCCTGCTGTGCAAAGGTTTCGGGATCCCCCTTGACAAGGGCGAGGTGTTCCCCTTGGTTGAGGGTATCGCGGTAGCCGTAAACCTGAAAATCCCCGAACTGGCTGGGCAGATGGGCCACTGATTCCCGCACCACAAAGCGCTCATGGGCCAGGCGATACTCGATCAAGCTGGCAATGGTGATCATTTTCAGATCGTGGATTTGACAATACTCCACCAGTTCCGGCAAGCGGGCCATGGAGCCATCGGGATTTTGGATTTCACAGATCACCCCCGCCGGGTACAACCCTGCCAACTGGGCCAGATCCACCGCTGCTTCTGTGTGTCCAGCCCGTTTGAGGATCCCCCCTTCCCGGGCCCTGAGGGGAAAAATATGTCCAGGGCGGCGCAAATCCTCCGGCTTGGTTAACGGGTTGATCACCGCCTGAATCGTACGGGACCGATCCGCAGCTGAAATCCCTGTGGTTACCCCCAAATGGGGGGCTGCATCAATACTGACCGTAAACGCCGTTTGATTGGGATCGGTATTATGCCCTACCATCAAGGGGATTTGCAGCTCATCCAATCGGGATCCTGGCAGCGCCAGACAAATCAGTCCCCTGCCATAGACCGCCATAAAGTTAATCACAGCCGGAGTGGCAAACTGGGCCGCACACACCAAATCCCCTTCATTTTCGCGATTCTCGTCATCCACCACCACAATCATGCGCCCAGCTTTCAAATCTTCTAGGGCTGCTTCCAAACTGTGAAACACTGCTTCAATCCAGGGAGTCCTTCTTTCACTCTGGCACATTCTGCCCCAGAGCCGGCCAGCCCATCCCCAGCCAACAGATCTCTGGCATGCTCATAAAGCCAGAGGTCTTGCTCCTGTGGGGGCAGCACCACCCCTAAATCCCCTAAATGCTGAGGGTTATCTTTTCGCCGTCATGGGCCGCCACCAAGATCACATCCGTGGTCGTCTCCCAGGCTAGTTCTCCCCTAGCCGACAGAGCAATGGCGCCAAAATCCCGCTGTCTAGCCCGGGCCTCAGCAAAGGTTTTCTGCATCGCCGCAGTCAAACTCATCCCATCCGTGACCCGCACCACAATCCGTACCGCCACCCCCTCATCCAAAATATCCTCTCCCACCCCAGTACAGCTCACCCCCGCCACCGCCGTAGCATAATTACCCGCTGGGGTGGCCGAGTCACTCACCCGCCCAATTCGTTCAAAGCCCCGCCCCCCCGTAGAGGTCGCTGCCGCTAGGGATCCCTGGAGATCAAGGGCCACAGCCCCCACCGTACCCATAGCCAAAGCCGTGCGCACCCGCTGAGATTGCATAGCCGAGTGCTGCTGCAACTCCACCCATTCTCGCAGTCGCTTCGGGGTAATAGGGTCATATACTGGCAGGCCCAGCTCCCGCGCCAACTCCGCACTCCCCAGATCCGACAGCACCCGATCCGGACTTGACTGCAAATGAGCCGCCATAGCAATGGGATGCTGCACACGACTGACATTGATCACCCCGCTAAAAGCCTGTCGGGATCCCGACATCAGAGACGCACTCATCCGCACCTGCCCGTCGGACTGGAGCACAGAGCCAGTGCCAGCGTTGTAAAGGGGATCATCTTCCAGGAGCAAGCAGGCTTGAACAACTGCTTCTGTGGCTGACAGCCCCCCCAACAACAGGGCATAGACCCTTTCGGTGATAGCAGTCAAAGAAGCCCGCACCGCATCCGGGCTTTTTTCTCCTTCCAGAGCGCTGCCCGCTCCGCCGTGAAGAATTAATTTAGGGAGCATCGCACCGGGTCAGGCATGAATGAGCAGGATCGATTTAGAGTCACGATATTGGCTGGTAGGAAACAAGCCCACACCGGCAAGAAACTACTTTTTCGGGGGTTCAGGGGCAAAGGGATTATTCCCCTTAGCACCAAACAATTTAGCCTCACCCCGAATGGCAGCACTGATAATTTGAAAAGCAGCCCAGCCAACCACTAAAATGACAGGCAACAAAACCACGAGCGGACGTAAATCGAGTTCCATTGCACAACCCCCTAGCTCAAGGCAATCTTAAAACGTTAATTCTTACCCTAGCCTATCACGGCAGACTGCCCATTCGATCCTCCCTCAGTCCTGCCACCGGGAGCAGCGTCCCTCCCTGTACAGGCCAGCCGGGCGCACCTAGACCTGTTGGGAACCTTGCCACAGACTCCTGCGGGGGTGATTTCAGGGGAGGGACTCCCAAGGAGAGTGCCCAACCCTCTAGACTAAAAAGCACAGTCTTGGGGATGCCCCATGGGGTGGCAAAAATGGTGGAAGCAACAGTTTCAGGATGAATCTTTTCTGGATTTTGTCCATGACATGGAACGGCTCATTTCCAAAGTCCTATCCGTGACCATGATCGGGGTCATTTTTATTCTGCTGTTGGATCTTGGTTTTGTCTTAGTCACTGAACTCACCAAATCCCCGACGGGAATTTTTGGGCAAGGGCTTATTGTGATTTTTGGGTCATTTTTGAATATCTTGATTGCCCTGGAACTCCTGGAAAATATCACCGCTTATCTCCGTAAACACGTTGTCCATGTGGAACTGGTGATTGTCACCGCCTTAATTGCTGTAGCGCGAAAGTTGATTATTTTTGACTTTAGTAAGGGCACAAGCCTCGATCTGATCGGTCTGGGGGCAGCCATTACGGCTCTGAGTATTGCCTATTGGATTGTGCGCCGCTCCCAGCCCCCCCAGGATGGAAAGGAGTAGGGATCCTGTTCTATAGTGGTAGATGGTTGTTTTCCCGGTTGTAGCTATGGCAGTGATGAATGAACAAGGGCAAATTACCATTCATACAGAGAATATCTTTCCAATTATCAAAAAGTCTCTCTACTCTGAACGGGAAATCTTTTTACGGGAACTGATCTCCAATAGCGCCGATGCCATTACCAAACTGCGGATGGTCAGCTTCCGGGAGGAGGGAGTCAAGGTCGGGGATCCCGAAATTCGCATTACTCTGGATAAGGAAAACAAAAAAATTGCCATTTCCGATACGGGCATTGGCATGACTGCTGAGGAAGTCAAAAAGTACATTAACCAAGTGGCTTTCTCCAGTGCAGAAGAATTTATACAAAAGTATGGTAAACAGGATCCCGATCAACACATTATTGGACATTTTGGTTTGGGGTTTTATTCCTCCTTTATTGTGGCTAAAACCGTAGAAATTGACACTCTTTCCTACCGCCCTGATAGCGAGGCTGTACATTGGTCTTGTGATGGCACGACCTCATTTAGTTTGTCGGCTTCGCAGCGCTCTGAGGTGGGCACGACTGTAACGCTGACTCTGATGGAAGGGGAAGAAGAATATCTAGAACCCTATCGCATTAAGGAACTGGTGCGGCGTTACTGTGATTTCATTCCGATTCCGATTAAGCTGGATGGGGAAGTCATTAACAAACAAGTTGCCCCCTGGAAAAGCAGTCCTGCGAGCTTGAGTAACCAAGATTATCTAGATTTTTATAATTATCTCTATCCTTTTCAGGATCCCCCTCTCTTTTGGATCCATGTCAATACGGATTATCCTTTTAATGTGCAGGGTATTCTGTATTTTCCCAAACTCCAGCCGGATATTGATCCCAACAAAAGTCAAATCAAGCTCTACTGTAACCAAGTCTTTGTTACGGATCACTGCGAAGAAGTGATTCCCAAGTTTCTGCTGCCTTTACGGGGGGTGATTGATAGCCCGGATATTCCCCTCAATGTTTCCCGCAGTTTCTTGCAAGGGGATCGTACAGTCCGCCGCATTGGAGATCACATCAGTAAGAAAGTGGCAGACCGGCTCAAGGAACTCTTTAGGGATAATTGGGAAGAATACACCCGCATCTGGCCAGATTTAAGTCTGTTTATCAAATTTGGCTTCATGAATAGTGATAAATTTCGAGAGCAAATCAAGGACTCTATCATTTTCCAGGTGGCGGATCCCAATGCTGAAAAACCTGAATATATCACCCTAAAAGCTTATCTAGAAAGAAATCAGGAGAAGCAAGCTAAGCGGGTTTATTATGCCACGGATAGTGCCGCTCAAGCTCCCTACATTGATTTGCATCACGGTCAGGGATTGGAGGTGCTGCTGCTCGACAGTTGGATTGATAGCCATTTCATCAGTGCTTTAGAGCAGGAGTACCGGGAGATTAAGTTTCAGCGGGTGGACGCGGATCTGGATGAAGCCTTGGTGGATCAAAATCAAGGAGCAGAACTGGTGGATCCCGTGACCAATAAAACCCGCAGGGAGATGCTGGTGGAGACTTTTCAACGGGTTTTGGGTAAATCCAAGCTGAAAATTCAGGCGCAAGCGCTGAAGTCGGAGTCGGTGCCGGCGATGATCTTACTGCCGGAAATGATGCGCCGGATCCAAGAAATGAGCAGCATCATGCAGCAAAAAATCCCGGATCTCTTGGAGGAGCAAACGTTGGTGCTGAATACCAATCATCCTCTGATTAAAAATCTGCAAACCCTGCAAAATACTGCTGGGGATCCCCACGTGGTGGATTTAATTTGTCAGCAGATTTATGATCTGGCGTTGATGGCGCAAAAGAACCTGGATCCCGCGACAACCCGTGCTTTTATTCAGCGCTCTACTGAGGTTCTCACTCGTCTCACCCAGCGCTAACCTGTGCACGAGTTTGGAGAGGGAGGAGTTATTCCTTGTAATTCCTTGCCTCTGTTCTGGGAGAAGGGTTGGGAGCCAAGGCAGCTATGTTTGCAATAGGGGGGCAGGATCAATCCTGAGCCCCCTTTTTTTCTGTTTTTCCTTTTCTAGAGATGTTCTAGAGATGACTGGCGATGGTTTCCCGGTAGGCACTTTTGGGTTTGACTCCCATGAGTTGCCCGACTTTTTGCTTGTCTTTGAAGAACTGCACCGTCGGTGTGCCCGTTACCCCAGCGGCTTCGGCAATTTCTGGCTCAGCGGCGATGTCCACCTCCACCACATGAATCTGATCGGCAAACTCCGCCGCCACTTTATTGAGGATGGGCTTGAGGGCATGGCAGGGCCCACAGGTGGGGGAGACATACTTGACCATGATCAAGCGCGGACTTTCATGGTAGAGATGCCGGAGTGCCTGCCCGCCATAGTGAAAGGTTTCCTCCAGATTGGGCTTGGGATCATGACCGGGGGTGGCTTGGGGATCCCCAGCTGGGGTGGTCGCTGGCTCGGAAGTCACGGCAGAAGTTTCCACCGCAAGTCCATGCTCACTCAGCCACCGTTCCGCTTTGATGGCGGCCATACATCCCGTTCCCGCCGCCGAAATGGCCTGGCGATATTCGTGATCCTGCACATCCCCACAGGCGAAGACTCCCTCCACCGAGGTCTCGACGCTGCCTGGCTTGACGCGAATATAACCTGCGGGATCTAGATCAATTTGTCCGGCAAAGAGGGCGGTATTGGGAGTGTGCCCAATCGCATAAAACAAGCCCTTGGCAGGGATATTCTCTTCTACCCCCGTTTGATTGTTCCGTACCCGTACGCCCTGGAGGAGATTGCCATCGCCATAGACATCCACCGCCTCAGTGTGCCAGTGCACCGTTATCCTGGGATGATGCAAAACCCGGTCCTGCATGGCTTTGCTGGCGCGCATTTTGCCGCTCCGCACCAACAGATGGACACGGCTGCCATACTTGGTCAGATACACCGCTTCTTCCGCCGCCGTATCCCCGCCGCCAATCACCACCAGCTCTTGCCCCCGGAAAATCGGCGTGGCCCCGTCGCAAATAGCACAAGCAGACATGCCCCGGTTCCAATACACCTCTTCGCTCGGGAGATGCAATCGCTTCGCCGTGGCTCCCGTGGCAATGATCACCGCATGGGCCCGCACCACCCGTGGGCCAGAATCGGGATCCCCATCCCCCGTGGCAGTAATCACAAACGGGCGCTGGCTGAAGTCAACGGCAATCACATCCTCAGTAATCAATTGCGCTCCCCAGCGGGCGGCTTGATCCCGCATGCGCTTCATTAACTGCGGCCCCTGGATCCCCTCCGGAAACCCAGGGAAATTTTCCACTTCTGTGGTGGTCATCAACTGCCCACCGGGCACCCCCCCCGCCTGGAAGCCCTCAAAAACCACAGGACTGAGATTGGCCCGCCCAGCATAAATCGCCGCTGTGTAGCCCGCAGGCCCCGATCCAATAATGACAACATTCTCCACCCGTGAGGCTGGTGCAACTCCTGAAACGGAAGAAGCGGTGGCTTGGCTCATAGGTACTTATCCATACTCATACTGACTATGACTTAGTGTATCACAGAAATGGGGTGGGTGGGGGGCAGAATGGTTCTAGGAGGGTGGGGGTGGGTGTGGCGCAGATTCGGATTGTTTTGGTTGAGCCGCAGGGATCCCGCAATGTAGGGTCGGTGGCGCGGGTGATGAAGAATATGGGGTTATCGGAGTTGGTGTTGGTCAGGCCCCGTTGTGATCCCAAAGATACAGAAGCGTGGCAGATGGCGGTGCATGGTGCGCCGGTTCTGGAGCAGGCGGTGTCGGTGGATACCTTGGCTGAGGCCTTGGCGGATTGCCAGCGCACGCTAGGGACCCTGGGGCGCACTCAAAATACCCCGCCGGAGTGGCAGATTGGGGATCCCCGGCAAGTGATGCCCTGGTTGTTGGCGGGAGAGCGGGGGGCGATGGTTTTTGGCCCAGAGGACCGGGGCTTGAGCAATGCCGAATTGGCCCAGTGTCAGCGGCAGATCAGGATCCCGACTCACCCTGACTATCCCTCGTTGAATGTGGCCCAAGCGGTGGGGATCTGTGTTTATGAACTGTGGCTGGCGCAGCAGGGATCCCGGACCTTGTCCTCACCCAGTCTGACCCACGCTCAGCAGGAGGGATTTTTTCAGCACCTTGAGGATTTTCTTCTCCAGATTGGTTATCTCCAGCCCCAGACAGCCCGGCGGAAAATGCAGAAATTTCGCGCCCTGCTCCATCGTGCCCAGCCCACCCCCTCAGAATTGGCCCTGCTGCGCGGCATCCTACGACAGTGGCAGTGGTACACCCAAACGCTACCCCTAGAGACTGAGAAAAGAGGGGATCCCTAGATATGGGTTTTCGTCCAGAAATGCCCATAAATCAAGGGTTTACGCCCCCATTTAGGGATTTTGCGGCTACAGTAACAACGTGAAACGTTGTGGGAAGGATCACGATGTTGCGTCATGCTATCTGGGGAGTTTTGCTTGTGGGGGTTGCCAGTCTCAGCCCCGCTTGGGGGTTGCCGATTCCGCCTCGCCCTAGTCTCCGTGACCTGGAACCCACCTTTGTCCTGCGGGTGCTGAATTACAACACGCTGGTGGTGCAAAGTGGCAGCAATGACCAAATCTATACGGTGCGCCTCGTGGGGGTTGCGCCTTTGCCCCCTGTCAACGTCGCCTGGGAACGCCTCACCGGGGAAGTGGCGGTACCCGAGTACAACGCCGGACAATTTCTCCAGGATCAGCTCAACCGCCAAACCCTGCACATGGAAGTGGAACCGAATTTACCCTTGGTGAACGGGATCCTACCGGTTTATTTGTGGCGGGGGGAGCAATTGGTCAATCAAGAGCTGTTGTTTTTTGGGCATGCCCTCCTGGATCAGCGCCTCCGCAATACCCGTTATGAAGCCAACCTGATTGAGGCTGCGGAAACTGCCCGTCGCCAAGGGCGGGGGATTTGGAACTTCTTCACCGTGGCAGAACGGGGACTGTAGTACAGTAGACGGGGATTGGCTCCACCCTGCCCATGCCCGCTGTCACTGTGATTTTGGGAACCCGCCCCGAAGCCATTAAATTGGCGCCGGTGATCCTGGCTCTACAGGGATCCCCCCTCATCCAAACCCAAGTCGTGCTCACTGGACAACACCGGGAGATGGTGGATCCCATTTTGCGTTTGTTTGGCATTACTCCCGATCAGGATCTGGGCATTATGCAGCCCCGCCAGACCTTAACCGATATTACCGAGCGCACCCTGCGGGGGCTCGAAGCCTATTTCCAAGCCCACCGTCCCGATCTCGTCCTTGTCCAGGGAGATACCACCACCGCTTTTGCTGCTACTCTGGCAGCGTTTTATCAGCGCATTCCCGTCGGCCATGTGGAGGCGGGGTTACGCACCAATGACCTCTATAATCCCTATCCAGAAGAAGCCAATCGCCGCTTGATTTCCCAACTGGCCAGTCTCCATTTTGCTCCCACCCTCCAAGCCCTGGAGAATTTGCGCAAAAGTGATGTCGTCGGACGCTGCTTCCACACCGGCAACACCGTCATTGATGCCCTCCTCCATGTGGTGGCCCTCAATCCCCCCTGTCCACCCATCCCCGTGAATTGGCAGCAGAAAGTGCTTTTGGTAACGATCCATCGGCGGGAAAACTGGGGGGATCCCTTACAGCAGATCATCGCTGCCCTGCAGGAAATCCTAGAGCGGCATTCTGAAGTAGCCCTGATTCTGCCCTTGCATCCCAATCCTGTGGTCCGGGATCCCTTGGCCCAAGCTTTGGCAGGTCATCCCCGCGCACATTTGGTCGCACCCCTAGACTACAGGGACTTGGTGGCCGTAATGCAGCGCTGCCACCTGATTCTCACCGATTCCGGCGGGATCCAAGAAGAAGCCCCTGCCCTGGGTAAACCCGTTTTGGTGCTGCGCCACACCACTGAGCGTCCAGAAGCCATTGCCGCCGGCACCGCCCAACTCGTGGGCACCCATACCCCTCAGATTGTGGCGGCGGTTGACCACCTCCTCAGGGATCCCCAAGCCTATGCTCAGATGGCCCAAGCGGTGAATCCCTTCGGGGATGGACACGCCAGTGCCCGCATTCTCCGGGCCATTCTGGAATCCCTGCCCCAAAGCCCCCCAAGCCCCTAAAGATCGTATTCCGCCAGCAGTTCATCTGCCATTTCCAAAAAAGCATCCCGCTTCAAATACGAGACATCCCCAATCCACTCATTGAGCTTGACAATATAGACCTCAGAAACCACAGGGCGGCGCTGCAAATCCGGAGAATAGGCCTTGACCAAAGCCAAAACCGTTTGGTTTTTCACAATAGAATCATAGCGGGGTTCATCCCGAACCCGAATCGTATATCGGGATCCCTCCTTATCTCCAATTTCGATTTCTAACTGGCGTTCCCGCACCTCCTCAATATAAACCTCACCATCTTCCGTGACCTTTTCCCGCTCTGCCACCAAAACCGTCCGCCGGCGTACATTCAAGACCTTGCCAAAAAACAAGCCAGCATAGGGCAATTCTCGAAACGCCAGATTCCGCCGGGAAATCGCATAGAGGGGGCCCCAAAAAAAGGGATAGAGCAACGTCAACATGCCAGCGATAAACATGGTGATCCCCAGCAGGGATCCCTCCCCACCCACCCGGGACAAGAGCAAAAACGCTGCCCCCAACCCAATGGCAATCAGAATCCGCTGAGCCGTTAACGCGGCTTGGCTGAGATGGCGGGCATACTGCTCCCAGGTGGGTACAATCGGGGTAATTTGTTCCACTTCCTCGGGGGTAACCTCAAGCAACATAGGGATATGGACTCCGGGATCCCGATCAAGCTCATCCTAAGGGGCCTAGGGACTGGGCACAAGGGCGGGGCGGGAAAGGCTAGCAATCCACTCCTGCATCAGGGTATTCACCCATCCCGGTAATTCATCGTGGGCACAATGGCCAATCCCGGGGAGTTTCACCAGCGTCAGACGGGGCTGCCATTCCTGAAATTTATCCGCCAAAAAGCTGGGAACCGCCGGGTCATCTTGCCCCCACAGCAGCAAAATCGGTTGTTGAATCGTGGGCAACAACAGGCGGGGGCTTGTAAAACGCCGGGTGAGAATAGCCTTGAGGGCTTCAATGAACACCTGTTGAGCATTGGCATCATAGGCTGGGCGCTGAAAAATACTCACCAACTCATCGTCCACAGCATCGGTTTGGCGATAGACATTTTTGATCCAGAGCTTGAGGACATCCTTTTGGCGGATCCAATCAAACAGATAAGGATAAGTGAGCGGACAAGCCAAGACATTCACCAATCCTTCACAGAGTCCCTGCACCAGCCAGCCCAAGGGCGCCGGCAATTCTTCCGGATGGGGGCCATCGGCACAACTAATCAAGCACAAACCCGCCGTCACAGCCGGATCCCGAGCCGCCAAGGCCAAGGTCACCAAACCTCCCACCGAGTGCCCCACCAGGATAGCTGGACGCCGGATGTGAGCCTGCCAAAAGTCCCGCACCTGATTCACCCACAGATCCACCGTGTAATCCAGAATCGGTTTATCACTGCCGCCAAAACCCAGCAAATCCAGGGCATAAACCGGGTGATGCGCCGCCAAGGCCAAGATATTCCGCCGCCAATGCCCCACCGAAGCCCCAAAACCATGGATCAGCAGAATCGGTAGCGCCGTCTGCTCCTGCCCCGCCTGGGTATAGTGAATCCGCCACCCCTGCCACGTCCACTCCCCAGGGATCCCCAATGCCACCATCGCCATGCGCTCAATCACTCTATAAAGAATTGTGACATAGCCTTCTTTGCCCTAGCGACCAGAAAAGCTCCAGGAGATAGCTGCTTTGGGAGACAAGATAAGGCTATGACTGCGCCATCCTCACAGCAACAGAGTCACATAGAATCAGCAGTAGCATCTCGTGGAGGGCGTTGACTGCGTTGACATTTTGAGCGCCTGCCCGAAAAACCTTTGCCAACCCCTTCTCCTAGGGAGCTCGAAGAAGTTTAAGAAACATAACCAAACCGTCCTCAGACAACCGGAAATAGTAAGATACATACGAGGTTTGGGCTGATAAAAGTCATCAAACTTTTAATATTGATACATTAGGACATAAGGAAATTTTCCATGCAAAAACTGGTGAGCTTCATTTTGGCCTGCCTGCTCTGTGTGGGTCTGGTGTGTGTGGGATCCCCTGCCCACGCCGAAGACTTGATTGGCTTAAAAGTCTGTGCAGAAGTCCCTGCCTTTCAAGAGCGGATGAATGATCGTCTGAGCGCCTTAGAAGCCAAGCTCGCTGCCGCCAAACCTGGCAGTGCCCAATTAGCCGTGGTCGAAAAACAACTGTCGGATACCTCCCGCCGCTTTGAAGCCTACAGCAAATTGCTTTGCGGCGAAGAAGGGCTACCCCATTTGATTACGGATGGTCGTCTCAACCACGCTGGTGAATTTTTGATTCCTGGACTGGCCTTTCTCTACCTAGCAGGCTGGCTGGGTTGGGCGGGTCGGTCCTACCTGATTGCGGTGCGGGCAAGCGATAGTCCTGAACTGAAAGAAAGTACGATTGATGTGCCTTTAGCGCTGCAGTCCTTTGTGTCAGCTTTGGCGTGGCCTGTGGTTGCTTTCAAGGAAATCGCTTCCGGCGAGATCGCTGTTCCAGACAAAGCCGTACCCATTTCTCCTCGCTGAGACCTGGCTAAGATCTGTAAATCTGTAGCCTTGCATAAATCCTTGAATCTCGTTTGGTGGCGTTAGCCCTTGTTTGTAACCCCTTGGAGATTTGCCATGACTGATTTTGCCAAGTTTTTGTCAACGGCCCCGGTTGCCCTGGTGTTATTCTCAACCTTTGTCCTGGGGCTTTTTATTGAGATCAACCGCTTTTTTCCAGATATTCTTACCTTCTAAGATCTGAATTCGATCTGAATTCAATTGGACGATAGTTTTGTTTTAGGAGACTGTCCAGATGACCCAAGCCAAGGTTTACATTACTGCCGATGGGGATCCCCAGATCGGTAATTTTTTGACCCCCATTAACAATTCCCCGGCCATTAAGTTTTTCATTGATTGGTTGCCGATTAACCGTCCTGGTTTGGGCCCGATTAGCCGGGGTCTAGAAATTGGCATGGCCCATGGCTACTGGCTGGTGGGGCCATTCACCCAACTCGGCCCGCTGCGCTCTGAACCCGTGGGTACTGTGGTGGGTCTTTTGGGGGCTTGCAGTATTGTCCTGTTGATGACCATGGCGCTCTCTATCTATGGCTATGTCACGCCTCTGAAGGAGACCGCGGTTGGGGATGCCAAAGGCTGGAGTGAATTTGCCGCTGGCTTCCTGATTGGCGGTGTGGGGGGGGCAGTTGTTGCCTATCTCCTGTTGGTCAATGCGGACTTGGTCTTAAGTGGTTTCAATTTGGCGTTGGCTCAGTTGCCGGGATAAGGCTGTCAATCGCGCTATACTAGAAGATCTGAGGCTGTAGATCTGCATCTACAGCTTTTTTATTTCCGTTTGGTTGTAGCCAGTTATGTATCCCATTCCGCCTGTTGCCCACCCCTTGCAGTGCCGCGCTTTAGGATTGATTCGCGGTGTTCTCCGTCCCGTTTCCAGCCCCTATCAAGGACTTTTGGTCACTGAGGACCGGGAAGAATATCCTGTCACACCGGGGCGGGCGGAGCGGATACTCATGAAGGGCTTTGATGCGTGTCTCAAGGTGGCTCGGCAGCATTGGTTTTTTGTCCAGCCTCAACCGCGCCAAGGCAAAACCCTCGGATTAAGTGTGATCCAAATTCTTGCTGTTCCTGTCGGGCACACAGAATTTCATCGGGAGACAACCTCGGAACCTTTTCCCGTCGCGCCAGAAGAGAGTGAAGAAGGATTTCACATTCGGGGGTTGGTGAATCCCCAGGGCAACCATGTTATGGTCACGGTCAAACGCAAACCCAAAGGTGACAAAGAGTTCCCGCCCCTTGTGCTGCGCTTGGAGGGATTTCTACCCCAGGCCCAGCCCGGAGAATTTTGGGACTTACAAGCGGAACGGGATGGACACGACTTGGTCTTAGTGGATGGCAGCCCCGTACACATTGGGGAAAATGACTAGCCCCCCAGTGCAGAAAGCCCTCAAGCCAACAATTCTGGGTGACAACACCCGAAAACCTTAAGGTGACGTCTGCCATTGGCGGGGCTGTGAATGCTTTTCTAGCTGTTATGATTTCGGTTAAGGATGAAACATCCCTTTAGGCAAAAGTGTAGAGCTAGCGGCCTTTCCAGGGGTGAGATCTAATCGCGTTTTCATGGGCGAGGTCAGAGTCGAACTGACATGGGTCTCCCCGCCGCATTTTGAGTGCGGTGCGTCTACCATTTCGCCACTCGCCCGTGGCTAAGTTATAGCCTCGCTATCCTAGCGCGCCGGTTCTGAATCTGCAAGATCCCGATACACTAAGATCACTCAAAATCATTCCTCCGTGGGGATTCCTATGCTGACATTCCAAGATTTGATCACCACCCTGAATCAGTTTTGGGCGCGGCAGGGATGCTTACTGGTGCAGCCCTACGACATCGAAAAGGGGGCAGGCACGATGAATCCCCATACTTTTTTGCGGTGTCTGGGGCCGGAGCCGTGGCGGGTCGCCTATGTGGAACCTTGTCGCCGCCCCACAGATGGGCGTTATGGGCAAAACCCCAACCGTCTGCAGCATTACTATCAATATCAAGTGATCATCAAGCCCAGTCTCGATACCATTCTGGAACTGTATCTGGAGAGTCTGCGGGAGCTGGGGATTGACCCCGGCGACCATGACATTCGCTTTGTGGAAGATGACTGGGAATCCCCCACCTTGGGAGCCTGGGGGGTGGGCTGGGAAGTCTGGCTGGATGGCATGGAGGTGACCCAATTCACCTATTTTCAGCAAGCAGGGGGGCAGGATTGTCGTCCGGTTTCCGTGGAAATTACTTACGGTATTGAGCGCTTGACCATGTATTTGCAGGGGGTTGACTCCATCTTTGATATTGTCTGGAATCAACATCCCGAAGTGGGTACCATCACTTACCACGATGTCCATCATCAAGGAGAAGTCGAGTATTCCCGCTATAACTTTGAGCTGTCCGATCCGGAATTATTGCTGGCTTTGTTTAATCAGTATGAAGGAGAAGCCAAGCGCCTTTTGGCAGAACAAGACTCTCGCTTAGTCCTGCCGGCCTTTGATTGGATTCTGAAGTGCTCCCATACCTTTAATATGCTCGATGCCCGCGGTGTCATCGCTGTGGCAGAACGAACTCGTTATATTGGGCGGATTCGTCACTTAGCGCGGCAGGTGGCAGAACGGTATGTTCAGCAACGCCATGCTCAGGGCTATCCTTTGCTGATAAATGCTGATAAAAGGTAGTTATTTTTCCAGTCTATCTGGAGTTCTTGAGCAATACCGTTAGGAGTGTCCTATAGCCATCAATGAGTCGTTAGTCCATTTTCCCCAAATGAAGTGATATACCCTTTTATCCCCCTATTTAAT
>Ga0272446_1002455_pt1 | contig 25225 bp, 20 predicted proteins | sample YNPCB0061_FD_194587 | JGI IMG/M metagenome (GOLD analysis project Ga0272446, IMG submission 194587) | Hot spring microbial mat communities from Yellowstone National Park, WY, United States - YNP-CB-006-1 | ecosystem: Environmental > Aquatic > Thermal springs > Hot (42-90C) > Sediment | place...
CTTCTCGGCCTTGCTCAGCGTGCGGAACTCCAGGGTGAAGAGGTCGTCGGTCTGGTAGGCCAGGTAGTCGAAGTCCGTACCGGACTTGATATCGATCTGGACGTCCCGCCCCTTGGCGGTGGTCTCGATGCTGGAGACGGGTGTGGCGAAGTCGCCCACGTCGAGCCGGCGGAACAGGCGCTGCGGGAGCGCGGTGTCAAACACGTCCACCAGCACGTGCTGACCCTGCTCGCGCACCGCCACCCGAGTCCCCGCGTCCGGCAGCTTGACGACGACCCGGCCCTCGCCGGAGTCGCCGCGGCGAAAATCCACATCCCGCAGCGGTGCGCCGCGGCTGGCACTGGGACGAGGCGTGCGCGCTGGGCTCGCCCGTTGCGCCGTGACAGCCGCCACGGGCTGGGTCTCAGCCGTCGGGGCCGGGGCCGCCTGCTGGGTGTTGACACCCACGGTCACCCGGTTGCCGCGGGTCGTGACCTGATAGGGGACCGATTCGTTGAGATTGATGACCACGCGGGTTCGGTCCCCCGCCTCCACCGCGACGACGCTCTGCACAGGCCCAACGCCGACCGGGACGGTCTTGCTCGGCAAGCCGCTGGAGACGCCCTGAAGGTCAAGGGCGATGCGCGCCGGAGACTCCGTCGAGAAGGCTTCCGGCGCCTTGGTGGCGCCGGACAGGACCAGGTCGATCTGCACCTGATTCCCCGGAAGCGAGGCGAACTCGACGTTCTGCAGCACCGTCGCCGCCCCTGCCGTGGCGCAGGGGAGGAGGAGCAAGAAGACCAGCCGCGCCAGCCAGCGGGCCCAGCCAGGACCGCTACGTGCCGAGGACCGGACGCCGGGGACATCGTGCATCTGTGGCAAGTGGTTCATCGCGACGTGATCTCCGGCAATCTATTGCTTCAGGGCGATGGTGGCTTGCCGTTCGCGCCACTCGCCGCCACCGTCATTGACGATCTCCGTAAGCTGGACCTTGTCCTCATCGACGCGCGTGATCTGTCCGTTGTTCTGGCCCAGGTAATTGCCGACGCGGACATAGTGCAGCACGCCCTCGCGGGTCCTGATGATGGCCCAGCGCGTATCCCCCTGGGCCAGGGTGCCGACCATGGCAAGCGAGTCCAGGGCGTACTGCTCAAGCTCTTCCTTGCGCCGCAGGGGATCGGGGGCGATGCCGCCTGGCACACTGGGCTGCTGGACGACCGCGCTCTGCACCAGGGCATCCGACACAAAGGGATCGCGACGGTCACCCGGATCGTAGAGGAAACCGGGAATGGTCTTGATCTCCGGCAGCGGCGGGATGGGCCCGGGCGGCCGCTGCCGGACCCCGGCCGTGTATTCTTCCAGGTCCTGCATGCCGCCGGTACAGGCCACCAGCACGGCCGCAGCGAGCAGGACAGGCAGGCGTAAGGACCTCATTTGACTCCCGCCTCGTCGAGATATCGGTAGGTCTTCACCGTCGCCTGAAGACTGAGCTGAGGCCCGGCCGAGTCTGAGCTCGATGCCTTCCCCGGTGGCGACGGCGGAGCGTCGATCTTGACTTCGTTGAGCGTGACGATGCGTGGCAGGGCGGCCAGGCCGCTGACGAAGCGCCCGAACTCGTGATAATGCCCAGTGACGTTGATCTTGATGGGCAGCTCCGCATAGAAATCCTTCTGAACCTCCGCCTCTGGTTGGAACAGCTTGAACTCCAAGCCCGCGGCAAGACCCGTCTGGGAGACGTCCACCAGCAGCGCCGCCACCTCGGTCTTGTCCGGAAGCTGACGCAGCATGGCGCCGAATGACTCTTTCATGGCCTCAAGCTGCTGCTCATAGGCCTCGAGGTTGGCGGCCTTGGCCTGTTTCGACTCGAAGCTCTTCTTCAGCTCGGTCTCCTTGGTCTGCTCGGCCATCAGGCGGTCGTACTGGGCGCTGGTGTCGAAGTAGTAGAGGCCTGCGCCAACCGCCGCGACCAGGATCACAATGGCGACAGCCTTGACCGGCGTCGGCCAGTCGCCGACGTTGCTGAGACTGAGCTCGTTGAGTTGGCTGAGATTCATGTCGGCTTCTGCGGTTTCGCGGGCTTCACCGTCGGGCGGCCGGATCCGGGCCGACCGGCGGCCGGCGGGGTGGCCCCGGCATTCTCGCCCTCAGCGCCGGCCAGACGTTGCTCGAACCGCAAGCGGAAGCGGCTCAGCCCGGTGCCGGTCTGATCCTTGTTCTCGATCAGTTGCAGCGTCGGATCGCCGATCCACTCCGATGCGTCGATGTTGCGCATGAAGGAGGACACCCGCGCGTTGGACTGGGCCTGGCCCTCGACGACAACCGACTTGCCGGTCTGCTCGACCTTGGTCAGGTAGATGCCGTCCGGGACCGTCGCGACCAGTTCATCGAACAGGTGCACCACCTCGGGTCGGCTCTTCTGGAGCGACTGGATCACGCCCATGCGCGCAATCAGGTTCGCCTTGGTCGCCTCCAGGTCCTGGATCTTCTTGATCTTGACGTCCAGGGCCGCGATCTGCTCCTGCAGGTACCGGTTGCGCGCCTGTTGCGCGGAGATGAGCGCCTCCATCTGGACGTGCACCCCCAGGGCCAGCAGCCCCGCCGCCGCGAGCGCGGCCGCCGCGGCCGCCGCAAAGTCCCGTTGCCGACGCTTGCGCTCGGCCTCGCGCCACGGCAGCAGATTGATACGTGCCATCTAGTCGAATCCCCTCAGGGCCAGTCCGACGGCGATCATCAAGGACGGCGCATCGCGAGCGATGTCCTGCGACTTGATGTGCGGTGCTAGGGACATCTGGGTGAACGGGTTCGCCACCTTGGTGCCGATGCCCAGCCGATCTTCAACGAGCTTGTCCAACTGTCGGATACCAGCGCCACCGCCCGCGAGATACAGATGGTCGACCCGGTTGAACGAGCTGGCCGAGTAAAAGAACTGCAACGCCCGCCCGATCTGTTGCGCCACCATTTCCTTGAAGGGGGTGAGCACCTCCGCATCGAAGTCCCCCGGCAGGCTTCCGTCGATGAGCTTCTGCAAGGCCTGCTCTGGTGGAACCCCGTAGCGGCGCTGGATCTCATCGAGAAGCTGCTGCCCGCCCAGATTCTGCTCCCTTGTGTAGACGGTGCGGCCGTCGTGGAGCACCTGAAGGTTAGTGGTCGTGGCGCCGACATCGGCAATCGCCACGGTCTGGGCGCCACGCCCCTCGCCACGGGTGCCGGGCAGCAGCGCGCAGGCGTTCTCCATGGCGTAGGCCTCCACGTCCACCACCGCCGCCGTCAGACCTCCAATCTCCAGCGCCGTCACGCGATCGTCCACGTTCTCCCGCCGCGAGGCCGCGAGCAGGACATCGACCAGATCGGGGCTGGAGGTCGACGGGCCCAGCACGTCGAAGTCGAGGTTGACCTCGTCCAATGGGTAGGGGATGTATTGATCGGCCTCCAGTTGGATCTGCGCCTCCATCTCTGCCGGACTCAGCGCGGCCCCCATGGGGATCACCTTGGTGATGACCGCCGCCCCCGAGACGGCCGCTGCGCCGCGACTGGCCTTGCTCCCGCTGGCCGTCACCGCCTTGCGGATGGTCCGCCCTACCGCATCCACGTCCGCGATCTTCTTCTCGACCACGGCGTTCGCCGGCAGCAGCTCAACGGCGTAGGCCTGGACGCGGAACAACGACGGCGAGGCGCCGCCCGGCTGCGACAGCTCGATGACCTTGACGGCAGTCGAGCTGATATCGACACCGAGGAGGGCTGTCCGTTTTCGACCAAAACTGAACATAGCAGCCTATTTCCCGTGGCAGAGATCCCGAGAGAATCCTAAGGCCCTGCATACAGAAGTTAGCATAACTATACGAAACGCGTGCAATTTGTCAAAACAATACACAATTGTCAGCATGCGACATTATAGACAGTCAAGCCCCGGCGTAGCGGAACTGGGCCGGCAAAACGCGCCGCACTCGGCAAGGCCCTGGACGCAAGCTGGAAAAAACGCCTGCATGGCACCCTTGCAGGTGCGTCCGGATGGGGCATGCAATGTTCTTCGCGACGGCCCCAAGGACCCTGGTCCTTGCCCCCGCGCACGCTCGCTCGTGTAGTATTCCCCCGCCATCCTGTGGGGCCCGCGCGGCACGCGGCACCCTAGGGAGATGCTGATCAAATGCCCTCCCGGCATTTGATCAGCTCGCGTCCCGCGACGCGCGAGTCGCGGGACGCTTCCGTTTCAAGGGCCTAAGGCCCTCGAAACGGGCGGGCCATCCCTGGCCCGCACGGGACGCGCAATCCATCGGCGCTTCCCTAGCGCGGATGATACCCATGCCAGCATCGCAACCTAGCAACTTTTTCAGACAATGCAGCCAACGGAGGACCGCCCCATGAGCGGGCGGAGCCGTGGCTCTCCGCAGCGTCATCGGTTGGCCTACGAAGCGGCCCGCATCCTGGTCGAGCAGGGCGACCAGGGCTTCGACCGGGCGCGGCGTAAGGCGGCAGAACGCACGGGTATTTTGAACCGGCGTGACTGGCCGACCAACGAAGAGATCCAAGGGGCGCTGCTGGAGCAACGCCGGCTGTTCCAAGGCGAGCAGGCCGCCGCAGATCTTCACCGCCTGCGGGAACAGGCCGTGGTGGCCATGCGGATCTTCGCGCGGTTCCTGCCCCGCTTAGTCGGGCCCGCGCTATGGGGGAGCGGGGACCTGCGCCAGGGCATACGCCTGCACCTGTTTGCCGACAGCCCCAAGGAGCTGGTGTTCGCCCTGCTCGACCAGGGGATCCCCTGGCAGGAGCGGGACGAGGCGCTGCATTACAGCGGCGGCGTGCGGCGGGTCCAGCCCGTGTTCGCCTTCGTCGCCGGTGGCATCCCGTTCACCCTGGTAGTCCTCCCGCTGCAGGCCTTGCGCAATCCACCCCTAGACCCCGTGACCGAACGCCCAGAACGCGGCGCTGATCTTGAGGCAGTGCGGAGCCTGCTGCTCAAGGAAGCCGAATCCGAGCCAGCACCGGGCGGGTAGGCCGGGCAGCCCCCAGCGCCTGCGGTGGCCTCAGACGGCCGGCCCTTAGGGAAGCGCTGATTGAGTGCGCTTCCCGTGCGGGCCAGGGATGGCCCGCCCGTTTCGAGGGCCTTAAGCCCTTGAAACGGAAGCGCCCCGCGACTCGCGTGTCGCGGGGCGCGAGCTGATCAAATGCCGGGAGGGCATTTGATCAGCATCTCCTTAGGGGGCGATGCGCTGGGAGATCGGGAGGTAATCCCGCTGCGGCGGCCCCACATAGATCTGTCGCGGTCGGCCGATGCGGTTGCTGGGATCCGAGACCATCTCCATCCAGTGGGAGACCCAGCCCACGGTCCTCGCAATGGCGAACATCACCGTGAACATGGTTCGCGGTATCCCCAGCGCCTGGTAGATGATCCCTGAGTAGAAGTCGACGTTGGGATAGAGCTTACGCTCCACGAAGTACTCGTCGTTGAGCGCGATCTCTTCCAGGCGAAGTGCCAGCTCGAACAGTGGATTGTTGGCATCGGCCAGCTCCTCCAGCACCTGGTGGCAGACTTCGCGGATAATCTTGGCCCGGGGGTCGTAATTCTTGTACACCCGATGACCAAATCCCATGAGCCGGAAGGGGTCGTCCTTGTCCTTGGCCTTGTCCATGTATTTGCCGACATTCGCGACGTCACCGATCTGCAACAGCATGTCGAGGACCGCCTCGTTGGCGCCGCCGTGGGCAGGCCCCCACAGCGACGCGATTCCAGCCGCGACACAGGCATAGGGGTTGACGCCCGAGCTACCGGCGAGCCGCACCGTGGAGGTGCTGGCGTTCTGCTCGTGGTCCGCGTGCAGGATGAACAAGAGGTTCAACGCCTTCTCGGCAATGAGTCCCGGCTCGTAGTCCTCGCAGGGGGTGGCGAACATCATGTGCAGGAAGTTCGCGCAGTAGCGCAGGTCGTTGCGCGGGTACATGAGCGGCTCGCCGACCGTGTGCTTGTAGGCGGCGGCCGCGACGGTCGGGATCTTGGCGATCAGCCGGTGGGCCGCGATCTCCCGATGGCGCGGGTCATAGATGTCGAAGGAGTCGTGATAGAAGGCGGAGAGGGAGCCCACCACGCCCATGAGCATGGCCATGGGATGCGCGTCGTAATGGAACCCCTTGAGGAAGTTCCTCAGGTTCTCGTTCAGCATGGTGTGGCGCGTGATGATCTGCTCGAATTGGCGCAACGCACGCCCGTCGGGCAGCTCCCCGTAAAGCAACAGGTACGCAACCTCCAAGAAGCTCGCCTTCGCCGCCAGCTGTTCGATCGGATAGCCGCGGTAGAGCAGGATGCCTTGCTCGCCGTCGATATAGGTGATGGCGCTGTGGCAGCTCGCCGTCGACATGAAGCCCGGGTCGTAGGTGAAGATGCCACCATCCTTGTATAGAGAGGAGATGTCCACCGCCGCTGGGCCCAAGGTCCCCTCAAGCAGCGGGAAATCACGGCTCTCACCCGTCGTGTTGTTGGTCACAGTGACGGTTTGGTTGGTCATAAGCTCGCTCCAGACCTGATTCTGCACTGTCAAGCTGGTATTGGATGGCACCCGGCGTCACGCCCGAGTATACGCAAAGGATGGTCTTGGGACGTCCGGATGGGGCGCCCAGATCCAGCGTCCGATTTCGGCCCTAGGGAGATGCTGATCAAATGCCCTCCCGGCATTTGATCAGCTCGCGTCCCGCACGGGAAGCGCAATGCATCAGCGCTTCCCTAGGGTTTACGTGATCGGCTCGACCCCCTCCCCGCCAGGCACTCGCGTGGGCTAACCGCTGCGCGGCGGCATGCCCATGCCCCCGACCGGGGCCGAAGGGAAGGCCCCCGCCTCGCCCAGGACGCTGCGCCCCTCATCCGCGCTAGCAAAATCGATGCCGTCAATGGCCAACTACCGGATATCGGCGAGGCGGGCGATGTCGGCCCGAACGGCCGCCGCGGAGGCCTCGAAGGCGGCCCGTTCCTCACTGGTGAGGGCGAGCTCGACCACCGACTCCATGCCCCGCTCGCTCAACACACACGGCACCCCCATAGCGATGTCCGCCTCGCCGTATTCGCCCTCCAGGATGCCTACGCAGGGAAGCAGACGGCGGCGATTGTGCACGATTGCATCGACCATGGTCGCAACCGCGGCGCCGGGGGCATCGTAGGCGCTCGAGTTCTTACGCAGGGCGAGGATCTCGGCGCCGCCCTTGCGCGTGCGCTCGTTGATGGCGGCGATGCGCTCGGGCGTCAGGAAGTGCGAGATGGGGACGCCATTGATGGTGCAGAACCGCGGCACCGGCACCATGGTGTCGCCGTGGCCGCCGAGCACGATGGTGGTGATGTCTCGCACCGAGAAACCCGTCTCGTGGGCGATAAAGCTCGCCATGCGGGAGGCATCGAGCACGCCGGCCTGGCCGAACACGCGCTCGCGCGGCCATCCGGCGCGCTGGAAGGCCCGATAGGTCAGGGTATCCACGGGATTGGTGACCATCAAGATCATGGCGTCCGGCGCATACCGCTTGGCCTGATCGACCACTTCGTCGATCACCCGGACATTCGCCTCCAACACATCGGAACGGGACATGCCGGGCTTGCGCGGCAGACCCGCGGTCACCACCAACAGTTCGGAGCCGCGCATGATCTGCGGATTGTTGCTGCCGCTCAGGGCGCAATCGAACTCAAAGAACGGCGCCGTCTGGCAGATATCCAGGGCGACCCCCTCGGGCACATCCTCACGGATGTCGTAGAGGGCAATCTCACGGCATAGCTCCTGTTCGGCAAGAATCTGGGCGGTAGTCTCCCCGACACGGCCAGCCCCGACGATGGTGATCTTGCGCATGGCGGTCTCCTCATAGGGTGGTTGGATGGTGGTGGGTCTTGGTGCGGTCTCCATAGGGAAGCGCTAAGGGATTGCGCTTCCCGTGCGGGCCAGGGATGGCTCGCCGTTTCGAGGGCCTTAAGCCCTTGAAACGGCGAGCGTCCCGCGACTCGCGCGTCGCGGGGCGCGAGCTGATCAAATGGCATTTGATCAGCATCTCCCTAGCACCGGCAACCGGCTTAGGCTGCGGGTTCATTGCCCCGCAACGGGCGCGTGCCGTGGCCTATTGCGGATAATGGGCGGGGTAGGGCAGACGGGCCACCCCGCTCGCAACGGCGGCCCTCGCCACGGCGGCTGGGACCAGCTCCCGCAACCGGGGGTCTAAGGGCTTCGGGATGATGTAGTCGGGTCCGAAGGACAGATGGTCCAGCCCGTAGGCCTGGAGCACGCCGTCGGGCACTGGGAGCAAGGTCAGGTCCTTGAGGGCGTGCACCGCAGCGATCTGCATGTCTTCGTTGATGCGCGATGCACGCACGTCCAGCGCCCCGCGGAAGATATAGGGAAAGCCCAGGACGTTGTTGACCTGGTTGGTGTAGTCGCTGCGCCCCGTGGCCATGATCAGGTCGTCTCGGACCTGCCGAGCCACCTCGGGGCGAATCTCCGGCACCGGGTTGGAGAGGGCGAAGACGATGGGCCTCGGGGCCATGGCCGCCAGCATCTGCGGGGTGACCAGGTCCGGTCCCGAGACGCCGATGAAGACGTCGGCTCCCTCCATCGCATCGGCCAGGGTGCGGCGCTGCGTGTCGGCGGCGACCCCGAACTTGAACGGGTTCAGGTCCTTACGCCCGGTGTGGATCACCCCCTCGCGATCGATCGCATAGATGTTGCGCCGGTGCGCCCCGAGGGTCAGGAGCAGCCGAATGGCGGCGATCCCCGCCGCCCCCGCGCCAAGAACCGCAATCCGCGCCTCCTCCAGGCGCTTGCCCTGCAACTCCAAGGCATTGAGCAGACCGGCGGCGATGATGATGGCCGTGCCGTGCTGATCGTCGTGGAAGACTGGGATATCGAGCTCCTCCACCAAGAGCTGCTCGATCTCGAAGCAGTGGGGAGCGGCGATGTCCTCCAGATTGATTCCGCCGAAGGTGGGCGCGATGCGCATCACCGTCTCGACGAACTCCTGCGGGCGCTTGGCGTGCACCTCGATATCGAACACGTCGATGCCGGCGAAGTGCTTGAACAGCACCGCCTTGCCTTCCATCACCGGCTTGCCGGCCAGGGACCCGACGTTGCCCAGCCCAAGCACGGCGGTCCCATCGGTGATGACCGCAACCAGGTTGCCCTTGTTGGTGTAGCGGTAGGCATCCTGCGGATCCGCATGGATGCGCCGCACCGGCTCGGCCACACCCGGCGTATAGGCGAGCGCCAGGTCGCCTTGGGTGTTGGCCGGCTTGGTGATGCTGGTGGCGATCTTTCCCGGCGTCGGATAGGCGTGATACTCGAGGGCGCGGGCGTTGATGTCGGCGTCCGGGTGGGCTTGGGGCTCAGGGTCGGTCATGGCGGGGCGTACTCCTGGTTTCGGTCATCTGGCCCGCGGGGGTCGAGGCCTCATGTTGCCAGATGGGAGACCCCTGCGGCCAGTTATACCCAGCATTGACAGGTCAAATTGGCGAGCGGGCGCGTCCCCCCCGACCGGTCAGGGGGGACGCGGGGCGACTGTCGGACGGCTGGGGTCAGCTCCGCCGGTGCGGAGCCGTTGCCGAAAGACCGGTGCCCTGGTCCGGGCGGTGCAGGCTGAGTGCCGGCGCAGCGGCAGGCGCTTCGTGGAGCCGCTCCGGGGCGCGACCGCTGGCGTCGAACCGAGATCGCTGCCCCGATGGGAAGACCTCGTTGCCGGGCACATACCCGAGGCTCCCGCCAGCGTGGGGAAGGGTCAAGGGAAGTCGCCGCGGCGGGCGACCGCCCCTCGCGGCGCGACCCGGCTGCGTCAGCGGGCGTATCTGCGGCGGAAACGGTCGACCCGCCCGCCGGTTTCCAGGGCCTTTTGCTTGCCGGTATAGAAGGGATGACAGGCGGAGCAGACCTCCACGTGCAGCTCCTTCTTGCCCAAGGTCGAACGGGTCTCGAAGGTGTTTCCGCAACTGCACACGACCTTGACGGGGGCATACTGGGGATGGATAGACGCTTTCATGGTTTCCCTGCTGCGCCCCAAGCTTGGGCGCCAATCGTGTCGAAAACGCGCAAGGATAGCCCTGCGCCGATGTGTAGGCAAGGGTCTAAGCCCGGACCGGCAACCGATCGGGGCGCGACGCCCTGCCGGCGGGGCCGTCAGACGGCGGCGATCCGCTCCAACGCCTTCTCCAGGTTCGCCCGGCTGGTGGCGATCGAGATCCGCACATAGCCGCCCAGCCCAAAGGCCGAACCCGGCACCAGGGCAACCCCAACCTGCTCAATCAGGTACTCGGCCAGGTCGAGGTCGTTATTGACCCCGCCCAGCCGCTCGATCATCCCCTGCACCTTGGGGAAGACGTAAAAGGTCCCGTCGGTCGGGAGGCACTCCACGCCGGGGATGCGGTTCAGGGCCTCGACCACGACGTCGTGCCGTTCCTTGAAGGCCGCGAGCATGGTGGCAATGCAGTCCTGGGGACCCTCCAGGGCGGCCTGGGCCGCAACCTGGGAGATGGAGGTGGGATTGGAGGTGCTCTGACCCTGGACCTTCTTCATCGCCTTGATGACCTCGGCGGGCCCGCCCGCGTAGCCGATGCGCCAGCCCGTCATGGAATAGGCCTTGGAGACGCCGTTGAGGACCAGGGTCCGCGGGGCCAGGTCAGGGCACACATTGAGGATGTTGACGAAGGGCTCCGCCGACCAGCGGATGTGCTCGTACATGTCGTCCGTCGCGATGACGGCGCGCGGATACTCGCGCAACACCTCACCGAGTGCGGCGAGCTCCGCCCCTGTGTAGGCCATGCCGGTGGGGTTGGACGGCGAGTTGATGACCACCAGTCTCGTCTTGTCCGTCATGGCCCCCCTGAGTTGGGCGGGGGTGATCTTGAAACGCTGGTCGGCCCCCGCGTGGACCAGGACCGGTGCACCCCCAGCGAGCAAGGCCATGTCCGGATAGGAGACCCAATAGGGCGCCGGGATGACCACCTCGTCGCCTGGGTCGAGGATCGCCTGGGCCATGTTGAAGAAGCTCTGCTTGCCGCCGCAGGAGACCAGGATTTGGTCTGGCTCGAAGCTCAGGCCGTTCTCCCGCTCGAACTTCGCGATGACTGCCGCCTTGAGCTCCGGGGTCCCGTCGACCGCCGTGTACTTGGTGAAGCCGTCGCGGATCGCCTTGATCGCCGCCTCCTTGATGTGCTCCGGCGTATCGAAGTCCGGCTCCCCGGCGCCCAGACCCACCACATCCTTGCCCGCCGCCTTGAGCGCCTTGGCGCGGGCGGTGATGGCGAGGGTCGCGGACGGTTTAACGGCCTGAACGCGGGCGGCGAGTTTGATGCTCATGGCGGGGTCTCTGTCCTGTGGGCGGGCCTACGGGCGCTGTGGTTATCGCGCTCGAAAAACGCGGCCTCGCATCATAACGAAAGCGCCTGGCTGGGGCACCTTGCGAGACCCCGGCGGGCACCAGGGGTATCCTGTTGAGTGTCGCCGGCGAAACGACCTGGAGAACCTGTGGACAGTTTTGGCAGTCAAATGTGTCCACAGGAGCCACACACGCTACCCCGCGAGAGTCCCATCCGGACTGTCCGTCCAGCGAGCTGAAATAACGAGGTTTTTTGAGACGCTCCAGTTTTCGACAGGCCTAACAACCACAACAGGCTTTAAAGAAGAAAGATACAGTAGCCAGGAGACCCGGCCGCGTAGCCCCCCGCACCTCTCTGACCTGCCCCAGATCCCGGAGCCTCCCCGCATGGATTCCGCTGCCCGTTCGAATCCAAGTCCCAGACCCTTTCGCCTCGTCTCAGGGTTCGCCCCGGCGGGCGACCAGCCAGAGGCCATCCGGCGTCTGTGTGAAGGCCTGCGCAACGGCGAAGCGGGCCTGACCCTGCTCGGTGTCACGGGCTCCGGCAAGACCTTCACCATCGCCAACGTGATTGCCGAGCTGCAGCGTCCGGCCCTGATCCTCGCCCCGAACAAGACCCTCGCCGCCCAGCTCTATGGCGAGATGCGGGAGTTCTTTCCTGAGAACGCGGTGGAGTACTTCGTCTCCTACTACGACTACTACCAGCCGGAGGCCTATGTCCCGTCCACGGACACCTACATCGAGAAGGACGCCTCCATCAACGAGCACATCGAGCAGATGCGCCTCTCGGCGACCAAGGCCCTGTTGGAGCGGCGCGACACCATCATCGTCGCCACGGTCTCGTCGATCTACGGCCTGGGTGACCCGAATGCGTACCTGCGCATGGTCCTGCACCTCAGCCGAGGCGACCTCATCGACCAGCGGGCCCTACTGCGACGCTTGGCGGAGCTCCAGTACAGGCGCAACGAGATCGAGCTCGCGCGAGGTACCTATCGGGTGCGCGGGGACGTGATCGATATCTACCCGGCCGAGTCCGACGACGAGGCCCTGCGGGTTGAGCTGTTCGACGAGGAGATCGAGGCCCTGACCCTGTTCGATCCCCTCACCGGCGAGCAACTGCGCAAGGTCGCCCGCTACACCGTCTATCCCAAGACCCACTACGCCACCCCGCGGGAGACCATCGTCAACGCCGTGGAGCAGATCAAGGTTGAGCTCAAGGATCGGTTGGATTGGCTGCGCGCCCACGACAAGCTGGTGGAGGCGCAGCGCCTTGAGCAGCGGACCCTGTTCGACCTTGAGATGATGCTTGAGGTCGGCTACTGCTCGGGCATCGAGAACTACTCCCGGTACCTGTCCGGACGTGGGCCGGGTGAGCCGCCACCGACCCTCTACGACTACCTGGCGCCGGATACCGTCGTGGTCATCGACGAGTCCCACGTCACGGTCCCCCAGCTCGGGGGCATGTACCGGGGCGACCGTGCGCGCAAGGAGAACCTGGTGGACTACGGCTTTCGCCTGCCCTCGGCGCTCGATAACCGGCCGCTGCGGTTCGAGGAGTTCCAGGCGCGGCAACCGCAGACCATCTACGTCTCGGCGACCCCAAGGGCGTTCGAGATCCAACACTCCGGCGCCGTGGTGGAGCAGGTGGTGCGCCCCACCGGTCTGGTGGATCCGGAGGTCGAGGTCCGCCCGGCGCTCACCCAGGTCGATGACCTGCTCTCGGAGATTCGCGTCCGGGTCGCCCGGGATGCCCGAGTCCTGGTCACCACCCTCACCAAGCGCATGGCCGAGGACCTGACCGACTATCTGACCGACCATGGGGTGCGGGTGCGCTATCTGCACTCGGACATCGATACCGTGGAGCGGGTCGAGATCATCCGTGACCTACGCCTGGGGGAGTTCGACGTCCTGGTCGGCATCAACCTGCTGCGCGAAGGCCTGGACATGCCGGAGGTCTCGCTGGTCGCCATCCTGGATGCGGACAAGGAGGGCTTCCTGCGCTCAGAGGGCTCGCTCATCCAGACCATCGGGCGGGCCGCCCGCAACGCCGAGGGCAAGGCGATCCTGTATGCCGATCAGGTCACGGGCTCCATGCGCCGAGCCATCGATGAGACCGAGCGGCGCCGCGCCAAGCAGATCGCCCACAACCGGGTCCACGGCATCACGCCGCAAAGCATCCGCAAGGCCATCACCGACATCATGGAGGCGCATACCCCAGGTGCCCCCGTGAAGGCCAGGGTCTATGCGGCGGTGGCCGAGGAGGAGGCGGAATACGCCGCCCTGACACCGCAGCAGATGGCGCGCAGGATCAAGGCCCTGGAAAAGGAGATGTACAGCTACGCCAAGGACTTGGAGTTCGAGAAGGCGGCCGCCGTGCGCGACCGCATCAAGGCCCTTCAGGGCAGAGGGTTAGTGGCCTGAGCCACGGCTGCGCTGAGCGGTGGGCAGGCGCAGCCGCCTGAGCCGCTGCCTGAGGGCCTGCAGATCCCCGGGGCCCAGACCCCGGTAGCGGGCGGGGAGGTAACGGACCATGAAGGCCTCGATGCCTTCCCGCAGGTCCGGGCGCGCCCGGATGACCCGCTCTGAATAGTCCAGCGGCCCTTCGCCCGGCCGCCTCGGCAGGCCGATACGCGCCAGGCGCTCGCACAAGCGCTGATAGAGCCGTTCCAGCGGCTCGCGCTGGGCGGGCGCGCGCACCAGCGCCAGGGTGAGAAGCCCGAGCACCACGGAGGCGAGGATCACCATGGCCAAGGCGAGCCCGTACTCGCGCAGGCGGCCAAGCCCTACGGCCTCAAGCATCTGCATCTGGCGGCCGAGGGAGAAGTCCAGGACCCAGTCTTGCCAGGCGACCCCTGCCGCGGTGGCCAACAGGCGCAGCCGGTGGACCGTCTGCACCAGGAGCCCGGTCTCGTCCATGTGGAAGCGCAAGGGTGTCCCAGCACTCAGGCGTTCCAGGAAGCCCCCCCGGTCGATGCGCTGGGGCGAGATGGCCGCGGTCGGGTCGACCCGCACCCAGCCCTGCCCCGGGAGCCAGACCTCGACCCAGGCGTGGGCCTCCGCCTGGCTGACCAGATACCAGTCGCCCCAGGGGGCGCGCTCAGCGCCCTGATACCCGACCACCACCCGGGTCGGGATCCCGGCAATGCGCATCAGGAGCGCAAAGGCGCTGGCATAGTGCTCGCAAAAGCCCCGCCTGGTCTCGAATAGGAACTGATCCGCCGGGTTGGCCCCCAGCGGCGGGGGCAAGAGGGTGTAGTAAAACTCGCTGCCCCTGATGAAGGCCCGAGCGCGCTCGATGACCTGCCGGGGATCGGCTCCTGCGGTCTGCCAGGTCGCCACCAGGTCGCGCATCCGCTGGGTCACATTGTCCGGTAGCTGCAGGCCTGCGGCCTCCTGGTCGATGTCGAGGGGGCCCGTGTTGTAAGCGGTTGCCGAGGTGATCCTGTAGCGCAGGGGCTTGGTCACGCGCTGCCGAGCGGTGAGCTCGAAGTCACCGTTCAGGGTCGCCCCCTCGGGCGCCGCGAGGGGCAGGTCCAGGGCATAGAGCCAGGGCTGGTTGGTTGGCTCCAGCACCACCTCGTAGCCGATCTGGCCGGCCGCTTGGGTCAGCAGGGGCCGCGCCTCTGGCAAGGCGCCTGGGCCGGCTCGCGACCAGCGGCGCCCGTCGTAGTGCCAGAGGACCAGGCCCCGCCAATAGAGCTGATCCTGGGGTGGGGCTGCCGCGTCGAAGCGGGCGCGGAATGCCGGCTCGCCGGAGATGACCAGCTCGGCCACCGATCCGGGCTCCATGGCATCGCTCATGCCGGTGACGTGCCGCGGCTGCTGGTCGCCTAGGTTCCACAGGGGGGCGCTGAGGCGCGGGAAGAGGACGAAGAACACCAGGGCGACGGGGATGGCCTGCAGGGTGAGGAGGCCTGCGGTGCGCAGGGCTGTCGTGAGCGGCTTGGTCGCGGGCCGGGCGGCGAGATCGGCCATGAGCGCGACCTCGCCCACCAGCAGGGCGACGATGTAGAGGGCGAGCCAGGCGGATTGGTCGAACAGGAAGTGGCTGACCAAGAGGAAGCCGAGCAGGACCAGGAGCACCCGCAGGTCGCGGGCGCTGCGCAGCTCCAGGGTCTTCAGCGCCAGCATGGTCGCCAGTAGGGCCGTTCCGGCGTCGCGCCCGGCGAAGCTGAAATAGGCATCGAAGGAGACAACGATGCCGGCCAGGCTCAGGGGCAGCAGGATCCAGCGGCCTGGGGTCAGGGCGGGCCAGCGCAGGGCGGCCAGGCGCAGCAGCAGGATCAGGCCGACGAAGCCGCTGACCTGGGGCGGGAGATGGCGCAGCAGGGGCAAACAGGCGGCCGCCAGCAGGAGTGCGGCCGCGGCGATGCGCGGCGCATCCAGGACCCTGGCATGGGCTGCTGCGGTTTCAGCCATGGCCGAAGGTCGCCAAGGCGGCCAGGCAGCGGTGCTTGTGATCCTCCCCCTCTCCCAGGGGCACCTCCAGCCCCGGCAAGCGCAAGCCGAAGGCCAGGTCCTGATCGGCCGCAGCCAGGACCTGGCGACAGAGCTGGGCCAGGCGTCCTTCCAGGTCTAACCCAGGGACTTGGCGCAGGTCGAGCCAGACCTCTACCGCCTGATCGCCGCCGAATTGCTTCAGGACCAGCCCACGCCCCCGCGCCAAGGCCTTCCAGTCTAGGTGCCGGGGCGGGTCCCCGGGCCGGTAGGCACGCGAGCCGACAAAATCCCCTGCCCCCTCGCCCAGACCCCCCTCCGGGCCCAGGCGACGGGCCGGGGCGAGCGGTAGCTCGGGGGCCTGCGCGGCCGGGGCCGGGTAGACCAAGACCCGGGCGTCTGTCCGCGCGTAGCACCAGGCCCGGAACAGGCCGAGGGGGTAGCGGGTGTCGATGCGGACCTCCGACAGGCGCAGCCAGCCTCGCGCCTGGCTGGGGACGCCGACCTGGGCCCGGGCCTGCTCCGCCCCTGGGAGGAAGAGCGGGGGATGGGCCTCGCCTGCCGCCCGCACCGAGAGGTCGCCGCGCGCTCGCCGGCCCTCGCTGCTGAGGTCCACGGCAAAGCTGGCGCGTTGCCCGGCAAAGACCGGGGCACCGCCCCTGGCGTGGATACGCAGGTCGAGCAGGGTGAGCCAGGTGTGGTGCAGGGCCACCAGGGCCACGCCGCCCAACAGGAAGGTGAACAGCAACCCCAGGTTGTTTTGGTAATTGAGCGACCCGACCAGCATCAGGGCCAGGATGCCGCCCAGGGCGGTACCCATCCGGGTGGGCAGGATGTAGATCTGACGGGCGCCGATCCTGGCCACCCCCTGCGTGTCGCAGGGCGCACGGCGCAGCCAGGCGTGGAAGCGCCGCCGGGCAAGGGACCGCATGCCGGTCGACCTCACTTGATCCTCAGGGGATTGGGACCCGAGCCAGGATGTGCTCGGCGATGTCCTCGTGGACATCGGTGTCCGCCTCACCGCTTTCGGCGAGCCGGTGGGGGACGCAGGCCGCCAGCACGGCCTGGAGGTCCTCGGGCAGGACGTAGTCGCGGCCAGCCAGCAAGGCCCAGGCCCGGGCCGCGTGGAGCAGGCCGAGCCCGGCCCGGGGCGACAGACCGTACGAAAAGCGCCCCGAGCTGCGGGTGAAGGTCAGGATGGCGTGGCAGTAGTTGACGATGGCGTGCGAGGTGTGGACGCGCGCCGCCTCCGCCTGGAGCGCGCTCAGCGCCTGGGGCGAGACCTTGGGCGTGACGCGCTCCAGCATGGCGCGGCGGTCCTCGCCGGCGAGCAGCTCCTTCTCCTGGGCCGCCGCCGGGTAGCCCAGCCGGATGCGCATGAGGAAACGGTCAAGCTGCGACTCGGGCAAGGGGAAGGTGCCGACCTGGTGGCGTGGGTTCTGGGTTGCGATGACGAAGAAGGGCCGGGGCAGTGGCCGGGTCAACCCTTCCACCGTGACTTGGCGTTCTTCCATGGCCTCGAGCAGGGCGCTCTGGGCCTTGGGGGTGGCGCGGTTGATCTCATCGGCCAAGACGACCTGGGCGAAGATGGGGCCGGGGTGAAAGCGGAAGGACTCGCCGCTGCGCTCGTAGATGGACACCCCGATGATGTCCGCCGGCAGCATGTCGCTGGTGAACTGGATGCGCGAGAATTGCAGCCCCAGCAGGCGCGCCAGGAGCTGTGCGAGCGTGGTCTTGCCGACGCCGGGCAGATCCTCGATGAGCAGGTGACCGCCCGCCAGCAGGCAGCAAACCGCCAGGCGCAGCTCGTGCTGCTTGCCGAGGATCACCCCGTTGGCGGCGTCCAGCACGGCGTCCAGGGCGGTTTGCACGGGGGCTGTCTTGAAGCGCGTCATCGCTATATTAATCCCTTTTTTTTACAATAGGTTGTGGTTCCGACGCTGGCTTACTATAGCGCGTTTCCCAGCCGCAGAAAGCGCGAGCGATCATGTTCACGAGCGAGACCTACGACGTCATCGTGGTCGGCGGCGGCCACGCCGGCTGCGAGGCGGCCCTGGCCGCTGCCCGCAGCGGTGCGCGCACCCTGCTTCTGACCCACAACATCGAAACCCTGGGCCAGATGAGCTGCAACCCGGCCATCGGCGGTATCGGCAAGGGCCACCTGGTGCGCGAGATCGACGCCCTCGGTGGCCTGATGGGCCGCGCCGCCGACGCCGCCGGCATCCAATTCCGGGTCCTCAACGCCAGCAAAGGTCCGGCCGTGCGCGCCACCCGCGCCCAGGCCGACCGGGCGCTCTACAAGGCCTTTGTACGCCAGGCCCTGGAGCGGCAGGCCAACCTCGACCTGTTTCAGCAGGCCGTCGATGACCTGATCCTGGAGGGTGGGCGGGCCGCCGGCGTGGTCACCCAGCTCGGGCTGCGCTTTGCCGCCCGGGCGGTGGTCCTCACCGTGGGCACCTTCCTCGCCGGGCGTATCCATGTCGGCCTGGCCAACCACGAGGGCGGACGGGCCGCTGACCCGCCGTCGAACACCCTGGCGCAGCGCCTGCGCGAGCTGCCGTTGCGCGTCGATCGGCTGAAGACCGGCACCCCGCCGCGCATTGACGGACGGACCATCGACTATTCGGTGCTCGAGGAGCAGCCCGGTGATGAGCCGGTGCCCGTGTTCTCCTTCCTCGGCCGGCCGGAGGACCATCCGCAACAGGTGAGCTGCCATATCGCCCACACCAGCGAGCGTACCCATGACATCATCCGCGCGGGGCTGTCGCGCTCACCCCTGTACACCGGCGTGATCGAGGGGGTTGGGCCGCGCTACTGCCCGTCCATCGAGGACAAGGTGGTGCGCTTTGCCGAAAAGGCCAGCCACCAGGTCTTCGTCGAGCCCGAGGGGCTCACCACGGTCGAGGTCTATCCCAATGGCATCTCCACCAGCCTCCCCTTCGACGTCCAGCACCAACTGGTCCGGTCCATCCGCGGCTTCGAGCAGGCCCGTATCACCCGCCCAGGGTATGCCATCGAGTACGATTACTTCGACCCGCGGGATCTGGATCCCAGCCTGGAGACGCGCTTCATACCCGGGCTGTTCTTCGCCGGCCAGATCAATGGCACCACGGGCTATGAAGAGGCCGCGGCCCAAGGCCTGCTCGCCGGCATCAACGCGGCCCGCCAGGTTCGCGGTCAGGCACCCTGGACCCCGCGTCGGGATGAGGCCTACCTTGGGGTGCTGGTCGACGACCTCACCACCCGCGGGACCGCCGAGCCCTATCGCATGTTCACCAGCCGCGCCGAATACCGCCTGCTGCTGCGGGAGGACAACGCGGATCTGCGCCTGACGGAGACCGGCCGGGCCCTCGGGCTGGTCGGCGAGACCCAGTGGCGGCGCTTCGCCGCCAAGCGCGACGCCCTGGAGGCCGAGCGCGAGCGCCTGCGAGGGCTCTGGGTGCGGCCGGATGCGCATCTGGCCGAGCTCCAGCTCGAGATCCTCGGCGACGAGCTGCGCCGCGAGACCCGAGCCCTTGATCTGCTGGCGAGGCCCAAGGTCCTGTACCGCGACCTGATGCGCCTCCCGGGGCTGGGGCCTGGTCTCGATGCTGGCGGGGATGGTGCCGCCATCACCGAGCAGTTGGAGATCCAGGCCAAGTACGCTGGCTACATCGGCCGCCAGGGCGAGGAGATCGCCCGGCAGCGCGCCCAGGACGAGCAGCCCGTGCCGCGGGACTTCGACTTCCAGGGGGTGCGGGGCCTCTCCGCCGAGGTCCGGGAGAAGCTGATCCGGGTTCGGCCGGCGACCCTCGGCCAGGCCGCCCGCATCCCCGGCATGACGCCGGCGGCCGTGTCGCTGCTGCTGATCCACCTCAAACGGAGGGGGGCTGGGTAACCGCGCCCCGTGCAGGAGACGCAGACGACATCAGCGTCTCACCCGCGGGTTGAAGATCGCGGCGCACGGGCCCCAGCAGGGGCATCGCCACCCTTCCGGCTCACCGCAGTTCCGTCCTTCCCCTTGACCGCACCGGTTGGAGCTCCGCAGCACATGCACAATGCCGCCAGGACACTATTAGCGCTGACCGCAACGGCCCTTCTGACCGGTTTTCTCTGGTTGCTCCTTCACAATCAGTCCCAGACCGAGTACCTCACGTACTATGACTTCTGGCGAAACTACAATGTGCTGGCCGGTTACGGAAGCGTCGACGAGTACCTCTTCCACGATGTGCACACCTATGCACTGGCCAGTCTCATCTGGTCTCTCGATGTGTGGCTGGCGGGCGGCAGTCTGGTCCTGCTCCATGCCATCGTTCTGGGACTCAATCTGGCAATAGCGGGGTGCCTGGGGCTGCTCACGCTGCGCCTCCTGCGAACCGCAGACGTATCCCGCACCTCAGCGGCCGCTGTCGTGGCAACGGCCATGGCCCTGTGGCTAAGCCCATCAAACAGTGTCGGGCTGACCTATCCCGTCATGGACATCATCGCCTCGGCGATGCTGCTCTTTGTGTGCCTGACCGCCATCGTCGTCGGCAGCGCCCCTGGACAAACCCTGACGGAGCGGGGCCGGCATGGACGTGAGCTTGGGTACCTGTGCGTTGCAGCGCTTGGGTTTTTTTCCCTAGAGCCCTTCATCGCCGTGCCTCTCTTTCTGGCCGTTGACGCTGCGCTTCGCAGGCGACACCCTGAGGTCCTCGTCCACCTGGTGATCGCCGCCGTTCTGCTCGCATTGTATTTTGCGCTGCGCGAACGCCCAGTCCTTCAGGAAGCCGCGCCGGCCTTGCACTGGGAGTGGCTGGCCTTCAGCTATAACCTTCTCGTGTTTCTCTCCATGCATGTCCTGATGGTGTTGAATTCCTTTGGTCTCTCCACTGGAGCAGCCACATACATTGCGATCGCGGCCTCGGTCATTCAACTGACGTCATTGGCGGTGTTCGCGGTTGCGCATTACGATCGGGAGTCCCGAGAGGACACCTCACCGCGATTCGCTCTGGCGCTGGCCGCCGTCGGCCTATTGGCAGTCGCACTGGCGGCCTGGCTGAGGAATTCGACCTCGGTCATGACGGAGCCGGTTGCGAGGTACACACCCTACTCGATCCTATTTTCGATGGGGGTCTTCTTCTTGTCGGTGCGGGGGTCCCTCACCACCAAGGGGCCCCTGGCGCGGGTGGTGTCCTGGATGGCGATGCTGGTGATCTTGGGGTATCTGGCGGCCGACGCCTACGCCTTCTGGTGGCGATCCTACAATCCGGCCGAGACCTTTGCGCAAAGCCGGCTGGAGATGCCGGTGTATGCCACCGCCCCCGGCAGCGAGGTGGGGCTTGGCCCGAGCGAGCCAGACGGCGGGGTCGCGTTTCGATCGCGTCTGCACCCGTTCCTGAAGGGGCGAGCCTTGGCCGTGTTCGCTAGCCCAGGTTACCGCTGGCTGGGGAAGCCGCTGCCGCCAGTGGTGACATCCGATGATGCGAGGTGCGCCCTGCTGGGGGAAGAGGACGCCCCAGGGCAACGTCCGCAGTACACCCTTGTCACCGTCTCGGTCCAGGGGATGCGCGACAACGGCGTCTTCCTCGCCGCAGACGCCACCGGTATCACCCAGGCCTTCGGTTTCCCCGCCAAGCGCCATCCGGCGCAGAAGACCCTCCGAACGCTGCTGCCCGAGAGGGATCAGAACTGGGCCCAGCTCTACTACGCCGAGGTGCGGGGGGGCGATCTGGTATCGGCGGTGGTCTGCCGTTGATGGTCGGTCAGGACGCCGGCGTCGTCCGGGTGATCGAGGCCGCAACCCACCGTTCCGGCGATCCGGAGACGAATGCGGTCACCTCGGGGTTCACGGGGCCGCGGACACTGGGTCGACGGCGGACATGGGCCGCACCTGGGCGCCGCCCGCAATGTCGTGCGACACCTTCGGGGGCGTGTCGCTCGCATGCAGGGCGCGGGTGCGCCCCTGGACGTCGCGGTCAGCCCGCGCGACACGGGCGTGCTGGCGCAGGTGCTCGGCCCAGGACTCGGTGATGAAGTGCTCGACGAAGCGCTCAGGGTCGTCGATGTCGCGAAAGACCCGCCAGTCGCTCGCGCCGTCGCCCAGGCGCATGCGCCGCACCGTGCGCATCCCCTTGAGAAAACGAGTGACGTGCTCAGGCCGGATACGGTATTCGACGGTCACCAGGACTGGCCCGGCGTCGAGCCCTGGCCGGGCCGCTGGCATGGGCGCCGGCCAGTGCAGGGACGGTGGGTGTTGAGTGGATGACGGCCGACCTGTTCCGCTCCAAGCTGCTGAAGGCCCGCTGGGCGCTCCAGGCCTGGTGGTGAGCAGATGCTGAGGATGGGTCTCGCGCCGCTTTCGGCCACTAACCCGCGCCGATGCCCAGCCACAGACTCGCCCCGGCGACTGCGAGGCTCCCGAGCGTCACCGGCACACCGATGCGTGCGTGGCCGCTCCAGCCGATGTGGATGCCCCGCCGCTCGGCGGACTGGACGACGATGATGTTGGCGATGCTGCCCACGATGAAGAGGTTACCTGCCAAGGTGCTGGAGAGGGCAAGCAGGGTGCCTCCGAGGGGGTGGGTCGCAACGGGCAGCAGGAGCATCACCGCAGGCACGTTGGACACCAGATTGCTCAGCACGAAGCTTGCCGCGAACAGGGGCACCGGGGCGTGCAGGTCGAGGCCAGAGGCCGTCAAGGTCGCGACCGCCTGAGCCGGGAGGCCGGTGTCCTGCAAGGCCCGGTTGACGACGAACAGGCCCATGAACAGGACCAGAAGCTCCCAGTCGACCAGGCCCAGGATACGTCGTGAGTGCATGCTGCGGCTGGTCATCAGGATGCCCGCGCCGGCGAGTGCCATGAGGTCCCGAGGCCAAGGGGCAAACAGAAAGGCGCCAAACAGCAGGCCCGCCACCGCAAGCCCCTTGGCGCTCTGCCAGCGATGGAGCGGGCGGCCCGGCTCCTGGGGCCGTCCGGTCTCGGAATCCCTGCCCCCCTGGGCGCGGTTATGCTGGGCCTCGGGCAGCACGGGGTGTCCCGCACTCGCTCCCGCCAGGTACCAGCGCCCGCGGGTCAGGCGCAGGATGACGGCCCAGGTGACGGCCAATCCCAGGGCGACGGGAGCCGCGGCCTGGGTGAGGTAGCCGGCAAAGGAGAGGCCCAGGGTCTCTCCGATCAGGATGTTTTGGGGGTTGCCGATGAGGGTCGCGGCCGACCCGACGTTGGCCGCGCACGCCAGCGCCAGCAGGAAGGGCACCGGGTCCAGCCGCCTGGCGAGGCAGACATCCGCCAGGACGGGGGCCATGGCCAGGCAGACGATGTCATTGCTGAACACCGCCGCCAGCAATGCGGTGCATGCCACCAGGGCCGCCAGCAGCGCGGGCGGGCGGATGCGCAGGGCTCCCAGGCGCCGGGCAACCCAGTCGTAGAAACCACCCATGCGCAATTGGGCTGAGATGACCATGAAGGAGAACAACAGGCTCAGGGTCGGCAGGTGGATGGCCGCACGGGCCTGCTCCTCGCTCACCGCCCCCGTCGCCACCAGGGCAATGGCCCCGAGCAGGGCGACGCCGGTGCGGTCGAGCTTGAGGAAGGGCAGTCCCCCCAGGATCATGCCCAGATAGACCAGCAGGAAAACGGCACTGACGAAAAAGGTCATGGCAGGACGGTCCCGGTGCGGTTGCGGCTGAGCGGACGCTCCGCGGCGGTTGTGAGGTCGGCGCCTCAGGGCCAGGCGGCGGCGGTGGCTGGACGCGCGGGTAGCTGTCCGTAGGCGGCCGCCAACCGCTCTGCCCAGGCGTCCATGTCCCTGGGGGTGGAGAGCTGGTCCTGGCGTATCTCGATCATGACAGAGGGGATGCCGCGGCCCTCGCCGTGGGTCGGCAGGGTGTAGTCATGCTCGTCATCGACCCCATAGGGTTGGTTGTCTCCGACCAGCAGATCGCCCTGACTGCGCAGCGCCTGCAACAGCAGGTCGGCGAGCCGCCGGTCGCGCCAGCAGGCGACGCCAACAGACCAGGGGCGCTGCTCGCCGCCGAGCGTCGGGGTGAAGCTGTGGATGCTGAACAACAGGGTCGGCCGCTCGGTGCGTCCTGCGAGCACGCGGGCGATGGCCCGGTGATAGGGGTCGTACAGGGCGGCGATGCGTGCTTCCCGGGCCCGCCGGGTCAAGCCGAGGTTGCCGGGGATCTGCACCCCGTGGCTGTGCTCCGCGATGGACTCGGGACTCGCCAAGGGGCGGTTCAAGTCAATCACCAGCCGTGAGTAAGCGCTCAGGACCGCCACGGCGCCGAGTCGCGCCGCGAGTGCCCGTGTGACCTCGGCCGCACCGGGATCCCAGGCGATGTGATGGCGCAGCTCGTCGGCCCCGAGGCCGAGGTTGCCCAGTGCACGCGGGACGCGGTTCGAGGCGTGGTCGCAGACCAACAGGGCGCTTGCCTGACCCTGCGGGTTGAGCACCTCGAAGGGAGGCGGCTCGTCCGCGGCCAACAACGGGCGGGGGCTGTCCGCCCCCAAATCCTGCATCGGCGACCAGGTTGCGGGCTCGTCCCGGCTCATGCCCCCGAGGCCCTGATCTCATCGGTCCAGACCTTGAAGCCCTTCAGGGTATTGGGGCCGAAGGCATTGCTCAGAGGCACATCTGCGGCGTCGCGCCCCTGAGCGATGAGGATCCGTCCGATGCGCGGTATCTGGTTGCGCGGGTCGAAGGTGTGCCAGCGCCCGCCCAGGTAGGCCTCGAACCAGGCCGAGAAGTCCATGGGCTCCGCTGACGGCGGCACACCGATGTCGCCCAGGTAACCCGTGCAGTAGCGCGCGGGAATGTTCATGCAGCGGCAGAAGGCGATGGCGAGATGGGTGTAGTCGCGGCAGACCCCGGTCTTCTCATGGAAGGCCTCGAGGGCGGTCTTGGTGGAGCGTGCGTGCTGGTAGCCGAAGGAGATGTGACCATGCACGAAGTCGCTGATGGCCTGGACGCGGGCCCATCCAAGGGGTGTCTGGCCGAACAGGGCCCAAGCGGTCTCGGACAGCCGGTCGGTCTCGCAATACCGGCTACCCAGCAGGTAGACCAGGGTTTCGCTCGGCAGGTCCTCGACGGCGTGCTGCAGGGCCTTGGGGTCGACCGGGTCGGGCAGCCCGGTGTCGTTGATGACCGCGTTGGCGCCGATGCGGATCTCGCCCGGCGGGGCGACGAGGCGGCTGCACCAGTTGCCGAAGCCGTCGCGATAGGCGGTGATGGGGACTGGGGGATGGGTGACGATGTGATCGGGCGCGACCAGGTCGGACACCCTGCTGTAGTGGACGTTCAAGGTCAGGACCATGGGGGTAGGTTGGGGGCACTCGTAAACCAACTCGTAGCCGATCCGGATCTGCATGAGCTCCACTCCTGCCGCGGGGGACGGGGATCGCCCCAAGAACTCAGATTACCCCCCGAGGGGCGATGCGTCATAGTCCCTGGCCCGGCGGCCCAGGGCCCACCGGCCTCACCGGCAAGCGACGCTGCGCGGGGACCAACCCCTGCCTGAGGGCCCC
>Ga0272446_1002456_pt1 | contig 25218 bp, 32 predicted proteins | sample YNPCB0061_FD_194587 | JGI IMG/M metagenome (GOLD analysis project Ga0272446, IMG submission 194587) | Hot spring microbial mat communities from Yellowstone National Park, WY, United States - YNP-CB-006-1 | ecosystem: Environmental > Aquatic > Thermal springs > Hot (42-90C) > Sediment | place...
AACTATCGAGTTTATGCTTCGTAGACCTGGGGGGGTAGCATAAACTCGATTTGGATATTAAAGCGAATTTTTTAAGTTTCGCCTAGTCCTTATTACTCAACTGTACTGCAGCCAAGCGCTGTAATACTAGAGATTCCTAGAACGAATATGCCCTTTCTTTGCTATACCATCATGATGGTGCATTTTCAGAAGGGCATCTACCTGGCTCATGGTATCCAGATCAACACCTACAAGTATCAACAAGGAAGTACCACCCATCAAATAACTGATAGATGCTGGGAAATTAAACAGGGTCTGTACTATTGTAGGTATGATTGCTATAAGCGCTAGATACAGCGATCCAGGGAGTATGATTCTATTTAAAATAGCCATCAGATATTCTTCTATTTTATCTGTTCGAATACCTGGAATAGAACCACCATTTTCACGGATATTCTTAGCAATTTCTATAGGGTTTAAAGAAACCTGAGTATAGAAATAGGCAAAGAAAATGATGAGCAGGGTGTATAAAATATTATACGCAACACCATGGGGGCTTAACCACCGAGAGAAATCAGCTAACCACTTTACATTCGCACCGATTCCTGAAGCAATCTGGAGTGGGAATGTCAGCAATGAGGATGCAAAAATAACCGGAATGACGCCAGATGGGTTGATCTTGAAAGGAATGTAGGTATTTTGAGCCCCATACATTTTTCTTCCTACAACCCGCTTTGCATAGTTCACTGGAATTTTCCGCTGTCCCTGTTGTTCAAATACGACCAGAGCTACAACGGCCGCAAACATGACAAACACTACGATTACAAATACAGGGTTAAGCTCTCTATTTTTAACCTTGGTAATGAGCTCCCATACTGCCCGTGGCAGACGAGCGACAATCCCTGCGAATATCAAGAGAGAGATACCATTCCCAATACCCCGCTTAGTAATCTGTTCTCCCATCCACATGAGGAACATAGTCCCAGTGGTTACTGTTAGCATAGCTATCAGGGTATAGGATAGTCTTGATATGGTGATAGCATTTGGGATCCTGTCTGCCCACACGGTGACCGCATAGGACTGAATGAGACAAATAACGACTGTTCCAATCCGCTGATAGCTCTGAATCTTTTTCCGACCGCCTTCTTCTTCTGACAGCTTTTTAAGACTGGGGAAGATAATAAGGAACAGCTGCATTATGATCGACATGGAGATGTAGGGCATAATGCCGAGCATAAAGACGGAAAAATTAGTAAATGCACCACCAGCGAAAAAATCCAGGTAATCTACAATTGCATTGCCAGTATTCTGCTGAGACAGAAAATAGGCCTTTAATGCATTAACATTGATGCCCGGAATAGGAAGTACCGCACCGAGGCGGAAAACGACGAGCATCAGCATCGTGAAGATCACCCGCTCCCGGAGCTCTTTGACCCTGAAGATACCGACTAAAGGATTAGTTGCCATAAAACGTTCCCCGCCTCGCTAGGTTATTTCTTAGCCGAGACGACAACGGTGCCGCCAGCTTTCTCAATTTTTTCCTTAGCCGCAGCAGATACCGCGTCTACGGAGAAATTGAGTTTTTTGGTGAATTCCCCATCAGAGAGAATCTTAATTAATGCAGCTTTTTTAACCAAACCCTTTTCGATAAGAGAAACATTGTTAACCGTTTCGCCATCATTAAAATGATTCTGGATCTCGCCTAAATTGACGACCTCATAAACCTTTTTAAAGGGATAGTTAGAAAAACCACGATGAGCAAGCCGCCGATAAAGAGGCATCTGGCCGCCCTCGAATCCAACATAGGTTTTACCACCGGACCGAGATTTCTGACCTTTATTACCGCGGCCAGCAGTTGTACCTCGTCCAGATCCCTGTCCGCGGCCAACAATTCTTTTACGTTTATTCGCACCTTCAGGTGCGTGTAAATTAAAATCGTGCATCTATTCGATCTCCTCAACAGAAACCAGATGGGAAACCGCTTGAACCATTCCCATAATTGCGGGATTTACTTCCTTCTCTGTCGTGGAACCAATTTTTCTCAGTCCCAGAGACCGGATGGTAGCCCGCTGTGCAGGAAGTGTACCTATAGTGCTGCGTACAAGGCGAATACGAATTTTCTTTGCCATTGTCTTAACCCCATAGATCCTTCAGAGCTTTGCCCCGGTTTTTTGCGACAACCTTAGCATCCATCATTTTGGTAATGCATTTAAAGGTAGCCTTAAGAACATTATACTGGTTGCTGGCACCAATGGATTTGCTCAAAACATCAGTAACACCACCGGCTTCCATGACAGCCCGAACAGGACCGCCCGCAATAATACCAGTACCCGAAGTGGCAGGCTTAAGCAGAACAGTAGAGGCTTTAAAATCAGCCTGAACATCGTGGGGAATAGTCCCATTACGAACAGGGATCTTTACCATATTACGTTTTGCCTTTTCGAGACTTTTCCGAATTGCTTCAGAAACATCGTTAGCCTTACCGAATCCGTACCCAACATTACCCTTTCGGTCGCCTACTACGGTAAGGGCAGAGAAGGAAAACCGACGTCCACCCTTTACAACCTTTGCAGTGCGGTTGAGTTTTACCAGTTTTTCAACAAATTCTTTTTCCTGGTAATTCTTTTCTCTATCTTTATCTCTTTCCCGTGCGTGGTCCATGTAGCCCCCTAGAACTGGATCCCGGCTTTCCGGGCGCCATCGGCCATCGCTTTTACGACGCCGTGATACAGATATCCGTTCCTGTCGAAAACCACGGTAGTAATGTTCTTCTCAAGAAGTCTCTTACCCATGATTTCGCCGAGTTTTTCGGCGCCTTCGACATTCCGTTTAATATCCTTCAGGTCCTTTTCCAGAGTGGAAGCAGACGCGATAGTTTTCCCTACCGAATCATCGATGACCTGAATATAGAGAGAGCGATTGCTTCGGAATACACTCATCCGGGGACGCTCAGCGGTACCGCTGATGCGCTTACGGATGTGAAATTTCCTCTTAAGCCGCTTTCTATCCTTATCAAGCATTTTACGTATCATATCATGCTACCCTATTTAACGCCGGATTTACCGACTTTCCTTCTGATGGTCTCATCTTCGTATCGAATACCCTTGCCTTTGTAAGGCTCAGGCAGCCTAAGTTTACGAATCTGAGCTGCAAACTCACCAACCCGCTGCTTATCAGCACCAGTAATTGTTACCTTGCCATTCGCATCAGCGGTAACGGTAAGATCCTTGGGAATTGCAACAAACACATCGTTAGAATAACCAAGGTTCATTGCAAGCACATTCCCCTTAACCTCTGCCCTGAAACCAACACCGGTGATAATCAGTGATTTTGTAAAACCGGCAGATACACCGATAACCATGTTATTTAACAGATTCCGGTACAGACCGTGAAAAGCACGGGTCTGCTTTTCGTCATTTTTTCTACCGACTACAATTTGATCGCCCACGGTTTCAAAGGTTACAACGGGATGGTACTGTTGGGTCAGTTTCCCCTTCGGGCCTTCCACAGTAATTGTGTCAGCGCCGATGGCAACTTTCACACCTTGGGGGATTTTGACCGGAATTTTTCCAATTCGCGACATAAGCTCCCTCTTACCAAACGGTACAAATAATTTCACCGCCGACTTTCTTTTCGACGGCCTTTTTTCCGGTTGTTACACCAATCGACGTTGAAACGATTGTGGTACCAAATCCGTTGAACACCCGTGGCATATTTTTATAGCCAGTATAAACCCGACGACCGGGTTTAGAAATCTTTTCTATACCATGAATGACTGGGTTAGTCTCATCATCATACTTCAAGAAAATCCTAATGGTATTTGCACCATCCTGATTAATTTTCTTGAAATTCTTGATATATCCCTCGGTCTTTAAGATCTTGACGATCTCAAGCTTAAGCTTGGAGGTAGGGATATCGACTTTTTCGTGCCGAGCCATACCGGCATTCCGGATCTTGGTCAGCATATCCGCAATGGGATCAGAAACGCTCATCCTATTCTCCTACCTTACCAACTCGATTTTGTGACGCCGGGAATAAGTCCCTCGCTCGCAAGTTTGCGGAAGCAAAGACGGCACATTTCAAATTTCCGCAGATACCCTCGGGGGCGTCCGCAGATCCGACATCTGTTAACCTTTCTGGTCGAATATTTCGGCGTTTTTAACGCCTTTAAAATCATCGCTTTTCTGGCCATGGGTCCCTCGCTTATTTCCTAAAGGGCATACCGAACTTTGCGAGGAGAGCCTTAGCCTCCGCATCGGTATTCGCCGTTGTAACAATTGCAATGTTAAGACCAGATACCCGTTCAATCTTATCAAAGTCGATTTCGGGGAAAATAATCTGCTCGGTTACACCAAGAGAATAATTTCCATGTCCATCGAAGGCATTCTGGTTTACACCACGAAAGTCCTTAACACGGGGTAAGGCAACATTTACAAGGCGATCAAGGAATTCGTACATGATAGCCCCTCGGAGAGTTACCCGAGCACCAATTTCCTGGCCAGCACGAATCTTAAAGTTAGCAATACTCTTGCGAGCCTTCGTCTTAACTGCTTTCTGCCCCGTAATCAGGGTTAAATCATCAATTGCAGCATCAAGAAGCTTCTTGTTCTGAAGAGCCTCGCCTACGCCCATGCTGACGATAATCTTCTCGATTTTAGGTGTCTGCATTGTCGATTTGTATCCGAACTCTTTAAACATCTCGGGAGCAATTTTTTCCCGATAGATCTTCTTGAGCCGCGGTTCGTAGTTCTTCATCACAACGCCTCTCCGCATTTTTTGCAAACACGAACCTTGGTTTCCCCTTCCAGCTTAAAGCCGATCCGGGTAGGTCCGCACTTTTTACACACGATCATAACATTCGAGATATGAATCGGAGCTTCCAATTCTACAATACCGCCTCGATCCTGCTGGCTCTTGCGCTTCATTGCCTTTTTAACAATGTTCGCACCTTCTACAACAACTCGGTCCTTATCACGGAGAATCTTAAGTATCTTTCCCCGCTTACCCTTGTCCTTGCCTGCAATAATCTGAACGGTATCATCCCTTTTCAGCTTAAATTTATGCTGAGTCATACCGCCTCTCCTTAGAGAACTTCAGGAGCGAGAGATACGATTTTCATGAAATCCTTCTCGCGCAATTCACGGGCAACCGGTCCAAAGATACGTTTGCCCTTAGGATTCTTGTTCGCGTCGATAATTACACAGGCATTATCATCAAACCGAATATAGGTTCCATCGGGACGACGGAATTCCTTGTGAGTTCGGACAACGACAGCCTTTTCAACGGAACCCTTTTTAATTGTTGAGGTCGGTAAGGCATCTTTTACCGCCACAACGATGATGTCGCCAATTCCAGCATATTTCCGCTTAGAACCGCCCAATACTTTAATACATTGAACGATCTTAGCACCGGAGTTATCGGCCACATTCAGGAACGTTTCAACCTGAATCATAGTGCTGTTCCCCTTGCCTTACTTTGCCCGCTCAACAATCTCAGCGAGCTTCCAGCATTTCTCTTTGCTGATAGGTCTGCATTCGATAACCCGTACGCGGTCACCCTTTTTAGCCTCATTGTTTTCATCATGGGCTTTAACTTTTTTCGTACGAGTTACATACTTCTTATAAAGAGGATGAAGGGTTTTGGACACTATGGACACTACAATCGTTTTGTCCATCTTATCGCTGGTAACAATCCCTACAAATTCCCTCTTACCCTTTGTTGTTTGAACCATCTGGTTTTCCACAGTTCGCTCCTTTACGCTTTGCCAGCGAGTTCATGCTGACGGATCAGAGTATTGAGCCGCGCGATCTGCCGACGCATGGTTCGCTTCTGGAGCGGATTATCGACGTGGCCAACGACCATCTGAAAGCGGAATTCCATATACTTCTTTTGAAGCTCGTCCCGCTTAGCGACGAGTTCAGGGAATGTTAGGTTCTTGAACGAATTCTTCATATTCGTATCCTTTCTGCCTTTAGGTTATGCACCTAATTCAAAATCCGACCGAACGGCGAACTTTGTCTTGATTGGCAGTTTAGAACCCGCAAGACGCATAGCTTCTTCAGCCAGCGCGCGATCAACGCCACCAAGTTCAAATAAAACCGTACCGGGCTTAACGACCGCTACCCAATACTCTGGTGCACCCTTTCCCTTACCCATGCGGGTTTCAGCCGGTTTTTTAGTATAAGGCTTATCAGGGAAAATTCGAATCCACAACTTTCCACCGCGCTTAATATGCCGGTTTAAGGCAATACGGGCGGCTTCAATCTGCCGGTTGGTGATCCACATGCGGTCCAGAGCAACCAGACCATATTCTCCAAAAGCTACGGTATTGCCACGGGTAGCATTACCGGGCATATTACCGCGCTGAACCTTTCGGTACTTTACACGCTTTGGACTCAGCATATCTTAACTCCTTGCGGGAGCGCGCTCACGCCGCTTCCGTACCAGAACACCCGCATCCTCTTTCTGTTCTTTTCCAAACTTCACGCCATTGTAAACCCATACTTTTACACCAATGGCACCAAAGGTGGTATGAGCTTCGGCGAAACCATAGTCAATATCAGCCCGAAGAGTATGCAGGGGCACTCGGCCTTCCTTGTACTCTTCAGTCCGCGACATTTCGGCTCCGCCAAGACGGCCGGAAAGACGAACCTTAACACCCTGAGCATTACCCTTCTTGATACCGTTGGAAACGGCCTGCTTCATGGCTTTCCGGAATGAACCGCGGGCCAAAAGCTGTCGTGCAATATTCTGGGCAATTAGCTGAGCGTTGTTATCAGGGTTACGAACCTCTTTAATCTTTATCTGAACTTTTTTATTTACAATCTTCTGAAGTTCAGATCCGATTTTTTCGATGTTAGCACCCTTTACACCAATAATCACACCAGGACGGGCGGTATGAATTACAATAGTAATCCTCTGGGGATGCCGAATAATTTCCAATTCAGCTATATCAGCACCCTTTGTTTCAGGAAGATTTGCGACGATTTTCCGCAGCTTTAAATCTTCATGGAGTGTATCAGCATACTCCTTAGGATCTACGTACCAGCGGGACGACCAAGTTCGGTTAATACCTACCCGCAAACCTATCGGATTTACTTTCTGTCCCACGTTATTCCCCCGTCTTTGCGATTTCGTCAATGACTACAGTGATGTGACACATACGCTTCAGCAGCATATCTGCCCGGCCTCGCGCACGGAACCAAACCCGTTTTAGACGAGGACCTTCATCAATCCTGATTTCCTTGACATACAGCATGTCTTCATCTAATTGCTTATTCTGATTTAAAGCATTAGATGCAGCAGATTTAACGGTTTTCCGGATAAGCCGAGCACCTTTATGGGACATATTTTCAAGAATAGACATAGCTTCCGGATATGTCCGTCTCCGAACCAGATCGGCCACAGGGCGAACCTTAAACGGAGATGCAATAAGGTACTTGGTTACCGCTTTGTAACCTTTCTTTTCTTCCATATTCCACCTACTTCTTAGCGGCCTTCTTGTCAGAACCCGCATGACCCCGGAATATACGGGTAGGTGCGAATTCACCAAGCTTGTGACCGACCAGGTTCTCCGTTACATAAACAGGAACCCAGCTTTTTCCGTTATATACGGAAATCGTATTACCAACCATTTCAGGGATGATGGTGGAGCAACGGGAATATGTTTTAATCATTTTCCGTTCTCCGCTCTTTCCCATTTCAATTATTTTTTTGTACAGGCTCTTCTCAATGAAGGGCCCCTTCTTTACTGACCTTGACACCCTTCGCTCCTATTTCTTTCTGCGGCTGACAATAAACCGGGAAGAAGGCTTGTGCTTATTCCTGGTCTTATAACCTTTAGTAGGCTGACCCCAGGGAGTAACAGGGTTACAACCCTTGTTACGACCTTCACCACCACCATGGGGGTGATCTATCGGGTTCATCGCCATACCGCGAACTGTAGGCCGAACACCCAACCAGCGCTTGCGTCCAGCTTTTCCAAGCTGTACGTTCATATGATCTTCATTTCCTACTTCACCGATAGTGGCATAGCATTTATTAAAGACCATCCGCATTTCACCAGAAGGCAGTCTTACAGTAACGTAGTCGCCCTCTTTCGCTGCAACCATAGCACCGGCACCAGCAGAACGTACCAACTGTCCACCGCGACCGAGAGAAAGCTCGATGTTATGAACAGTAAACCCGAGTGGAATGTTTTCTAGAGGCAGTGCGTTACCAACTTCAGGAGCTGCATCGGGGCCACTCATTACCTGAGTGCCAACGGTCAAGCCCTTCGGAGCGATGATATACCGCTTTTCACCATCAACATAATTGACTAAAGCGATGTTTGCACTCCGATTAGGATCGTACTCAATAGTAGCTACTTTACCGGGAATACCGATTTTATCCCGTTTAAAGTCAATTTCCCGATAGCGCCGCTTGTGTCCGCCACCCTTGTGCCAGACACTGATCCGTCCCTTTGCACCACGGCCTGCTTTTTCTGCACGACCGCTGGTTAGGGATTTTTCGGGTTTGTTTGTTGTAATCTCCGAGTAATCCAGGCTGATCCGATGCCGCATACCCGCAGTTACCGGTTTAAAAGTTCTAATACCCATAATTTTCCCCAACGTTTTGCGGGCTTACACGCCCTCGAAGAGGGCGATCTTTTCATCCTTTGGTAAACGAACGATAGCCTTCTTCCAGCTTGATGTATAACCGGCCTTATACCGGACCCGCTTTGGCTTCCCACCTACAACCATGACAGTGCAGGAAATAGGATGTACATTAAAAAGCTTACGAACCGCTTCTTTTATCTGAATTTTGGTGGCTGAGGGGTCTACTTTAAAAACATACTTCCCCTCTTCACGCATTCTATTGGTTTTTTCAGACAAAACAGGTTCAATTAAAATCTGCTCGTAGGTCATTCTGCGCCCTCCGCACCTTCGCTATAAAACGTGCTCAGGTTCTTTGCAGCACCTTCCATCATAATAACCCGCCGGCCATAGAATAAATCATGGGCAGTAAGATTGTCATATGAAAGGAACGTAAGCCACGGGATATTCCGACCAGCTTGTTTTACCATTGCGTCATTATCTTTCAGAATAACGACGGTTCGCTCCTGATCGCCGAAATTGTTAAGAATCTTAACCAGATCCTTTGTTTTACCGCTTTCAACAGTAAAGTCTTCAACAACCTTCAGAATATCACTCTGAGCTTTCAGACTAAGGATGCTCTTTAGAGCAAGCCGCTTAGCCTTTTTAGGCATTGCATAGGAAAAATCCCTTGGTTTTGGGCCAAATACAATACCACCACCAACCATAAGCGGTGATTTTTTATCACCCCGGCGAGCCCTACCAGTACCTTTCTGCTTATAGGGCTTGGTATTAGAACCATGCACCTCAGCTCGATCCTTGGTAGAAGCAGTTCCGAGACGCCTGTTGGCTAATTCATTGTTAACGGCATACCAGATTACTTCTTCATTTACCGGGAGGCCAAATACGGCATCATCCAGTTCGATAGTTCGAAGTTCTTTACCGTCGATGGAATAGACTGTCCGATTCATAGCTTCCCTCATCACTTCTTAACCGCAGCCCGAACAACAACCGTTCCCTTGTTTACACCAGGAACAGCGCCGCGAACCATAATCAGTTGATTTTCAACGTCTACCTTAACAACCTTAAGATTAAGGACGGTAACCCGCTCCCTACCCATACGGCCAGGCATCTTTATGTTTTTAAAGGAATGTCCAGGAGAAGTACACTGGCCTGTAGAACCAGGTTCTCGATGGAATTTGGAACCGTGTGTATTTCTACCGCCTCCGAAACCCCAGCGCTTTATAACACCCTGAAATCCTTTACCCTTAGAAATGCCGGTCACATCAACATACCGACAACCTTCTAAAAGCTCTGCGCCCAGGCTGTCGCCTACCGCACATTCTTTTTCAAAATCCCGAAACTCCCGAATCTTTTTCTTCGGATTCATCCCTTCGGGAAACTGACCAGCGTAGGGTTTTGTCACCCTACTCTTTTTCATGTCGTTAATACCGAGGACTACGGCAGAATATCCATATTTATCCTCAGTCTTTTGAGCGATGACAATGTTCGGATCAACTCTGAGAACAGTTACCGGAGTAAGATTCCCATCATTGTCGAAGACCTGTGTCATGCCCACTTTCTTGGCCATTAGACCCAACATCTAAACACTCCATTTCCAGGCACGTTATCCCGTGGTCTCGGAACCGTCTGCCTTGATTTGCTATTGCTTTATCTCAACATCCACGCCAGCGGGAAGTTCGAGCTTCATTAAAGAATCCATCACTTCTGCAGATGGATTGATAATATCGATGAGGCGCTTGTGAGTCCTCATTTCAAATTGTTCCCGAGATTTCTTATTAACATGGGGCGATCTCAGAACAGTAATTTTGTTAATCCGGGTCGGCAGCGGAATAGGACCAGAAACCTTTGCTCCCGCCTTCTGAACCGTCTGAACAATTGATTTAGCGCTCTGATCGATCAATTCCACATCGAAACCGCGCAAACGCACGCGAATTCGTTCCTTAGTCATTATTCCTCCAAAAGAAGGCGGCCCAAGAGAACCAAGGACCGCCTTCGATCATACAGCTAGAACTAATTATTCAATGATATCGATAACCTGACCGGAAGCTACGGTGCGGCCGCCTTCACGAATAGCAAAGCGGAGTCCCTTTTCCATAGCGATAGGATGAATCAGTTCACCAAAAATCTCGGTGTTATCACCGGGCATAACCATTTCTTTACCTTCCGGGAGCTTTACAGTACCGGTAATATCGGTAGTCCGGAAGTAGAACTGGGGCCGGTAACCAGAGAAGAACGGGCTGTGACGACCACCTTCTTCCTTGGAGAGACAGACAATCTGACCTTTGAACTTGCTGTGCGGGGTAATTGTACCGGGCTTTGCAAGAACCTGTCCCCGTTCAACGTCTTTCTTTTCAACACCGCGGAGCAGAGCACCGATGTTATCACCGGCGACACCTTCATCGAGGAGTTTGTTGAACATTTCAATACCGGTAACAACGGTCTTCCGGGTCGGCTTAATACCAACGATTTCAACTTCTTCGTTGAGCTTCAGAATACCCCGCTCAATCTTTCCGGTAACAACGGTACCTCGACCAGAAATGGTAAATACGTCTTCGATCGGCATCAGGAAGGGCTTTGCATCATCCCGAACAGGATCGGGGAAGTAGCTGTCCATAGCATCGAGGAGCTCCTGGATGCACTTGGTTGCTTCAGTATTGTCGGGTTCGGACATAGCCTTGAAAGCAGCACCCTTAATGATGGGGATTTCATCACCAGGGAAGCCGTACTGGCTGAGAACTTCACGAACTTCAGCTTCGACCAATTCGAGAAGCTCAGGATCGTCTACAAGGTCAACCTTGTTAAGGAATACGATAATATTCGGAACACCTACCTGACGAGCAAGCAGAATGTGCTCGCGAGTCTGGGGCATAACAGAGTCAGGAGCAGAAACAACGAGAATAGCACCATCCATCTGAGCTGCACCGGTGATCATGTTCTTGATATAGTCAGCATGTCCGGGGCAGTCGATGTGGGCGTAGTGCCGTTTTTCAGACTGATACTCCAGGTGCCGGGTATTAATGGTAATACCGCGAGCCTTCTCTTCTGGCGCATTGTCGATTTCATCATACTTCATGACCTTATCGCCATACTTCTTACCACAGTACATGGTAATAGCAGCAGAAAGGGTGGTTTTTCCGTGATCGACGTGGCCAATCGTTCCGACGTTCATGTGAGGTTTCGTTCGATTGAACTTATCCTTTGCCATTGTGTCCTCCTATGTTCTTTGGGCACTCAATTAAAATACAAGTTTTCGCAGTATACCTAAATATGCATTCCTATGCAAGACAGGCAACCTGCGTAATAGCGATACAATTGTTTTATGGCGAAGGAATGAGGATGGAGATAATAAAGAAGGTCGGTATGCGGATTCGGAAAAACAGAGCGAACTCTATCTGTCTTCCACAAGCCTCGTTCCACCTATCCCATCGCCGGTAAAACCGATAGAACGCGAAATACAAGCGTTCTGCGATGATCGGTTTGGATCATCGAGACAACTACACCGCGGTCGTCGATGATCGTAGAATGTCTTACTATCCCACCTCCCCGGCGTTTTACCACGGTGCAGCTTTATCAATAACCGATGTATCAAAGAACGCCTAAAGCTATAGAGCTTTAACAGCGGCAAAAGCCGCTGTATTAAAAAAAACTACACTTACCAGCGATAATGGGCAAAAGCCTTATTAGCTTCAGCCATCTTATGGGTATCTTCCTTCTTCTTGAAGGCAGTACCAGTGTTATTATACGCATCGAGCAATTCAGCTGCAAGCCGTTCGCTCATATCATGACCCGAACGAGCACGGGCAGCATTGATAATCCAGCGCATACCAAGAGCTTCGCGCCGGGATTCCCGTATTTCTACAGGAACCTGGTAGGTAGCACCACCTACCCGCCGTGATTTTACTTCCAAAACAGGCTTTACATTATCAAGAGCCTTAGTAAACACTTCGAGGGGCTCTTTTTCGGTTTTTGCCTGAAGGATTTCCAGTGCACCATGCACTAACCGCAGTGATATGGACCGTTTACCCTGCCACATCATTCGGTTTACAAACTTAGATACCAAAACACTGTTATATTTCGGATCGGGCAAAACACCCCGATCGATTGACTTCTTTTTGCGTCCCATTTCTTATACCCCTACTTAAGCCTTAGGCCGTTTTGCGCCATACTTGGATCGGCCGCGCTTCCGGTCAGCTACACCAAGAGTATCCTTGGCACCACGAATGATATGGTAGCGAACACCAGGAAGATCCTTAACACGTCCGCCACGAACCAGAACTACCGAGTGTTCCTGGAGGTTATGACCAATACCAGGAATATATGCGGTTACTTCGGTACCATGAGAAAGACGCACACGGGCTACCTTACGCAAAGCCGAGTTAGGCTTCTTGGGGGTAACAGTCATTACACGGGTACATACCCCGCGCTTTTGAGGACAAGCCTGAAGAGCAGGAGACTTTGTCTTAACAGACACTTTCTGCCGCCCAAAGCGAACCAACTGATTAATCGTAGGCATGAGCAATAAACTCCCTTTTCTTAACGTCGTCAGCACCCGACGTTTCTATCTGCTACGAGACACTTGCAGTATGCTACTGCTTGGTACGCGCCCCGTTAGTTTACATAACTGCGGTAGAGCACTATAGCCTGCTACCGCAACTTGGTCAAGATCCAAAATGACAAGGTTTATTCATCAACCTCATCGGCTTCATAATCCTCTTCGATAGGTTCTACTGCTTTTTCCAGCTTGCGCTGTTCCAGGATTTCGTTCATGTATTTATCAAGGTCTTGCTGGTTTTCATCAAAGAGCTTTACAGCCCGATACCGTTTCATACCAGTACCAGCAGGTATCGGATGACCGATGATGATATTTTCCTTTAAGCCCCTGAGGTAGTCAGTAGATCCTGCGATGGCTGCGTTGGTAAGCACCCGGGTTGTTTCCTGGAACGACGCAGCGGACAGGAAGGAATCGATATTAAGCGATGCCCGGGTAATTCCCTGGAATATGGGCCGTGCAACTGCCGGCTGACCGCCTTCTTCCATAACCCGCTTATTTTCTTCATGGAACCGGTATTTGTCGACCATTTGTCCATAAATAAACTTGGTATCGCCAACGGATACGATTTCTACCTTGCGCATCATCTGACGGATGATAACACCGATATGCTTATCATTGATGGATACGCCCTGGAGCCGATATACGGACTGGATTTCATCCATCAGATAGCGCTGTAATGCATTTTCACCGAGGATATGCAGGATATCGTGAGGATTGGCTGCACCAACGCAGAGGGGCTCGCCCGCTTCCACCGTGTCACCATCCCGCACCAAAAGCCGCTTCGTCATGGGCACCAGATGCTTGTATTCCTTGCCGAAGGCATCCCGGACAATAATGACCCGTTTGCCCTTTACTATACCCTTGAATTGAACCGTGCCGCTCACCTGGGCAAGTACCGAAGGAGACTTGGGCTTCCGGGCTTCGAAGAGTTCGCTAACCCGGGGAAGACCACCGGTAATATCCATAGCCTTTGCAGATTCCTTAAGGGTCTTTGCAATGGTCCGGCCAGCGGTAAGATGTTCACCTTCATCGACGAGCAGATATGCCCCACCAGGGAGGTAATAAGAACCAACTTCGTTACCCGCTTCATCGGCAATGATAATGCGGGGTTGTTTTGTCTCGAGCTGGAAGTCGGAAATCCGCTTTTCAATATTGCCGGTTTCTTCATCAACCTCTTCTTTCAGGGTTGTACCGGGTATAATATCTTCATAGCGTACATAACCGGATACTTCCGCGATAATCGGGTCTGCGAAGGGGTCAAAGGTAGCAATCGTTTGGTCAGCGGGAACAAGCTGCCCCTTCTTGACTACCAGGTCGCTACCGTTTCTCACTTCCAGCTTCTGATCAGGACCGATGAGACAAAGCTGACCGTCAATCAACATGGCATAGGCGATTTCGGTAGAGAGAATATCCTTGCCGTTCCTGCGGATAAGAGCTTCGCCTTTAATAACCCGTTTACTGTCTTCCACCAGGACTTCATCACCGGCTTCGAGGGTGTACTGTTTCATTACTTTATTGATGAACACATACCCCTTTCTGGTAAAGAGCCAGTGCCCGTCGGCCATTTCGACATGGGCACCGGTAATGTCACGGATATATACGGGGTACTTCAGTGCAATCCGGTTTTCTTCGCTCACCTTAGTTGCCGCGCCACCGATATGGAAGGTACGCATGGTAAGCTGGGTACCGGGCTGACCGATGGACTGGGCTGCAATAATACCGACCGCTTCACCAATATCGACGGGGCGGTTGGTTGCCAGGTTTCGGCCGTAGCACTTGCGGCATACGCCATGCTTCGCTTCACAGGTCAGCACGGTACGAACCCGTACCTTTTCAACACCCGCATCTTCGATTGCATTGGCTATTTCTTCGGTGATTTCTTCGTTTACATCGACGATAATTTCGCCGGTTATAGGATGCTTTACCCGTTCCAGGGTATAGCGGCCGATAATCCTATCCTTAAGGGATTCAAGTATATCTTCGCCGTCCTTGATTGCGGTCTGATCAAGACCATTGATAGTACCGCAATCATCCTCATTAACAACCACATCCTGGGCAATATCCACCAGACGGCGGGTCAGGTAACCTGCGTCTGCAGTCTTAAGAGCCGTATCGGCAAGACCCTTACGGGCACCGTTGGTAGATATGAAGAATTCGATGACCGACAGTCCCTCTTTAAAGTTGGAACGAATTGGCAGTTCAATAATGTCTCCCGAGGGTTTGGCCATAAGACCGCGCATACCCGCCAACTGACGAATCTGGTTGCGGCTACCGCGGGCGCCGGAGTTAGCCATCATATAAACAGAGTTAAATCCATCCCGGTCAGCTTCCAGGGTCTTCATCATGATATTGGTCAAATCTTCGTTAGTCTTTGACCAGACTTCTACAACCCTGTTGTACCGTTCTTCCTGGGTGATATGACCCTGGCGGTACTGCTTTTGGATAGACTCAACTTCTTTGTTGGCCTTCTCGATCATTTCTACTTTTTCTTTGGGAACAACAATATCATCCACACCGATTGTTGCACCGAAGACTGTTGCATATTTGTAGCCGGTAGCTTTAATGGCATCCAGCATTTTTACGGTGATCCAGGGTCCCTTATGCTTTAGGACGTACTCGATCAGGGCTTTTAATTCCTTATCCCGTAATTCATAGTTGATGTAGGGGACCTCGGCGGGTAATTCCTCATTAAATACGAGCCGGCCTGCGGTGGTCTCGATAAGACCATCCTTTCCAATCTCAAGTTCAACTCCAGTTTTTGACCAAACCGGCAGTTTCGAAGGACGAACCTTGATGAGAGCTTCCCACTCAAGGGCTTTATTCTCTACCGCCATCAGAACTTCTTCGGAACTTGAATAACGGCGGCCCTGCCCCTTTGCGTTTTTCTTTATCTTAGTCAGGAAGTTGATCCCCAGAACCATGTCCTGAGAGGGGAATACGATCGTTTTGCCGTTTGCTGGGTTGAGCAGATTGCGGGCAGAAAGCATAAGGGTCCAACATTCCATCTGTGCCGCATGGGTCAGCGGAACATGGACGGCCATCTGGTCACCGTCAAAGTCAGCGTTAAAGGCATGACAGACCAGAGGATGCAGTTTAATTGCCTTGCCTTCTACCAGAACGGGTTCAAAGGCCTGAATACCGAGCCGGTGCAGGGTAGGGGCCCGGTTCAGCATAACAGGATGCTCTTTAACAACCTCATCCAGAATAGCAAAGACCTCGGGGGTTTCCTGTTCCACGAGCATCTTAGCCTTTTTAATGTTGTAGACCACATCCTTGTCTACCAATTTTTTCATAATAAAGGGTTTAAAGAGTTCCAATGCCATCTTAGTAGGCAGACCGCATTGCCACATCTTAAGGTCAGGACCAACGGTAATTACCGAACGGCCAGAATAATCGACCCGTTTACCCAGCAGGTTTTGGCGGAAGCGGCCCTGTTTACCCTTGAGCATATCGCTGATGGATTTTAATGGTCGGTTAGAAGCTCCCTTCACCACCCGCTTTTTCTTGGAGTTATCAAAAAGGGCGTCTACCGCTTCCTGGAGCATCCGTTTTTCGTTGCGGATGATGATATCAGGGGCATTCAGCGCCATAAGCCGCTTTAGACGGTTATTCCGGTTAATGACCCGGCGGTAGAGATCATTCAGATCGCTTGTGGCAAAGCGTCCGCCATCGAGCTGAACCATGGGCCGCAGTTCTGGCGGAATGACCGGAATGGCTTCGAGAATCATCCATTCCGGTTTATTGCTGGAGTTACGGAAATTTTCTACAATTTCTATGCGCTTAAGAAGCCGCTTATCGCTCTTAGCGCCCTTCTCAATCATTTTGGCCCGCAACTCAGCGGCCATTTGATCCAGATTAAGACCTTCGAGGAGTGTTTTGATAGCCTCTGCACCCATACCAGCGGTGAATGCACCGCCGTAGCGTTCCTGGGCTTCGTAATATTCCTCTTCGGTGAGGAGCTGCATCTTTTTAAGATCCGTATCACCCGGCTCTATAACGATATACTTCTCATAATAGAGAATTGACCGAAGAGCAGCCATGGGAAGGTCCAGAAGAAGTCCCATACGGCTGGGAACAGAGCGATAGTACCAAATGTGAGAAACCGGCGCGGCCAATTCAATATGCCCCATCCGTTCACGACGCACCTTAAAGTGAGTTACTTCGACACCGCAACGATCGCAGATAACGCCCTTATACCGGATAGACTTAAACTTTCCGCAGTAACATTCCCACTCTTTGGTGGTACCAAATATTCGTTCACAGAAAAGACCGTCTTTCTCGGGACGTAGTGTCCGGTAATTAATAGTTTCCGGCTTCTTAACTTCACCATAGGACCAGGCCCGAATCATTTCGGGCGAGGCCAGTTTAATCATAATTGAATCAAAATCTTGAATATCCCGCATTCCTGTAACCCCTTTTAGAAGTTAGACCCTTGCTTGTTAATAAGGTCTTCGTCCCGTTCTGTTAACGGAATCTGTTTACCCTTGGCATCATAAATGGTCATATCAAGGGCAAGACCACGGAGTTCCTGGACAAGAACATTGAAGGATTCTGGAATACCCGCTGTTGTAGAGGGTTCGCCCTTTACGATAGCTTCGTATATCTTCGAACGTCCTGTCATATCATCGGATTTAATCGTCAGCAGTTCCTGGAGCGTATTAGCTGCACCGTAGGCTTCCAGGGCCCACACTTCCATTTCACCGAGACGCTGACCACCAAATTGAGCCTTACCACCCAGAGGCTGCTGGGTAACCAGTGAGTAAGGACCGGTAGAACGGGCGTGCATTTTGTCATCTACCAGGTGGTGTAGTTTCAGGAAGTAAATGACACCACAGAACACGGGGTTAACAAAGTGTTCGCCGGTACGTCCATCCCGGAGCATCGTTTTTGAAGTAACGGGGAGTCCCGCTTCCTTTAATTTTTCTTCGATTTGTTCAGTTGTAGGAGACTGGAATACGGGGGCACTGAACCATTCATCCAGGGTGCTGGCAGCCCAGCCCAGTTCGGTTTCGAGAAGCTGACCGATATTCATACGGGAGGGAACACCCAGCGGGGTCAAACAGATATCGAGGGGAGTTCCATCATCCATATAGGGCATATCTTCTACAGGCAGAATCCGTGCAACAACACCCTTGTTACCATGGCGGCCCGCCATTTTGTCACCTTCGCGAAGTTTCCGCTTGGTTGCAATAAGAACCTTTACCACTTCATCCACACCGGGATTAAGGTCGTCCCCTTCGGTCCGTTTAAGCCGCTGAATATCAATGACCGTGCCATCAATACCGTGGGGGACCCGGAGAGAAGAATCCCGGACTTCCTTTGCCTTTTCGCCGAATATGGAGTTAAGCAGTTTAAATTCCGGGGTAGTCTCGGTTTCACTCTTGGGAGTCACCTTACCGACAAGGATATCGCCGGAACGTACCTTTGCACCAACCCGGATAATGCCTTCGCTATCCAGATTATCCAGAGATTTCTCGCTCGTATTGGGAATGTCCCGGGTTATCTTTTCAGGCCCCAACTTTGTTTCCCGAACTTCGGTTATAAATTCCTTAATATGGATGGAGGTAAACATATCCTCCTTTACAACCCGTTCAGAAATAAGTATGGAGTCTTCGTAGTTATATCCATTCCAGGGCATAAATCCTACGAGGATATTCCGCCCTAAGGCAAGTTCGCCGTTCTTAGTAGCAGGACCGTCAGCGACAACCTGCCCCTTAACCACCTTTTCGCCCAATTTTACAATGGGGCGCTGGTTGTAACAGGTATCCTGGTTGGTCCGCTGATATTTAACCAAGGCGTACACATCCCGTTCTTCGGGAGTTTTAGCATCATCGGGCCGAATGACAACCTCAGTCGAGGTAACCCGAACTACAGTTCCTGATCGCTTCGCCTTTACCAAGACACCAGAGTCATAGGCACATTTTCCTTCCATACCGGTTCCGACCCGGGGCGGTTCGGGGAAGATAAGAGGAACAGCCTGACGTTGCATGTTTGAACCCATGAGGGCCCGGTTTGCGTCGTCATGTTCGAGGAAGGGGATGAGAGAAGCGGACACAGAAATAACCTGTTTTGGAGACACATCCATATACTGCAGGTCTTCAGGGGCTCTGGTTGTATAATCCCCCTGCCGCCGACAAGAAACCTGGCTATCAGCAAAGGAACCATCGGGATTCAGCTTAGCAGAAGCCTGAGCGATATAGTACCGGTCTTCATCCATAGCAGAAAGGTATTCGATCTCAGCCGTAGCCTTACCATTTACGACCTTTCTATAGGGCGTTTCCAGGAAGCCATAATCGTTTACCTGAGTATAGTTTGCCAGAGACACGATAAGACCGATATTCGGACCTTCCGGAGTTTCGATGGGGCACATGCGGCCATAATGGGTATAGTGAACATCGCGAACTTCGAAACCTGCCCGATCCCGGGATAAACCGCCCGGACCCAAGGCGTTAAGACGCCGTTTATGGGTCAGCTCTGCCAGAGGATTAACCTGATCCATGAATTGGGACAACTGGCTAGAACCAAAGAATTCTTTTATTGCCGCAACGACAGGCTTTATCGATATAAGGTCCTGCGGTTTAATAGTCTCGGTTTCTTTAAGACTCATCCGCTCTTTGGCAATCCGCTCCATGCGGCTGAAGGCAGTCTTCATGGTATTTGCCAGGAGTTCGCCAACAGAACGCACACGGCGGTTTCCAAGATGGTCAATATCATCGATATTTTCATCACCCACAAACACCTTAATAAGGAATTTCATGGTGGCGATGATATCCTGCTTGGTCAGCGTAAAGTCTTCCAGAGGCGGATTAAAATTAAATTTCTTGTTCAGCTTGTACCGACCAACCTTGCCCAGATCGTAGCGTCGGCTGGTAAAGAACATACCCATCAGGTCCTTTTCAGCGGATTCAACCGTGATGGGTTCTCCCGGCATAAGGACTGAGTACACCGCAGAAAGGGCATCTTCCCGGGAAGGTTCATCCCGCGAAGGATCTTCCTTAACAAATTTTATCTCCTCCCGTTCAAAACAGTTCAGAATCATGGGGGAGTTTAAGGAACCTTCCGCTTCAAAATCGATAATTTCGATAGATGGAACCCCGTTTACGACAAGTTCATCCACATCATGGGGATGAATTTTTTCACCGGCCCGGTACAGTTTCTTCTGAACTTCACCGTCTTCGGTTGTGGCGGTAATCCAAACAGCCTTAGCAAGCACCTTGCCTACCAGGGCATTTTTTGCATCCCGATCATCAGTAATAGTTACCGTCTGGGTCTTATAAAAGGCCTTGATGATTTCTTCCCGGCCTTCATAGCCCAGGGCACGGAGGAAGATTGTGCCAAGAATACGCTTTTTTCTATCAATCTTAGCATAAATCAGTTCCCGCTTTTGATCGATCTCAAATTCGAGCCAGGAACCGCGATAGGGAATGATTCGAGATGAGTACATTCCCTTTTCATGACTGAAAATAACACCGGGAGAACGGTGAATCTGCGAAACCACAACCCGTTCTGCGCCATTGATGATAAAGGTTCCCCGATCGGTCATGATCGGGATATCACCCATGTAAATATCTTTCTGTCTTATTTCACCGGTTTCCTGGAAAATAAGATTTATCCGTGCTTTCAGAGGCATTGCATAGGTTAAGCCCTTTTGCTTGCATTCCTGCTCCGAAAACTTAATCCCCTCTTCATCGAGGGTGTAATATTCATATTCAAGAACCATGTCACCGGTAGGGCTTTCTATAGGAAAGGTTGTTCTAAAAGCTTCTTCCAACCCTTGCATCTCGGGGGCTTCTCCCTTGCGAAGCCGCTCCCTCTGCAAAAAGCGTTCATACGAGGAAAGCTGAATATCTATAAGATCAGGAAGTTCCATAACATCCTGGAAATCTTTTCCTATATAGGTCCTTTTAATGACCGAATTACCTGTAACCATTCGTTACCCCCCTATCGGAACCGCCCGAATTTTTCGAGCGTTTTCACCGTCCAGCCCAATAAACCGGATTTACGCTGTTTTTACCTAAAGACTGCAAAAAGCCTCCGGTAAAAATACCGGAAGCTCTTAATCCGGAACTCTTCATGAGTTCCGGAAAGACGAGAGAAAAAGTATGTGTTGTACCGACTCGATTACTGGATTTCAACAGTACCGCCAGCGGCAGTAATTTGTTCCTTAATCTTTGCAGCTTCTTCCTTGGATACATTTTCCTTAAGTGGCTTGGGAGCCCCTTCGACCAGGTCCTTTGCTTCCTTAAGACCAAGACCGGTAACAGCCCGAACTTCCTTGATAACCGCAATCTTCTTGGATTCATCAAAGGCCTTCAGGATTACATTGAATTCGGTCTTCTCTTCAGCGGGAGCAGCTGCAGCACCGGGAGCGGCACCAACAGCGGCTACAGCAACAGGAGCTGCTGCAGAAACACCAAATTTTTCTTCCATAGCTTTTACGAGCTCGGAAACTTCGAGTACGGTCATCGAAGCGATGGCTTCGATAATCTGATCCTTTGTCAACGCTGCCATATTATCTTCTCCTCTATTTCAGCGATTGGTTTTTATCCCATACGGGATTTGGTTGCCGTCTTACACGGCTCAACAACTGGCTATTTTTGACAAAAACAGCCAGTCATTGTATTAAAAGACCAACAGGAACGGCAGCCTTCCGAAGCCTGAAGGTCATCGTAACAAAATTAAGCAGCACCTTCCTGCTTTTTATCTCCCACAGCCTTAATGGTGCGTACCAGCCGGGCATTGATGTCATTAAGAGCAGACACCATATTCCGAGCAGGAGCATTCATGACGGACATAAGCATAGCAATAAGTTCGAGCCGTCCGGGCAGTTTGGAGAAGGCCTCGATCTGAGCAGCATCATACACGCTGCTTCCGACCAGCCCACCCTTAACCTTGAGTGCGGGAACTTCCTTAGCAAACTCAAGGAGAATTTTTGCTACTTCATTGGAATCTTTCTGAGAAATAGCAATAGCGGTAGGCCCAGTAAGATAGTTTTCTACATTGGGAGCAGAAAGCTGTTCAAAGGCAATCCGAGCAAAGTTATTCTTAACAACCTTAAAGGTTGCATCCTTTGCACGGAGCTGTTTCCGCAGATTAGAAATCTGCTCAACAGTTAATCCGCGATAATCGGTGAATATAAAGTCAGGAGCTGCACCAAAGCTCTGCTTCAGTTCATCAATAGCAGAAACCTTAGCATCCTGCACTTTTTTTGCAACAATAGCCATGGTTTACTCCTTATCCTTTATAGCAACCCAGACGCCGGGACCCATCGTTGAACTGATGGATACGGACTGAATAAAGTCACCCTTTGCATCAGCGGGCCGTTTCCGCTTAATTTCAGTGAGCACCGCTTCTACGTTTTCTGCAATCTTCGCAGGCTCCATAGAAACCTTTCCGATTGGCAGATGAATAACACCGGTTTTGTCGGCCCGGAATTCCACCCGACCTTTTTTAAGTTCAGCGATGGCGCCTTTAAGATCAAAGGTAACCGTACCGGTCTTAGGATTAGGCATAAGACCCTTCCGGCCAAGCACCATACCAAGCTTACCGACATCTTTCATCATGTCAGGGGTAGCCACGGCGATATCAAAATCGAGCCAGCCGCCCTTAACCTTTTCGATAAGATCATCGGAACCAACATAGGCAGCACCGGCTTCAAGGGCTTCCTTCTCTTTCTCGCTCTTACAAAATACGAGAACCTTCTTTTCACCGCGGAACTGATGGGGAAGAACTACGGTATCACGAACCGACTGACTCTTTTTAAGGTTCAATTTCACCGACAGGTCGACGGTTTCATCAAACTTTGCAAAGGCCAATTTCTTAACCAGGTCCGCCGCAGATACTAAATCGTAGGTAGTAGCGGCGTCGTATTTCTTGAGGCTTTCGAGGTATTTCTTACCGTGCTTCATATTACCACTCCACCTCTACACCCATTGAACGGGCAGTTCCAGCAATAATCTTCTTGGCAGCTTCCAGATCGTTGGCTGTCAGATCGGGCATCTTCATTTTGGCAATTTCCTCAAGCTTAGCCTTCGGAAGCTTACCAACCTTGGTCTTGTGAGGTTCAGAAGAACCCTTGTCAATGCCAGCCCCCTTCTTAATCAGCACCGATGCGGGCGGAGTCTTAAGAATGAAGGTGAATGATTTGTCGCTATACACAGTGATAACGACAGGAATGATGAGGCCTGCTTCCATGCCCTTGGTGCGGTCATTAAACTGCTGCACAAACTGGGGAGCACTGACACCGTGAGGACCCAATGCGGGGCCAACCGGTGGCGCAGGAGTCGCTTTGCCTGCGGGGCACTGCAACTTAACGATAGCGGTGACCTTTTTCTTTGCCATTCGCAATCTCCTTCTGTGGTGTACCCGGAAAGAACCAGGCTTTCCGGGGTAGCGTTTTCGCCCGAAGCGAAAACTCCCATCTATTGGAGCTTATAGCCCAAACCATCATTTGCCGCTTCAGCAAACAACGGTCCTATAGATTTATATTGATGAAAACCTGCTAAATCTTTTCGACTTGCAGCAAATCAACTTCTACCGGGGTAGATCTTCCGAAAATTCCCACCATAACCTTAAGCTTATTTCGTTCGGCGTTAACTTCCTCTATGGTACCTGTAAAGGACTCGAAGGGTCCGTCGATTATCTTAACCTGCTCGCCAGGCGCAAAGGATTGCCGGGAACGTACAGGCCGTTCACCCTTCATCTCTCCAGCCTTTTGCAGTATCGCCCGAGCCTCATCTCCAGTGAGGGGCTGGGGCCGCCGATTTGCAGGGGTTCCCACAAAACCGGTCACACCGGGGATTTTCTTAATCTTAGAACAAGGAACCTTCCAACCAATTTCCGGCAAATCCATTTCTACCAGGATATATCCAGGTAAAAACTTCTTTGTCATGGTACGTTTTTTGCCGTCCTTAACTTCAACCACGTCCTCTGAAGGGACTTTCACATCACGCACCACATCCTTATCCAGATCCCCGGAATCGATCATCATGCGGATGGTTTTTTCTATCTTATTTTCATACCCCGAATAGGTATGAAGAACGTACCAACCAGTAGCCATGCTGTTCCTTTAAAAAATAGCCTGAACACCAAGCAGTAACAGGGCGTCCACAAGACCCAGAATAATTGCAAAAACCAAGGTAGAAATAATAACCACCTTAACAGAACTTATAACATCCTCTTTGGAAGGCCATACAACCTTCTTAAGCTCTGCGATTGACTCTTTTACAAATGCAACCAGCTTTTTCATCATCAACCCCTCAAAACATGGCAATGTTTGCAGTCTGTTACTATGTCAGAAAATAGACAATTATGCAAGTATTCGCTGCCGAATATATAAAAAAATAGTGCGCAGCAAAAGCAGCACACTACACCCACAAGACCAAACCTGATATTTGTCGATATTCACAGGCCAGGTAGGACTCGAACCCACAACATCCGGTTTTGGAGACCGGCGCTCTACCATTAGAGCTACTGGCCTAAAGGACTACTTTATCTTAGTTTCTTTATGGATCGTATGCTTCCGATCAAATTTGCAATACTTGCTCAATTCGAGCTTTTCCTGCATGGTGCGGCGATTCTTCTTGGTAGTATAGTTTTTGCGTTTGCATTCACTGCACTGCAACGCTATAAGCTCAACCGCGGTCTTCTTGCTAGCCATATTGATCCCCTTCTATAGGTAAAACACCGTTAATAGCACAATATATAATATACTGATTTTACACCAGCACAATAAACCACACAAGCCCAGCCCAGCCGCTGCAAAACAACACCCGCCTTGAAAAATTGGCGTCGCCCTACGACACAGACTAGCCCTCGAGCGGACGCTGCGAAACAGCGCCCACCTTGAAACACTGATGCCGCCCCGCGGCATACAAGAGCCCTTGAGCGGATGACGCGAAGCGGCAACCGCCTTGAAGGATTGGTGTCGCCCTGCGACACAGACTAGCCCTCGAGCGGACGTTGCGAAGCAACGCCCGCCTTGCAATTTCGGTGCCATCCCATGGCACAGATCAGCCCTCGAGCGGACGTTGCGAAGCAACGCCCGCCTTGCAATTTCGGTGCCATTTCATGGCACAATAGAGCCCTCGA